>Ga0184610_1000202_pt1 | contig 15319 bp, 17 predicted proteins | sample PLM1_100_coex_FD_133011 | JGI IMG/M metagenome (GOLD analysis project Ga0184610, IMG submission 133011) | Groundwater sediment microbial communities from an aquifer in East River, Colorado, USA - PLM1_100_coex | ecosystem: Environmental > Terrestrial > Soil > Riparian zone | place: USA: East... | reverse complement strand
GGTCACGGCCCAGCTTGTGTTCATTCTTATCGTCGTCATCATCATCGTGGTCGCGGTTACGGACCTCTCTTGCGACGAACCTGAGTTTCCCCTTCGCGTTGGTCGGCGCTGCGTTGCGATAGACTTGCCCAGATCTGCAATCAATCCTGACATACTGGACCGATTTGATCGCGCTCAAGTCACTGACGGGTTTCTTGGTCGCGGGGTCCTCGAGTTGCCACCTGACCACGACGCGTGCTCCGTCGTTTCTGATGTTCAGTCCGGGATTGTGAATGGGCCGAAGCCACCCGACAAAGCGATAGTCCGGGCGCGCGGGCTCGCTGATGATGGCTTGGACGAAACGGCCGAAGGCAACCGGGTTCAATCCTACAGCGATTCCCCCATCGGGGAGCACGACAAGCTCATTCGTCTCGCCGTTGATGACCGACACCTTGTGGTCGGCCCATCGAGAGACGAAGATTTGCTTCCCATCCGAGCTCACGGCCAGCCCAAATGGCAGCCCGGTCACACTGATGTTTTTAATCACGGGGTCTGTTGGAGAGCCGATCAGGGAGGGGTCAATCACCGACACAGTGTCGCTGCCGGTGATGGCGACGTATACTCGTGTCCCGGCAGGGTTGACAGCCACGCCCTGCGGCTCAAACATTCCCTGTAGTGGCACGTTGACAAACTGTGGGGTTGGTGTGCCGAGGGTCGCCGTGTCGATCACCTTCAGCAAGTTGCTGAACTCCTCGGTGACAAACAGCCGCGTCCCGCTGGGATGGATCGCGAGGCCCGTAGCGCCCCATCCTTCGTCCAGCGTGGCCACCACGGCGTTCGTCGCCGCATCGATCACAGACACTGAGGGAGGACCGAAGCGGTGGGCGACATAGACGCGGGCTCCGTCGGGGCTGACTTCCACCCCGCGGGGCACGCTTCCCACGCTTCCCAGGTTGATGGTTGCGCTCACCGCGTTCGTCGCCGTGTTGATCACCGACACGGTATCAGCGCCGGAGTTCGTCACGTAGACGCGCGCACCCGTCGGGTCGATCGCGACCCCATATGGCATGAGTCCCACAGGGATTTTCGTCGCCACTGTCGCTGTGGTGGTATCGATGACCGAGACGGACTGCTCGTCCAGGTTCGCGACGTATACGCGCTTGCCGTCCGCAGAGACCGCGACACCATGCGGACCAAGGCCAACCGACAATATTGTTGCCGCAACCGTGTTGTTAGCGGTATCGATGATCGAAAGACTGTTGTCGAAGGAGTTAGTTATGTAGGCGAATGGCGCGGCACCGGCAGTTGCCGTCAGGCTTACAAGCAAAAACGCCAGCAGCAAGCTCTTGCTGCGATGGCGCATGGGATTTTCCTCCAGGAAGGGTTCATGGGAGACGCCAACGAGGCCGTCGCCGATGTCCCAACTGCACCCTTAGTCTGCCCGATTCCGAAGCCTCGTAGACATGCGTTTCGCCCTGTATTTATGCGGTCAACGCGTGCCTTGACACTGGCAGTAAGGGGTCGCTATGGTAGGGATGCTGCGTGCGGAAGTGGCGGAACTGGCAGACGCGCAGGCCTCAGAAGCCTGTGGGGGAAACCCCGTGGGGGTTCAACTCCCTCCTTCCGCACCATTCGACTCGCCCACCTACGGTGGGCTCGCTCATGGCCTTCGGCCACTCTCCTTTCACGCTAGACATGCGAGTCGAATGGTGTCCTGAGCGAACGACAGTGAGTCGAAGGACTCCAGAGGTCAGCCGTTCTTGCCGTCGGTCGCCTTCGCGAAGCGGTCGAAGATCAGCGCCACGTGTCTCATGTGCTGGAACCAGTCGTCCAGCCTGATGTTTTCGTTGGGTGCGTGGCCGTTGCTGTGGGCGTACCCTGAGCCGGTCCCGACCGTTGGGATTCCGAATTGCGCGGTCAGTTCCCACATCGGGCCGGTCGCGGCCATCGTCGGCGAGACCACGGGCTCCCGACCGTAGATTTCCTTGGCTGTTTCTTCCACGACCTTCGCCAGCATCGAATCCACGGGGGTACGTGCCGGGTACTCGGCGCCCAGCGATCGGACTTCGATGTCCGCGAATCCTTGTTGAGACAGGTGTCGCTTTAGCTTCTCCAGGATGTCGTCGGGCCGCTGATTAGGAACGAGGCGAAAGTCGATCTTCGCGCGGGCGAGACTGGGAAGCACCGTCTTCGAACCCTGTCCCGTATAACCCGATATCAACCCACAGATCGTACAGGTGGGCTGGTAGAGGTTTCGCTTCACTAGTTGCAGTCCCGTGACTCCAAGGAGAAACTGATCGATCCCCAGGTCGCGACGCCGTACATCGTCATCACGGTTGGCGGCGATCCGCCTGAGATACTCCATTTCTACCGGCGTCGGCTCGACAACGTCGTCGTAGAAGCCGTCGATGAGAATGTGTTCGTGCCGATCCTTCAGGGTCGACAGCGCCCAGACCAGTTTCCACGCCGGGTTCGGCACGACCACGGCCTGGCTGCTGTGCAGATCCCTGTTGGCGCCCTTCGCTTCGAGCTCAACGTAGAGGATGCCCTTGGCGCCCATGTAGAGTCCGGGATTCTCCTGGATGTCTTTGCCTCCGGCTTCCCAAATGCACCCGTCGGACTTGATGAAGTCTTTGTGCTGACTCACAAACTGATGCAGGTGAGAAGATGAGACTTCTTCTTCTCCCTCCACGACGAACTTGACGTTCAGCGGCAGCGAGCCTCTGGTCTTGAACCAGGCTTCGACCGCGCACAACCTGGCCACGAGATTTCCCTTGTTGTCCGCCGATCCGCGCGCGTAGAGTTTTCCGTCGCGAACCTCGGCGGCAAACGGCGGCGACTCCCACAGCTCGAGTGGCTCGGGTGGTTGCACATCATAGTGGTTGTAGATGAGCAGCGTGCGGGCCCCGGATCCCGCGGCCCCATACACGACCGGCGCCCCGTCTGTGGCGTAGAGCTGCGGGCGGATCCCGATCTCTTCCATGAGCTTCGCGACCATGCCCGCGGTCTCTTGAATCCCAACATTCTGGGCCGCGATGCTTGGCTGTCGGCAGAGCCATTGCAGGCGCTCGATGAATGACTGTTTGTTCCGATCGATATAGTCGAAGATGTCTTCCATGAGAAGAAAATTACTGTGGGTCTGGGGTGACGTCCTCTAATCCGGCGGCCTGTGCGACATATGCCACAAAATGCGGCTCCGGCTGCGCGCCGACGAATTCTGTGTGGTCGTTGATGACGATCTTCGGCACGGCGTAGACGTTGTATCGTTCGGCGAGATCCGGAAACTCGCTGGCCTCGACGATATCGGCAGAGACCCTGGGACTGTCGATCGCGAAGAGCGCGGCCAGCCTGGCCGCGCGCGGGCAGTGCGGTCAAGTAGGCGTGACAAAAACCTGAATGTGCGCGTCGTTCTTCAACCGGCTCAAAATCTCGTGAGACTCCACAGCAATAGGAGGTTTGGCCTGAGAGACTGCGATGATCAGGTCGAGGAGCGTACTGAATTCATAGCCGCCGGGGATCCCGAAGTATCGGATGCCGAAATCCTGGGCGCCGATCACAGCGGTAGCGGGGGTTCTGGTCACCCCGAACGCGCGGGCCGACTCGTGCTCGGTCGCGAGACTATGCACGTTGAGCGTGATTTTTGGGGAGAGCGCAGCAACTTCCACCAGGATCTGGCGGGTATATTCGGCCATTTCACTGTCCTGCCCGGGAAGCACCAGCCCACCGGTGCTCGGCGTGAAAAATTCCAGTGTGACGGGGTCGTCGAGTTCCTTCTCGAACCGCGTCCTGATGAGCGCGGCGTCCTGGTCAGTGAGGAACGGCATGCTACGATTACTATAACAGGCATCCCTGTGGCCGCCGAGTTTGCGATTGATTTCAAAGTCCTGGAACACCTCCGCGGGTATCCTGACGAGCTCAAACGCTATTCGAATCTCATCAAGCAGGTGCACCCGCGCGGGATGTCGGCAGTGGAGTTCCTCCTGAAGCGTCCCAGCGCCGCAGATGATTTCGTCGCCCTGGTGTGCCGCCTGGTCCGCGATGGCGAGGAGATCATGAGCGTGGTCGAGGCGGCCGAAGCTGCCGGCCTGGAGCCGAAGGCGTTCCTTGCCGGACCGGCATCCGATCCTGAGTTTCCGCAGCCGCTGTTTCGGAAAGACCACAAGGCAGTGTGGCGCCGGGCCGACGTCGAAGTCTACCTGGCGCATCACGCCGATCGCAATGGGTAAGCTTCGCCTCGGGGTGATCTGCAAGCAGTGCGGGCGTGAATTTGATACGCCGCTGGTACTGGATCGAAAGAGTTTTGCGAAGGGCACGCTCGCCGCGAACTACCATACGTGCCCATACTGCGGTGAGCGACTGACGTACAGAAAAGCAGACTATCTCGTCAGGGAAGATCCTCGCGAATTCCGGACCCCGGACCCCGGGCCCCGGTAGCTTACCGGCGCTGGCGTTGCTCGACAATCAGGCGCAATTCCTCGAGCATTCGGATGGTTTCCGCTTCGAAGGTCTCTGAGATCAGCGCAAACTGGGCGCGCTGTTCGAGGGTTAACGCGGCATTGATCTCCCGTAAAATTCCCTGGCGCCTAAACTCGATCTGCCCACGGAGCTGGTCCAGTTCTGTGATCCTAGCCTGGATCTCTGCCTCGTTCCGTGGTTGCTGCTGAATGAGATCCCGCAGCTCCCGCAGCAGCACAATCTTCCGCCGGCCGAGCTCGATGCGGAGTTCTTTCAGGGCTTTGATGCGTGGAAAGATCCGCGCGATCTGCTGCTCGTTGAGGTTGAGCTCGTCCACCAGCCGCCAGACGAGCAGCGCTTCAATGATGCGCTCGGCTCTCACATCGCGCGGTCCACGACCTGCCGCAGCAGGAATAGTCAGCGCGATCAGGGCGGCCAGCACGACGACGGCCGCCCGCCGGCCGGACACGTTACTTCCCTCCGACGGAGATCAGCTCGTAGGAAACATCCGGAGCGGAAAGGCCTGCCTTCCAGGACGTGAGCGCCGTCGACATCGACGGAAGAGACTGCACAACCGACTCGGTGACGACCCCGCTGAGATCGACCTGTGATTCATCGGCAGCCCGCTCGGACCCCGCAAACGGTTGCACGAACAGGGCAAATCCCAACGCGACCACGACAACCGAGGTCCCCGCCGCCGCCCCCCAGGCAATTCGGGGTGTCCGGAGGAGGCGGATAAGCCTGCGCCAACCCGTCATGTCCAGGGCAACACGCCGGTCGAGCGCATTCATAAACTCCGCCCAGTGGCCCTCAGGCAGCCGGGGTTCCGGGGCGGCGCGCAGCATCGCCATCGTGTGCTCCATCCCCGCGGCCTCACGGCGGCACGAGGAACAGTCCTCTAGGTGAGTGACCAGGACACGCCGGCGATCCGGCGGCGTCGTGCCCGTCAGGCTCTCTAGGATGAGGTCTTTCGCTTCCTCGCAGTTCATCGACTCTCTGCAAGCGGCGCGAGCGTCTTGCGAAGTTTGCCCATGGCCGCGAACATCGTTGCTTTCACCGTGCCCTCGGCACAGCCCATGATCCGGGCAACTTCGGCATACCGGAGGTCCTGATACACTCTCAACACGACCATCGCTCGTTGTCTCGGGGGAAGCACGTCGATCGCTCCGCGTACAGTCCGGGCGAGTTCGTTGCGTTCCGCCTCCTCAACCGGATTGTCGTTGAGCGCCGGTTCCCACTCCAGTTCTTTCAGACCTGTCAGCACATCCCGGGAACCTCGCCGTCTGGCGTAATCCAGGCACAAGTTCACCGTGATGCGGTACAACCACGTTTTCAAGGCGGACCGCCCCCGAAAACCTGGTAGGGCGCGGTGAACGCGAATGAAGACGTCCTGGGCCACGTCCGACGCATCCTCGTGCCCGTGCAGCATCCGCCGGGCAATACGGTAGACCTGCTCCCGGTATTTGATTACGAGAGCGGTAAACGCGCTGTCCTCGCCGCGTTTGAACGCTTCGACTAAGGCTTGATCTTCGGCGTCCATGCCCCGTCTACCGAACAGACTACCCCTCCGCGCCGGGGGTTTAGCCCATTATAACGTGCGGAGGAGAATGAAGCCCCGGCGCGAAGCCTCCCGAAAACTACCGTGGAACTTCCGCTCACCGAACCCTGCCCACAATGCGGCGCGGACATGGAGCCCCGCAAGACGGCACGTCGCGGCCGAACGATCTATGAATGCCCTGATTGCGGCCACCAAATGGAAGTCACGGAAGCGCGTGAAGGCCAGGCCGCGGATCACGAGCGCGGCATCAACGTCGATCTGGACGACGAAGACGAAGAAGAAGAGTTGAAAGAGGACGATGACGAGGAGAAAGAGGACGATGATGAGGAAGAGGAGGGTGTAATTTAGCCCGTAAACTCAGGAGTGCGGAAGGCGACTTCCCCTCCAACGATGGTCGCCAGCACGCGGGTCTGCAAGATATCTTCGGGCGGCACCGCCAGCAGCTCCTGATTGAGCACCACGAAGTCCGCATACTTTCCGGGGGTGAGCGAACCGGCCATCTGCTCCTGTCCGGCTGCGGTTGCTGCCCCCGTCGTGTATGCCCCCACTGCCTCACGCATCGTGAGAGTCTCCTCCGGATACCAGGGCGGCGCGTCCGGCTCGGCAGGCCGCAATCGCGTGACCGCGGCATACAAGCCTTGAAAGACGTCCGGTGTCTCAACCGGGGCATCCGAACCGAAGGCCAGCACGGTCTCCGCACGCAGCAGTGATCGCCACGCGTAGGCGTACCGGCTGCGCCGACCCCAGTACCGGTCGGCAATGTCCCGGTCATTGGTGCAGTGAATCGGCTGCATCGATGCTGTGACGCTGAGCCGCGCCAAGCGCGGAAGATCGTCCGGGTGCAGCAGCTGGACGTGCTCGATCCGGTGGCGTGCGCCGGCGCTCTGCGATGCCTCGTGGTGCGCCTCGTACGCGTCGAGCACCCATCGGTTGGCCCGATCGCCAATCGCGTGGATGGCGCACCAGAATCCTCCGGCGACCGCCCGGCCCACGAGGTGCATCAGTTCATCACGCGAGTGGATCGCGATCCCGGTGTTCTGCAGCTGACTCTCGAACGGCTCGATCATGCTTGCTGTCTGGGACCCGAGCGTTCCATCCGCAAAGATCTTCACCGCTCCTACGCGGAGCCAATCGTTTCCGAATCCGGTGCGCAGGCCGCTGCGGATGGCATCGTCCAGATTGCCCTCTGGAACCGTCATCCATACACGGAGACGCAGTTCGTCAGAAGCCACCAGCCGCTGATATGCAGCGAAGGTCGCCGCACCGTCGAACGCATCGGTCCCCACGAAGCTGTGAACGGCGACGATGCCGAACCTGTGCATGACGGCCATCGCCTCACGGATGCCTACGTCGATCGACTCCACATCCTCCGCCGGGATCGCCTTCCGAATAAGCCCTGCGGCTTCTTCTTTGAGGATACCGGTCGGTTCTCCGCGGCGGTCGCGCGTAATCTCGCCCCCGGGAGGATCAGCAGTTCGCGTATCGATCCCGGCAAGTCTGAGGGCGGATGAATTGACCCACGCGAGGTGGCCGTCTTTGCTCGAAAGCACCACCGGTGTGTCGCCAGTCGCCGGGTCCAGATCACCTCTCGTGGGGAAACGGTCTTCAGGCCAGAGGTTCTTATCCCACCCGCGACCGCGGACCCACTCACCCACCCGGGCACGCCGCGCGGCGGCACCCACTCTGGACACCGCCTCGCTGAGCGTGCGGGCGTCACGTAACTCAACGCGGCGGAGGCTGATCCCGTATGAGGGCAAGTGGATGTGGCTGTCGACAAACCCGGGGAAGACTGCGCGGCCGCCGAGATCGACGTGCGTGAAACCTGAATACGTTGCTCGGAGATCGGCCGAGGGGCCAATGGCAATGATGCGTCCACCGGAAGTCGCCAATGCCTCGACGTGCGGCCGCAGCGGGTCAAACGTATGAATCCGGCCGTGGGAAAAGAGTGTGCCCTTCACCAGGCCGTCCGATCTCCGATCCATTCATACAGATACACACGCACCCGCTTGTAGACGTAGTATGTGACGAGAGAACTCATCGCCCCCTTCAGCAGGTTGAAGGGAAGAAGGGCCGGCAGGACCAGCGCGATAACCTGATCTCGCGGGATTCCGAAAAAGATCGGGGTCAGCCAGATATTTGCGACAATCATTACTCCGGTCATCGCCAGAATACCGAACATCAGCGACCTGATCGCGCCGCGCTTGGTGTGCTCGACGAGATAATACCCTCCGGCGACAGCGACCAGTGTCACCCCCGCAAGCCAGTTCATGAAGATCCCGAATGGCCCGCCCGTCGTGCCCGAGCGGAGCAGCTGGATTAGTAGCGCCTTCACCGTTTCCACAGCGATACCGGCGCCCGGCCCAAGCGCAAACGTCGCAATCAGCGCCGGGACCTCGCTCGGATCATATTTTAGGAACGTGGGGAAGAACGGCAACGGAAAATCGAAGTACATGAAGCCGAAGGCCACCGCGCCGAGCATTCCGATCTGTGCGAACCGTCTCATGTCTGCCCCTCCGGTCTGTGGGTGACCAAAGGGGCAGGGAGGCGAAACTAAGGGATTGGTGATTGGAGATCAGTAACTAATCCCTGATCCCTAATTCCTGATCCCGCAGTTTGCGGGTTGACCTTCTTCCATCCGGACTGTACCGTCGGCTCCGGAGTTTCACCGGATCCACCGCGAAGCGGGTAGCGGGCTGTACCGCCGATCGGGAATTGGCTTTCGCCTCACCCTGCCCCGAAGGTCACACTATTCTGTTTTCTCAAGTGATCGTAACACGCAGCGTGAACAACTTTCAACGCGTCTTAGGCCTGGGCTCCAAGACGGCCCGCGAACAGCAGCACGACGATGGCGACCACCGTGAGAATCGCCACGAGCACTCCGGCCACATCGAACGAGCCCGCCTGCACGGCATCGTAAATTGCAATCGGCATTGTCCGGGTGCGCCCTGGGATGTTTCCGGCGACCATCAGCGTCGCTCCGAATTCACCCAGCGCCCGCGCAAAGGCCAGCGTGACACCGGCCATGATGCCTCGTCTTGCAAGCGGCAGCGAGATCAACACCAACCTCGGCAGTCCTCTCGCCCCATCGATCGAGGCCGCTTCACGAATCGATGGATCAAGAGATTCGAACGCGGCTCGGGCGGTGCGCACGACGTACGGGAGCGCTGGCACGGTCGCAGCCACGACCGCGGCCTGCCACGTGAACACCAAAGGCACTCCCGTCACCCGCTCGATCCAGGCACCGAAGACACTCTGCCTGCTGAGGACAATTAGTAGATAGAAACCCAACACTGTGGGGGGAAGAATCAGCGGTAACGTGACCAGCGTTTCAACGAGCGATCGTCCGCGCCACCGACCCTCCGCGAGGAGATAGCCTAACGCCGTCCCCAGGATGGTCGACACCAACGTCGCAAGTGACGCCACGCGCAGGGAGAGCCAGAGCGGCGACAAGTCCATGCGGAACGCTCACAATCCTTCGCCCGGCAGTGTGAAGCCGTATGCGCGCATGACTGCTCGGCCGGCGGGGCCATTGACAGCTATCACGAACCGGCGGGCCAGATCCGGCCACGCGGCGCTGGTCGTCACACCGACTGCCTGCCGGATCGGTCGGTGCAGATATGCCGGAACGATCTGATAGCGACCCTGCGACCGTATGGTCGGAGCGACCGCCAGTGAAAGGGCCACGATCCCGATCTCCGCATTTCCTGTCTGGACATACTGCAGTGCCTGGCTGACGTTCTCTCCCAGGACGAGACGCGGCTGCACCTGGATGAGGAGCCCGGAGGTCTGAAGCGCTTGCACCGCAGCCTGCCCGTAGGGAGCATGCTGCGGATTCGCGATTGATACAAAACGGATTCGCTCGTCCCGGAGAACGCTCAGTCCCTTGCTGACGTCGAGCGGGCTGTCGTTTCGTACCCACAAGACGATCCGACCAATTGCATACAACTGCACTGACTTGTGATCGACGCGCCCTTTCCCTGCGAGCGCGTGGACGAATCCTTCGTTGGCGGCAAAGAACACATCGAACGGCGCTCCCAGCTCGATCTGTGCAGCCAGCTGACCTGATGAGCCAAACGTTAGCCGCACCGGCACCCCCTGCTGTCGCTCGAAGAGACGCGCGATCTCCTCGAGTGCAAATCTGAGATCAGATGCTGCAGCGACGTGGAGCTCGCGCGGGCCCGATGCGCGGGCCGGCATGAGGCCCACGCAGGCGATGAGGAGGACCACTGCGAGAACCGTGATGAAGCGATTCATACTACGGTCTGCCGATCATGATGTCCGTGGCTTTGATCACTGCGAAAACGACATCCCCAACCTTCAGACCCAATCGCTTCACGGATGCGCGCGTGATGATCGAGACGAGTTCATGCTCGCCGACCCGCACGCGCACTTCCCCCATGACCCCGGAAAGCGAGATCGCGGCGACTTGTCCCGGCAACTGGTTTCTCCCGCTGAGGTCCGTGAGGCGCGTCGCCGCTACACCGGAGGCTCCCCCGAGCCTGGACAGGAGCGCGGCCCGAGGGAACAACCACTTCCGCCCAACGCGGACGCCGGGCAGCTTCCCGCGACGCGCGAGGGATTGAACGGATTTGGCATGAAGCCGCAGCAACTCGGCGGCCTGCTGAGTCGTGAGCAACTGCTCCATAATTACCTTATTTTACCTAGAATTACCTGACTAGGCAACGTATGGAAAACCCCCGCGACGTTCAGATGCGGGGCCTGGGAGTAAATGGAGGTCATCCCCAAGGGTATGGTATACTCTGACTGCAGTAGTTCCTTAATATAGGGCGTTTTGACATACAAAATGTACCCGAATCGCGCCAATGAGCCGAAAGTATCTGGTCGTCGGCAGCGCCTCGCAGCTGTGCTTCGACGCAGCAATCCCTTTGTTACGGTCGGTTCTGCGTCGGCGGCCTTGCGGATCGATGAACGTCGAGCGGCAAAGCTTCTAGCTGGCTGGTCCAAGCAGGGCTGGCTCAAGCGTGTCCGTCGCGGGCTATATGCACCAGTTCCTCTCGATTCGTTGGCAGCTCAGTTTGTTATGGAGGACCCCTGGCTATTGGTTCCCAGGCTCTTTGATCCGGGATACATCGGCGGCTGGACCGCCGCCGAACATTGGGATCTCACGGAGCAGATATTCCGAAGCATCTGTGTGGTTACTGCTCGGCCTATGCGCAGAAGGCAGCACACAATCCTCGGAGTTCCATTCTTCGTGAAACGAGTGTCGGCCGATGCACTCTTTGGCACACGATCTATTTGGCGCGGCCAGGTGAAGATCTCCATTTCCGACGCGGCACGCACGATCGTCGACATGCTTGATGACCCGGCCCTCGGCGGTGGAATTCTGCACGTCTACGATTGCTTGCGGCGGTACCTCGCATCGCAGGAAGCGCAGACCGAGATCCTACTTGAATACGCCGATCGCCTCGGTAACGGTGCCGTATTCAAACGTCTTGGTTTTCTAGTCTCGAGCATCCGCGGCACTGACGCACTCGCTGCAGCCTGCCTCCTACGCCTCACGGCCGGAAACGCCAAGCTAGACCCGGCGCTTCCCTGCCCGCGCCTTGTAAAGAAGTGGCGTCTCTGGATTCCATCGCGCTGGAAGGCTAACGTTCCTCGTGATTGATCGCCGGGAGATTCTCGAGGTCGCGGCTGAGCTTGGCCTCCTTCCACAGGTCATCGAAAAAGACTATGTCCTCGGATGGCTGCTTGCCGGTATCTACAACCATGATCGCCTGCGACAGTCATGGGTATTCAAGGGAGGCACATGCCTCAAGAAATGTTATTTTGAGACCTACCGCTTCTCCGAAGATCTCGACTTCACGCTAACAGAAGAATCCCAACTGGATGTCGGCTTCCTAACCACGGCATTATCGGAAGTGTCTGGTTGGATCTACGAACAAACCGGGATCGAGATCCCGCAGGACCAACTTCGGTTTGATGTCTATCAGAATCCGCGGGGCAAGTTGAGTTGCGAAGGCCGCGCGTACTATCGTGGCCCGATCGCTCCGGCTGGCAGTCTGCCCCGTATTAGGCTGGATCTGACGGCCGATGAAGTCGTCCTGAACGCGCCCGTTGAGCGAGCAGTCGCCCACCCATACTCCGATGCACCGGCCGAAGGCATCACCGCTCGTTGTTACGCCTTTGACGAGGTATTCGCTGAGAAGCTCCGTGCGCTAGGCGAGCGCGCCCGCCCGCGTGACCTCTATGACGTCGTCAATCTGTTTCGAAACGGCCAGTTCCGAGATGCGGCCGCGGCGATCCTCGAGCTGGTTCGACGGAAGTGCGCGTTCAAGGGAATCCCTATACCCTCAATCGCGTTGCTGGCTGATCATCATGCCGAGCTCGCAGTGGACTGGACCGCAATGCTCCAACACCAATTACCACAGTTGCCACCTTTCCAAGCGTTCTGGGACACCCTACCAGACATCTTCCGATGGCTAACTGAAGCGATTACTCTACCTACGCCCGTCCCTATACCACTTGAAGCCGGGGAGACCCCCGTCGCGCCGCTTCCCGGACCGCTCCGGTCGGCGACTTATGGGACGAGCACACTCGAGATCATCAGATTCGCTGCGTCGAATCGGATTTGTGTCGACCTAGACTACGGTGGCGATACTCGCCGCATCGAGCCGTATTCACTGCGTCGGACAAGGAACGGCAGTGTCATACTCCACGCGGTCAAGTCGGAGACTGGCGAGCACCGCAGTTACCGCGTAGACAGAATCCAGGGTGCACGCGCGACTACCCAGGGATTTGTGCCCAAGTACGCGATCGAACTGACACCAAGCGGTCCGCTGACTATTCCACCGACTGAACGCTCCTCGTCATCAATAGTGAGCTCCAGCCAGAGCACAAGAGGATTGAACCGGCCTAAATATGTTTACGAATGTACTCTCTGCGGAAGACGGTTCCGCAGAAAGACAAGGAACTCAGAATTGCGGGAGCATAAAGCGCCGGGTGGGTGGCCCTGCCGGGGACGCCGCGGTCTCCTCATCGAGTCCGAGTACTGATCGATTCGCTTGGGGCTTGGCTCCGCTGCCAGGCCCCCCTCTGGTGCTCACCAGGGGAGGCGGCGACCCGAAAAGAAGTGTCACGCTGCCATGAAGCGTGTGCTGTTTGTCTGAATCGGTAACAGCGCCCGCTCTCAGATGGCGGAAGGCATCTTCAATGCATCCCCGCCGTCAGGGTGGCGGGCCAGCTCCGCGGGCACGGAGCCGGCGCAGCGCGTGAGACCGGAAGCGATTTCCGTCATGAAGGAAATTGGGATCGATATCTCCGGCAACCGGCCAAAGCATTTCCGTGACTCCCTCGGACCGGACATCGCCCTCGTGGTCGGCTTGTGTGCAGAGGAGGCCTGCCCTGTTGTGCCAGGCGCTCAGAGCGAACACTGGCCACTGCGCGATCCGGCCGGCAGCACTGATCTCAACGTGTATCGAGAACTCCGCGACGAGCTCCGCCGGCGGATTGACGGCTTGATCGCCAGGTTGGAGGAGCGGGCCCCAGACTCCGAGCCCCCGGCCTCGGAGAACTGATGGAATTCCGTCCATTCGGCTGGACCGGCGTCAGTGTCCCTGTGATTGGTCAGGGAACCTGGAACATGGAGGACGACGATGGTAGAGAAGCTGTGGCTGCATTACGTCGCGGCCTGGACCTGGGGATGACCCATCTCGACACAGCCGAGAGTTATGGCAGCGGCGAAGTTGAAGATCTCGTTGGGGCCGCGATCGAAGGCCGGCGCTCCGAGGTGTTCCTGGTGTCGAAAGTGAGCCCGGGGCACGCCTCTCGCCGAGGCACGATCCAGGCGTGCGACCAAAGCCTGAAACGTCTGCGGACCGATCATCTCGATTGTTACCTACTGCACTGGCCTGGACGGCATCCGCTGGCTGACACATTCGCCGCCTTTGAGCAGCTCGTCCGAGATGGAAAGACTCGCTTCTGGGGCATTTCAAACTTCAACGAAGAGGAATTAGAAGAAGCGGTCAGCGTCGCCGGGCCTCACCGCATCGCCTGCAACCAGGTGCTCTATCACTTGGAAGAACGGGGGATCGAGCATTATGTGATTCCGACCTGTGAGGAACACAATATTGCGGTTGTGGCGTACAGTCCATTCGTCCAGGGCCGTTTTCGCTCGCACCGCGTGCTTGAGGACATCGCGCGATCGAAGGGCACGACCGCAAGACAGGTCGCCTTGCGGTTCCTGCTCCGTCACCCCGGTACGTTCACGATTCCCAAGTCCGCGACGATGGCGCACGTCGAGGAGAATGCCGGCGCCGGAGACCTCCAGTTGACGCACGACGAGATCCGGAGAATCGATGAGGCGTTCCCGACGAGAAAACCCCGTCGCGGTCACCTCCCCGTGCTTTGACGCCGATGCCCCTGCTTCGGAATCGGTCAGTACAGGGATTGGCGGTCGCCATGCTCGTCGCGATTGTCCTGGCACTGTGGCTGGGAAGAGATGGACTGGACTCGACCGACGTCGCTCCGAATATCTTCGGTCAGCTTGTGCAACTCGCTTTCGCCCTCTTCATCATCCGCGTAGCGTCCCGTGTGACCCGCCAACGGAGCGTTGTTGATTTCGACGCACGGACTCCGGCCAGGCAGATCGCAAGAGGCGAGATGATCGGGTTACTGGTGTACGGAGTCGTGGTTCTGTTTGCCGGTGGCCTGAACGGGATTGGGATGCATCTCCACGGCGCGATCTACGGACCCACCCGAGCGATCCTGCCCAGAGACGTCTATGTGTGGGCCGCGTACAATTTCCTGTTCTTTGCCGCTATCCCTTACCTGGTTTTCCGCAGGCGAGGATATGATCACAGCTCGATGTTCCTGAAGTCGGAGAATGCCAGGGGCGATGCGATCCTGATTCTCGTCGTCCTGATCATCGAATCCACAGGGGAGCTCTTCACATTCCCCGGCCTGTTCTCCCTCACCGCGCGCCAGCTCCTGATCGGAGTCCCGCTCACATTTGTCCTGCATCTGGTGGGAACGGGTATTCCGGTCATGGTGTTCGCGTATGCCCTGCTCTTCCCCAGGTACGTGAAGGTGACCGGGTCTGCGACCTCGGCGATCGTGTGCGGGGCTCTGACGTACGCGGGGTTACACCTATTCGAATACTGGACGGTCTATGACTCGCTGACCAATGGCGTGCTGTCGATCGCGTTCCTCCTTCTTCAGTTCACACCGCCGGGATTGGTGAAGTCCTACCTGACGTGGAGAACCGGAAACGCGTGGGTGCACCTTTGGGCCTATCACGCCGTCGCGCCCCACGTCACCGTGGATACGCCTCACGTCGTGAAGATATTTGGGATCCGGTAGCTAGCCGTC
>Ga0184610_1000198_pt1 | contig 15464 bp, 14 predicted proteins | sample PLM1_100_coex_FD_133011 | JGI IMG/M metagenome (GOLD analysis project Ga0184610, IMG submission 133011) | Groundwater sediment microbial communities from an aquifer in East River, Colorado, USA - PLM1_100_coex | ecosystem: Environmental > Terrestrial > Soil > Riparian zone | place: USA: East... | reverse complement strand
TCGCCCGAGGCGATGGCGCGCTGAAATTCGCTGATCCAGTAGCCGAGCATCCGGAGCGGCTGGACGAGCATGAGCACGTAGACGTTGAACGCGATGAAGTCGCCGAGCTGGAGCTCCCCGCTGACGACCTTGCGGCCGCCCACGAGGAGCACGGCCGCCTGGGTAAGGAGAGGGAGGAAGGACATGAGCGGCGCATAGAACGCGCGCAGGCGCGTGGCCCGAATCGACTGGGTGAAGACGGCCTCGCTGCGGCGCGAGAACTTCTCCCGCTCGCGCGGCTCTTGCGCGAAGGCCTTGACGACGTTGACGCCGACGATGTTCTCCTCGGCGGTGGTCGTCATGTCGCCCATCCGCTGCTGCACGTCCTTGAGGATCGGGTGCGACGCGCGGCTGTAGACGAAGGCGATAGCCGCGAGGAGCGGCGTGATCGCGAGCGCGACGAGCGCGAGCTGCCAGTCGTACAAGAAGACGATCGCTGTGACCGCGACGATCGTGAGGATGTGCTGGCCGAAGAAGATGAGCCCGTAGCCGAGGAAGAAGCGCACAGCCTGGAGGTCGACTGTCGCCCGCGACATGAGCTGGCCCGTCTGATGGCGGTCGTAGAAACGCCACGAGAGCCGCAAAAGGTGGGAGTAGAGGGCGTTTCGCATGTCGTACTCGACACCGAGGGCCTGCCGGCCGGCGATGAGGCGGCGGCCGACGAGCATGAGCGCCTTGACGAGGCCGGCGAGAGCGATGAGGCCCACGAGGACCGCGAGACGCTGCCCGTTCTTGCCCGGGAGCGCCTGGTCGATGACCATCCCGGTGAGCGCGGGAATCGCGAGGCCCGAGACCTGCGCGCCGATCGCGAGGACGACGGAGGCCGCGAGCGACCAGCGGTAGGGGCTCAGGAAGCCGACGAGGCGGAGGAAGGTGCGCCGCTGCGGGGCTGTGGGAGCGGCTGGAGCCGGTTCGGGGATAGTCGCCACTAACCTCGGAGTCTAGCGACGGCCGCTGGAGCTTCCGCGTCCGCGGACCGGGGGTCTTGGAGCAGATTCGGCGCGCCCCGCGCGCCACGCGCGCGGCTTTCCCCGCTAGCCTCAAAGGTGGGAGGTGGGCGGGCGTACCCCATAATCCAGGCGCCCGTGCCCCTGCCGCTCGAGTCCGTCCCGAACGTCTCCGAGGGTCGCGACGAGACGGTCCTGGCGGCGCTCGGCGACGCCTTCTCCAGTCCCGCTCGGCTGCTCGACGTGCACGCCGACCGCGATCACCACCGCTCCGTGTTCACGCTCGTAGGCACTGGGCCGGAGCTCGTCGAGACGCTCGTCTCCGGGATCCGCTGCGCGGTCGAGCGCATTGACCTTCGGAGTCACACGGGCGCCCATCCGCGCGTCGGAGCAGCGGACGTCGTTCCCCTCGTCCCTCTCCGCTCCGAGGACGAGCCGCTGGCACGCGAGGCGGCTCTCGCACTCGCCGATCGCGTGGGCGCCGAGCTCGAGCTGCCCGTCTTCTTCTACGGCCGGTTGACGGAGGACGGCCGCGAACCGGCGTTCTTCCGCCGGGGCGGGCTCGACGAGCTGGCGGGCCGTCTCGAGCGCGGGGAGCTCGCTCCGGACCGCGGGCCCGCAAGGCTGCATCCGACCGCCGGCGCGGTGCTCGTCGGCGTGCGCCGGCCACTAATCGCCTTCAACGTCAACCTGCGCGCGCAGAACGTCGACGTCGCACGCGAGATCGCGCGGATCGTCCGCGAGCGCGACGGCGGCTTCCCGGGAGTCCGCGCACTCGGGCTCGACCTCCCGAGCGCCGGCCTCGTCCAGGTGAGCATGAACGTGACCGATTGGGAAGCCGCGGCGCTGCACGAGATCGTCAGTCGCATCGCCGCAGAGGCGGAAGCCCGCGGTGCCGACGTCGTCGGTAGCGAACTCGTCGGGCTCATGCCCGCCGGCGCCGCCGTCGCAGCCGCCGGCAACGTCCTCGGGATCGACGGCTTCGATTCGACCCGCGTACTCGAGCTCCGCCTGCTCGACGACTAACGCTGCTCTCTAGAAGTAGAACTGCCTCCAGGCCGTCCACCAGTTGTCGGCACGCGACACGATGCGCCGGTCGTCGACGATCTCGACGCCGGCGCGGTAGCGGTACGTGTCCACGAGTTGGGCCCGGATGAACTCGACCTCGATCTCGCACGGGCGCCCTGGGTCGTAGGGCTTGACCGCACTGAGGTCGGCCAGTGCCCGCTTGGCTCCGTCTGTGATGAGCTCGCGTGCCCGCACCGGCGTGACGTGGCGGGCGCTCAGACGGCCGATTCCTTGCTTGACGGGAACCGTGGTGAGGCCGGTGCCGAGGAGGTCGGTCGCTTCCCGGCAGGTCGCCGTGTCGCCCGTGACGAGGAGGACGGGGCAGTTCCAGGTACCGCACAGGGCTGCGTTGATGCCCGTCTCGCCGACAAGCATGCCGTTGAAGCGGAGGCTGTACCAGTCGCTGCCCGAGACCGTGTGGCTGAGCACGCCGTCGCGCGTGCCCGCGCGAGCGTGCATGCCCACGAAGAGAGCGGCGTCGCACCCCTCCTCGAGGAACTGGGTGTATTCGGTCCATTCGTCCTGGACGACGAATTCACAGTTCGGATCCAGTTGCTCCGGGAGCAGTGAGTTGAAGCTCCAGCCCTTGCCGGCTCCGTGGCAGTCCATAACGACGATCTCGGTTGCGCCGCCGTCCTTCGCGCCGCGGACCGCCGCGTTGATCTCTTCCGTGTACAAACGGCGCGCCTCTTCGTAGAGCGGCTCGCCGCCGTCACCCTGCTCTCCCTTCGTCACCCCGGCCACGCCCTCGATGTCGCTGATGATATGAACGCGCACGGACCCTCCTCCTGACCGCTCTACACTTGCCCCGATGGTGCTGACGACGGCCGTTTCGCTCACCGGGGACGACCTGACGCTAACCGACGTCTGGGCAGTCGCGGTAAAGGGTGCGCGGGCGGAGCTGTCCGATGAAGCGCGCAGCCGGATGACCGCGGCCCGCGACGTCGTCGAGCGCGCCGCCCAGGCGAGCTCGGGCGAGCACACCTACGGCATCAACACGGGCTTCGGCCGCTTTGTCGAGAAGACGATCCCGCCGGAGCTGTCGGGGGAGCTCCAGCTTCGCCTGCTTCGCAGCCACGCCTGCGGCGTCGGCGAGCCCTATCCCGACGAAGTCGTACGGGCGGCGATGCTGCTCCGCGCGAACGCGCTCGCCAAAGGGTATTCGGGGATCAGGGTCGAGACAGTGGAGCTGCTCCTGGAATGCCTGAACCACGGCTTGCTGCCGGTCGTTCCGAGCCGCGGCTCCGTCGGCGCATCAGGCGATCTTGCACCGCTCGCGCATCTCGCTCTTCCGCTCGTGGGAGAGGGATGGGTGCTTGCCCCCGGCGGAGTGCTCCCGGGCGGCGAGGCGCTCGCAAGTGTCGGCCTCGAGCCGATCCGCCTCCAGGCGAAGGAGGGGCTCGCCCTCGTCAACGGGACGCAGTTCATGGCCGCGATCGGCGCTCTTGCCCTCGTGCGAGCCCGGCGGCTCGCCAAGACCGCCGACATCGCCTGCGCCCTTTCGCTCGAGGCGCTGCAGGGCTCGCGCGCGAGCTTCCGCCCCGAAATCCACGAACTGCGTCCTCTCCCCGGCCAGATCGATTCGGCCGCGAACGTCCTCGCTCTCCTCGAGGGCTCCGCGATCATCGAGGCACACCGCTGGTGCGACAAGGTCCAGGATGCGTACTCGCTGCGTTGCGCGCCGCAGGTGCACGGCGCGAGCCGGGACATCATCGCCTATGCAGAACGCACGCTCGAGGTCGAGGTCAATGCGGCGACCGACAACCCACTCGTTTTCGCCGAGCAGGACGAGCTCGTCTCGAACGGGAATTTCCACGGCCAGCCGCTCGCCTTCGCGCTCGATGCGCTCGCCATGGGGCTGGCCGAGTTCGCCTCGATCTCGGAGCGGCGCGTCGAGCGGCTCGTGAACCCATCGCTCTCGGACGGGCTCCCGGCCTTCCTCACGCCGGACGGGGGCCTGAACTCGGGGTTCATGATCCCTCAATACGTCGCGGCCGCCCTCGTCAGCGAGAACAAGGTCCTGTGTCATCCCGCAAGCGTCGACTCGATCCCGACGAGCGCCGGGCAGGAGGATCACGTGTCCATGGGAAACGCGTCCGCGCTCAAATGCTGGACCGTGGTCGGCAACGTGGAGCACGCGCTCGCGATCGAGCTGCTCGCCGGCGCTCAGGCGGTCGAGTTCCTCGCGCCGCTGGAGCCCGGGGCCGGCGGGCGAGCGGCACACGCCTTCGTGAGGAGTGTCTCTCCCGCGGTGGTCGAGGATCGCCCGCTCTCGTCGGACATCCAGCAGATCGCGGAAACGATCCGACGGGGAGAGCTCGTAGCCGCCGTGGAGCGCGACGTCGGAGAGCTCCGGTGAGCGTTCGCTCGGTCGACGCGGTCGTCGAGGAGCTGTGCGGCGACCTCTCGAGCATCCGGGCGCCGCGCGGGCAGACGCTCCATGCGCGCTCGTGGCAGACCGAGGCTCCGCTTCGCATGCTCCTCAACAATCTCGACCGGGAGGTCGCCGAGCGTCCGGAGGAGCTCGTCGTCTACGGGGGCTCGGGCAAGGCGGCGCGGAGCCACGAGGCGCTCAAGGGCATCGTGCGCGCGCTGCTGTCGCTCGGTGAGGACGAGACGCTTCTCGTCCAGAGCGGCAAGGCGGTCGGCGTGTTCAGGACGCATCCCGCCGCGCCGCGCGTCCTCATCGCGAACGCGCTCCTCGTCCCGCGCTGGGCGACCTGGGAGGAGTTTCGCCGCCTCGAGGCGGCAGGGCTGACGATGTTCGGCCAGATGACCGCCGGGAGCTGGATCTACATCGGAACGCAGGGCATCCTGCAGGGGACGTACCAGACCTTCGCGGCCGCCGGCGAGAAGCACTTCGGCTCCCCGGACCTGAGGGGGAAGACGATCCTCACGGCCGGCCTCGGCGGAATGGGCGGCGCCCAGCCGCTCGCGGCGACGATGACCGGCGCGGCGGTCCTCTGCATCGAGGTCGACCCGGCTCGCATCGAACGCCGGCTCGAGACGCGGTACCTCGATGAGTCTGCGGATTCCCTCGACGATGCGCTCGCCCGGATTCGCGCAGCCGCTTCCGAGCGCCGCCCGCTCTCCGTGGGGCTGCTCGGCAACGCCGCCGAGGTCGTGCCGGAGCTCGTGCAGCGTGGCGAGGACTTCGACCTGGTCACCGACCAGACCGCGGCGCACGACCCTCTGAACGGCTATGTCCCCGCAGGGCTCACGGTCGACGAGGCGGCGCAGCTGCGCGAGAGGGATCCCGACGAGTACCTGCGCCGAGCGCGCGACTCGATCGCGCGCCATGTCGAGGCTCTGCTCGAGTACGTCCGACGCGGAGCGTATGTTTTCGATTATGGCAACAACCTACGAGGGGAGGCGCAGCAGGCAGGGGTAGAAGACGCGTTCACGTATCCGGGCTTCGTCCCGGCCTATATCCGGCCGCTGTTCTGCCGCGGCGTAGGTCCCTTCCGCTGGGCCGCGCTGTCCGGGCAACCGGAGGACATCGCAACGATCGACGGGGCGCTGCGAAGTCTCTTCCCGGATGACGTCCTGCTGCAGCGCTGGCTCGAGCTGGCGCCGGACAGGGTCGCCTTCCAGGGCCTCCCGGCCAGGATCTGCTGGCTCGGCTATGGCGACCGCGCGAAGGCCGGCCTGGCCATCAACGAGCTCGTTCGAAGCGGCGAGGTCGGCGCGCCGGTCGTGATCGGACGCGACCACCTCGACTCGGGCTCGGTCGCCTCGCCGTACCGCGAGACGGAGGCGATGCTGGACGGCTCCGACGCGATCGCCGACTGGCCGATCCTCAACGCGCTGCTCAACACGGCCGCGGGCGCGACGTGGGTGTCGGTCCACCATGGCGGCGGGGTCGGGATCGGCAACTCCATCCATGCGGGCATGGTCGTGGTCGCCGACGGAAGCGACGACGCCGAGGAGCGACTCGAGCGCGTGCTCACGACCGATCCCGGCATCGGCGTCCTCCGCCACGCAGACGCGGGGTATGAGGAGGCGGTGGACCTTGCTCGCACCCAGGGCCTGGCGTTGCCGCGCGAGCGGCCCGAAGCCGACTAGCCGGGCCGAGTGAGCCGGCTTCTCGTCCGCGACCTCGCCCAGGTCGTCTCTCCGGCCGGCACGGAGGCGCCGCTACGCGGAGCGGCATTCGCCGAGCTCGACGTCATCGAGGATGCGTACGTCCTCTGCGAGGACGGAGCTGTCGCAGGCGTCGGCCGCATGCGCGAGCTCGAACCGCTCGACGGCGACGTCATCGAGCTGGACGGCCGCGGCCGCTCGGCCGTGCCCGGCCTGGTCGACTGCCACACGCACGCGTGCTTCGCGGGCGACCGGGCGGGCGAGTTCGAGCTCCGGTCTCGGGGCGCAAGCTATGAGGAGCTGCACGCCGCCGGAGGCGGGATCCTCTCGACCGTCCACGCGACCCGGGCGGCCGGCGAGGAGGCCCTTGCCGCCGCCGTGGAGCGGCACCGAGGGTGGATGCTGGCGCACGGGACGACGACGTTCGAGGCCAAGTCCGGCTACGGGCTCGACCGCGAAACCGAGCTCGCGATGCTCCGTGCGGTTCGCCAGGTCGGCGGAATCCCGACCTGGCTGGGCGCACACGCGGTGCCGCAGGAGTTCCAGAACGCGGACGCTTATCTTGAGTTCGCGCTCGCGGAGGTGCTGCCCGAAGCGGCGCAGCTCGCGGAGGCCGCAGACGTCTTCGTGGAGCAAGGGGCCTTCGACGTCGTGCAGGCCCGGCGCTACCTCGAGGCGTGCCGCGACGCGGGCCTCGCGCTCCGACTGCACGCGGATCAGTTCACCGAGGCCGGAGGCGTCGGCCTCGCGGTCGAGCTCGGCGCGCGCAGCGTCGACCACCTCGAGGCGACCGAGCCGGGCGGCGTCCGGGTGCTGGCGGCGAGCGATGTCGCGGCGGTGCTCCTGCCGGTGGCGGCGCTCGTCCTCGGCCGGCCGATGCCCCCTGCCCGCGATCTCGTCGACGCGGGCGCAGTTGTCGCGCTCGCGACCGACTTCAACCCTGGGAGTGCCTACTGCGAAAGCCTGCCGATCGTTTGCGGGCTCGCCTGCACGCAGCTCCACCTCGCGCCGGCCGAGGCGCTCGCAGCCTGCACGGTGAACGCGGCCCACGTGCTCGGACGCGCAGACAGGCTCGGTCGCCTCGCGCCGGGCTATGCCGCCGATCTCGTGCTCCTCGAGACGCCTGACTGGCGGCACCTTGCCTATCACCTGGGCGGAGACATCGTCGCCGCTGTGGTGAAGGACGGGGTCGAGGCATAATCGTCTCATGCCGAGCCGAAAGGTCCGCCGTCGCCGCGCCAAGCTCCAGCGCCACGAGTACGAGTACGTCATCGAGACGCCGGAAGGTGAGGAGATCCCCCTCGAGCGTCCCACGGAGCGGGAGCGGGCGGGCGATGGGAAGAGCAAGAAGGAGCGCGGGCCGACCGACAAGCGTGGCCGTGAGATTCCGAAGCCGACTTTTCAGCGCGTCATGCGCCGGTCGGCCATCTTCGCGCCGCTCCTCTTCGTCGTCGTCTACATCACGTCGCCGAACATGGAGATCGGCGCGATGCTCTTGAACGTCGCGCTCCTGCTCGCGTTCTTCATCCCCTTCAGCTACATGGTGGACGTCTTCGTCTACCGCATACTCATGCGGCGGCAGCGACGGCAGGCGCAAGCGGGGAAGAGCTAGGCCGAAGCCTCGGAGCGGTGCTGGCCCCGGTAATGCCCGGCGCCCGGCCAGGGAGCCAGTAGGAAGAGGATCTTCGCTCCTTCCGGGCTCGCGACGGTGCGGCGCTCGTCGGGCTCGAAGTGCGCGAGCGTGCCGACCGGCGCCTCGACCTCCTCGCCGCCCGCCCGGATGATCGCCGAGCCCTCGACGACGACGAGCCAGGCGTGCTCTTTCACCTGGTGGTCGCCCAGCGCCTGGCCGGGATCGAGGCCGACGAGGATCGCGCGCGCCTCCTCCTCGCTCAGGAGGACGACCGGCGAGCGGCTGCCCCCGGGCGTGTCGATCTCGGGCAACTTCCAGGTCTCCAGGCGGGCCAGTGTAACGGCGCCGTTACACTCAGCCACCGCGATGGCCCTCGACGTCAAGCAGCTCCCGCTGGGCGTGGTCCAGACGAACTGCTACCTCGTCCGGCACCCGGGCGAGACGGAGGTCGTCGTCGTCGATCCCGGCGCTGACGCAGCCCGCATTCGCCTTGAGCTGGACGAGTGGAAGGCGAAATGCGCCGCCATCCTGATCACCCACGGAGACTGGGACCACCTCGGCGCCGTGGCCGACCTGGCGGGGGAGGAGGGCGCCCCGGTCCACATGGCCGAGGACGAGAGGGAGCGCCTCGAGCGGCTGGCCGACCACCTGCCGGCCGGCTTCGGAGTCACGGCTCGGTCGTACACGCCCGACGTGCTCCTTACAGGCGACGAGAAGCTCACCCTCGCGCAAATCGAATTCGAGACCCTGCGCGTGCCGGGGCACACGCCGGCGCACCTCGCCTACTTCGCCGACGGCTGCCTCTTCTCGGGCGACGTGCTTTTCGCCGGCGGTGTCGGCCGCGTCGACCGCCCAGACGGCGACTGGGAGACGTTGCTCGCGTCGATTCGGATGCTCGCGGAGCGTTTCCCGCCGGAGACGGTTGTCTACTCCGGCCACGGACCGCCGACGACGCTGGGGGAAGAGATCGCCTCGAACCCGTTCCTCGCGGACCTTCGGGCCGCGGCGCGGTGAAGATCGCCGCTCCGCCGGGGACGCACGACGTCCTGGCGAAGGACTGGCCGAATTGGGATCGGATCGTGACCGAGGCACAGCGGCTCTGCGCCCTCTACGGCTACGCGCCGATCACGACCCCGGGCTTTGAGGACACCGACCTTTTCGCCCGGACCTCGGGCGCAGGCTCCGATGTGGTGCAAAAGGAGATGTACACGTTCGTCGACCGGGGCGACCGGTCGCTGACCCTGAGGCCGGAAGGAACCGCCCCGATCGCGCGGGCTTACCTGGAGCACGGTCTGCACCGCGATCCCCAACCACAGAAGCTCTACACGATCGCGCCCATGTACAGATACTCGCGGCCTCAGCGCGGTCGCTATCGCGAGCACTGGCAGCTCTCTGTCGAAGCAATGGGATCCGAAGACCCGGCCGTCGACGCCGAGGTCATCCAGCTGTTCGACCGGCTGCTCCGGGACCTGGGCGTGACCGAATACCGGCTCGAGCTCAACTCGATCGGCGACCGGAGCTGCCGTCCAGCCTACGTCGAAGCGCTCACCGAGTGGCTGAACGCCCACGACCGCGACCTCGACGACGAGGCGCGGCAGAAGCGAGAGACGAGCCCGCTGCGGATCTTCGACGTCAAGAACGAGGACGTTCTCGAGGCCCTTGCCTCCGCCCCGACGATCGACGAGTTCCTGTGTGACAAGTGCAGAGAGCACTTCGGGGCGGTCAGACTCGCACTCGACGCCTACGAGGTTCAATACGACATCGCGCCAAGGCTCGTGCGGGGGCTCGACTACTACACGCGCACGACGTGGGAATTCCTCGGCCCCGAAGGAGGGGCCCAGAGCTCGATCTCCGGCGGCGGCCGGTACGACTACCTCATCGAGGAGATCGGCGGGCCGCCCACTCCCGGCGTGGGGTTTGGGGCCGGTATCGAGCGAATGCACCTCGCAGTGGGCGAGGGCGCTCCCCCGGGAAAGCCGATCGAGGTCTTTTTCGCGTTCGAGGACACGAGCCGCAGGACGGAGGTGCTGCCGCTCCTGGCCAAGCTCCGCGCTCAGGGCCGCGCGTGCGACACCGACTACGCGGGCCGCTCGCTCAAGGGCCAGCTCACGCAGGCGCAGCGCCTCGGCGCGAAAACGGTGGTGATCGCCAAAGCGGTGGGCTTCACGGTGCGGCTGCGCGGCCGGGAAGACGTCGACGTGCAGACCGTCGAGGAGCTCGAGGCGCTCCTGTGACCTGGAGGGACCTGCGCTGCGGCGAGGTGCGGCCCGAGCACGTCGGCCGGCGGCTCACTCTCGCCGGCTGGGCAGCCACCCGCCGAGACCACGGCGGGCTCGTCTTCATCGACCTCCGCGACGCGACCGGGCTCTGCCAGCTGGTCGTCAACCCCGAGCGCGCGCCTGAAGCGGCCAAGGTCGCCCACGACGTACGGAACGAGTTCGTCCTCCGGGCGGTCGGCGAGGTCGTCCCGCGGGCGCCCGAGGCGGTCAATCCGAACCTCCCCACCGGCGAGATCGAGGTCCAGGTGGACGAGCTCGAGGTCGTCTCCGCGTCGACCCCGCTTCCTTTTCAGCTCGAAGAGGAGGGCGTGGACGAGAGCATCCGGCTCCGCTACCGCTGGCTCGACCTGCGCCGGGAGCGCATGCAGCGGAACCTCCGCCTCTCGGCGACGGTCGTGGCCGCGATCCGCAAGCAGATGGACGAGCTCGGCTTCGTCGACATCTGGACGCCCAGCCTGACCAAGGGGACGCCCGAGGGCGCGCGCGACTTCCTCGTCCCGGTGCGGCTCCAGCCGGGTCGTTTCTTCGCCCTGGCGCAGTCGCCGCAGCTCTTCAAGCAGCTCTTCATGATCGCCGGCTTCGACCGCTACTACCAGATCGTCACCTGCTACCGGGACGAGGATCTCCGCGCCGACCGCCAGTTCGAGTTCCGCCAGCTCGACCTCGAGCTTTCCTTTCCCGAGCGCGAGGACGTCCTCGAGGTGCTCGAGGCGGCGGTCTGCGCCTCCTTCGAGGCTCTCGGGCGCGAGGCCCCCGCGCGGCCCTTCCCGCGGCTCTCCTGGGAAGAGGTCATGGCCCGCTACGGCTCGGACAAGCCCGACCTCCGCTTCGGGCTCGAGATCCAGGACGCGACCGAGGCGACTCGCGGGTCGGAGTTCGGCGTCTTTGCGGGCGCGCCGGCTGTCCGGTACCTCACCGTCCCGCAGGAGCTTTCGCGGGGCGAGCTCGCCGCGCTCGAGGAGCTCGCGAAGGAGTGGGGGGCGAAAGGGCTCGCCTACCTCGTCTATGACGCCGCGGGCGAAGTGCGTTCTCCGATCGCGAAGTTCCTCTCGGCCGAGGAGCTCGAAGCGCTCCGGCCGGCCGACCCGGGGTCGACGCTCCTCTTCGGCGCCGACGGGCCGGCCGTCGTGGCCCGCGTTCTCGGCGCAGTCCGCGCTCACCTGGGCCGCGCGCTGGGTCTGATCGATCGCGAGCGCGAGGCCTTCCTTTGGGTCATCGACTTCCCGCTCTTCGAGTGGAGCGAGGACGAGAACCGCTGGACCTTCGTCCACCATCCGTTCACAGGCGTCGTCCCGGGCCATGAGGAGCTGATCGAGTCAGACCCGGGCGCGGTCCTGAGCCAGGCTTACGACCTCGTCTGGAACGGCTGGGAGCTGGGCTCGGGCTCGATCCGGATCCACCGCCAAGACATGCAACAGCGCGTTTTTCGCGCGCTCGGCATGAGCGAGGAGGAAGCGCGCGAGAAGTTCGGCTTCTTCCTCGAGGCGCTCACCATGGGGGCGCCGCCGCACGGAGGCTTTGCCCTCGGGATCGACCGCTTCGTCGCGCTGCTCGCCGGCGAGGGAAACATCCGCGAGGTGATCGCCTACCCGAAGACGGCCAGCGGCTCGGATCCCCTGACCGGTGCACCCTCCGAGGCGCCGGAGGAACAGCTGCGCGAGCTCGGAATAGAGCTGCGACGGCCCCCTGGTCAAGGAAGCTGACCGTTCGGCCGATGTCGTAGTCATACTTTCGTCGAGCCCGAAACGGGCACTGGGAGGCGTAGAGCAGATGTCGACTCAAGATCCAAGGCGCGCGCAGGCTGGCCCTGCGCTGACGAAGCTACCGCGCGTGGAGGACCTGCCCGCCGCCGGCGAGGGCTACGACCGCGCCCGCGTCCAGGAGGCCTTCGACGCGTTTCAGCGGCACGTCACGTCGCTTCAGACGCAGCTGCGGGTGTTGCAGGCAGCGCCGCGCAGCGCCATCGCGGAGCCCTCGGGACACGCGGTGCGCATGGACGCCCTCCACCTCATCCGCTCCGCGGCTGAGTTCGCCGACACGATCGAGCGCGACGCTCAGGAAGCGGCCGCGAAGCAGGTGGGCAAGGCCGAGCAGGAGATCCGCGAGTCGCAGGTCGAGCTCCAGCAGCGGGAGGCAGAAATCGCTCGGATCCGCCAGGAGACCGAGCGGCAGCGCAGCGAGATCCTGAACGCCGCGCGCACCGAGGCGCGCGAGATCCTGACGAAGACGAACCGCGACTCGAGCCAGGAGCTCCGCGACGCGGAGGCGAAGGGCAACCGCCTGCTCGAGCAGTCGCGCCACCAGGCAACGGAGCTGACGAACGCTGCCCGAGCCGAGGTCGAGCAGACGCTCGAGTGGGCCCGCGCCCAGGCAGACATCATCGTCGAGCGAGCGCGCATGGGCGCCGAGCAGCTCCTCTCCGCCGCCGGCCACGGCGACGCGGCGATCCAGGAGGCGGTGGAGGCAATCGTTCGCGCCGCCGTCGACTCCGTACCGCCGCCGCCCGGCTTCCCTACCGACGCCCCGGAGCGAGTAGAGAGCAAGCCCCGCCCGTCTACCGCCGTGACGCCGCCCTCTGCGCCTTCGCCCGTTTCCCCGGCCGCTCCACCCGAGCCGGCTCCGCCGGCTGCCGAGGAAGGGAGCGAGGAGGAGGCCGAAGAAGCTGCCTCGCCCGGCAAGGGCGACAAGAAACCGAAGTCGGGCTAGGCGCCGGAGCGGCTGAGCGTGGCGGGTCGTCCGCTCCTCTTCCGCTTCCTTGCACTCGCGGCTTTCCTCGTGACGGTCGCGCTCGCGCTCTGGCTCGCCGAGCTGCGTCCCCTCTTCGTCGGGATCGTCATGGCGGTGGCCCTGCTCGCCGCCTGGCTGGTGGAATGGCTCGCGTGGCGCGGGGAGAGCCCACCTGTCGAAGGTGTGCCCGCCGCGCCCGCCGCAGCTCCGGTTCGTCCTGAGAGGCCCGCACCGGAGGCGCCCACGCCGAAGCCGCGCTGGCAGCCTGAGCAGGCTGCACCGCAGGAGCAGACGGCGTCCGAGCCGGAGCCGCCTCCGCGCGAGCCCCTGCGCCCCGTGCCGTCTCCGCCGCCCGAGCCGGCGCCGCCTTCCGCTCCTGCTCCGCCCCCGGCGGCAGCCGCGTCCCCCGAGATGGGGGCCTCCGTTGTCCCGCTCCCGTGGCGTCCCCCGGTGCATGCCCAGGAGTGGAATCTCTGGGAGCTCGAGCGCATCGCGCGGGAGGACACAAAGGGCGACCCCCCACGGCGCGCGGAGTTCTCGGCCCTCTTTCTCCACCTGCGGCAGTTCGCGACCGCCGACGGCACCTTGCCGCGGGACTTCGACCCGCTCGTGCGCGAGTCGTTCGGCGGCCTGCTCGAGCGCACCCGGCGGGCGTGAGCTCGAAGCTCGTGCGGCGGCAGGCCGCATTGGCCGCGGTTGCGCTTGCCGCGGGCGCTGGAGCAGTCGCGCTCGGCGGCGAGGACGTCGGCGGCTCGCAGACGGCCTCGGCCCCCGCCGGCGGAGAGTGGCAGACGGCGGTCGCTGCGACGTACCCTCCCGAGGCCTACGGGCGGCGCACGCAGTGCGAGGTCGAGCTCCAGGCCGAGAGCCTGGGCGTCTCCCACCCGGTATTGCCGTGCAGCGTCGACCTCGTCATCGAGTACCGCGGCATTGAAGTCCGCACCGAGGTGGTCGACCGCGGCCCGTTCGAGCCGGGGCACGAGTTCGACCTGACGGAAGCGCTCGCCGCCCGGCTCGGGTTTCCCGGTGAGGGGGAAATCCGCTGGCGCTTCGCCGGCTGAGCTACCGTCCAACCGATGATTGGGAACGCTGCACGGGACGGCGACCTCGCCTGGGTCCGGCTGGACGTCGAGCGCGGGCGGATCAAGGCGGCCGCGGGCGACGGGCCGGGTGTCAGGGACCTCTGCGCGGCCGTCCGCGGGATGTCACTGCTCGAGGCGGCGGCCGTACCCGGAGAGCCCCTGGCCACGGACGCCTTGCACGATGCTCTTGGCCCCGCGATGACGGCACCGCCCGAGCCCGCGCGCGTCGCGGTGGCGATGAGCGGCGGGGTCGACAGCGCCGTCGCGCTCCTGCGCGCCCGCGAGGCGGGCTTCGAGCCCGTAGGTGTGACGCTGCGTCTCTGGATCGATCCCAATGGCCCTTCGGTCGATCGCGCCTGCTGCTCGCCCGAAGCCGTGCTCGCGGCCCGCGAGACGTGCCACGACCTCGGCTTGCCGCACGCGACGCTCGACCTGCGCGAGGGCTTCCGTCGCGACGTCGTCGCTCCGTTCGTCTCCGGCTACGCCCGCGGCGAGACGCCCAACCCGTGCGTGCGCTGCAACGGCAGCTTCCGCTTCGCCGCGCTGCTCGCCTTTACCCGCCGCGTCGGCGCCGGCAAGCTCGTCACCGGGCACTACGCGCGCATCGTCGAGCACCGGGGCCGGTTGCTGCTCGCGCGCGGGGCCGATGCCGAGAAGGACCAGTCGTACATGCTCGGCCGTCTCGACCCGGCCGTGGCCGACAGGCTCTGGTTTCCCCTCGGCGAGCAGGGGAAGGAGGCAACGCGCGCCGAGGCACGCGCGGCAGGCCTCGGGGTCGCCGAACGTGCCGAGAGCCAGGAGGCATGCTTCCTCGGAGGAGACGACTACCGCTCGTTCCTGACGCGCCAGGGCGTGGAGGAGCGCGACGGGCCGATCGTCGCTGAGGACGGGCGTGAGGTCGGGCGCCACGCCGGCTTCTGGCGCTTCACGCCGGGTCAGCGGCGGGGCCTCGGCGTCGCCGTCGGCGAGCCCCTCTACGTCCTCGGCTCCGAGGTCGCGACGAACACCGTAGTCGTTGGGCGGCACGAGTCACTCGCGCGCTCGCAGGTCGCCGTGGGAGACGGGCGTCTCTTCGTCCCCGTCGACCGGGTGGAGGCCAAGCTCCGCTACCGGTCGCCTGCGGCGTTCGCGACGGTGCAGACAGAAGAGCGCGGCTTTCGGCTTGCGCTCGACGCCCCGGCCTACGGGGTGGCAACGGGGCAGGCGGCGGTGTTGTACGAAGACGACGCGGTCGTCGGCGCAGGGCTGATCTCCGCAGCCCGATAGCCCGGCTACGATCTCGCAGTGGCTCTCGCTGCCGAGTTCGACGCCCTCGACGTCCTCTGGATCGCGCTCAGCGTGTTCCTCGTCCTCGTCGGCCTCGCGCTTGCCTACGTCCTCTTCCGCTTGGGCGAAACCGTCAGACGTCTGACGTCGTTCATCCAGGGGTTGGAGAGCGAGGTCCTGCCGCTCGTGAACAAGGCAGGGGGGACGGTGGATCGCGTCAACATGCAACTCGACAAGGTCGATCGGGTGACCGACAGCGCGGTGGACGCCGCCGACAGCCTGGACACGGCGGTCCGCGCGGTGACGCTCGCAATCACGAAGCCGGTGCAGAAGATCTCGG
>Ga0184610_1000197_pt1 | contig 15607 bp, 15 predicted proteins | sample PLM1_100_coex_FD_133011 | JGI IMG/M metagenome (GOLD analysis project Ga0184610, IMG submission 133011) | Groundwater sediment microbial communities from an aquifer in East River, Colorado, USA - PLM1_100_coex | ecosystem: Environmental > Terrestrial > Soil > Riparian zone | place: USA: East... | reverse complement strand
CCGATGAAAGGAAATGGACCAGACCTGCACTCCGGCGACTTCAGCCGCCCGGACCAGGATCTGCTCCACGGACTCGACCTTTCCGATGACGCTCGGATCGCATCCCGACGCTTCGGCAATGTAGTGATGCCCGATTGTGTCCACGTCGCACCCCCCCTCACACGCGCCAAATCGTAGCACATACGACCGACCAGGCAAATAGGCGGCAAGGAAACCACTGCCGCGCTCCGAATCACTCTGCAAATACCCCCTTAGGAGGGATGGCTGTGCTCAAACGTTTGTTTCCAGTCCTGCTCGCCGTGACCGTTGCGGCGATTATGGTGCTCCCGTCTTTCGCGCAACAGACGGGTGGCACGCTAATCATTGGTCGCGGCGCAGATTCGGTGACTTTGAGCTATTATGCGAACGCGGCTCCGGATTCGGAGGTCCTGGCCCACATCGCGGAGACACTCTTCAGGCTCATGCCGGACGGTAAGATTGTTCCGCATCTGGCAGAATCCCACACGTTGTCCACCGACGGCAGGACGATGACGATCAGGCTCCGCCGTGGGATCAGGTTCACCGACGGCACTCCCTTCGATGCCAATGCCGTGAAGTGGAATCTCGACTTCTTCCGAGATCCGGCGAACCGCATCTCCTATATCTTTCTTGTGAGCGAAGTGACCAGCGTAGACGTCATTGATACCAACACCGTGCGCATTACCAGCGGCCGGCCATTTGTGCCCCTTCTTGCGCACCTTACCCACGACTTCATCGGGATGCACAGCCCCGCGGCGGTTCAGCGGGCGGGTGGCATGCGACCACCCACCGGAGAGCCCTACGGACGGACGCCGGTCGGCACCGGCCCCTACACGCTCAAGGAGTGGGTGCGAGGCGACCGGCTGGTGTTGGAGCGGAATCCCAACTACTGGGGTCCTAACAAGCCGATGCTGGACCAGATCGTCTGGCGGGTGATCCCTGACGATGGAGCGCGCGTCCTGGCCCTCGAGAGTGGCCAGATCCATGTTGCCGTGCGCATCCCTCCTCGTGACACATCGCGGCTGACATTGAACCGGGAGGTGCGCATCGACCGCACAAGCAGCCTCCGGACGATCTACATTGCCTTCAATAACCAGCGCCGGCCATTCACAGACGCGCGCGTACGCCAGGCCTTCAACTACGCGGTTAACAAGCGCGCGATCGTCCAGACGATCCTGGGGGGCGCCGCTCGTGTCTCTGACGCGCCGATCGCACCGGGTATCGTTGGCTACTCTTCAGTCATGTCCTATCCATATGACGTGAACAAGGCCAAGCAACTGCTGACCGAGGCCGGCATGGGCCAGGGCCTGAGTGTCACGCTGCATCATCCCACGGGCCGATATGTTCAAGACGCAGCCGTGGCCGCGGCTGTGCAGGCTCAGCTTCGAGACGCGGGGATCAATGCGCGTCTTGTAACGATGGAATGGGCGACCTATCTCCAGGTCACCAACCGGCCTGTGGAGCAGACCGACATTGAAATGTTCATGCTCGGATGGGGCGTTGTGACCGGAGATGCCGACTACGGCCTGTACAGCCTATTCCATAGCAGTCAGTGGGCCCCCGGCGGATCTGGCCGTTTCTTCTACAAGAACGCGCAGGTCGACGGGTTGCTCGATCAAGCCCGCGCGATTACCGATCCGGCGCGCCGGTCTGCAACCTACAAGCAAGCGATGGAGGTCATCATGCAGGACGCGCCATGGCTGTTCCTCCACAGCGAGTCTCAGATCACTGCCATGCGGCGCAACATCCAGGGGCTGATCGTGCATCCGACCGAGCGCGTGCTGGCATATAACGTGCGCGTAACACAATAAGACCGGTTGTCTTCCTGACGCACGATGGAGCTAGGGGAGCGTTCCCCTGGCTCCATCGCTTCTGAGAGACTGCGATGCTCCGCTACCTGACAAAACGTCTCTTGCTCGCCGTCCCTGTGCTGGTCGGCGTATCGATCGTCGTCTTCACCATGATCCGGCTAATCCCCGGTGACCCGGCGCTCTTGATGGCCGGCCAGGCCGCGACGGAGGAAGTTGTGCGCCAGATTCGGGAGTCGCTGGGTCTGAATCGGCCCGTGCTTGTACAGTATGCGTTCTTCGTCCGAAACGTCGCCCGTGGCGACCTCGGACGCTCTTTGTTCAACGGCGCACCGGTCACCGAAGAATTGGGACAGCGGTTCCCGCGCACCGCCCGGCTCGCGCTTGCCGCGATCATGGTGGCGCTTCTCATCGGCGTGCCTGCCGGCATCATCTCCGCCACGCATCACCTTTCCTGGATTGACTCTCTGCTCATGGTGCTCGCACTGGCTGGTGTCTCCATGCCGGTGTTCTGGCTGGGATTGAACCTGATCTTGATTTTCGCGGTTCGGCTGCACTGGCTGCCGGCCATTGGCCATGAGAGCTGGAAACACCTGATTCTGCCGGCGTTCACACTGGGCGCCGCATCGGCGGCGATCATTGCGCGCATGACTCGTTCGGCGATGCTCGAAGTCCTCCGGCATGATTACGTCCGCACGGCCCGAGCCAAGGGTGTCGCCGAGTCATCGGTGATCAGCCGCCACGCGCTGCGCAACGCGTTGATCCCGGTCGTCACCGTGGTGGGGCTCCAGTTTGGAACCCTCCTCTCGGGTGCCGTGCTGACAGAGAGTGTCTTCGCGTGGCCGGGAGTCGGGCGGCTGCTTGTGGATGCGGTCCTCGCGCGTGACTATCCGGTGATCCAGGGAGCCGTGCTGCTCATTGCGACCATGTTCGTTCTACTTAATGTCGTGGTGGACATGACGTACGCCGTGCTCGATCCCAGGATTCGGTACGAGTGACTATGGCGACCGAGTCGGCACTGCTCAGTGTGCCACGAATTGTCCCGCGCACGGCCGGAGCCGCAGTGTGGCGTCGCCTCCGGCGGAATCGAGGAGCGCTCGTAGGGATGCTGGTCCTGGCTATCTTCGCGCTGAGCGGACTAGTGGCGCCTTGGCTTGCGCCCTACGATCCATATCGGTCAGATCTGGAAGGCAGCCTGGCCGGACCGCGCCCAACACACTTGCTGGGTACAGATGAGTTGGGTCGAGACATCCTCAGTCGCATCATCTACGGTGCGCGGCTTTCGATGGTGATTGGCGGCATCTCGGTAAGCATCGGTGTTGTCCTCGGGGTCCCCATCGGCCTCTTCGCAGGCTACTTCGGGGGACGCGTCGATCTATTCTCGCAGCGCGCCATCGATGTGCTCCTGGGGTTCCCGAGCATCATCCTGGCCATCGTGCTTGTGACCATGTTAGGCGTCGGCCTGGTCAACGTCATGATTGCCGTAGGGATTGTGTCTGTGCCCACCTACGCGCGCCTGATTCGAGGTCAGGTACTGTCCTTGAAGACCCAGGAGTTCGTCGAGGCTGCCCGCGCCCTGGGCGCCGGCAGCGTTCGCATCGTGCTCCGTCACATCTTTCCCAACACACTCGCGGTGCTCATTGTGCAGACAACGCTTCAGGTCGCCAGCGCCATCCTCTCCGCAGCGGCCTTGGGATTCCTCGGGCTTGGGGTCCAGCAACCCACCGCTGAATGGGGCGCGATGCTCTCGACCGCCCGGCAATATATCCAGCTGGCGCCTCATACTCTAATTTTTCCAGGGCTCGCGATCATGCTGACGGTGATGGGATTCAACCTCTTGGGAGACGGCCTCCGTGACGCTTTGGATCCCCGGATGAAGCTTTGATCCGCAGAAACTCGATAACCGGCGGTATGAGCGAAACGAGAATGATCCCCAGGATGACCAGCGAAAAATTCTCCTTCACGACGGACAGGTTTCCGAAGAAGTAACCGCCGAGCACGAACAGCAACACCCACAGGATCCCGCCCACCACGTTATAGATGAGAAACCGCCAGTATGTCATCCGAGCGATGCCGGCCACGAACGGCGCGAACGTGCGGACGATGGGGACAAAGCGGGCGAGGACGATCGTCATGTTGCCATACTTCTCATAGAACGAATGCGTGCGATCGAGGTGCCTGCGGTTGAGCCACCGGGATCGCTCGCCGCGGAAGAGGCGCGGGCCGAGGGCCGTCCCGATCCAGTAATTGACGGTATCTCCAGCAATCGCCGCCGCCGCCAGAAGGATGACGAGCGCGACGACGCTGAGCGACCCACGCGCTGCGATGGCGCCGACCGCGAACAGCAATGAGTCGCCTGGAAGGAATGGCGTAAAGACGAACCCAGTTTCCGCGAAGATGATGGCGAAGGTCAGCGCGTACGTCCAGCCGCCATAGCGGGCCACGATGACATCCAGGTGGCGGTCGATGTGCAGGATGAACTCGAGGAGGGACTCGATCACGAGTGCACTTTGGCCGATTGCCTTAGCGGGCTGACTCCGGAGTCAACCGGGCGCGCCGTTCGAGGCGAACCTTCCGCCGCCGCTCCGCAGCGTCCCACCGCCTGCGCTCCTCGGCCGTCGAGGGGCTGAACGCTGGGACGGATTTCGGCCCCTCTTTATCGACATGGACCATGGTCAGAAACGCGGTACACGTATGACGGCGTGCGCCGGTCAACGGATGTTCCGCCAGCGCTTTGATCCCCACTTCCATCGACGTTCTCCCGACGTGGTTCAGCGCCGCCTGGCAGACGACGATCTCTCCAACCCGGATGGGCGAATAGAAAGACAGCGCGTCGATCGATGCGGTGACGATTGGGCAGCGGCAGAACCGCAGAGCAAGAATCGATGTGACCTCGTCAAGGAGCATCATGAGGCGTCCTGCAAACATCATCGTGCCCAACACAGCATCTTCCGGGAAGACGATTCGTGAGATCTCTATGGAGTGGGTTACGCCACCGGTCAGCTCATCAGTCACCCTGGCGGCCTGCTCTCGACGATCGGTCAGTTGCGCCTCTCGCAGTCGTTTTCGCATCTGCGCGGCCGCATAGATCTCGCGCTCCCTGTCATCAGCGGGCTGAAGCGTCGTCCCGACCGGTCGCGGCTGGGCGCGCTCGTCCACGGCCACCATGGCCAGATGCGAGGCCGTGGTGAGCCGCCGGTCCCCGCGCGCAGGATCCTCCGCGAAGACCTCGACCCCAACCTCCATCGAGGAGGTGCCTACGAACTCGACACGCGCCCGAAGCGTCACAACGTCGCCGATCGATATGGGGTGCAGGAAATCGAGGTCATCCATGCTGGCGAGGAGGACAGCGCCTTTGGCGAGTCGCATGGCGGCCATTGTCGCCGCCGTGGTGATCCAGTCCATCATCCGCCCGCCATACAAGGTGCCGCGCACGTTGGCATGCTCGGGTAGGACGAGCTGCACCATCTCGAGTTCGGTTTCTTTAATCGATGGCATGGCTCACCGAAACTACGGGATCAGGGATCCGGGATCAGGGAGCAGATTGCTACGACCGGATCGGGGACCGGGACAAGGGGACCCGTAGCTAAGTCACTCCATAGCCGATTGCCGGGTCCCCGGTTCCGGTCCCCGATCCGGTCGTCAACTCGAAATTTGCTGTAGGAACCTGATGACCGTCTCGATCCCTTTGTAAAAATTCGGGATGTGAAACTTCTCATTTGGAGCATGCAGGTTGTCGTCGGGCAGGCCGAAGCCGAAGAGCACCGTGGGGACTTTCAAAACGCGATCGAACTTGGCGACGATCGGTATGCTGCCGCCTTCTCGCGTGAACACCGGTTCTGTACCCCAGACCTGCTTCGCGACCCCGGCCGCGACCTGTACCGGCTTCGCTTTGGGATCGACGAGCACGGGATCGGCGCTCGCCAGTTCTCGCACTTCAACCTCAACGCCGTCCGGCGCAAGCTTCTTGACTTTCTTCACGAATGACTTGTAGATCGTCACTGCCCGCTGGACGGGAACCAGGCGCATGCTGATCTTTGCCACCACACGGGAAGGGATTACCGTTTTTGAGCCCGCGCCCGTCCATCCGCCTGCGATGCCATGGACATCAAGCGTAGGCCGCGCCCATCGCCGCTCCAGGATGCCGAAGCCCTGTTCCCCCGGTGCCACGGAGATCCCAAGTTCCTTGAGGTAGGCTTCCTCATTGAACGGCAGGCGCTCCCAGGATGTCTTCTCTTCAGGCGATGGCTCCCGAACGGCTGCATAGAAGCGCGGCACGGTCACCCGCCCGCGCCGGTCCTTCAACCCCGCAATGATCGACGCGACCGCATTGACCGGATTCGGCGCAGCGCCGCCATGCTGCCCGGAGTGGAGGTCGTGACTGGGGCCGCGCACTTCGACCTCGGTGTACACGAGGCCGCGGAGGCCCGTGGTGATCATCGGCAGGCCGGGGGCAAACAGCCCTCCGTCTGAAACCCAGGCGAAGTCGCACGCCAGCTTTCGACCGTGACGGTCTATCCACTTATAGATGCCGGGACTGCCGATTTCTTCCTCACCTTCGACGATGACCTTCACGTTGAGCGGCAGCGCTCCATCTGAGCGCAGGATCGATTCCAGCCCCTTGATGACGGCAAACACCTGTCCCTTGTCGTCGCAGGCCCCACGGGCGTAGAGGTCGTCGCCGCGTATCGTTGGCTCAAATGGAGGCGACGTCCACTCATGCAGCGGATCCACCGGCTGCACGTCGTAGTGCCCATAAATCAGCATCGTGGGCTTTCCGGGTGCGTTCCTCCACTCTGCATACACGATCGGGTGGCCACCATCGAGGGGGATCAACTCGCCAGTCATGTCCATACCCTTTAACTGCTCCAAAAGCCAGTCGGCCGCCCGCTGGACATCACCTTTGTGTTGAGGGAGGGTGCTGACACTGGGAATGCTGACAAACGCCTTCAGTTCATCAAGAAATCTCGACCGATGCTCCTGGGCATATGTAAGAGCGCTCACACTGACCCCCCGTGACTAGTGATTATGGGCACACTCACCACTCACTTTTGTCCGAAGCGGACTTTGAACGAGATTGTCACCGGATCCTCTGCAACGAAAATCAGAAAACGCGGAATAGGAATCTTGAAGTCGGACATCTTCACCGTGACCTGGCCTTCAGCCAGATAGGTATCTCGCAGCGCGGTGACGCGCACCGGGATCTCGATCTCCTGCGTACGCTGTTTGATCGCCAACACTCCCTTCATTGCGCTGCGGAACGGCAGTGCGCCGACCCGATCCACGGGGGCGATGGTGCCGCGAAAGGTGATGAACGGGAACTTGTCCGTCTCAAGGAAATCGCGGCGCATCTGATTGTCCCGCACACCCACACCCGTGGTCATCGTGCGCGCATCGATCTGGACTTGGACGTCACCAATGAAGCTGGACCCCTGCTCCCTCACGACCGACGACGCGGTGAGGTCACGAACGACGCCCGTGAACCCGCCCCGGTTGTCCTTCACGAGGAACTCGATGCGACTAGCTTCGCGATCGATCTCAAAAGTACCGACCGGCAGAAACGTGAGGACGGCCGCGACAAGCAACCACACGCCTTGGTAGAACATGTGATACCTTCTTCCTCGGGTGAACCAAGACTCCCTATGAGCCTTCGCATGGCGCTCAGTAGGCTGGACAGCGCCGAAGCCCGCATGGGTGTGGCGCGCGCTTTGGCGCTCTTTTGCGTGGTTGGGTATATCCTCTCCCTGGCAGTGTTGTTCGCCACGGGGATCGGCCTCAATCGCTGGCTTTTTGTCTTGTTGATGTGGGCGCTGCTGGTCTACCTTCCACTTCGCATTCTCCTCGAAGCATTTCAGACGATTGCGCCGGCTATCCGGCGCGCACTTGTCACCCAAGCCGTTTCTGATCCTGCGCGATATCGGAGCAGTGGATCCATTGAGCTGGTCGTTGATGGGCTCTTCTCACAGGACGTGCTCATGCCGCGCATCACCAAACCCCAGGACGGTCAGAAGGCCCGCGAAGGTTCGGCGGCGGTGCTCCGGGCGAACCTGTCTCAGCGAATAGATCTGGCGCGTGTGTCCGCACGGTGTCTTGGGACGGTTGAGCAGTGGACCACGGACCTCTCGTCCTGGGCACGGAGCGCTGCAGCGCAAAATATCCAGGCCCGATGGGCGGGTCTTCGGGCCCTGGCGTCATTTGCAGCCCTCACCAAGATTCTCCTCGGCGCCGTCGCAGATCAGTCAGGCCCCCGCCAGTCAGGACCGCAGCCTTGGCGCGATCTCCGGGAATATCTCGACGCCTGCCTGGACTACTGTGACCGGCTGGCCCTCGAGGTCGACGTGACGCCCTGGACCGAGGCGCCCCTCGGCATTTCTGTGAGCGCCGACGATGCCGCGGCGATCCGTATGGCGTGGACGGCGTACGTCGAGACGCCGCCGCCCGCGATCGAGGCCCGCAACAACTTCGTCAAAACACTGCTGGGCGACCAACCAGGACAACCCATCGCTTAAGAAACGACGGCTCTGGTGATTCCGAGAACCCGATGAGGTTTCGTGCTTCGGGTGTCGCGGAGCTCAGCGCCTGCTCAATGGACCGGCGCCGTTCCGACTCAGTACCTGCCAGCTCCAGCCAGCGCTCGAACGCCAGCCGAGATTCGACGACATGCAGAAACGTCAGGGCGATCTGGTGGCGGGAGAACACCGCCTGCCATTCGCTCACCGACAGGGCGTGTACGTGGCTGGAATCGCGCAGCGTCTCGAGCGCATCCATTAATTGCATGCCGTCGGTCTCCTCGGGACTGATCTGGTCGATGAGGCCGACGCGTCCTCCCGGTTGCAGCACCCGCAGCATTTCGTCGATGGCCCGATCGAACTGCACGAAGTGATGCGGCGCCCGGCGGCAGGTCACCACGGAAAATACATCATCGCGGAATGGCAACGCTTCCACGTCCCCCTCGACCCAGTGGATGGTAGGCGCGGGCTGCGTCGCAGACCATGAGCGAGCTGCGTCCGCAGCGAGTCGAATGGCCTCCCGCAGCATCCCGTGCGTGAGATCGAGGCCCGTGACGGAGGTGACGCGGGGTCGCACTGCAATGGCTGTGAATCCTGTACCGGTCGCCACATCGAGCACGTGGTCTGAATCACTCAGGTTCAGGTGCTCGAGCAACAGGTCAAGGTCGAGGTCACGAGCGTGACTCTCACTTCGCGCATACGCACCGGCGCGGCGTCCGAATTGTGCCTTAACCGAGCTCTTCTTCTGATCCATGCGTAACCCCAGCCCTGCAGTCTAAAGGACGCCTTCGTGCCGTCGAGAAGTTTGTGTGCGCCATGGCCCTCTTTCTTCGAGAAGATGATATCGCACTCGTCCTGCGCATGAGTGAGGTCATCACCGCCGTCGAAGATGTCTTCCGCCAGCAAGGCCTCGGCAAAGTTGTGAATCGTCCCCGCCAGCGCGTGTCCACGGAGGGCACCATCTTCCACGTGATGTCCGCGGCTGTTCCTGCCCTTGGCGTCATGGGACTGAAAGCGTATAGCAGCGCACGCGGAGGCACGCGTTTCCTCGCCATGCTCTACGGCACCGAGACTGGAGATCTCCTGGCCGTCATGGAGGCCAACCGGCTGGGCCAGATCCGCACCGGCGCGGCAAGCGCCGTCGCGACGAAGTATCTCGCCAGGCCCGATGCCGGATCAGTTGGGATCATCGGCACGGGATGGCAGGCGCGCAGCCAGCTCGTCGCGGTCGCGAGCGTGCGGCCGATTGCCCTCGTCAAGTGCTACGGGCGTGATGAACGCCGGCGAACGGCGTTCGCCGATGAAATGATCCAGGAGCTTGGTGCCGAGGTGGCTGCCGTGGATAGCGCCGAGGAAGCGGTCGAAGGGACGGATATCATTATCACTGCCACGAGCTCACGGTCACCGGTGATCTTCGGATCCTGGTTGCAACCGGGTCTGCACGTCAACGCGATCGGATCCAACTGGGGCGATCGGCGTGAGCTTGACGCGGACGCGATCGGCCGGGCCGGGCGAATTGTCGTGGATGACCTCGAGCAGGCGAAGGTCGAATCGGGTGATCTCATCGGTGCCGTTGAGGAAGGTGCGATTGATTGGACGCGCGTGGTCGAGCTCGGCCCGATCGTCGCAGGAACAATCCCCGGGCGCACATCCGAAAGCGAGATTTCGCTCTTTGAGTCGCAGGGCATCGCGCTCGAAGACGTGGCCGCCATGAAACTCGCCTACGACCGCGCGCGCGAGATGGGTGTGGGCGAACCCTTTAAAAGAAACGGCGGGATAATGGGAGAAGGGGATTCCCATTATCCCTTAGTGCAGAGCTGACGTGGAATTCACCGTCTCCACCAAATCCCCGGAATCATGTGCGTGCGATGCGCTCGTGCTCGGCGTGTTCGCCGATCGCGCTCCACTTGAGGGTGCCGCGAGCAAGGTCGACCAGGCGCTGGGTGGGCTGCTGTCCTCCGTCCTCGCCGAGGAACACTTCAAGGGCAAACCCGGCCACACGTTCGTGCTGCACACCCACGGGAAGGTTCCGGCGAAACGCATCATCGTCGCAGGCCTCGGGCCCAAAGCTGACGTTCATCTCGAGCAGCTGCGGATGGCGGCCGCGGCAGGGGTGCGCCGCGCAGCGGATGCTCGCGCCAAGCACGTCGTATTCTCGGCCGTCTCTCTCCCTCCTCACCACGCAGACGCGGTGACACAGGCGCGTGTCGAAGGCATCGTGCTCGGGTCGTACCGGTTCTCCCGGTACAAACCGCAAGACGACGCGGCTGCGGTTGAGCGCGTTGAATTGCTCGCCGGCGATGCATCCCATCAGAAAGGCGTTGAGGAGGGACTGCGCCGCGGGCTGCTGTTTGCGGAGGCCACGACGTACGCGCGTGATCTCGTCAACGAGCCGCCGAACCAGATGAACCCGCTCCTGCTCGCCGAGCTCGCGGAAGAGGCTGCCCGGACCGCTGGGTTGCGGTGCTCGGTGCTGGACGTTGATGCCATGCGGGCTCAGGGCATGGGTGCGATCCTATCGATCGGCGGCGGCAGCGCCGTTCCGCCCCGGCTGATTGTCCTGGAGTACACGCCGTCGAAACCGAAGCGCACCGTCGCGATCGTGGGCAAAGGGGTGACGTTCGACAGCGGTGGGATCAACCTCAAGACATCAAGTCTGGAGTGGATGAAGTCTGACATGGCCGGTGGAGCGGCGGTGATCGCCACGATGCAGGCCCTGCCTGCGCTGAAGTCGCCCGCTCGCGTGCTCGGTGTGGTCGCGGCGGTGGAGAACCTGCCCAGCGGCACGTCGGTGAAGCCCGGCGACATCGTGCGCGCCATGAACGGGAAGACCATCGAGATCAACAATACCGATGCTGAAGGACGGGTGGTGCTCGCCGACGCGCTGGCCTACGCCGCGCAGCGCAACCCCGACGAGATCATCGACCTTGCCACGCTGACAGGATCGGCCATGATCGCGTTGGGTTACCTCGCCGCGGCAGTCATGAGCAACAATCAGCGCCTCGTCGACCGTTTGATCGATGCCGCCGACCGCGCAGGTGAGCGTATGTGGCAATTACCGCTGTATGAGGAGTATCTCGAAAAAATGCGCAGTCCCGTCGCCGACCTGCAGAACTCCGGTGGCCGGTACGGGGGAGCTCAGAAGGGCGCCGCGTTCTTGCGGGAGTTCGTCGATGGCAAGCCGTGGGCGCACATCGACATTGCTCCGACGGCATTCCTTGAGACCGATGAAGGCACCGGTCCATACCTGCACAAAGGGGGCACCGGGTACGGAGTCCGGACCCTGCTCACCTATCTATCCGGCGCTTAAGACCCAAATTTCTTGATCCTTGGGCAACGCCGCCTCGGTGAAGGACGTGCTGTCGCCTATCCGCTTGACACGCGATTTCCCCTTGAGAAATTCATCCAGTGGGCCGATCGGCCAGCTCTCATTGACGGGTGTTTTGTAGTGCATCGGGATGACAACCTTGGGGTTGAGCTGACCGATCACCTCGTCCGCTTCCCTCGGCCCAATCGTGTAGAATCCGCCGACCGGCACGAGCAATACATCGACCCGCCCGAGCGCCTTCACGTGCTCAGAAGACAATGGGTGTCCCAGGTCACCGGTGTGGACGAGGCGAATGCCGCCGCTCTCAAAGACCACCATGGCGTTCTTGCCTCGCTGTGACCCTTCCGAGGGATCGTGGTAGGTGCGCACGGTGGTGATCGCGACGGGCCCCACCTTCTCGTTCACCTGAGCCCAATCTTTGCCGCCGTCTTTCAGGCCACGGATCACTTTCGGCGCCCCCTTGGCCACCTGCACGTAGTTGTGATCGAAGTGTTCGTGCGACACGACGACCGCTGCTGGCGTGACGTCGGGCATTGGATAGCCGCACGTGTCATTGAATGGATCGATAAGAATACTGGTCCCATCAGTCTCAATCGAAAAGCACGCGTGACCGTGGTAGACGAGCTTCATCGCTTCATCACCCTCGCACTCAACGCTCGGTCATAGATCAGGGCTGCGACCGCACCGCCCAGGATGGGCCCCACCCAATACACATAATGGTTGTCCCAGAAGTTCGAAAACAGAGCCGGGCCAAACACCCGCGCGGGATTCATGGCCGCCCCGGTCAGCGCGCCGCCGCCCAGGGTGTCCATCGCGATCACAAGACCGATGATGATGCCGGCGACCGTACCCGGACCGCGCGGATCGACGGCCACGCCGAAGATCACAAAGACCAGCAGGAATGTTAACACGGCCTCGACCACGATTCCCGTTCCTGCGGTGACCCCCCGGCCGAGCCCGGGTGTGCCGAGATGGACGGCCTGTCGGGTCTCCTCCGGAAATACCGCGGTGAGCATGAACGCAGCGATCGATGCGCCGATTAACTGCGCAATGACGTAAGCTATCCCGTGACCAACCGGCTGCCGTCCTGTGATCAGAAAGCCGGCAGTCACCGCCGGATTGAAATGCCCTCCGGAGAGATGGCCGGTCGCGGACACCATGGTCGCGATGGCCAAGCCGTGTGCGAGCGCAATCCCTGTGATCCCAACCTTTCCGCCTGTCATCGCATCGGCCAGGATTGATCCCGCGCCGATGAAGATCAGCGTAAACGTGCCGATACTTTCGGCCAGGGCCGCTTTCCATAAGGGTTGAGTCATAAAGAGGGCTTCGCTGAAGCGGCCGTGAACACTTTGCGTATCCCACCGTATGGAGGTCAGGTCAGGATGCATAACATCGTTCACGTTGAGATACCCGCGACTGATATTGGTCGTGCGAAGGAGTTCTACGGAAAAATCTTCGGGTGGAAATTTGTCGATTTCGATCCAACCTACTCGCTTTTTAATACCGGGAGCCGCACCGTCGGAGGGGGTATCTACAAAGTCGATGCGATGCCGGCGCAGTCACCTGTCCGCGCGTACGTCCTGGTCGATAACGTTGAAGCCTCTCTCACCCGGGTCAAGGGCAGCGGCGGCACTGTCGTGCAGCCCAAGGGCGAGGTGCCCGGGATGGGATGGTACGCCGGCGTCAAGGATCCTCAGGGCGCGGAGATCTGGCTCTGGCAGCGAAACCCCCGTCGCCGGACGCAACCGCGACGCTCTAGTCCAAGGCGAAAGACGGCGGGACGAGCTAAGCGTGGATCTCGATGATGTCACCATCCTGGAGCACATGATCCCGGCCGACCATTTGTCCCTGGTAGTGCTGTCCACTCCAGAGCCGCGCGAATTTTAGTTTCTCAACGAATTCTTTGTGAATCGCTTCTGCGGCGTCCAGCACCGTGGCGCCCCGTTTGAGGATAAATGGCGCCTCGCGGTCGACCTTCTTGCCGGGTGGCTTACTGTAGACGCGGATGACACGGAGCAGGTCGAACATCGCCTGCCGTAATCCGTCGAGCCCCGTCCCGGCGGCTGCCGATACGGGAATCACAGCTAACTGGTCGGCAATGAACTCTCGAAGCAATCGAAGGCGATCGGCCGCGCCGGGAGCATCCAGCTTGTTCGCGGCGACCACCGTCCGCTTCTCATTTGGCCCGCGCGGATCACGGACCAGCCTGATACCTTCCTCGGCCAGCAGATTCAATACACCCTCTGACTCCTCGATGAGGCTTTCTGACGCGAGATCCACCACCAGCACGGCGGCATCGCCGGTGCGGATGATCCCGTAGAGCCACCCTTCCCGGAACTCCATCGTGATTGGCGGAAGGTCCACGAGCTGGATCTGCACGTTCTCGAATTTGACCATCCCGGGAAGCGGGACGCGCGTCGTGAACGGATACTCCGCGACCTCGGGCTCAGCGTTCGATAGGGCACGGAGCAGCATCGATTTGCCGGCGTTGGGTGTGCCGACCAAGAGGACCTGGCCGGCGCCCTCTTTGTCGACGTGGTAAAACGGCTTCCCCCGCGCCGCGCCCTTCTTCCGCTGCAGCTCGTCCCGCAGCTTGGCGATACGGCGCTTGAGGTCAGCCTGCATCTTTTCCGTCCCCTTGTGCTTGGGGATCGTCGACAGCATCTCTTCAAGCGCGGCCAGCCGGTCATTCGAAGTCGTGGCCGTCTTGAACTTCTTGTCGGCAGCCAGGTAGTCGGGAGTCAGATTCGCGGGCATGATTCGCAACTGCGGAAACAGGAAGCAGGTAGCAGGAAGCTAGATACCATGCCTGCCTCGTTTCCTGTTTCCTGTTACCTGTTTCCTGTTTCCGCCTTTTTTCATGTTATCTCAAACTTCTTGAGAATCTTCGGGTCGAGCTCGAGTCCCAATCCTGGTTTTTGTGGAACCGCAATGACGCCATTGTCGGGTTGCGGGAACGGCTCGGTGAACAGATCGCGCAGCGGATTTGGTGCGAAGAAATACTCATAGGTCATGAGATTTGGAACGGTCGCGGCGACGTGCAATGAGGCCAAATGAGAGATTCCCGCGCTGAAACCTGTATGGGGAGCGTAGCGGAGGTTGTACGCATGCACGAGCGCCCCGACGCGGCGTGCGCCGGTGAACCCGCCGACCCGGGCGACGTCCGGCTGGAGGATGTCGATCGCATCGCGGCGGATCAGCTCCCGGAATCCGAACACGCCGAATTCGCTTTCGCCCGCCGCAACGGGAATGTGCTGGCCCTTCCGCACCCGTGCATAGCCGTCGAGGTCGTCGGGGGGCACGGGCTCCTCGATCCAGGTGATATCGTCGTCTTCCAGCTGCCTGCAGACCTTGATCGCCGTCGCTGCGTCGTAAGCGCTGTTCACGTCGAGCATAATATCGACGTCAGGACCCACGGCGTCGCGGATCGCCTTCACGGATGCGACGTCTGTCCGCCTGCCACCCAGCCGAGCGTTCCGGCCAATCTTTACTTTAATAGCGGTATGGCCCGCGCGAATCTGTTCCTCCGCCTGGGCAGCCATCGCGGGAATCTCGGCAAAGTAGACCGACGATGTGTAGCACGGCACGCGGTCTCGACCCGCGCCGCCGAGGACCTTGTAGACGGGTAGCCCCGCAGCCTTGCCGAGGATGTCCCACAGTGCCGTATCGATCCCGCTCACGGCCTCGAAGACGAACCCTCGATAGTGCCCCCAGCCGCGCAGCTGCTGGAACATCTCGTCCCACAACCCCTCGACGTCGTGCGGGTCGCGGCCTGTGATCACCGGCGCCAGCATCTGCTCCACAACTGCCTTGGTCACCTGGGGCGCTTTACGAACGATGCACTCACCCACGCCCGTGAAACCATCATCGGTCGTGATCTCGACCAGTGTCGCGGAGAACGTGGGGAATGCACCGATGCCAAACTGGATCGGCGTCTCCAGCGT
>Ga0184610_1000196_pt1 | contig 15625 bp, 9 predicted proteins | sample PLM1_100_coex_FD_133011 | JGI IMG/M metagenome (GOLD analysis project Ga0184610, IMG submission 133011) | Groundwater sediment microbial communities from an aquifer in East River, Colorado, USA - PLM1_100_coex | ecosystem: Environmental > Terrestrial > Soil > Riparian zone | place: USA: East... | reverse complement strand
TCTCTGAGGACCTGCACTCCGTTGACGAACACATGGTGGACGCCTGCCGCGTACTGATGCGGCTGCTGGAACGTGGCTGTGTCGCCTATCGCCTCTGGATCGAAGACGATCACGTCTGCGTAGTAGCCTTCCGCCAATCGGCCCCGCCGCTGCAGCTTCAAGTTCTGCCCGGGAAACGACGTCATCCGGCGGATCGCTTCTTCCAATGGGATCACTCTCTCCTCGCGGACGTACTTGCCCAGCACGCGCGCGAACGTTCCGTACGCCCGCGGATGTGTGCCGGATCTCAAGAACACGCCCTCCGCGGCCATGGAGCCGGCATCGGAACCGAAGCTGACCCACGGCAGCGCTACGGCCTTGCGAACGTTTTCCTCTGACATTGTGAAGAACACGGCCCCAATCCGGCTGTGGTCCTGGGCAATGAGGTCCATGACCGTGTCCCGGTAGTCCTGCCCCCGATCCGCGGCGATCTGAGCCAGCGTCCTGCCGATCAACGCCTTGAAGCCGTCTTGTTTTACGCTTACTACGATGATGTTCTCCGGTGTCGTGAACAGCGCAAACTCTTCTTTGATGCGTGCTCGCGATGCCGGATCTTTGAGCCGCGCTTCCAGCGCCTCCTGTCCGCCCGCGTGCGCCCAATCCGGAACACCGGTGTCGAGGCCGGTGGAGGACGCGATGTAGGGGTACATGTCGGCCGTCACGGGTAGCTCCGAGGCGCGTGCCGCCTCGATGCGCGCGATCACCGAGTCGAACTTCGGCCAGTTCGCCTCGCCGGACACCTTGAGATGGTAGATTTCGCCCGTGATCCCTGTCGAGCGGACAATTTCGAAGAACTCCTCGAGCGCAGCGTACACGGTGTTCTCTTCATTGCGGATGTGCGAGATATACATGCCGCCGAACTCGGCGGCGACTTCGGTCAGTGCGATGAGCTCGTTCGTCTCGGAGAACGACGCCGGCGGGTAGATGAGCGCGGAGGAGATGCCGACTGCTCCTTCCTGCATGGCGTGTGCCACCAAGCGCCGCATGCGATCCAGCTCCGATGCGGACGGCAGACGGTCCTCGTACCCGAGCTCATGAACGCGCGGCGTCGCAGACCCGATGAAAGACGCGACATTCGTGGACACGCCGCGCCGCACGAGGTAGTTGAGGTATTCCCCCAGCGTCGTCCACGCAACGTCGTATTTGATGTCACCCTGGTGTTCCACCATCTCGTGCTTCATCCGGTCGTTGAGCGGTCCCATGGATGACCCCTCGCCCATGACCTCGAGGGTGACGCCCTGTTTGATGTCACTCATCGACCGTCCGTCGGCGATCAAGGAGACGTTTGCCCAGCTGAGCATATTGATGAATCCGGGGGCGACGGCAAGGCCGTGAACGTCGAGCTCGGACCGACCGCGTCCAGGAATCGATGACGCCACGTCCATGATGCGGTCGTCGGTGATCGCGAGATCGCCGGACATCGGCGGTTCACCGCCGCCATCATAGATCGTCCCGTTCCGGATGATCAGATCGTAGGATGCACGTGCCACGGACACATGATTCCGCGCCCGTAATTCACGCCCTTGCGGGGAGGTGTGATCAAAGTGGGGTGCGGGAATGTCATAGGGGAGGATTGAATCCCTCCGGTGGGAGCTTACATGGAGCGGGTGCACGCCGTGGTGCTGGCGGCGGGGAAGGGTAAGCGGATGAAGTCCGACCTCCCCAAGGTTCTCCATCGCGTCAGCGGCCAGGCCCTCGTCACGTACGTCCTCGAAACCTTGCGAGCTGCGGGCGTCGAGGATCCTATCATCGTCGTAGGTCACGGCGCTGAGGGTGTACGCGCGATCGGCGGGCCGCGCGCACGTTTTGTTGACCAGGTCGAGCAGCGCGGCACCGGGCATGCGGTGATGCAGGCCTTGCCTCTGCTGCCCCAGCAGCCCCAGCAGAGCGATCCGGTGCTGGTGCTATATGGCGACACCCCCCTGCTCACCCCCGACACCATCCGCGCCCTCCTCGAGCAACACCGCAGTTCCGAGGCCGCGGTGACGATGCTGACGGCGGAACTCTCCGATCCTACCGGCTATGGCCGCATCATCCGCGACGGGGACGGCCGCGTCCAGCGCATCGTCGAGGACGCCGATGCCTCATCTGAAGAGAAGCAGGTCCGAGAGATCAACGCGGGGACCTATGTCTATGATCCGGCAGCGCTTCGGGAGGCGCTGAAAGGTCTTGTCCCGCACAACGCGCAGGGCGAATATTACATCACGGACACCGTGAGCTGGCTGCTGTCCCGCGGACGGACGGTCAGCGCGCTTCTGGGGACTCCGGAAGAAACCATGGGAATCAACTCTCGCAGAGAGCTCGCACAGGTTGAGGCGGTCATGCGCCGCCGGATCCTCGAGGGCCTGATGGACCAGGGCGTGACAATTATCGATCCGCTCACCACGTACGTGCACGCCGGAGTAGTAGTAGGGCGGGATTCCGTGATTCACCCGCAATGTCACCTGGAGGGTACCACAAGAATCGGCAGCGGCTGTGTCATCGGCCCGCAGGCAAGACTGGTGGACTCAACGCTCCTGGACCAGGTCACGGTCGTCGCCTCGACCGTCGAAGGAAGTATCGTCGGAGAAGGAACTCGCGTTGGTCCGTACAGCCACCTGCGTCCTGGCACGCAGGTGGGCCGGTTCGTCGAGATTGGGAATTTTGCCGAAATGAAAAACGCCACCGTGGGCGACTACACGAAAGTCCATCACCAGAGTTACCTGGGCGACGCCACCATCGGAGAGCGCGTCAACATCGGCGCCGGCACCGTCACCTGCAATTACGATGGGAAAGGGAAGTATCCCACGGTAATCGAAGATGGCGCCTTCATCGGGAGCGACACCATGCTGATCGCGCCTGTGCGCATCGGCAAAGGAGCGGTCACAGGTGCCGGATCTGTGGTCAACAAAGATGTGCCACCGGGCGCCCTGGCGGTCGGCGTGCCGGCCCGCGTGATCAAATATGTCACAGCGAACACTGAGCGTTGAGGATTTCCAGCGCCAGCGGGTAGCCGCGCCGCAGCCGCGGTTGAAGCTCTTCGGCGGCAACGGCAACCCCGCACTGGCGCAGCAGATCGCGGCGGCACTGGATGTGCCGCTCGCGGAGATGAGTATTTTCCGCTATGCTGACGGCGAGATCGGCGTGCGCATCGAGGAGAGCGTGCGCGGCGAGGATGTCTTCGTGATCCAGCCGACCAGCCCACCGGTGAACGAGAACCTGATGGAACTCCTCGTCATCACCGACGCGTTGCGCCGGGCCTCAGTGGATCGTATCACCGCCGTCCTGCCATATTTTGGCTACGCCCGCCAGGACCGCAAGATGAAACCCCGTGAGCCGATCTCCGCCAAACTCGTCGCGAACCTGCTGACGGCGGCCGGGTGCAACCGCATCCTCACCATCGACCTCCACGCGGGACAGATCTGGGGCTTTTTTGACATCCCCCTGGATCATCTGCCGGCCCGGATGATTCTGGCCGAACGCTTCCGGGCGCTCGACCTCGAAAACGTCGTCATCGTGTCGCCGGATGTCGGCGGGGTCCAGCGCGCACGAGAGTTTGCGGCGCAGCTGGGTGCACCGATCGCCATCATCGACAAGCGACGCGACCGTCCCAATCAGGTCAAAGAGGTCGTGCATGTGATCGGCAAGGTCTACAGAAAGACCGCGATCATTGTGGACGACATCGTTGATACGGCCGGCACGCTGGCCATGGGCGCGCAGGCGCTGCGCAAGCGGGGAGTCAACGAAGTGTTTGCGTGCGCGACGCACGCGATCCTCTCGGGCGCTGCCGTCCAGCGCCTCCGGGACAGCGCCATTACGGAGCTCGTGGTCACCAATACCATCCCCATTGCGTCTGAAAAGCTCAGCGAGAAGATCACGGTGCTGTCCGTTGCTCCATTACTTGCGGATGCGATCAGACGGATCCACGAGAATACGTCTGTCAGCTCCCTCTTTAGTGAATAAGGCCTGTAGGATCTTTGCATGAACATCCCGCCTTATCTCGTCGCCGCCGCGATCGCTTTCATCGTTACGTACGCAATCTCGCTCGAGATGCAGTGGATTGCCCGGCGTCTCGGCGCCGTGACGCCGCCCGGAGGCCGCCACATTCACACGCGGCCGATCCCACGGATGGGAGGGCTCGCGATCTTCGGCGGGGTGATGCTGGCGCTGCTCATGGCGCTTCCCATTGATTCGCCCGTTGCGCTCGTGCGTGAACCGCGCTACTTGATCCTCGCGGTACCTTACAAGCCGCTGGTCTCGCCCTTAGTTGGAGTGATCCTCGGCGCGGTGGCGATCACGGTCCTCGGCGCCGTCGATGACCTGCGCGCGCTTCCCGGGCGGCTCAAGTTTCCGTTGATTTATGTAGCGGCAGCCATTCCGGTGATGTTCGGATTGACCACGTCGTTTCTGACCAATCCCCTCCAGGGGACGTCCGTTCCGCTGGGGGTGGCGGGGCAGATCTTTACGGTCATCTGGCTCGGGTCGCTCGCGATCGCCCTCAACTCGATCGATGGGGTGGATGGTCTGGCCGCCGGTATCGCGGGGATCACTGGCGCAACGCTGCTCATGGCAGCGGCCCCGCGCGGGGATGTCGCGACGATGACGCTCGCAGCGGCTGTCGTCGGCGCCTCCGTGGGGTTCCTTCGGCATAACTTTCATCCCGCGCGCATCTTCATGGGCGACTCGGGATCGATGCTGCTTGGCTATCTCCTGGGAGCGGCATCCGTGCACGGCCTGTTCAAAGCGGCGACGGCGTTGAGTCTCGCCATTCCCGTGCTGGCCCTGGCCGTTCCGATCGCGGATACCGGATACGCCATCGTGCGGCGGTACCGCAAATCAGTCTCGATCTTTCTTCCCGATCGCGAACACTTCCACCACCGCCTGCTCGATCGCGGGCTTACCCAGCGCCAGACCGTACTCGTGCTGTATCTTCTCAGCGCGGTGTTCGGTCTTGGCGGTCTCGCCGCCGCCGGCATCAACCGCAGCGCATCACTCGCCGTACTGGGCACCATCATCCTCGTGGTGCTGCTCCTCGTGCGCCGGCTCGGACTGTTCCGGCTGCGAGGCACCGCAGCAGCAGATCTCCCCGATCCCGCAAACCTCCGTTAGCCCCTTGGCGCGCCTCCCCATCATGACGGTCTTCGGCACGCGGCCGGAGGCGGTGAAGATGGCGCCGGTCATCCTGCGACTGCGCGAAAGCAAAGATTTCGTTCCCGTTGTTGTCGTCACGGCGCAACACCGCGAAATGCTCGACCAGGTAACGCGCCTGTTCGGCATTACACCCGACCGGGATCTCGACATCATGCGCCCCGAGCAGTCGTTGGTCGACATCGCGACGCGCGCGCTCGCGGGGCTCAATCGGGTGCTCGAGGACGTCCGGCCGGCGATGGTCCTGGTGCAGGGTGACGCGCACACGACGTTCATCGGAGCGCTCGCGGCATTTTATCGCCAGATTCCGGTCGGACATATCGAAGCCGGCCTGCGGACCCACGACAAGTACCAGCCTTTTCCCGAGGAGATCAACCGGCGGCTCACTTCCGTGATGACCGACCTGCACTTCGCCGCCACGCCCGCCGGCAAGCGAAATCTGGTTCGTGAGGGTGTTGCCCAGGACGCGATCGTCGTGACCGGCAACACGGTCATCGATGCGCTGCGCATCGTGAAAGACCAAACCGGCTTGCCCACAGTCGCCGGTATCCCCAGCCTCAATGGACGGCGGATGCTGCTTGTGACGACGCACCGGCGTGAAAACTGGGGCGACCCCATGCGTGAGATCTCTTTGGGACTGGTGGATCTCCTCGAGCGGTTTCCTGACGTTGAGGTTGTCTTTTCCGTGCACCCGAATCCGGCGGTGCGCAGGGTGGTTACGGAGGTGCTGCGCGGGCACAAGCGCGCCCACCTGATCGAGCCCCCCGAATACGGCCCGTGGGTGCAGCTCATGAAACAGGCCTATCTGATCCTGACCGACTCAGGCGGCATTCAAGAGGAAGCCACGGCTCTGGGCCGTCCCGCTCTCGTCCTCCGGAGGGTTACCGAGCGTCCGGAAGGGGTCGAGGCGGGCACGCTGCGCTTAGTGGGGACGGACCGCGGACGCATCGTCGCTGAGGCCACCAAGCTGCTCACGGACGCGGGTGCGTATGGGGCCATGGCGCAGGCGCGCAACCCGTATGGAGACGGGCGCGCATCGGAACGAATCGTAGAGACTTTGCGTTTCTACTTTAGAAGGGCCGATTCCGCGCCCGGCGAGTTTACAGGCTAATGAAGGGGTACAATAGGGATACGATGCACAGGCTGGCAGTTATCCTGGTCACAATGGCCATACTGGCGAGCGCCGCTGGGGCCGCTCCGCGTCTAGACGTTGTAGAGGTGAAGAGCTCCCTGACCGGCATCGTGCTGGCCGACGATCTCGTCGAGGTCGATGCCCGCGTGGAGGACGCGCAGCCGCTGCTCTACGTCCGGACCCCGCTGACCGGCCAGAAGAGCATCGCGGCGCGAGCGCCGCGCGAGGGCGTGGTGCGTGAGGTGCTCGTACGCCCGGGCCAGCGCGTGGAACGCGGCGACATCGTGGCGAGGTTGATGCCGCGCTGACCATTTCGTGACAGGGTCGTGGTACACCCGGGACAGCAGTTCCCGGGATTTTTTGTGACGCAAGGATTGAGTACGGGGACAAGGAAACGAGGAAACAAGGAAATGAGATGGGAGGCAGTCAGGTGAGAGGGCGAGTGATTGTCATTGCGGTCATCGTGACCGCGCTCCTCTGGCCGGTCGCCGGCTGGGCGCAGAGCAAGGACGGGCTTCCCGCGATCATGCCATTATCGCAGGTGAAGCCGGGCATGCGCGGTATCTCGCGCACCGTGATCAAAGGCCAAAAGATCGAGCAATTCGACTTCGAGGTTATTGGGATCCTGAACTCCGGCCTTGGAGCCATTCCGGTCAAGCATCTCATCCTGTTCAGGATCTTTGGTCCGATCACAGATATCACCGGCGGCACCGCCGCCGGCATGAGCGGCAGTCCTCTGTACATCAATGGCAAACTCATTGGCGCGCTCAGTGCGGGCTACCTGTATCAACCTGGCAAGAGAGAGTTGGCCCTGGCGACCCCGATCGAAGAGATGTTGCGCGTGCTCGACATCAAGAATGGCGCTGAGTCCGCGTGGCCGCGCACATTCCTGGCCGACCGTCCGATTCAGATCCAAGGCCGGCCGACGTCTCGGTTTGTCATTGCCAACACGTTTGAGCAGGCGAAGCAGATCGACGCCGCGCGGGTGCCGCACACCACAGCGTTCGTGCCGGCGACGTTTCCTGCCAGCATCTCCGGCGCCTCCCCCCGGGCCCTGCGGATCGTGCAGCGTGTGCTGGGTCTCCAACAACCGCTCGTGCAATCGCTGGGGGGCTCAGCGGAGTTCGAGGCCGCACAGATCGGTCCCGGCAGTTCTGTGGGCATCGTGCAGGTGCGCGGTGATATCAACTACGGGGGCATCTGCACCGTCACACTGCGCACGAGTAACAGACTCTTGATCTGCGGCCACCCGTGGGAGCTCCTGGGCGAGGTCGAATACGGACTGACCACATCGGAGATCATCACGGTGGTGCGGACGCTGGAGCGTCCCTTCAAAGAGGGTAACCTGGGCGAGTTGATCGGAAAGATCGACCAGGATCGCGGTCCCGGCATTCGCGGCGTCATCGGACAGATGCCCCGCATGTTCGCTGTGCGGGTGAGCATCATTGATTTGGACAAGGGCAAAACGGTGCACCGCGGTTTTCAAGTCGTGCGGCGTCCGGATCTTGCCAAACTGTTTACGACGGCAATGACCCTCACGACCTTAGAACAGGTCCGCGAACAGGTGCAAGGCGGCGGGACCGTCAAGGTACGCATCACGATGCGCGGCAAGGGCCTGCCGCGCGTGGTCACGCGGGAGAACTTGATCTACAACACCCGCGACATGGCGATGGCAGCGCTGCTCGAGCTCCCCGACGCGTTGAATTTCATGTTCTACAACGATCTCGTAACGGTCGATGCGTCGGACATTAACATCGAGGTGAGCTTTACCACGAAGCGCATGACGGCGTTGATCGCGGACGTCCAGGCGGAGCGCCGCGAGGTATCGCCCGGCGAGTCCCTGCGCGTGCGCATGTCGATCCGGCCCTTCCAGGAGGAAACGCTGACCACACAGGTCATTGACGTACCGATCCCGCGGAACTTCCCGCGCGGCCCGGCCGTGCTCATCGTGCGGTCATCCGGCCTGCAGATCCCGCTCGAATTCCCGCTGGAAGAGCGCGTGAGCCAGCAGCTGATGGCCGAACCATCGCCCCTCCCGGCGCGTGACCTCGCCGAGGCGATCCAGCTCTTCGAGGATTTCGGGAAGTATACGGATCTGCTGATTCAGATTGTCCCGTTCGGACTGCCCCCCGAGGGTTCCGAGTTTCTGAAGTTCGATGTATTCGCGGGCCGGCTGATCCGCACGGACTGGTTCCTGCAGGGTGAGGTGCAGATCCCGGTGTTGATCCGGTAAACCGGCCGCCGGCGATCCGGCGTCTCTCGCTTGTGATTCCTCGTGAGTACAAGGCAGCCGCGGAGGGAATGAAGAGCAGGGGGCCGGCGCTTCGTCTCGCCGTTTGTTGAACCACCGGTATCATGCGTAGAATTCTCCTTGCGACCCTTGTGGCGGCGGTCCTCGTGATCGTCGCCGTGGGCTGGCTCCTCGTGCGGGGCGACCTGACGGAGTCGGTGCGGTCCAGGTTGGTCCGCGAAGCCACGCAATCGCTGGGCCGCGACGTCACGGTCCTCCGGATCGGCGGCGACCCCGTGCGCGGCATTGTGCTTGAAGGAGTGCGAGTCGCCAACCCCGATCAGCTTCCCCGCGGATCATTCTTTGAAGCCCCGCGCGTCGTCGTCCGTTTCGACATCGGTCGCCTCACCAGAGATTTGGTCACCGGCCGCGGCATCGCCCAGAGTGTGATCGCCATTGAGGTGGACCGGCCGTTCCTCGTGCTGAGCCGTGACGGCAAGGGCCGGTGGAACTACTCCGACCTGTTTGAACGTGACGATGCCGCTGCGGAGGTCCCGTCGTTCCGGGGCGCGGTGAGGGTGCGTGAGGGCACGCTGGTGTTCTCTGATGCGCTGGCGATCCAATCCCCGTTCGGCGCACATTTCGAGCGCATCACCGGCCTCATCGATTTCTCCGATGCCCCGCGTGTACGCATCTCCGCCGATGCCATCAACACTGACGGTGACACGCCGGCGTTGTTGCGCGCGGCCGGGGTCGCCACCATCGGAGAGGGGACATTTGATCTCGATGTCACGACCCGCGGCGCATCCAGCGAGTTCTGGGGACCGTATCTCTTGAAACTCCCCTGGCTCGCCTGGCGCGGTGGCACATTCGACGGTACCATCCATCTCCTAGCGAGCCACTGGATCGACAGGATCGCGCTCGACTACCAAGGGCGTCTTCTGCTGAGAGCCGCACGGGCAGAACTGTTGCCCCAACGCACGACGCTGTCAGAAATCAACGGGCCGCTGCTGGTGGACAACACCGGCGTGTCGACCGAAGGACTGAGGATGGCGGTCGGCAGTGCATCTCCTCGCGGCCCGATCTCTCCGATCTGGGTCCGCGGGACGATCACGCACGTGGCGGGCGCCCATTTCGATCTCGCGGTTCGTTCGCCCGCGCTGAATCTCGCAACCCTGCAGCGCCTGGTATTTCCTCGAGCCGCCGTGCGGCTGGAAGGCCAGGCGAATGGTGACGCGCGCATTGTCGGATCGCTCGTGTCCCCACGGATCGAAGGACGCGTCGACGCCGCATACGGTCGTATGAACCGTCAGGGTTTTACAAACGCGAGCGGCGACTTTTCGTACTATGGAGGCCTGCTGATCTTCGACCGCATGTCGCTCGCGGCCGGAAGCGGACAGATGGCAGGACACTTCCGGCTCGATCCAGGAGATCGCACGTTCTTTGCCCTCGCACAGATGCGCAACCTGGATACGCGGATCCTCCCTGGATTCGGGCTCGTCCTCGATCCGTCGTTGCGCGGATCCGCAACCGGCGCGCTCGCCGCAGCGGGCACCCGGGCCGGGACCGTTGCACAGGGCCGCATCCAGATGGGCCGCGGGGTTGCACTCGGGATGGGCTTCGACAGATTGGAAACGTTGTTTGACTATGCCCACGGGCGCGTGGAGATCGACCGGCTGTACGCGCAATCGGGGTCCAGCACCGTGCACGCGTATGGCGTCATCGGCCGGACCGGCACGCTGGCCATGAAGGTAGCCGCCGACGAGGTCAGCCTGCGCACCGTTAGCGAGCGCTTCGGACTGAAGGGCGCGTTGTCGGGCCGCGCAGACTTTGTCGGCGAGCTGCGCGGGACCACGCGGGCACCCGTGCTGTCGGCAGACATGGCCGTCCGTAACGGCACCCTTGGTCCATTTCCTTTTGATAGAGCATTCGGCCGCGTCCACGTCACGCCCACCGGTGTGTCCACGCCTGGCCTCCGCCTCCGCGACGGCCCAGGGATCTACGAGCTCGCTGGCTCGATCGCGTGGACCGGACGCGGAGCATTCGATCTCCGGCTGACGGCGGATCGTCTTCCGGCGCAACGATGGCTCGACATCGCCGATGTCCCCCTCGATCTCCAGGGAACAATCCGTGGCGATCTGCATCTCACCGGTCCCCTCAACCAGCCCCATGCCTCAGGAACCGTGGAGCTGCATGATGGACGGATTGAGGGACAGCGCGTCGACCGTGCGCGGGCCGAATTCCGCTGGACCGGGACGCATCTCTTGCTGGACAGGGCCGAGGCTTCAGTTAACGCGTCGACCATCCAGGCGCAGGGCAGCGTTAGCCGGGAGGGAGCGCTCCGGATCTCGTTCGCAGCACAGGGTTTCCACTTGAGAGACATCGGCGCGCTGCGGACCGAGGTCGTGGATGTGGACGGGATGGTGGACTTGACGGGGACGATCGGTGCGACACTGCGCGCGCCTGCCGTGGATGCTGCAATCGCGTCGACTTCACTCGTCGTCAACGGGCAGCGGTTCGATCGCGCATCCGGACGCGTGCAGCTCCAAGGGTCGCGGCTGACATTCAATCCATTGGAGTTGCATCAAGGAGATGGAACCTTCGCGCTTCGTGGCAGCGTGCAGCTGAACCGGAATCCCGCGGCCGACCTGCGCATCACGGCGACGGGGGCCGAGATGTCCGGATTACTGTCGCTCTTCCGGGTGCGTCCACCTGTTCCACTCAGCGGAACGCTGGACGGTGAATTCTCTGTGTCCGGCCCGCTCAGCACCCCGCGCGTGACGGTCAACGCCTCCCTGCAGGACGGGAAACTCGGCGACCACACAATCCGAGATGCGGTGGTCGAAGCGACGTATGCCGATCAGGCGGTCACCCTGCGCCGGCTCATGGTGCATCCCCAGCAGGGCGAGTTGGTGGGCGCGGGCCGGATCGACCTTGAAGGCGAGAGCGAAGTGGAACTCGCGGGGACGGGTCTCAATCTCGATCTTCTGCGTCCGCTGCTCCGCGTCCAGCGTCCGCTTGCGGGGGCGCTCGACTTCACGCTGCAGCTGAGCGGCCGTTTCGCCGAGCCGCTCGTCGGACTCTCGGCAACGGTGACGGATGGTACGATCGGCAGCGCGAGCTTCGACCGCCTCATCCTCCAGGCGTTCTATCGTGATGGACAGTTCCAGATCTCGCCTGCGGTGTTGCAAGAAGGCCAGCATAAGGCGCGGCTCGAGGGCAACGTTCCGTTCAACCCGGCGCGCTTTCGGTTCGATGAGACGCGACCGATGGATCTACGCCTGTCGCTGGTCGACGCGGACCTCAGCGTCCTGGGGCTGCTGACGGATGCCATCCAAGAAGCCAAAGGACCGCTCGCGGGTGAAGTCCGGATCACAGGGACCGTCTCCCAACCGAGAATGGAGGGATCGATCAGCACGAGCGATGCCTCGATCAAGGTACGGCGCGTCGAACCCGCGCTGACCGGCTTGGCCGCGACGGTCACCTTCGATGCCAACGAGGTGCGTATCGGTCAGTTCACGGCGCGAATGGGAGAGGGCACAGTGTCCGGTGCCGGCGCGCTCGGCATCCGAAACTTCCGGCCCGACCGGCTGGCGCTGCAGTTGACCGCTGACGGCGCGCGCTTGAAATATGATCCACACTTTGCGGGTCGCATCGACGGGTCGATCCGGATTGAGGGTACGGCCACCCGGCCCCTCGTCGGCGGATCGCTCGTTGTCTCCCAGGGAGATATGTTTGTCGGAGCGCCGCGGGGCACAGGCGTCACTGCCACGGCCGGCCTGAACCCCACCCTCGACGTCGATCTGCGCGCTGGTGAACAGTTGTGGGTGAACGTCGGGGATCTTCGCTTCGAGGTTCACGGCGCGGTGCATGCGGGTGGCACGTGGCGCGACCCGAAGCTGTCCGGCGAAGTTGAGGCGGCGCGAGGCAACTTCACGGCATTCGACACGACGTTCACGCTGACCGAAGGGCGTGCGACGTTCTCTGAAGCCCGCGGGCTCATGCCCTTCGTCGACGCGACGGCCGAGACCCGTGTACGCACGCAGGTAACCAGAACCGTTCAGACGCCATCAGGGTCGGTACCGGAGACCCGGACGGAGACGGTGACCATCTTCGTCCACGTGCAGGGCACTCCTGACAACCTGACCGCCGAATACAGTTCCGATCCAACGCTGCCGCAGAACGAGATCCTCGCGCTGCTGGCAGGACAAGCCAGGCTCGTCCAGGTGCTGCGCGGTCAGCCCATCGAGGAAGCCTTGCGCGCCGAGCTCAGCGAGGCGCTCTTCGGCCCGATCGGTCGCCAGGTGGCGAAGGCGCTCGGTCTGGAAGAGTTTCAGATTGAGTACGACCTCTTCAGCGCAAGCACTGTCCGGCCGCTGCGACTGCGCATCGGGAAGCTGCTGATCAGCAACCTCTACGTGACGATGACCTCGGAGTTCGGCGAGGTGCCCCGCCATGTGTGGTCGCTGGAATACCGGTTCACACCGAATACGCAAGTCTCGTTCTCGATTGACAACGAGTCTCAGCTCAACCTGTTCTACGTCGTGACATACCGCTTCTAACATCAGGGCTTAGGGCTCAGGGCTTGGGGCTTCGGGATTCTGGTAAAGTGGTCGCAGTTACTAAGCCCTAAGCCCTAAGCCCCATGCCCTAAGCCCTTGTGTTATTAAGGGGAGGACTTCCCCGACAGTAGTTCGAAGGTGCAGCGAAGCCGCAGTACGAGATGGCGGAGTATCTGCCATCACCTTGGAGCGAAGTGGTGCTTGCCGACTATCTCAAAGCGATCCAGCACGTCGCGCTGCTCACCTCTGACCAGGAGCGCCGTCTGTGGGAACAGTACCGGCGGCAGGGCGACGTCGATAGCCGCCTCCGCCTGATCGAAGCCTATCAGCCCCTCGTCTTCAAGCTCGTTATGCAAGTCCGTCCGCCCGCTCCCGTCCTGATGGACATGATTCAGGAGGGCACCGTCGGCCTCATCGAAGCCGTCGAGCGCTTCGACCACGAGCGGGGCGTCCGGTTCTCAACCTTTGCCACGTATCGCATTCGCGGTCGCGTGCTAAATTCGCTGCGCCGCGATCATCCTGTGGAGTATTCGCTTGACCAGGAAAGCCAGGCGGAGCTGACCTTGGCCGGGAGGCTCGCGGATCCGTCTGCGGACGCGGCCCTCGCCTCAATCGAGGACGCAACGCTTGTCTCGCAAGTTTGGGCTGTGATCAATGCGCTCCCGGAGCGTGAGCGCGCAATCCTGCAGGCGACCTATGTGCAACTCCGTGCTCCGCAGCGCGTTGCCGCCGAGCTCAAGATCAGTCTTTCGCACTTCTACCGGCTGCACAAGCAGGCGATCGAACGACTGCGGCATCTAGTGCTGGACGAGGCGCACCAACCCGAAGGCGTTCTTGGATACTAAGTAATGCCACTCGACTCGCCTGCTTTGCAGGCTCGCTCGTGGCCTTTGGCCGCGCCGAGTCGAGTGCCCTGAGCGAGCGAAGCGAGTCGAAGGGGCTGAAGCCCGATGAAGGAGTGTCGCTCGATATGAATGAGCAGCAGCTAGTCGACAGAATCGGCTTCGCCGAACGGTGGCTGGACCGTGCCAAACGGCAATGCCGGGACGGCGACGTGCCGCGCGGGCTCCTCACGCTGTTCCTTGCGAATGCGGAGATGACACACACGCTCCGCACAACCAAACCCGTCTTCGCGCAACGAAGACAAGACTTTGTCTGGGCGTTCGCCATCGCAGCGGCATTGGCGCTGGCGTGGGTGGTCCTGGCGAGTAGTGCCGGGGCTCCCGGGAAATTCACTGCCGAAGGACCCACGATCGTCACACTCGGCGGTCGGGTCGGCTCACTGCTGGAGTTCGTTGAGGCGGCTCCGCAACACAGCATCGCCCCCGTCGCGGTCTCCGCGCCGGGAGAGACGCAGTCGAAGGCTGTTCGTCGCCAGCGATCTCTGCCTCGTGCGCGACTCGCACCCGCGACGCCCGCCATTGTCGTTCCGAAGTCCGCAATCGCGGTGCGGCCGGCTGCTCCTCATCCGTCCACCCCCGTCGCGACATCCAGCTCTCCAGCCGAGGCGGCAGTTGAAACCGGTCCTGATGTCGAGCTCATCAGTCTCGTGTTGACTGCGGAACGAACACTCCGGACACAAACGCGGCCGTAGTTGATGCAATCTGCTTGTATGGTTGCCGCCGTGCGGGCTGTCGCGGCCTCTCTCATCTTCTGTCTCGTCGTGTTTCCTTTGCCGGGGAGCGCCCAACAGCCACCACCGTCACCGCCGTCGCAACCCCAGCAGCCGCCACAGCCACCCCCAACAGAGCCACCCCCGACACAGCCACCCCCGACACAGCCACCTCCAGCGCAGCCGCCGCCAACACCAGCACCCCCAACGCCGCCACCGGCACAGCAGCAGCCGTTGCCGCGCGTCCGGGAGATAGAGATCCGCGGGAACAGAAATATCCCCACCGAGCAGATCCTTGCCGCGGTCAAAAATACCAAAATAAGTGAACCGGCCGAAGAGGAAAAGCTGCGTGTCGATCTCCGTGCCATCCTTGATCTGGGATGGTTCGCAGATGCCCAAGTGCGCCTGGAGAATGTGGAAGACGGGGTCAGGGTCGTGTTCTTCGTCACGGAGAACCCCGTGGTCGCGGAGATCATTATCGAAGGGAACACGGCTCTACCCGCCGATGAGATCCAGCGAGCGCTCGGTGTTCCGATCGGGGAAGTTCTCAATCTAACACGCATGCGCGAGGGAGCGCGCGCGGTCCAGAAACTCTATGAGGATCGTGGGTTCGTCCTCGCGCGCATTCAAGATATCGGTCTCATCCCCACCGAGGGACAGGAAGATCGCGGCCGTCTGCGGGTCCGCATAGTCGAAGGCACGATTGAAGCCGTCCGGTTCGAGGGGCTGCGCCGGACGCGTGATCAGACGGTGCGTCGGCACCTCAGGATCCGGCCCGGCACCGTGTTCAACATCAATGACTTGAACCGAGATTTGCAGCGGTTGTTCGATCTAGGGTTGTTTGAATCGATCCGCGCGCGGCCGGAGCCCGGGAGCTCTCCGGATACCGCGGTCATCGTGATCGAGGTGACCGAAGCCCGGAC
>Ga0184610_1000195_pt1 | contig 15670 bp, 18 predicted proteins | sample PLM1_100_coex_FD_133011 | JGI IMG/M metagenome (GOLD analysis project Ga0184610, IMG submission 133011) | Groundwater sediment microbial communities from an aquifer in East River, Colorado, USA - PLM1_100_coex | ecosystem: Environmental > Terrestrial > Soil > Riparian zone | place: USA: East... | reverse complement strand
CCACCGGCCCACCGGGCGGCCGGGGCACCCGGCCTACAATGGCGCCCGGATCCCGGGTTGGAGGCCAGCGAATGGACCAGCGTCCCGTCGTCATCGCGTCGGCCAGGCGCACCCCGATGGGCAAGTTCATGGGGGCGTTCTCCGACGCGCCAGCCGTCGACCTCGGGATCGCGGCAGCCCGGGCCGCGCTCGACGCGGTCGGCCTCGACCCTGCCGAGGTGCAGGAGACGGTCGCCGGCCACGGCAGGCAGGCCGGCAACGGGCCCAACCCGGGCCGGCAGGTGTCGGTCCGCGCCGGCGTACCCGTGACCGTCCCCGCCTACACGGTCAACAAGGCGTGCGGGTCGAGCACCAAGGCGCTCACCCTGGCGGCCGGCTCGATCCTGCTCGACGAGATCGACGTCGCCCTGGTCGTCGGCATGGAGAACATGACCCGCACCCCGTACCTGCTGCGCGGCATGCGCGGCGGATACCGCATGGGGAATGCGACCGTGGAGGACGGCATGTCCGCCGACGGCTTCATGGACCCGCTGGCCGGCATCGGCATGGGCGAGACGGCCGAGAACCTGGCCGAACGCCACGGCGTGAGCCGGGAGGAGCAGGACGCGTTCGCGTTGCAGTCCCAGCGCCGGGCGGCCGCCGCGTGGGCCGCCGGCCGCTTCGCCGACGAGGTCGTCCCGGTCGACACCAGCGACGCCAAGGCTCGCACGGTCACCGTCGGGCGCGACGAGCAACCCCGCCCCGACACCACCCTGGAGACGCTGGCCAAGCTCAAGCCCGTGTTCCGCACCCCAGGCACGGTGACCGCCGGCAACTCCTCGGGCATCTGCGACGGTGCCGCCGCCCTGGTGGTCATGACCGAGGCGGCCGCGCGCGCCCGTGGCATCGAGCCGCTGGCCCGGGTGGTGGGCTGGGCCAGCGCAGGGGTCGACCCGGCGATCATGGGCTGGGGCGTGGTCCCGGCCACCCAGAAGCTGCTCGCCAAGCTCGGCTGGTCCCTCCCGGAGATCGACGTCGTCGAGGTCAACGAGGCGTTCGCCGCGCAGGTGCTGGCCTGCGACAGGGAGCTGAAGTTCGACTGGGAGCGCACCAACGTCAACGGCGGCGCGATCGCCCTTGGCCATCCCATCGGCATGACCGGCGCCCGCATCGTCGGCGCGGTCGCCCACGAGCTGCGCCGCCGGGACGCCCGGCGCGGCCTGGCCACCCTCTGCGTCTCCGGCGGCCAGGGCATGGCCGTGGGTCTCGAGCGACTTGGCTAGCGGATGTCGCCGGCAGCCGTCCCTCGGTCGATGTGGGGGAGCGCGCTCTGGCGTGGCGTGCCCTGAGCGCGGTCCTCTGTCGATGTGGGGGGAGCCCGCTCCCCCCACGGCCCCCCGACAGCGCCTGTGCCATGGTGCGGGGGAGCCGCGGGTGCACCAGGACACGCTCCCCCCACGGCCCCCCAACAGCGCCTGTGCCATCATCCGGTGACCGGCGGTCCACCACAGCGATTCGCCACAGCAGATCGACCGAAGGAGCCAACCAGATGGTCACCGCGATCGTGCTCGTCACCTGCGAGGTCGACCGCACCCCGGAGACGGCCCAGGCCCTGGCCGACCTGGACGGCGTCACCGAGGTGTACTCCGTGGCCGGCGACTGGGACCTGGTCGCCATCGTGCGCGTGGGCGACCACGACGACCTCGCGTCGGTCGTCACCGAGCAGATCCGCAAGGTGGCCGGGGTCGCGGCCACCCGTACGCTGATCGCCTTCCGGACCTACTCCCACCACGACCTCGACCAGCTCTTCTCGGTCGGGTTCGAGGCCGGCGAGGGGCAGCCGGACTAGCCCGATGAGCTTCCAGGCAAGGCCGGCGAGCTACCAGGCTCCCGAGGAGCACAGGGCCGGCGACCTGCTGCTCCGCTCCTACCACCCGGGCGACGGCCCCGAGCTGCACCGGGCCGTGGTCTCGTCCTACGCGCATCTGCGCACGTTCATGCCCTGGGCGCGGGCCGACACCGGCGTGGAGCAGTCCGAGGAGAACGCCCGCCGGTTCCGGGCCAACTGGCTGCTCGGCGAGGAGTGGGTCGTGAGCGCGTGGCGGTCCGAGAAGCTCGTCGCCGGGACCGGCTTCCACCTGCGGGGCCGGCCCCTGGACGCCGGCGTGGCCGACATCGGCATGTGGGTCCGGGCCGACGAGGCCGGGCGCGGGCTCGGCACCCGCGTGCTGCAGGCGATGGTCGGCTGGGCCGACACGGCCTGGCCCTTCTACCGGCTCACCTGGAGCTGCGACGCCAGGAACGTCGCCTCGGCCCGGGTCGCCGAGAAGTGCGGGTTCACGCTCGAGGGCCGGCTCCGGGAGGACGAGCGCGACCACCTCGACCCGTCGTTCCGGCGCGACACCCTGCTGTTCGGACTGCTCCCGGCCGACTCCCGGTCCTGGCGGGCCGGGGGCTGACCCGCGCTCAGGCCAGGTCCGCGGCCACCCGGCGCGACACCTCCACCCAGGCCTGGAGGACCGAAGCCGCCCGGCCCTCGTCGATCGAGCGGGCGGCCAGCTCGAGGCCGTCCATGAGGCTGAGGGCCGCGTCGGCCGCGACCAGTGCAGCCGCCGTGTTGAGCAGCACCATGTCCCGCGGCGGGCCGCCCTCCCCGGCCAGCACCTGCTTGGCGATGGCCACGTTGCGCTCGACGTCCCCGCCGACCAGGCTCTCCCGGGTGGCAGGGGGCAGGCCCAGCGCCTCCGGGTCCACCTCCATCTCCCGCACGCCGTCCGGGCCGACGTCCAGCAGCGTCGAGGTCGTGGTGGTGGTCAGCTCGTCCAGCCCGTCGTGGCCGTGGAACACCAGGGCGTGCCTGGTGCCGGTGCGCCGCAGCACCTCGGCCATGATCGGCACCATCCGGCTGTCGGCCACCCCCACCGCCTGGTGCCCGGCCCGGGCCGGGTTGGCCAGCGGGCCGAGGAAGTTGAACACCGTGGGCACCCCCAGCTCCCGCCTGGGCGCGGCGGCGTGGCGCAGCGCCGGGTGGAACAGCGGCGCGAAGCAGAACCCGATCCCGGTCTCGGCGATGGTCGCCGCCACCCCCTGGGGCGGCAGCGCGATCGCCACCCCGAGCGCCTCGAGCAGGTCGGCGCTGCCGCACCGGCCCGAGGCAGCCCGGTTGCCGTGCTTGGCCACCCGCTGCCCGGCCCCGACCGCGACCATGGCCGACAGCGTCGACACGTTGAACGTGCCCGCCCGGTCCCCGCCCGTGCCGCAGGTGTCGAGCAGGGGGCCGGGCACCTCCAGGGGCGCGGCCGCGTCGAGCATGGCCCGGACCAGCCCGGCCACCTCCGGCGCGGTCTCCCCCTTGATGCGCAGGCCGGTCGCGAAGGCGGCGATCTGCGCCGGCGTGGCCTCGCCGGCCAGGATCGTCCGCATGGCGGCGCCTGCCTGGCCCTCGGTCAGGTCCTCGCGGCGGAGCAGGGGCCCGAGAACGTGCGGCCAGGTGAAAGGGGCATGCTCGGACACTGAAGGCTCCCGGTTCGTCGCGGACCTACGCGGCTGCCAAGCCTACCGGGAACGTCCGTTCCGCGGTGCTCGCCGATGCCGGGGCCACGCTCAGGGTCCGCTGCGCAGCAACGTGGTCTCGCCACGTGGAGGGTGATCGCCTCGCCGCTGGACCTCACCCAGTCCGCTGCAGCAACGTGGCCTCGCCACGAGGAGCTTCCACGGGTCGGCAGCGTCTGCACGGCCACGTTACCGTGTACCGGGTCCTCAGGCCGGGGCGAGCTCCGAGGCGACCGACTCGACCGCGTCGAGGGCGCGGCGGATGTCGGCCACCGACGCGGCGTAGGAGAAGCGCAGGTAGCCCTCGCCGTGCGCGCCGAAGGCGGTGCCGGGCAGGCAGGCCACGCCGGCGCGCTGGAGCAGCTGCTCGGCCAGGTCCCCGGCGGGCATGCCGAGGTCGCGCACGTTGGGGAACACGTAGAAGGCGCCTCCCGGCTCGACGCAGCGCACCCCCGGGACGCCGTTGAGGCCGGCCACGATCACGTCCCGGCGCCGGCCGAACTCCTCCACCATCGCGGTGACCGGGTCCCAGGGGCCCTCCAGGGCGGCGATGGCCGCGAACTGGCTGAACGCCGAGGTGCAGGAGACCGAGTTGATGACGAGCCGGCTCACCGGCTCGACCAGGGCGGGCGGGAACACGCCGAAGCCCAGGCGCCAGCCGGTCATCGCGAAGGTCTTGGACCACCCGTCGAGCAGGATCGTGCGCTCGGCCATGCCGTCGACGTCCAGCACGCTCGCGTGGGTGCCGCCGTAGGCGATGGCCCAGTACACCTCGTCGGAGAGCACCAGGAGGTCCCGCTCCAGGGCCACCTGGGCGATGGCCTCGACGTCGGCGCGGGTGAGCGCGCTGCCGCACGGGTTGTGGGGCGAGTTGAGGATCAGCAGCCGGGTGCGGTCGGTGACCAGCGACGCGAGCTCACCGGGGTCGATGCGGAAGTCGTTCGCCTCCCGCAGCGGCACGGGCACGGGGGTGGCGCCGGCGAAGGCCGCGATCGACTCGTACATCGGGAAGCCCGGGTCGGGGTAGAGGACCTCGTCGCCCTCCTGACAGAGCGCGAGGATGGTGAAGAACATGATCGGCTTGGCGCCGGGGGTGATGACCACCCGGTCCGGCGGGGCGGCCAGCCGCCCGGTCCGCTCGAGGAACGCCGCCACCGCCTCGCGGGCCGGCATGATCCCCGGCGCCGGCACGTAGTGGGTGTGGCCCTCGGCCAGGGCCTGCTCGGCGGCGGCCTTGACGTGCGCGGGGGTGTCGAAGTCGGGCTCGCCGATCTCGAGGTGGATGATCTCGCGCCCGGTCGCCTCCAGACCCCGCGCCCTGGCCAGCATCTCGAAGGCCGACTCGGTCCCCAGCCGCCCCATCCGGTCCGCGAGCTTCATCCCGACTCCGTTCGCCTCGGCTGCCCGTCGACCCCCGAGCCGAGCATAGGGGTCGGCGAGACGCGGGTAAACGCCCGCGGGCTCGAAGCGGCCGGCCCACCCACGCATACTCGGCACGCTGACGGGACCGATCACGCAGGCGGGGCGCGATCGCCAACCGGCGGCCGCTGGTGGAGGTGCCACCCGGGGCGGGGCTGCCCGACGGCATGACCGTGGACGCCGAAGGGTTCCTGTGGGTGGGGCTGTGGGGCGGCTGGGCGGTGCGCCGCTACGCGCCGGACGGGACCCTCGACCGGGTCGTGCGGCTCCCGGTGAGCCAGGTCACGAGCTGCGCGTTCGGCGGGCCGGACCTGGACGAGCTGTACCTCACCTCGGCCGCCCGTGGCCTGACCGGAGATGCCCTCCGGCGCGAGCCGCACGCCGGCGCCCTGTTCCGCTGCCGCCCGGGCGTGCGCGGCCTGCCAGGTGTGGCGTTCGCGGGTTGAGGGCCTCTGTGGGGCTCCTCAGCGTCTGGCGTGGGTGCCCCGGACGTGGGTGCCCCGGTAGGCGGTCCTGGCCCGGAACAGCCCGCCGAAGGCGAGCAGGCCCAGCCCGACCAGGAGCAGCCCGAGCTGGTGGAGGGTGATGCCGGTGGTGGCCAGCGCGCCGGCCGCCCGCGCGGGCGGGCACGGCTGGGCGAACTGCTGGCTGCTGATGACCAGCGTGTCGCCCCGGGGGCCGACCGCGGTGACCGAGACCTCGTCGAACCCGGCCAGCGAGACCCGCAGGTCGACCCGTACGGTCCCTGCCGCGCTCGTCCTGAGCGGGACCGACCGCACCACCGGGCTCGACGCCTGCTCGCTGACCTGCAGGGTGAGGCGCGCGCCGCCGGGGAGCCCGGTGCCGGTCACGGTGAGGCTGCCGCAGGTCACGTTGGTGAGCGACAGCATCTCGGTGGCCCCGGCGAGGCCCGTGCCCGGCAGCAGCCACAACAGGGCCGAGGCGAGCCCGCCCCGCAGCACCCGCTTGGTCACCCGTCCCCCACCCCCTCGCTGACGCCGCTACGGTGAACGGCTCCGGCAGCAAGCATTGGCGGGAACTTGACACATCAAACGCACCTCAGCACCACCTGACCGGAACGCGATCGTGGTGAGCCTTTCTACGCGAGCCGCGTGGCCCCGCAGTTGGTGAGCCTTCCTACGCGAGCCGCGTGGCCCACAGGTCGTCCACGGCGATGGCCTGCCCCGAGCGGAGGCCGCGCACCCTCACGTCGACGCCGAGCACCGAGCCGGGGCGCGCGACCGCGCGCTCCACGGCGATGCTGCGCCAGCCCGTGTCCCGGAGCAGGACCTCGGTGCGGCTGACGATCACCTGGCCGTCCTTGCGCTCGTACAACCGGATCTCGGCGGCCAGCCCCGGACGGCCGCGCACCCTGACCGAGGCCTTCCAGCGGCTGCCGAGCGTCGGCGCGTAGGCGAGGTCCAGCCACATCCCGGGCGGGCCCGGCGCCCCGCCGGTGGCCCACAGCAGCAACGCCCACTGGCCGCTGGCGCCGCCGCGCACCCGCTGGCACTTGGTGCCCGGCCGGTCCCGCATGCGGGCCCGGCCGGCCTCGAAGCCGCCGTCACGGACCAGCGCCTGCCCGGGCACCGGCAGCTGCGGCCGCGGTCCCGGCGTGTTCGGCGGCATTCTGGGCTCCATGCTGGTGCTGGCCACCGTGGTCCGGGGCGGCGCGGCAGTGGCCGGGACCTTGCGCAGCCCGGGCACGCCCGACCGCTGGATCGCCTGGAGCACGACGGTTGCGCCGAGCGCGACCACGGCGACCAACAGCAGCCCGGCGAAGAGCACCGACCGGAGCTGGGCGGGCCTGGGCGCCCGCCGGGTGACGGCCAGATGTCGCGGAAGCGGCGCGGCGGGCCCGACCGGCTGGTCGACGTCGCGGATGGACGAGTCAACGTCGCGGATGGACGAGAGGTCGGCGGCGCGCTCCCGGTCGTCCGGCGACCGGGGGCCACCACCCGCCGTCGCGGGGTAGCTCCAGCCGTGCACGGCCCGGCTGCGGTCCTCGCTCGCCATCGAAAGGTCTCCCTCTCACGCTGAACCGCGGTTGGGCCAGCCCTCGATCCGACACGGGAGCCGTTTGCCCACGCAACGCTACTATCCCGCAAAGGGCGGCGCTATCCCCCATTTGCGACCGGTCCGGCGCATCCGGGGTGAACCGCGTGAATCGCCGTCAGACCGGCTGGCGGTCCTCGGGCAGCGCGTCGGCCACCGGTCCGAGGACGCTGGCCCGGTCGAGCCGGAGCCGGCCGCCGACCATCGACTGCAGCTCGGTGAGCGCGCCCGCGAGCGCCTCGCGGGCGGCCAGGGCCCGGGCGGCGACCGCGGGCGCGACGGTCGCGTACGAGGGGGCGAACGCGAACCCGCAGAAGGGGCAGCGGAAGCCGGCAGCGGGCTCGGTGAGCTGGCCGAGCAGCAGCTCCCGGCCGCAGGAGGCGCAGTGGGCGGCGATGCTCAAGAGGCGGCCCCCTCCAAGGTGGCGTCCTCTTCCAGCAGGCGCCGGGCCGCCTCGGCCAGCGCGAAGGGGTCCACGGGCCGGTTGACCAGGGCGTCCGCGCCGCACCAGCGGCCCAGCCACTCGTCCTGCATGCGCTCGAGGATGACGACCACCGGACAGGCCAGGTCGGGCTCGGCCTTGAGGTCCCTGCACAGGCCGAAGGCGCCATAGGGCGACACCCCGACCTCGACGACCACGAGGTCGGGGAACTCCGCCTCGGCGATCACGAGCGCGTCGTTGCCGTCGGCCGCCTCGAGGAACTCGACCTCGTCCCCGCCCACCTCGAGGCGCTCGAGCGCGAGCCGCAGCCGGTCCCGGAAGGACTCCTCGGAGGCGACGAGCAGGATCTTTGCCACGGCTGTGCTCCCGTCGGGGACGTCGTTGGGTGTCGACCCGAGTCTATCGGGAAACCGGGCCGGAGCGGCAGCGGCCCGGCACGGCGTCCTGGCCGGCCGCGCGCCGGTCAGGGGCGCGGCCGCTCGGCCTCGGCCAGCATGGCGTCCACGGCGCTGAACAGCAGGGACGGGTACCAGGCGCCGTCGCGGCGCAGGGCGACCACGGCCGGGACCCGCTCGCCCGACCCGGGCCGGTGCAGCGGGGTGGGCTTCTCCCCCGGCGAGCCGCTCCCGACCACCGTGCCGCCGGTCAGGTGGACCTTGGTGACGCCGTCGGCGACCGGCTCGCTCCGCAGGGTGAGGTCCTGGACCCGGACCTTGGCGCCGGGCTGCCCGCCGAGCAGGGCGCCGGGGCTGGACAGCCGGGCCCGGGCCAGCAGCGGCTGCGAGTACGCCTCGACGACCCGGCGCTCCTCGGGCAGGAGGCGCTCCCAGACCGCGGCGAGGGTGCCCGCGCCGAGCGCGTCGGCCAGCCCGCGCACGGCCGCCTCGGGCGACGAGGCGCCCTGGCCGGCCGGGACGCCGGCCAGCCCGGCGTAGTCGACCGGTCCGGCCTTGCTCGAGAGCCGGGCCCACTCCGCCGCCGAAGCCAGCAGGGACACGTACCAGCGGCCATCGGATCGCAGCGTGACCAGCCGCGGGAACGCCAGCTGGCCCTTGGACTGCTCGGCCAGGCGGCGCCTGGCCTCCTCGACCGGCAGCTCGAGCTTGACGCCGCCGGGCTGCGTCACCCCGATCGTGCCGCCGGCCAGCTCCAGCACGGCCACGCCGCCGGCGCCGGCGACCTGCCGGAAGCGCACGTCGCGAGCTGTCACGTCGACCAGGCCGAGCTGGCCACCGCCCGAGCCGGCGCCCCCCTGCCGCCTGGCCACCGCCCTTGCCAGCCGTTCCCCGTACAGGTCCACGAGCTGGCGCTCCTCGCCGTTGAGGTAGCCGGTGGCCCGGTCGAGATCGTTCCGGTCGAGGGCGGCGAGCAGGCCCGAGGCGGCCGCCTCGGGCGAGCCGGCGCCCGCCCGGGCCGTGACGGTGCGGGCCGCGAACAGGCCGACCCCGCCGAACAGCAGCAGCACGCCCATGAGCGCGGCGAGCAGGCCGGGCCCGAACCGGCGGCGGGCGGACGGCGGCACCGGCGCCGGAGTCCACCCGGCCATGGCCGGGTGCCAGGGGGCATCGGCCGGCCGCCCGGGCGCGGTGACGGCGCCGGCCGTGGCCTGGGCGCCCGACGGGCTCAGCTCGGCCCCGCACGAGCCGCAGAATCGGTTGCCGGCCGGGGTCGGTCGGTGACAGGAGGGGCAGTTCATGGCGTCGCTCCCGCATGTCGATGCGGCGGTGGTCGGCGCCGCCTCTCAAGCATAGCCGCCGCTCGGCCAGTGCGGGCCGGGGGGCAGCGTCAAGAGGCCCGGCCCGGGCGCCGACAACACCTGCAGCGCCTGTCCGTGGAGGTCGCCCGTGCCGGTCACCCGTTCCCGTCTGCGCCGCGCCGCGGTCGCGGCTGCCCTGCTCGCCGGGCTGCTGGCCGCGACCGCGGCGCGGGCCGCCCCCGGCCCGGCCGCGGACGCCGGGAAGATCGACCGGGCCCGGGCGGAGGCCGCGCGCATCCAGCGGCGGATCGACCGGCTGCACACCGAGGTGGAGATCCTGGCCGAGGCGCACGCCGCAAACGCCGGGCGACTCGACGCGGTGATCAGGGCGTCCGTCGCCCACCAGCGCGAGCTGGCCGAGGGCGAGCTGGCGCTCGAGGCGGCCCGCGCGAGCCTCGACGACCAGGTGCGCTCGCTCTACATCAACGGGCCCATGGCCCCGTTCGAGCTGCTGCTGGTGGTCCAGGACGGCCACGAGCTGGCGGTGGCCAGGCAGGCGGTGGACCGCTCGCTCGGCGCGGGGCGGCACGCCGTCGCCCGGGTACGGCAGCGCACCGACCGGGTCATGGCCCTGGTCGCCGAGCTGCAGGCGACCCAGGCCGAGGTCCTCGCGGTGCGCCGCCGGCTCGCCGTCCAGCGCTGGGGCATCGAGCGCCGGCTCGCCCTGCAGCGCGAGCTGCTGGCGGGCGCCGAGCGCCACGTGCGGCGGCTGGTCGCCGAGGCCCGCGCGCGCGAGGAGGCGGCCAGGCGGGCCGCCCTGGCCGCGGCCGCGGCCAGGGCCCGGGCCCTGGGCCTGGACGGCTTTGCGACCGCCCCGCCGCCCACCGCGGCGGCCGCGACCGCGGTCGCGGCCGCGCTCGCCCAGGTCGGCAAGCCGTACCGGTGGGGCGCGACCGGCCCCGAGGCGTTCGACTGCTCCGGGCTCGTCGGCTGGGCCTGGACCCGGGCCGGCATGCCGCTGCCACGCACCTCGCGCCAGCAGTGGTCGGCCGGCGCCCACGTCGACCCCGAGCACCTGCTCCCCGGCGACCTGGTGTTCTTCGGCAGCGACCCCGGCGACCCGGGCTCCATCCACCACGTCGGCATGTACGTCGGGCAGGGCCTCATGGTCGACGCCCCGCACACGGGCGCCCAGGTGCGGGTCGAGCCGGTCCGCGCCCGCGGCTACGTCGGCGCCACCCGCCCGGCCGCTCGCGGCTGATCCGGGCCTCACGCGCCTCAGGCAGCCCGGCCTCGCGCCTCAGGCAGCCCGGCCTCGCGCCTCAGGCAGCCCGGCCTCGCGCTCAGGCAAGCGGGTCCCGCGGGCTTCAGCCAAGTTTGCCTTGCGCGCTTCAGGCAGGCGGGTCCGCGCGCTTGGCGCAAGGGCCCCGCGCGCCGCCGGGTACGTCAGTACTTCGGCCTGGCCGTGGGTCCCCGCCAGGGGAAGCCGACCGTGTGCTTGTAGCAGTTCGGGCCGGGGTTGTACTGCGACAGGGGTTCCCCGCACTTGGGGCAGGCGCGCCCCACCGGGAACGTCTTCTGCCCGCCCCTGGTGGCGGCGGGCTGGGTCCGGACGCCCTGCACGGCGCGGCCCTTGGAAGCCATGTGATCCCATTCCTTTGTCCCCGCTGGCACGGCGGATCCGAGACCGGGTCGCGGGCGCCAGCGCGCCATCCGGCGGCCCTACCGCTGTGCCGCGCCGCTCAGTGTCCCACTTGGCGGGCTCGGAAGCAAAGCGCTTCCTGGCGACGTTCCCGCAGCTCAGCGCGGCTCCTGGACGCGGCGGGCACGGTGGGGCGGCGCGGCGGCGCGAGGTGTGCCACCATTGGCCGTCATGAGCCAGTACGCGACGTCCGCAGCACCGCCCGAGCCCGGAGGCTCTCGCGAGGGTGCCGTCGTGGAGTTCGACAAGGTCACCAAGCGCTACGGCAGCAAGCAGGAGGGCGCCGCCGTCCAGGAGCTCTCCATGCACGTGCCCGGGGGCGAGATCTGCGTCCTGGTCGGACCGTCGGGCTGCGGCAAGACGACCACCCTCAAGATGGTCAACCGCCTGGTCGAGCCGTCCAGCGGCCGGATCCTGATCGACGGCGACGACGTCACCCGCCGCGACCCGGTCGAGCTGCGCCGCAGCATCGGCTACGTGATCCAGCAGACCGGCCTCTTCCCCCACCTGACCGTCGGCGACAACGTGGCCACGGTGCCGAGCCTGCTGGGCTGGGACTCCCAGCGCACCAGGCGGCGGGTGGACGAGCTGATCGAGCTGGTCGGCCTCGACCCGGCCCGCTACCGGCAGCGGTACCCGGCCCAGCTGTCGGGCGGCGAGCGCCAGCGGATCGGGGTGGCCAGGGCCATCGCCTGCGACCCGCCGGTGCTGCTGATGGACGAGCCGTTCGGCGCGGTGGACCCGATCACGCGCGACCGGCTGCAGAACGAGTTCCTGCGCCTGCAGCGCCAGCTCTCGACGACGATCCTGTTCGTCACCCACGACATCGACGAGGCCATCAAGATGGGCGACCACATCGCGGTGTTCCAGCCCGGCGGCAGGCTCGCCCAGTACGACACGGCCGAGACCGTGCTCGAGTCGCCCGCCAACGAGTTCGTCGCCCGGTTCGTGGGGGCCGACCGCGGCCTGAAGCGGCTGTCGCTGTCCCGCGTCCGGGACGTGCCGCTCGGGCACCCGCCCACCGTCCGCGAGGGCGACGGCGCGGCGGCCGTGGCCCGGGTGATCGACGCCGCGCCAAACGGCTACGTCCTCATGCTCGACGCCCAGGACCGGCCGGTCGGCTGGCTGTGGCGCCAGGACGTCCAGCGTCCGGGACCGGTCCGGGCCGAGCACGCCACCAGCCCCGAACCCCTGCTCGACCGCGACTCCACCCTGCGGGACGCGCTCTCGGCGATGCTCGGCTCCGCCGTCCAGGAGGGGGTCGTGGTGGACGCCAAGGGCAGGCTGCTCGGCACCCTGACCATCGAGGTGGTCGGCAGCGTGCTCCGGCAGGAGGCCGTGGTCGGGTCATGAACAAGCCCCTGCTCCAGCCGAGCTGGTTCCTCTGATGGCCGCCGACCCGACGGGGCTCGCTCCCGCACTGTCGCAGGCCAGGCTCGTGCCTGGCCTGCTTCGCGTCCAGACCCGGACCCGGACCCCGGGGGTGGGGCCATGAGGCAGCCGGGGCAGCCGTTCGTCAACTGGGGCTGGATCGCCGGCCACACCGACGACTTGGTGACGCGCATCCTGAACCACCTCGTCCTCACCGGCATCGCCATCGGCATCGGCTTCGCCATCTCGCTCGCGCTGTCGCTCGTGATCGTCCGCTACCGCTGGACCTACGCACCGGTGACCTGGGTCGCGGGCGTGCTCTACACGATTCCCAGCCTCGCCCTGTTCGGCCTGCTGATCCCGATCACCGGGTTCACCGCCACGACCGCTGAGATCGCCCTGGTCAGCTACACGCTGCTGATCCTGATCCGCAACACCGTCGCCGGCCTGGACGGCGTCCCCGCCGACGTCAGGGACGCGGCCGTCGGCATGGGCTTCTCCCCCACCCAGGTCGTGCTCAAGGTCGACCTGCCGCTCGCGCTGCCGGTGATCGTGGCGGGCCTGCGGGTGGCCACGGTGACCACCATCGGCCTGGTCACCGTGACCGCGCTGATCGGCATGGACAACCTGGGCACCTTCATCACCGACGGGCTGCAGCGCCTGTTCGTCACCCCGATCCTGGTCGGCGCGGTCCTGTCGATCGCCCTGGCCGTGGCCGCCGACCTGCTGCTGCTCGGCGCCCAGCGCCTGATCGCGCCCTGGACCCGGACGGCGAGGGCCGGACGATGAGCACGGCGGGCGCATCCGCAGCCTGGGCCTGGCGGAGGGGGCGCCAGTGAACGACGTCCTCGACTTCATGGGCGACCACCGCGGCGACGTGGTCCGCCGCGTCCTCGAGCACGTCCAGATCTCCGGCGTCGCGCTCGTCGTCGCCCTGGCCGTCGCGCTCCCGGTCGCGCTCTGGATGGCCCACACCGGGCGCGGGGGGGTCCTGGCCATCAACGCCTCCAACGTCGGCCGCGCCCTGCCCAGCCTCGCGATCATCGCGATCGTGTTCTCGCTGCCCGGGTTCGGCCTGCGCAAGAGCACGGTCATCTTCGCGCTGGTGCTGCTCGGCATCCCCCCCGTCCTCACCAACGCCTATGTCGCCGTCCGCGGCGTCGACCGCGACGTGGTCGAAGCGGCGCGCGGCATGGGCATGCGGGGGATGCAGATCCTGCGCGGCGTCGAGCTCCCGCTGGCCGCCCCGGTGATCATGGCCGGGGTCCGCACCGCGGCCGTGCAGATCGTGGCCACCGCCACCCTGGGCGCGCTGGTGGCCAGCGGCGGGCTCGGCACCTTCATCGTCGACGGGATCGCGGTGCAGGACACGTCCAGCATCGTGACCGGCGCCCTGCTCGTGGCCGTGCTGGCGATCCTCACCGACCTCGCCTTCGGCGCCCTCGAGCGGGCCGTCACCCCGGCCGGCCTCGCCGTCGCGCAGGAGTCGGCCGGGCGGGGCCGGGGACGCGACCGCGCCGGCCGCGGGGACGACGTGCTGGCCGACCAGTCGGAGCGCGTCGACGCCCGATGACCCAGCGGGCAGGGGCCCGCGCGAACCGAAAGGGAGTTGCTGTCACATGCGACGTCGCTGGAGCGTTGCGGCCCTGCTGGCCGCGCTGTCGATCGTGCTGGCCGCCTGCGGCGGGCTCAGCAACAACGACTCGGGCTCGGGAGGCGGATCGGCTTCCGAGGGCAAGCCGCCGGTCCGGCTGGGCGTGGTCGACTTCACCGAGCAGCTGATCCTGACCCAGATCTACGGCCAGGTGCTCGAGAAGGCCGGGTACAAGGTCACCTACCAGAAGCTGGCCAGCCGGGAGCTGGCCGACCCGGCCCTGTTCAACGGCCAGCTCGACATGCTCATCGAGTACGCCGGCTCCCAGCTCACCTACCTCAAGGGCACGCCGACCACCGACGACCAGAAGGTCCTCGCCGACCTGAGGTCCGCGCTCGAGTCCAAGGGCGTGACCGCCCTGGACCAGGCGCCCATGAGCGACCAGAACGCCATCACCATCACCCAGGCGACTTCCGACAAGTACAAGGTGAAGACCCTGTCCGAGCTGGCCAAGGTCTCCAACCAGCTGGTGTTCGGCGCGCCGCCCGAGTGCAGGGACCGTGATACCTGCTACAAGGGCCTGCGCGAGACCTACAACATGAACTTCAAGAGCTTCAAGTCGCTCAACCAGGGCTCGATCAAGTACCGGGCCCTGCTGGACAACCAGATCCAGGTCGCCCTGTCGTTCACGACCGACGGCATCATCGCCAAGCAGAACCTGGTCGTGGTGGAGGACGACAAGAAGCTGTTCCCGCCCGACCACGCCGTGCCGGTGGCCCGCGACGACTTCCTCGCCAAGGCCGGCGACGAGTTCAAGTCCACGGTGAACAAGGTCAGCGCCGCGATCACCACCGAGGAGGTCACCGCCCTGAACGCCAAGGTCGACCTCGACCAGGAGGACGCCGACAAGGTCGCCACCGACTGGCTGAGGGAGAAGGGCCTGCTTTCCTGACCGGCGGGGCGCCGCCCGGGCCGCACGGCGGCCCGTGCGGGCCTCAGGCCGCCGAGGTCAGCTCGACTTGCACGTCACCGCCTGCCACCCCGCCGCCGATGCTCGCCTTCACCGGGCCCCGGTGGAGCTCGGTGGCGCCGGCCGGGTCGACCCCCTCGGGCACCTCCCAGCCGCCGGCGATGAGCGCGTCCACGAACAGCCGGACCTGGTTCTCCTGCCCGCTCCTGGGCACCCGGAAGTCGCGGGCCACCGACACGCAGAACCGCCGGCAGAAGCGGTTGCCGTCGACGACCTCGCTCCCGGCCACTGACGCGTAGGGCACGCCGAGGTGGTCGAGCTCCGAGCGCAGCTCGACGACGGTCGGCCGGGCCGAGCCGATCAGCAGGCCGACCACCCAGGCGAGCACCACGCTGACCCCGAGCACCGCCAGCACCGCGGTGCGCAGCCGCTTCCGCGGCCCCCGGCCGGCCCGGACGGCCACCACGGCGAAGGCCACCGCCGGGGCGGCCAGGGCGGCGGCCCAGACGATGAGCTGGCGGTGCGCCGTCCAGCTCAGGGCCAACCAGCCGACCAGGAAGGCGACCACCGCGGTGGGCACGGCCAGCCCGACGGCCAGGGAGATCGCCGGGGCGGCGCTGACGTCGCCGCGGTCGGGCATGTCCCAGGCCAGGACCCGCCGGTATGCCTCGTCTTCCGGCTCCACTGCAACCCCCGTTCCGCGGCTCCTCCCGGACCGGCCAAGCATGCGCCCTCGGGTGGGAGGAGCGGCAAAGGGTTTTCGGCGGGATCCATCGGGCGACCGGAGACCAGCCCGGCCGCACCGGCCCGCTACCCTGGCTGGCGATGCGAACCCGGCGCTGACGAGCGAGTGACGGTGACCACGATCGACCTGCCCCGCCTGGAGCTGT
>Ga0184610_1000194_pt1 | contig 15756 bp, 15 predicted proteins | sample PLM1_100_coex_FD_133011 | JGI IMG/M metagenome (GOLD analysis project Ga0184610, IMG submission 133011) | Groundwater sediment microbial communities from an aquifer in East River, Colorado, USA - PLM1_100_coex | ecosystem: Environmental > Terrestrial > Soil > Riparian zone | place: USA: East... | reverse complement strand
GTGCCGCCGGAATCGCACTGCGCGGCGCGAGGCGGCGTCCTCGGTCACGCCCGTATCTAAAATCGATACGAGCGCTCCCTGCGTCCTCGCCTCGCATCCGCCCATCGCACCCCGGCGACGAGCCCCATTCTGAAACGAACTCTTAGCGCCGCCTGGCTCTGGGGCGCGGGGGCCGCCTGCGGCGCGCTCGTGGCCGCCGCGGTCGCTGCAGCCGCCGTGCCCGACTCGGCCGTCGTCCCGGGCGGAGACGAGCGCGGCTGGTCCGCTCTCTACCTCGGCGGCGCGGCCGGCGCATTCGCCGTCTACCTGATCGCGCTCTGGATTCTTCCGGCCGTCCGCGTGCGCGGTCTCGGCGCGGTCCTGGCCGTCGCAGCCGTCGTGCAGGTCCTGCCGGCGGCCGGGCCCCTACTGATCTCCACGGACGTCTACACCTACTGGGACTACGGCCGCATCGCCGCGGTGCACGGCGGCAACCCGTACGAGGATCCACCCCGTGAGTATCCGCAGGACCCAGCCTACGAGCGGATGGGGGCTGACTGGCGCGGAACGACGTCGGTCTACGGCCCCGGGTTCACGCTGGCCTCCGAGGCGCACGCGCTCGCGGTCGGTGAATCTCCGGACGCGGCCGCGTACGCCTACAAGGCGCTTGCCGCGGCCGCGATGCTCGCGCTCGCGCTCCTGGCGGGCCTCCTCGCCGGCCCGTTCGCAGTGATCTTCGTGGGGTGGAACCCGCTCCTGGCCCTCCACTTCGGTGGAGGCGGCCACAACGATGCCTGGATGATGGCGCTCGTCCTCGCGGCGCTCGTCCTACGTGCCCGCGGGCGGCCGCAGCTCGCGGGACTGGCGTGGGCCGCTGCAATCGCTGTGAAGTTCGTCCCGCTGCTCCTCTTGCCTCTGCGCGCGCTCGAGGCGAGGCGGGAGCGTGCCCGCCTCGGGCACCTCGGCTTCGCGGCCGCGGCAGTCGTTCTCATGTCGTTGGCGACGTGGCGCTACGGCCTTTCCTGGCTCGACGCCTTCGGCCCGGCGGTGGACAACCTGCAGGGGCAGTCGCGCTACAGCGTCCCCGCCCGACTCGCCGACCTCGGTGTACCGGAAGACGCCGCGGCTGCGCTCCTGGCGGCCGGATTCGCAGCTGCCTACGCCTGGCTCCTCGTGGAAGCCTGGCGCGGCCGTGCGCGGCTTGCGCTCGCGACCGGCCTGCTGCTCGTGGCGACTCCGTGGCTGCTGCCCTGGTACGCGGTCTGGACCGTTCCGCTCGCCGCAGTCGAGGACGATCCGCCGGCGCGCCTGCTCGCGCTGGCGCTCTGCGCCTACCTCCTGCGGCCATATGTACCCCTATAGCGTTAGCGACCATGCCTGAGCTGATCGCCTTCGAGGAGGCCCAGAGGATCGTGCTCGAGCGGGCGAAACCGCTCGAGGCCGAGCGGGTGCCGATCGAACGGGCGGCGGGCCGAGTCCTTGCCGAGGCCGCCGTCGCGGTCGTCGACCTTCCGCCCTTCCCGAGCTCCGCCATGGACGGGTTCGCCCTCCGGGCAGAGGACACCGGCGGAGCTCCGCTCGAGCTCCCGGTCGTCGAGCAGGTCGCGGCAGGCAGTCCTGCCGGGCGGCCACTCGCGGCCGGCGAGGCGATGGCGATCTCGACGGGCGGCGCGGTCCCCGAAGGCGCAGATTCGGTGGTGCCGGTCGAGCTCGTTGAGGAACGGGACGGTCACGTCGGCCTGCAAGAGCCTGTGCCGGAAGGAGCGAACGTCCGCGGGCGCGGAGGCGACGTGCGTGCCGGCGAGACCGTGCTCGAGCCGGGTATCCGCCTCGGGCCCGCGCAGGTCGGCGGGCTCGCGGCCGCCGGGATCGCGGAGGTTCGCTGCTCGAAGCGCCCGCGCGTCGGGATCCTCGTCACCGGCTCGGAGCTCCGGCAACCGGGCGAGGCGCTCGCGGCGGGGCAGATCTACGAATCGAACGGGCTCCTGCTCGCCACGGCTCTGCAGCTCGCCGGAGCCGTCCCTGCCCAGCTCGGCGTCGTCGCCGACGATGCCGCCGAGCTCGAGCGGGCGATGGAGCGCGCTCTGCTCGGTTTCGACATGCTCGTCACGACCGGCGGCGCGTCCGTCGGCGTCCATGACCTCGTGCGCGAGACACAGAAGAAGCTGCGTGTCGAGGAGCTCTTCTGGGGCGTGGCGATGAAGCCCGGGAAGCCGGTCGCCTTCGGCGTGCGTCGCGATCACCTGGTCTTCAATCTCCCCGGCAACCCCGTCTCGGCCCTGGTCACCTTCGAGGTGCTCGTGCGCCCTGCGGTGGAAGCGCTCCAGGGGATCTCGGACCCCCGCGCCGCCTACCGCCGCGGCCGGCTCGCCACCACGATCCGGCGAAACGAACGGCGGACCGAGTTCGTCCGGGCCGTCTCTCACCGAGAAGGCGACGAGATCCTGCTCGAGCCGCTACCCGGTCAGGAGTCGCACATGATCGCCCGGACGGCCCGCGCCGACGCGCTCGTGCTCGTGGAGGCGGGTGACGGCGAGCTAGCCGCCGGCGACGAGGTTCGCTTCCTCGGGCTCCTCTAGCTCGGCCTCGGCGGGCTCGCCGCGGGCGCGCCGCCAGAGCACGAGCTGGCGGATCGTTTCCCGGATCGGCCCCCGGGGCGGCCGTTCTGCGGCGGTGGGGTAGGGCGCGTACCGGCCCACCGCGAGCGCCCCGATCTGCGCCGCAACCGCGCCCCAGGCGAGGAACGCCAGCGCGAGCGTGACGGGGACGTAGCCGACGGCGACGAGGGCGAGGACATACCAGACGGCGTCGAGGCCGAGCTCGAACCGGAAGGCGAAGGAGCCGAGCAGGAGGAGCGGCCCGGCGAAGCCGGCCGCGTACACCGCGAGTCGCGCCGCCACCGCTCGCTGCGAGACGTGCGGGAGCCAGAGCCAGGCGTGCAGCGAGGGCAGCAGAAAGAGCAGCGCATAGGGGTTGTGGGCGGCGACGACCAGGGCGACTGCCGCGAGAGCGAGCATCGCGGCTAGATGTCCGCCCAGCTCCTCCGTGTGATCCACCTCTCCCTTCGGCATGAGCCGTGGACGCGCGACCAGCCAACCGAGGGCGCTGAGGCCGAGCAGCGCTGCAAGCGCGGCGGCCGGCCAGTCCTGAGCGACGGCGGTGTCGGGCGCAATCGGTCGCGGCTCAGCATCAGGCAGGATGCCGACGGCCGCGAAGAAGGCGAAGAGTGCGCCCGCCCACAACCAGACTCCGAGCCGGCTGAGGAAGCTGCGCAGTGCGGGTTTGAGCGCGATGTGACGCCGGCGGCAGCGGGCGAAGAGATCGACGGTTGCGGCGAGGAAGGGAATCAGCGCGGCGAGCAGGACGAACTGGATCGTCCAGCCCCGGATGAGCCGCGAGCCGACCCAAACGTACGAATCGGTGCCGCGTGCCACCTCCGCCGCGGCGTCGATCGCTCCGAGCAGCGCCTGGGCCGAGCGGCCGAGCGCGTCGAGCTTTGCCCCTTCGAGGGCGGCCAGCGTGTCGCCGGCCGGGCGCGGCGGGCGTTCGCCGCCGGTCGTGAGGGTGACCGCGGGAGTCCCGTGGCCGATGAAGGGGGCCTGCTCGTACAGGCTGAACGGGAACGCCAGGTCGACGAGCTGTCCGACTGCGCCGGGCCGCTCCGGCAGCACCTCCGCCTCTGCGAGCACGCTCTGCTCGGCAGTGGCGACGAGCGCGGAGGCCGGAGAGCGGGGAGTGTCGCCGGCGAACTCGAGCCGCGGCGGCCCGCTGCCCGCGAGCGCATCCAGGTTGATGACGGCGATGACCCGGTCCGCGAACCGCTCGTCGCGCGCGAACTCCGCGGCGCCGAGGCCTCCGTAGGCTCCTCCGTCGGTGGAAAGGAACACGAGTGTGTGGGAGACGGACGCGGTGCCGACGTTCCGCGCCAGCTCGAGAAGTGCGCCCGTGCCCGAGGCGTTGTCGTTCGCGCCCGGGAAGTCGCCGTAGTTGTCCCGGTGCGCCATGACCACGATCGTCTGCTGCGAGCGGATGATTCCTTCTCCGCGGGGAGGCGGCACGGCGATGAGGTTCACGAGCGTTTGCCGCCCGCGACCGGGAATCTCCGCCGAGAACTCCTGCCGCTCGACCTCGAAGCCGTAATCCAGCAACTGTTGAGCGACCCGGTTCGTCGCGTCCGCGGCCCCGTCGCTTCCGGGCGAGCGGTTAGGTTCGTTGCTCGCGAGCTGGGTTGCGAACTGCACGGCTGTCGTCCCATCGAAGGAGGGCGGCAGCCGCGGTTGCTGCAGAGCGACCGGGCGACCGACGCTGAACGCGGCGACGAGGAGCGGGACGAGCACGATGAGCCAGGCCGCCCGGTAGATGCGGGTAGAGACGGGCCGCTCGAGAGACCCGGGCCGTGGCCGTCGGCGTGGCGGGGGCTCCACCATCAGCCGGCCGAAGTGTAGTGCGGCCATGGGCCATGCCTATCCTTGGTCTCGAGATGGCCGATAGCGGAACGATCCTGCTCGTCGAGGACGAGGAGTCCGTGCAGAAGCTCCTAGCCTTTCCGTTGGAGCGGGACGGCTTCCGGGTGCTTCAGGCCCGCGACGGGGAAGAGGCGATCGACCTCTTCGAGCGCCACGACGTCGATCTCGTCGTCCTCGACCTGATGCTGCCGAAGGTGGACGGGCTCGAGGTCTGCCGCCGGCTCCGAGCCGGTAGCGCCGTTCCGATCATCATGCTCACGGCCCGCGACGACGAGCTCGACAAGGTGCTCGGCCTCGAGCTGGGCGCAGACGACTACATCACGAAACCGTTCTCGATTCGCGAGTTCAGGAGCCGCGTGCGGGCGCTTCTCCGCCGGGCTCAACTCGGGCCTACGGCGGGCCCGACAGACGTGATCGAGGTCGACGGCGTGCGCATCGACCTCGCGCGCCGGGCGGTCTCGGTAGGCGGCGAGCCGGTGCAGCTCACGTATCTCGAGTTCGAGCTCCTGCGCACCCTTGCGGCTCAGCCCGGGAGGGTGCACACGCGCCAGATGCTGCTCGAGACGCTCTGGGGAGGCGCGGCCTACCGGGACCCGCGCACGATCGACGTGCACGTCCGCCACCTGCGGGAGAAGATCGAGCGCGATCCCAGCTACCCCGAGTACCTCTTCACGGTTCGTGGGGTCGGCTACCGCTTCAGGGATCGCTCGTGAGCGGCCTCAGCCTCCGCCTCAGCTTCAAGCTCGGGCTCATCCTCTTCGGCATCGTCGCGGGCGCGCTCGCCCTCGTCTATCTCGCGGTTGTCCCGATGCTCGAGTCGCGGCTCGTCGACGGCAAGATCCGCGAGCTCGAGCGCGCCGCGGTCTCGCTGGAGCGTCCCGTGGAACAGAACGACCCGATCAACTACGGTCCCCTCGTCAACCTCTTCGAGGAGACCGTCGGCGCGCGGGTCGTGATCCTCGACCGGATCGACGAGGGCACGCTCATCGTGCTGGCGGACTCGCGCGGCTTGCAATCCCGCGATTTGCGGCGGGATCCGATTGCGGCCGAGGCGGCCGAGAGCCGTGAGCCCGCCTCCGGCCGAGTCATTCGCGGGGGCGACTCGTTTGCCGAGGCGGCCCTCCCGGTCGGGGAGACAACGATGATCGTGCTCCTGGCTTCGCCGCTGCGCGACGCCCTGGCGACGGTGGACAACGTCCAGCGCGCGCTCCTCCTCGCCGGGCTGTTCGCGCTTGTCGTCTCCTGGCTCGCCGGCTACCTGCTCGCCCGTCGGCACGCCGACCGCATTCGCCGCCTGGAGGCGGCCGCGGGGCGAATCGCGGCCGGAAACTTCGGCGTGCCCGTCATCGACCGGGGCGACGACGAGCTGGGCCAGCTGGCGCGGGCCTTCGACGAGATGCGCTTGCGGCTCGCCCATCTCGACCACGCGCGGAAGGAGTTCATCGCGAACGCCTCGCACGAGCTGCGGACACCGATCTTCTCGCTCGGGGGCTTCCTCGAGCTTCTTCGCGACGAGGAGCTCAACGAGCGCGAGCGGAGCGAGTTCGTCGGCGAGATGGCGGGCCAGGTCGAGCGGCTGAAGCGCCTGGCGACCGACCTGCTCGACCTTTCACGCCTGGACGCCGGACAGCTCGCGGTCGAGCGGAGCGAGCTTGATCTGGCGCAGACGGCGCGGACCGTCGCCGAGGAGTTCCGCGCGGTCGCCGAAGCGGGCGGCCACGAGCTGCGCGTGACGGGCGACGGCGCAGTTCCCGCGGTCGGGGACGAGCAGCGAGTGCTGCAGATCGCTCGCATCCTGGTGGAGAACGCCTTGCGCCACACCCCGGCGGGGACTCCGGTCGAGGTGAGCGCCGCACTCCGCAAGGGCCGCGCTGCCTTGTCGGTTCGCGACGAAGGCCCCGGGATCCCGGTGGAGGCGCAGAAGCACCTGTTCGACCGCTTCTACCGAGCCGACGGAGGCAAGGCGTCGGGCAGCGGGCTCGGCCTCGCGATCGCCTGGGAGCTTGCAGCCCGCATGGAAGGGGCGATCGAGCTCCATTCGGAGCCCGGCGAGACGAGATTTGCCCTCGAGCTGCCCGCTGGCGCCGTGACCGAGAAAGCGATTTCACAGGAAAACGGCGTCCCGACGGCCAGGTCCTGAACCTCTAACTACCATGAGACGATGCGCCCGGGTGCCGTCGCCGCGCTCGCCGTCGTCTGCGCCCTTCTGGGCGGCAGCGCGACCCTGCTCGTCGGGCGGGCTATCGGGTGGCTGGACGAGGGCGGCTCCGACACCGTTTTCGTGCGGGAGACGGCGGAACCGGCGGACGGTGCCGTCCCAGTCGACTCCGATCTGGCCAATCCGCTGCCCGGGAACTCATTCGACCCGGCGCGCATCTACCGCGAGCGGGCCGACGGGGTGGTCACGATCATCGCGCTCTTCGGCGGAGCGGCCTCGCAGGGCTCCGGCTTCGTGGTCTCCGAGGACGGCTACGTCTTGACGAACTCGCACGTGATCACGACGGCCGGTGAGGAGTCGCCGGCCGACGAGGCCGACGCAGCCGGGACGGTCTTCGTGGAGTTTCGCGACGGCGACCGGATCAGGGCCCGGGTCGTCGGCTGGGACGTCTACGACGACGTCGGCCTTCTCAAGGTCGATCCGGCCGCGCACGAGCTCGATCCGGTGCCGCTCGGGAACTCGAGCCGGGTCGTGGTGGGCGAGCCGGTAGCGGCGATCGGGAGCCCGTTCGGCCAGATGAGCTCCCTCAGCGTCGGCGTCGTCGCGGCGACGGAGCGCGCGATCGACTCCCTGACCTCCGAATACAACCTCGTCGATGCGATCCAGACCGACGCGCCGATCAACCGGGGCAACTCGGGCGGGCCGATGTTCAACGCGCGCGGCTTTGTGATCGGGATCAACGCTCAGATCAACAGCGAGTCGGGGACCGCGGAAGGCGTTGGGTTCGCAATCCCCATCAACTCGGCCAAGCGTTCGATGGAGCAGCTGATCCAAACCGGACGCGTCCGCTACGCGTGGGTGGGCGTCTCGACGCAGTCCGTCACCCCGAGCCTCGCCGACCGGTTCGGCCTGGCTGTGCAGCGTGGGGCGGCCGTCCAAGAGGTCGTCGCCGGCAGCCCGGCCGAGGAGGCGGGGCTGCGAGGGGGCAGCGAACAGGAATCATTCGCCGGCATTCCCTTCCGGCCCGGCGGGGACGTGATCGTCTCGATCGCCGGTAGGCGAATCCAGGATGCCGAGGATCTCGTGCGGGCGATCAGCGAGCGCTTCCTTCCGGGTGAGCGGGTGCGAATCGGCGTCTTTCGGGGCGAGCGCCGCCTGTCGGTGGAGATCCGGCTCGCCGAGCGGCCGGCGACCCCGGGCAGCGACCGCTAGCGGGTCTACAGTGGCCGCATGGCGGTGCGTCCGACCGAGGATCTGATTCTCCTCGGCGACAACCTCGAGCTCCTGCCGCGGTTCGCGGACGAAAGCTTCCGGCTCGTCTACCTCGATCCGCCTTTCAACACCGGACGGGAGCAGCGGCGGCGGACGATCGCCACCGTGGCCGACGAAAGCGGCGACCGGGTCGGCTTTCAGGGCAAGCGCTATTCGACGACTCTCCTGGCCGAGTCGTCGTTTCGGGACGCGTTCGACGACTACCTCGCCTTTCTCGAGCCCCGGCTGCGCGAGGCTCGTCGCCTGCTCGACGCCGAGGGGACGCTGTACTTCCACATCGACTATCGCGAGGCGCATTACTGCAAGCTCCTCCTCGACGAGCTCTTCGGCCGCGACTGCTTCCTCAACGAGATCATCTGGGCGTATGACTACGGGGCCCGCCCGCGGCGGCGCTGGCCCGCGAAGCACGACACGATCCTCGTGTACGTCAAGGATCCACGCCGTTACCACTTCGACGCGGAGGCGGTGGAGCGCGAGCCGTACATGGCGCCCGGGCTCGTCACCGCGGAGAAGGCGGCACGAGGCAAGCTGCCGACGGACGTGTGGTGGCACACGATCGTGTCCCCGACGGGAGCCGAGAAGACGGGCTACCCGACCCAGAAGCCCGAGGGGATCGTCCGGCGTATGGTCCAGGCCTCGACCGGGCCTGGCGACTGGTGTCTCGACTTGTTCGCCGGCTCGGGGACACTGGGAGCGGCGGCGGCGAGCCTCGGGAGACACTTTGTGCTGATCGACTCGAACCCCGAGGCAGTCGCTGTGGCGCGGAGGCGCCTGGGGATTGACCGCTCGCCGATTGGGGAAGGACACGTGGCAGAGGCGGGGTCAACTCGCTAAACAGGATCTGGTAGGTTCGCGAAGGTTTAGGAGGGGCCTTCCCGAGGGAAACATTCAGGAATGCGGCCCGAAACGACCAACGGCAACGGCAGCGGCACCGTCGCGCTGACGATCCCTGCCCGTCCTGAGTTCATCGCCCTCTGCCGGCTTGCCCTCACGGGCCTCGCGCGCACACGGGCGCTTCCCCAAGAGCTCCTCGCCGACATGAAGCTGGCTCTCACCGAGGCGTGCTCGAACTCCGTGCGTCATGCGTACGACCAGGGCCACGAGGGTCAGGTGGCTATTCGCTACGAGCTGGGCGAGGACCGGCTCGTCGTCGAGGTGCAAGACGAGGGCGGCGGGTTCGACCCCGAGGTGCTCGAGGCCGCCAACGCCGAGCTCGACGAGGGCGGCCTCGGCATCGCGATCATCCGCGCCGTCACCGACGAGTTCGAGATCGGCCGGGGACCCGACGGCCAGGGCTCTCGGCTCCGCTTCGTCAAGTACCTCGGCTAGCGGGCCGATATTCTCCGCCGCCGTGCGGCTACAGACGGTCAACGTGGGGCACAAGCCCCTGGGCGACTACGTCACGATCGCGAACCGCGGTCTCATGGAGCAGATTCGCGCGCTTGCCGAGCCGCTCGCGGGCAAGCGCGTCCTGCATCTCTCAGCCACCGCATTCGGCGGCGGCGTCGCGGAGATCCTCTACGCGCTCGTTCCGCTCATGCGCGATGCCGGCCTCGAGGCCGAATGGCGCGTGATCCACGGCGAGAACGAGTTCTTCGACGTCACGAAGGCGATCCACAACGCGCTGCAAGGGAGCCCGCAAGGCCTCGACGAGAAGCAGCGGGAGATCTTCCGCAAATACAACCTTCTGAACGGCGAGGCGCTCGAGGACGAATTCGATTTCGTCATCGTCCACGACCCACAGCCCGCGGGCATCGTCGAGCATGCGCGTGTCGCGGGCGACCACTGGATCTGGCGCTGCCACATCGATCTCTCCGAGCCCAATCCGGAAGTCCTCGATTTCCTGCGGCCCTGGATCGCGGCCCACGACGCGGCGGTGTTTCACCGGCAGGCTTACGTTCCGCAAGTCGATGGGCTGCCGCCGGCCTACATCTGGCCACCGGCCATCGACCCGCTCAACCCGAAGAACATGGCCCTCTCGCCGGAGGACGCCGCCTACATCGTCGACCAGTTCGGGATCGACGTGGGGAGGCCCCTCGTCTCGCAGATCTCACGCTTCGACCCGTGGAAGGACCCGGTGGGGGTGATCGCCGCCTGGAGGCTGATGCGTAATCGTCACCCGCGTGCGCAGCTCGCTCTTGTTGGCTCCATGGCGCACGACGACCCCGAGGGCTGGGAGTACTACAACCAGACCGTCGAGGCGGCAGAAGGAGATCCCGACATCTTCATCCTCTCGAACCTGAACAATGTCGGCTCGGTCGAGGTGAACGCCTTCCAGGTGCACTCGTCGGTGTGCGTGCAGAAGTCGATCCGCGAGGGCTTCGGCCTTACAGTCACGGAAGCGCTCTGGAAGGCCAAGCCCGTCGTCGCCGGGCGTGTCGGGGGCATCGTCGACCAGATCCAGGACGGCGAGACCGGCTTCCTCGTCGAGTCGATCGAGGAGTGCGCCGAGGCATGCGCTGCGGTCTTGGACGATCCCGCCCACACCCGTGCCATGGCGCTCAAGGGCAAGGAGTACGTGCGCGGCCACTTCCTCATGCCGCGGCTCCTGCGCGACTGGCTGGCGCTCTTCAACCGCCTCGCCGGGAACGACACCGGGAACGTCGATCTTGTCAGCGTGGGCGCGGTCTAGTCTCGAGCGACGCGGGTAGGGTGAGCGGCGTGTCCGCCCGCCGCAAGCTGATCGTCGTCTCCAACCGAGGTCCGGTTACCTACGCCCGCGACGCGTCGGGCCAGCGCATCGCCCGGCGCGGCGGCGGGGGGCTCGTCACCGCGCTCCGCAGCCTCGTCACCCAGCACGACGTCACGTGGATCGCGAGCGCGATGTCGGAGGAGGACGCCGCGGTCGCCGCCGAAGCGGAAGGGGACCCGGCGGAGGAGCTGGCAGACGACGGCTCGCCTTATCGCCTGAAGCTCGTGGTGCACGACCCGGTCGCATACGACCGTTACTACAACGTCATTTCCAACCCCGTGCTCTGGTTCGTCCAGCACTATCTCTGGGGCCTGGCGACGGCGCCGGAGTTCGACCACGGTGTGCATGCGGCTTGGGCCGAGGGCTACGTCACCGTCAATCGCGTGTTTGCGGACGCGGTCGTGGACGAGCTCGAGCGCTCGCCGGACGCGGCCGTCTTCTTCCACGACTACCACCTCTACGTCGCGCCGCGGCTCGTGCGTGAGCGCGTCCCCGGGGTGGCGATGTCGCACTTCATCCACATCCCGTGGGCGATGCCGGATTACTGGCGTATCCTGCCCGAGCCGATCCGGCGCGCCGTGCACGAGGGAATCCTGGCGAACGACGTCGTCAGTCTGCACACGGGTCGCTGGCGGAAGAACTTCCTCCGCAGCTGCGAGGACCTGCTCGGCGCAGAGATCGAGCTCGAACACGCCCTCGTGCGGTATGGCGGGAGAGAGACGGCGGTGCGCGACTGCCCCATCTCGGTCGATCCCGACGAGCTCGACGCCCTTGCCGAAAGCGATGCTGTGCTCGCGGCCGAGCGCGACATTACCGCCGAGCGGCCCGAGTTCCTCATCCTGCGGGTCGACCGGACCGACCCGTCGAAGAACATCGTCCGCGGCTTCCGCGCCTTCGAGCTGTACCTCGAAGCCCACCCTGAGATGTACGGACGGGTCGGCATGCTTGCGCTGCTCGATCCCTCTCGCCAGGACATACCCGAGTACTCCGAGTACCTGGCCGCAATCCAGCGCGCGGCGCGAACCGTCAACGATCGCTTCCAGCACCCGGGCTGGCTGCCCCTCGATCTCCGCATCGCCGACGACTTCCCGCAGGCTATTGCGGCGTACAAGCAGTTCGACGTGCTGCTCGTGAACGCGATCATCGACGGCATGAACCTCGTCGCGAAGGAAGCGCCGCTCGTGAACACGCGCGACGGCGTGCTTGTCCTCTCGGAGAACACAGGCGCCCATGAGGAGCTCGAGCCCTGGGTCGTGTCGGTGAATCCCTTCGACGTCGCGGGCCAGGCGCAAGCGCTCCACGTTGCGCTGACGATGGCCGGCGACGAGCGGCGAGGTCGGCTCGAGGCGATTCGCCGGCACATCCGCGAGCACGACATCTCGGCCTGGATCGAGACGCAGCTACGCGACGTCGATGAGGTCGCCGGGCGCAGCCCGACCAGTGCCCCTTCGGGCAGTACGCCCATCGCCTCCCGCGGCCGCTGAGCGGCGCCATGCGGCGTCCTCGGTCGCCCGCGTATTCCCGATACGCGGGCTCCCTGCGTCCTGGCCTGGCACCGCACATCTGCCCGGTAGACGGGGGGCACTACCCGAAGGGCCACTAGCATTTCGGCCTAGTGCAGGAAAAACCCGCGTTGAGCCACGTCGATGAGGCGGGCCGGGTCCGCATGGTCGACGTGGGCGGAAAGCCGCACGAGCGGCGGCGCGCGGTGGCCCGGGCGTTCGTCCGCATGCGCCCTGAAACGGCGCAGATCCTGCGCGAGCTGCCGAAGGGCGACGCGCTCGCCGCCGCCCAGCTCGCGGGAGTGATGGCGGCGAAGCGGACGGCGGAGCTCATCCCGCTCTGCCATCCGCTTCCCATATCGCACGTCGATGTGGCGGTTGAGGTCGAGGGAGAGGGCGCTGCGATTACCGCATCGGTGGAGACGACAGCTCAGACAGGTGTCGAGATGGAGGCCCTCACGGCCGCGACCGTGGCCGCGCTCACGGTCTACGACATGGTCAAGGGTGTGGACGCGGACCTCGTCATCGACGAGGTGAGGCTCCTGGAAAAGACGAAGGAGCCTGCATGAGGGCGGCGGTCCTCACGGTCTCGGACGGCGTCTCCCGGGGGGAGCGCGAGGACGCGAGCGGCGATCTCCTCGTGGAGCTCCTCGGTGGCGACGGCTACGAGGTCGCGCGGCGGGTCGTTCCTGACGAGCGGGACACGATCGCGGCGGCGATCCGTGAGCTCGCGCGTGAGGCCCGCCTCGTGCTCACGACCGGCGGGACCGGGCTCGCTCCTCGCGACGTAACGCCTGAAGCCACCCGGGACGTCGTTGATCGCGCAGTTCCTGGAATCGAGGAAGCGCTTCGCGCTTCCTCGATCAAGAAGACGCCGCACGGGCTGCTCTCGCGGGGGTTGGCGGGTACCGTCGGCGCGACCCTCGTTGTCAACCTCCCCGGCTCGCCGGGCGGGGTCCGCGACGGCTTCGAGGTCCTGCGCCCCGCGCTCGCACACGCGCTCGAGCTTCTCGCCGAGGAGCCGACGGCGCACCGGCAGACATGATCGAGGTCGCGAGGTATCCGCGCCTCTTCGCCTCGCTCGTAAAGCTCGAGCACACGGTCTTCGCGCTCCCCTTCGCGTACATCGGAGCTTTCCTCGCCGTCGACGGCGTGCCGGCGGCCTCCGACCTCCTCTGGATCAGCGTCGCAATGGTCGGCGCCCGCAGCCTGGCCATGGCGGTGAACCGCCTGGTCGACGCAGGCATCGATGCCCGGAACCCGCGCACGGCCGCCCGTGAGCTCCCGCGCGGCGCGCTCGCGCACTGGCAGGTCGTGCTTTTCTGCCTCGCTTCGCTCGCCCTCTTCCTGGTGGCCGTCTACCAGCTTGCGCCGATCGTGCGCTGGCTCTGGCCGATTCCGGTGGTCGCCTTCGTCCTCTATCCGTACCTCAAGCGGGTCACCTGGCTCTCGCACGCGTGGCTCGGTGCGGTCGACGGGCTCGCACCCGTTGGCGCGTGGGCGGCGATCACCAACACGCTGCCCTGGGAGACCTGGGCGCTCGGTGGCGCTGTCGCCTTCTGGATCGCAGGCTTCGACCTCCTGTACGCGCTCTTCGATTTGGAGATCGACCGGGCCCAGGGGCTGCACTCGTTCCCGGTCCGCTTCGGCGTGGCGGCGACCTTCACGGCGTCGAGGGCCTGTCACGCCCTTACGGTCGCCTGCCTCGCAGTGGCCGGGCTCGGCCTCCCTGTCGGAGTGCTCTACTGGATCGGAGTGGCCGCGGTGGCTGGGCTGCTCGCCTACGAGCACTCCCTCGTCTCGCCGTCCGACCTGCGGCGGCTCGATCTGGCTTTCTTCACGCTGAACGGGGTCATCAGCGCCACGTTCTTCCTCTTCGTCCTCGCGGACGTGCTCCTGTGATCCGGGCAGAAGGACTCAGCCGAAGCTTCGGCACGAAGCGCGTTCTCCGCGGCCTCGACTTCGAGGTCGCCGAGCGGGACTTCCTGCTCGTCACCGGGCCGAACGGCTCCGGCAAGTCGACCCTGCTGGCACTCTGCGCCGGCCTGCTCGCGCCGACCGGCGGCTCCCTCGACGTGTCGGTCGAGCGGGGCGAGCTCGGCTATCTCGCCCACGAGCCGCTCCTCTACCGGGAGCTGACGGCACTCGAGAACCTCGACCTCTACGGCCGCCTCTACCGCGTGCCGGAGCGGCGGGAGCGGATCGGCATGCTGCTCGAGCGCTTGCGCCTCTGGGATTCGCGGCACGAGCGGGTCGGATCGTTCTCGCGTGGGATGACCCAGCGCCTCGCGCTCTGCCGGGCGCTCCTGCATGAACCGAGGCTCCTGCTTCTCGACGAGCCGTATGCCGGCCTCGACGACGCCGGAACTGCGCTGCTCGATGACGAGCTCGGCGGGCTCGCGGGCGAGCGGACCTTCGTCGTGGCGACGCATGACCCCGGGCGGCTGGACCACGTCGCGACCGAGAGGCTCGGCCTCTCGTGACCTACTTCGCCGACGTTGTGACGCTCGCTCGCAAGGATCTCCTCCTCGAGCTTCGCTCTCGAGACACCGTGCCGGCGATGGTGCTCTTCGTGATCGCTGCGCTCGTCGTCTTCAGTTTCTCCGTGCCCGCGGACGTGGAGGAACGTGCCTCGTACGGCCTCCTGTGGATCGGGCTCGTCTTCACCGCCTTGCTCGGGCTGACGAGGGCCTTCGCCGCCGAGCGGGAGCAGCGGGTGCTCGACGGGCTCGTGCTCGCTCCCTGCGATCGGAGCGCGATCTGGCTCGGCAAGGGGATCGCGGTCGTCGCCTTTCTTCTTCTGGCGGAGGCGGTTGCGCTCCCCGCCTTCCACCTCTTCTTCGAGCCGGTCGGCTGGGAGCTCGTCGCCGGCGTTTTGCTGGCCGACGTCGGGCTGGCCTCGGTGGGTGCCCTGCTCGCCGCCATGGCCGCCGCGAGCCGGACGCGCGAGCTCCTCCTGCCCCTCCTCTTCCTGCCCCTCGTGATCCCGGTGGTCGTCGGCGGGGTCGGCGCCTCCCTCGCCGAAGACCCGGGCCGGTACCTCGCCTTCCTGGGGCTCTACGACGCGGTTTTTGCGATCCTCTCCTGGGCCACCTTTGAGTATGTCGTTACGGAATAACCGCGGAGTGTGGCTCGCCGCGGCAGCCGCCACGCTGCTCGTCGCGGGTCTCGGGCTCGCCCTGTTCTGGATCCCGGAGGTCGAGGGCGATCCGGCGTTCCCGATCTTCTACCTCCACGTCCCGGTCGCGCTGACCGCGTACGCCTGCTTCGGCTGGGCGGCCTGGAAGGCCCTCCGCCTCCTCGGGACGCGCGAGGGCTCGTACGACCTCGAGAGCTATACCGCCGTGCACATGGGCGTGATCTTCGCGATCCTGACGCTCGTCACCGGCTCCATCTGGGCGAAGTACACGTGGGGGCAGTGGTGGGTCTGGAACTCGCGCCAGCTCGTCCTCTTCCTCGTCCTCTTCCTCTTCTACTCGGCGTATTTCATGCTCCGCTACTCGGTCGAGCCCGGGCCGCGTCGGGCGAACATGGCGGCGGTGTACGCCCTTTTCGGCATCGTCCTCCTCCCGGTGAGCTTCCTCGCGATCCGGCTCGCCGAGGACGTGATCCACCCGCCCCCGGTCGTCGTCACGCGCGAGGGGCCGCAAATCACGGACGAGCTCATGCTCGTCTTCGTGGTCTGCC
>Ga0184610_1000192_pt1 | contig 15823 bp, 15 predicted proteins | sample PLM1_100_coex_FD_133011 | JGI IMG/M metagenome (GOLD analysis project Ga0184610, IMG submission 133011) | Groundwater sediment microbial communities from an aquifer in East River, Colorado, USA - PLM1_100_coex | ecosystem: Environmental > Terrestrial > Soil > Riparian zone | place: USA: East... | reverse complement strand
CCTCCTTGCGGAAGGTGGCCTCCCACAGCTCCAGCCCCGCCGACTCGACCACCGGCCGGACCAGCGCCTCCACGTCCATCGCGCCCCTCGAAAAAGAAAGTGGGCGCGCGCCCACTTCCGGGTGAAACCGCTCCTTTGCGCTTCGAGTATACCGAACCCGTTGTTCCGAAGAGAGGTGAGGGACGCCTCACAGGGCCCGGCGCTGGCCCCCGGGACGGTTCCAGTGGTCCCGCCGGCCCATCCTCCTGGCCATCCGAGGATCGTCCCATCCCCGGTGCATCCGGATGCCCAGGGCCCGGCAGGCCGCCTCGGCCCGCTCCTCGGAGGGGAACTCGTCGCGGACCCAGTTGCCGTCGAGGTCGACGAGGAGCAGGTCCCAGGTCCGAAGGCCCACGTGCTGCAGCACGGCCTCGACCTCCGGATGGAGCTTCACGAAGTCCCTGAGCGGCCCGGGCACGGCGACGGCCATGCCGGCGAGCGTACCGGGGCTACGGCGCCCCGGCCAGCAGGTCGGCGGCAGCCTGTGCCGCCCGGTCTATCGGCGCCGTGGACCGCTCGCCGGTCGCCCGAAGCTTGAGGTCGACGGTCCCCGCGTCCACGCCCCGACGCCCCACCACGAGCTGGACCGGGAAGCCCATGAGGTCGGAGTCGGCGAACTTCACCCCGGCCGACTCGTCGCGGTCGTCGAACAGGACGTCCACGCCGAGCCCGGCGAGCTCGAGGTAGATGCGCTCCCCCTCCGCCGTCACCTGCTGGTCGTCGCGGTTGGCCACGATCACCACCACCTCGAACGGCGCCAGGGCCTTGGGCCACCGGATCCCGTGCTCGTCGTGGTTCTGTTCCACGGCCGCCGCGATGGTCCGGGTGATCCCCAGGCCGTAGCAGCCCATGACGTACGGCCGCTCCGTGCCGTCGTCGTCGACGAACGTCGCCTTCAGCGGCTCGCTGTAGGTCGTGCCGATCTGGTAGACGTGCCCCACCACGATCGACCGCTCGATGCGAAGGGGCTGGCCGCACACCGGGCAGGGATCGCCCGCCCGGATCTGCACCAGGTCGGCGTACTCGTCGACCCGGAAGTCGCGACCGGCGTTGGCCCCGGTTACGTGGTGCTCCGCCTTGTTCGCGCCGGTCACCCAGTCCTTCGCCCCGCGGACCGAGTGGTCGGCCAGGATCGTGACGTCGCCGGGCAGCCCTTGCGGTCCGACGTAGCCCTTGACCAGTCCGAGGGAGGCGAAGTCCGCGTCCTCGAACCGGCGCACCGGGACGGGGAAGAACCGGCGCGCCAGCTTGGTCTCGTTCACCTCCCGGTCGCCGGGGACGAGCACCGCCACGGCCCGACCTCCCACGTCGAACAGGATGCACTTCAGCATGTGCGACGCCGGACGGCCCAGCAGCTTCGAGACGGCCTCGATGGTCGCCGCCGAGGGGGTGGAGACCTCGGTGAGCGACTGGAGCTCGGTCGTGTCGGCGGGCTCGGGCGGGCGGAGCGTGGCCGCCTCCAGGTCCGCCAGGTAGTCCCCGTTGGGGCACGCGACGTACAGGTCCTCCCCTACATCGGCGTGGGCCATGAACTCGTGGTTCACCCCGCCTCCGATCGTGCCGGGGTCCGCCTCCACGATCACGTACGTAAGGCCGCATCGATCGAACACGCGCCGGTACGCCTGGAGCATCGTGTCGTAGGAGGCCTGCAATCCGTCGTCGTCCCGGTCGAAGGAGTACGCGTCCTTCATCAGGAACTCCCGTACCCGCAGGAGCCCGAATCGGGGGCGGTACTCGTCCCGGTACTTCCACTCGATCTGGTACAGGTTGACTGGCAGGTCGCGGTACGACGGGAGCTCCCCGGCGACGAGCGGCGCCACGACCTCCTCGTGGGTCGGGCCCAGCCCCAGCTCACGCCCGTGTCGGTCGGCCAGTTTGAACATGGTCTCGCCGTAGGCCTGCCATCGGCCGGTGACCTTCCACGGCTCCGCGGGAAGGATGATCGGCATGCGGATCTCCTGCGCGCCGGAGCCGTCCATCTCCTCGCGGACGATGCGCTCGATCCTGCGCATCGTCCGCAGGCCGAGCGGGAGCATCGTGTACACGCCGGCCATCACCTGGCGGATGTACGCGGCGCGCAGCAGGAGCCGGTGCGAGGGGGCCTCGGCCTCGCTCGGATCCTCACGGAGCGTGCGAGCGAAGAGCCTGGACATCCTCATGGACGACACAGGATACCGGCCTCCTCGTGCCCGCACGGGAAGCCGGCCACGCTCAGATGTTGCCGACGAGGTCCACCGTCTCCTGCCAGTCAGCCGTTGCGCCGAGGCCGTCCGACTTCGCGTACTGGTTCACCACGGCCATGACAGCCGGGTCGAGGGGGTCGCGGCTGATCCCGTTGTAGTCGCCCCACCGCTCCGGACCGCGGATGGCCTCCATCCGGGCATCGCCCGCGGCGAGCAGCGCGATCTCGGCGCTGGTGGAGGCGGCGGGGATTTCCGCCACGTAGGCCGAGAGGTACTCGCCGGTGACCACGCTGGCCCGGCTGTACGTGAGGAACAGCGTTCCAAGGCCGTCGGTGGCGACGACCGGCCACCCCGCGTCGGTCTCCGCCGTCCCCACGGTGCCCCTTCTCGTGACGGCCGAAGCCCGCAGCGGGGCGCCCGGCGCGACCTCGTACCAACGGATGGCCGCCTCCTGGTACCCACCGGTCACGGTATCCGGCTTCAGGTTCTTGAAGATGACGTGGGCGGCGTACACGCGTTGCAGGTCCGGGTCGTAGAACGCGTTCACCAGCCGGAGGTCACCGGGATCCCACCACGTGTTCGTGTTGGTCAGACCGCCGCCCGCCTGCGTGCCGTACGGGGAGACGGTCACCCTGCCCACCGGGATCGCCACCCGCGACAGCCTGGGCCCGCTCGTTGTCTGGCGGAGCCGCCACAGCACCAGGGCCGATCCACCGCCCGGAGTTCGCTCGTAGGACAGTAGGTATTGGTCGGCCGGCGCGGTCCCCGCGCTCGTGGCCGGCTGCACCGTGAATGCCCGGGTGCCATCGGGGTTGCTCGTGGCCGCGCCGCCGAAGGCCTGGAACTCCAGGGGCAGCGTGCAGTCGTACAGCCCGGTCTTGGAGAAGGACAGGACCTGTGCGTACGCGAAGCCCTGGGGTCCGCCGAAGTCGAACTGGTTGCTGGTCACGGTCACCCGGTCGAGGTCGTAGCCAAGCCCCGGGTAGTCCGCCCACTGCTTCCCGTCCCCCTTCACCTGGTCCGCCTTGACCTGGTGGACGCACCAGGTGGCGGGGTCCTGGGCGGTCGCGCCGGGCATGGCCGACACCACGATCCAGGACCGCTCCAGCCCGTCGTGCACGGCCAGGAAGACCAGCACGAACTGCTGGCCGTAGGGGTCGTAGACCACCTTCGGATCGAACACGTCGGTCCCCGGCGGGAACGTGCCCAGGGTCGCGAACGGGGTTGGGGCGAGTAGCGGTGCGCCGGTCCGGTCGAACACGGCGACCGAGGTGTTCACCGCGGTCACGATGGCCGTCTCGCCGATGGCCCCCGTCGGATCCGCCGGCCAGTTCTGCCCGATCCTGGGGATGGCGTCGAAATGCAGGGACGACACCGGCGCCTTCGGCCCCGGCGTTACCTTGGCCCCCGCGAGCCCGGGCCAACCGATTATCACCGCCCCCAGCGCCGCGATCGCCGCCCACAGGCCGGCGCGACGAACGGCCCTCGTCAGCATCTGGTCGTCGCGGGCATCGGGGCCGTGGACATGGTCCGTGAACGTATCGGAAACGGTGGCCGGATTCCACGAACCCGCCGCGCGCCGTCCCGTTGACGTCCCCTGGCCGAACCCGCACAATCACGGCCACCATGGCGCGACGGGAGAACGGCTGGTCCTGGCCCTGGGGCTCGAGGAGCCCGGAGCCGCCGCGCGTCTAGCACGACGAAGCACACCGACTCGATGGAGGCCCCGGGCACGGACCCGGGGCTTCGTGTTTGAAGGAGAGGCCGAAGGCGTGAAGGTGCAGCCCGATCGGAGGACCTTCGACGAGCTCGCCTCGTCGTGGGCGCTCGTCCCGATGTGGACCGAGCTGCTGGCCGACGTGTCGACGCCGGTCGGCGTCTTCCCTGCCCTGGCCGGCGACGGGCCGGGCATCCTGCTCGAAAGCGTCGAGCGATCCGAACGATGGGGGCGGTACTCCTTCGCCGCGGGCGATCCCGCGGCGGTGATCACCGCGGACCGCCAAGGCGTGGCCCTTCGGGACCTTCGTCGGGATGGGCTGCCCATCGCCGAGCCGGCCACGGGCCTGGGGGTGCGGGAGCAGCTCCGTCGCCTGGCCCGATCACTGGCCGGCCCCCGGCTGCCCGAGCTGCCGTCGCTCACGGGTGGGCTCATGGGCTACCTGGCCTACGAGGCGGCCGAGCTGCTGGACGGCCAACCCGTGCCGCGCCCGGACACGGCGCCGTGTCCCGCCATCGGCCTCCTGGTGGTGGATCGGGCCGTGGTCTTCGACCACTGGCGCCAGCGCCTGCTGCTGGTGGCGCATGTCCCCGCCGGCGCCTACGACGAGGGCGCCTCCGCCCTCGAGGGGCTGGCCGAAGCGGTGTCTACGGCGACGGCCCCGGCCCCCACGCCCATCGGCGACGATCCCGATGCCGGCACCGATGGGGCATCGGGCGGCCGGGCCAACATGGACGATGCCCGGTACCGGGAGATCGTCGCGGGGTTCAAGGAGCACATCCTGGCCGGCGACATCTATCAAGGCGTGCCGTCCCGGCGCGTCTCGTTCCCCGCGACCGAAGGTGGCTACCCCATCTACCGGCGGCTGCGCGTGTCGAACCCGGCCCCGTACATGTTCTTCCTCCGCATGCTGTCGATGGAGCTCGCCGGCTCCTCGCCCGAGCCCCTCGTCCGCGTGGAGGGGCGGCGCGCGTCCACCCGGCCCATCGCCGGGACCAGGCCGCGCGGCGCGACCGACGTGCGCGACCGCCTGCTCGAGCACGAGCTGCTCGCCGACCCCAAGGAGCAGGCGGAGCACGCGATGCTCGTGGACCTGGCCCGAAACGACCTCGGTCGCGTGTGCCGGCCGGGAACGGTGCGTCCCACCGAGCTCATGGTGGTGGAGCGCTTCTCCAAGGTGATGCACATCGTGAGCACCGTGGAGGGCGAGCTGGCCGAGGGGCAGGACGCGCTGGACGCGCTGGCGGTCACCTTCCCCGCCGGGACGGTGACCGGAGCGCCGAAGCGACGGGCCATGGAGCTGATCGCGGAGGCCGAGCCGACGGCGCGGGGGCCCTACGCGGGTGCGGTGGGGTACCGGACGTTCTCCGGCGACCTCGACTTCTGCATCACGATCCGCACGGTCGTGATCGTCGACGGACAGGCGCACGTCCAGGCCGGGGCGGGCGTGGTGGCCGATTCGGACCCGGAGTCGGAGCTTCGCGAGACGAAGGCCAAGGCCGCCGCGCTCCTGCCGGCGGTCGCCGAGAGCGAGGACGCGGCAAGGGCTGCGGGAAGCGTGGAGACCGTGGAGACGCCGCGATGATCCTCGTCGTGGACCATTACGACTCGTTCACGTACAACCTCGTCCAACTGGTCGAGAGCCTCGGATACGCCACCGAGGTGGTAAAGAGCGACGCCGAGCCGGCCGAGGCGCTGGCCGAACGGGACCCGGACGCGGTGATCCTGTCACCGGGGCCCGGGCGCCCCGAGGACGCCGGCTGCTTCCCGGAGTTGTTGAGGATCCTTCCGCCGGCCACTCCGGTGCTCGGCGTGTGCCTCGGACATCAGGCGCTGGGCGTGGTCAGCGGGGGGCGGGTGGAGCGAGCCTCGCCGGTCCACGGCAAGGCCTCGCTTGTCTACCACGACGGCGCGGGCATCCTGGAGGGTGTGGGCAATCCCTTCGAGGCCGGCCGGTATCACTCGCTGGTCGTCGTCCGCGACGGCCTGCCGGCGGAGCTGCAGCTCACCGCGTGGACCGAGGACGGGCTGGTCATGGCGACGCAGCACCGCGAGCTTCCGCGATTCGGCGTCCAGTTCCACCCGGAGTCGATCCTCACGCCCGAAGGCCCCAGGATCGTGGAGAACTTCCTGGCGCTGGCGAAGCCGGAGCGCTAGTCGGCGGCGGGCTCGGCGGCGGGCTCGGCGGCGGGCTCGGCGGCGGGCTCGGCGGCGGACTCGGCGGCGGACTCGGCGGCGGACTCGGCGGCGGGCCCGGCGGCTCGCTCGGCGGCGATCCGCTCGGCCTCCTCGACCAGCGCCTCGACGAAACGCTCCTCGGGCACCTTCCCCTTGACCTCGCCGTTCACGATGAGGAAGCCCTGGCCCTTGCCCGCCGCGATCCCGAGGTCGGCCTCCCGGGCCTCGCCGGGCCCGTTCACGACGCAGCCCATCACCGCCACGCGGATGGGGACGGTGATGCCCTTTGCCAGGAGCGCCTCGTTCACCTGCTTGGTCAGGCCGAGGACGTCGACCTCCGCCCGCCCGCACGAGGGGCACGCCACCAGATCCAGGCCGCGATTGCGAAGGCCGAGCGACTTCAGGATCTCGATCCCGACCTTGACCTCCTCCACCGGGTCGTCGGTCAGCGACACGCGGATGGTGTCGCCGATCCCCTCGGCGAGCAGCGTGCCGATGCCCACCGCGCTCTTCACGCCGCCGATCGGCATGGGCCCGGCCTCGGTGACCCCGAGGTGGAGCGGGTAGTCGCATTTCTCGGCGAGCATCCGGTAGGCCTCGATCATCACCCGGGCGCTCGAGTGCTTCACCGAGATCTTGATGTCGAAGAAGTCCTCGTCCTCCAGGATCCTCGCTTCGTCGAGGGCCGACTCCACCAACGCCTCGGCCGTCGGCGACCCGTATCTGGCCAGGAGGTCCTTCTCCAGCGAGCCGGCGTTCACCCCGATCCGGATGGGCACGCCTCGAGCCTTCGCCTCCCGGGCGATCAGCCGGACCTTGTCCTGGTACTTGATGTTCCCCGGGTTGATGCGCAGGCCGTGCACCCCGGCCTCGAGCGCCGCCATCGCGTACTTCCACTGGAAGTGGATGTCGGCCACCACCGGGATCGTTGACTTGGCCGCGATCGCCGTGAGCGCCTCGGCGTCTTCCCAGTGCGGCACCGCCACCCGGACGATCTCGCAGCCAGTGGCGACCAGCGAGGCGATCTGTTGGAGCGTGGCGTCAACGTTCGCGGTCTTCGTGATGGTCATGGACTGCACGCGGATCGGCGCGTCGCCGCCCACCGTCACGTCGCCGAGGCGAACCTGCCGCGACTTCCTGCGCTCCGCCAGCATCGTCACCCTCAGGCTACCCGGGTCAGCCGCCGAACACGTGGAACACGACCTGGCGGCCCTTCGGCTCGTCCATCTCGAACAGGATCAGCCGCTGCCACCGGCCGAGGACCGCCTCTCCGGCCGAGACGGGGATGGCGTGGGAGCTGGCGGAGAGCAGCATCGACTTCACGTGCGAGTGGCCGTTCTGGCGTTCGTGGGATCCGGCCAGGTTCTGGGTCCGTCGCTCCAGGTCGTCGTGGGCGTAGTAGACGTCCTCCGGCACCAGATGCAGCACCCGGTCGCGGAAATCCTCCAGGGCACCCTCCTCCCACTCGTTGATGAGGAGGACGCACGTGGTGTGGGGACAGAACGCGATGGCCGCCCCGTCGGTGACGCCCGAGTCCTTGATGGCCCGCTCCAGCTCCTCGGTCAGATCGAGGTAGGTGTACCGCGCGGGCGCCGACACCTCGATCGTGACGGTCGACGACTTCACGAGGCCCTCCTTGTCTCGGTCCCGGCCGCGGGGGCGACCGGCAGGTCGAAGGTGAACACGCTTCCCTTCCCCACCTCGCTCTCGGCTCGGATGCGCCCCCCATGGGCTTCCACCACCGAGCGGGCGATGGCCAGGCCGATGCCGGTGCCGCCGTCGTCTCGCGAGCGGGCCGTATCGACTCGGTAGAACCGCTCGAACAGCCGGGGCAGGTGCTCGGCAGGGATCCCGGGGCCGGTGTCCGCCACGCTCACCTCGCAGCGGCCGTCGACCCGGTGGGCCGAGACCACCACCTCGCCTCCGGGAGGCGTGAGCCGGACGGCGTTGTCGAGCAGGTTGAACAGGACCTGGTGCAGGCGCTCTCGGTCGGCGAAGACCGGAGGGATGTCGTCGGGCACGCGGTCCTCGACGCGAACCTCCCGGCCCGAGCGGACGACTTCCACCTCCGACAGGACCTCGGCGACGAGGCCGCGAAGCGGCACGCCCTCGCGCCGAAGCGGGAGCTCCCCCGACTCCAGGCGCGACAGGTCGAGCAGCTGGTCCACCAACCGGGACAGCCGCTCGGACTGGGACAGCATCACTTGCAGTGTCTCCCGATCGGGCTCCTCCACGCCGTCGAGGAGGTTCTCGAGGTGCGCCCGGAGCGCCGAGATCGGTGTCTTCAACTCGTGCGAGACGTTGGCCACGAGCTCGCGCCGCAGGCGTTCCAGGCTCTCCAGCTCGGCACTCATCCGGTTGAACGCCGTCGCCAACTGGCCCACCTCGTCGCGGGAGGTGGTGTGGACGCGCTGGCCGTAGTCACCGGTCTCCATCCGTCGCGCCGCCTGCGCCATGTCGCGGAGGGGCTGGGTCATGCCGCGCGCCAGCCATCGGGCCAGGACCAGCGCGATGGCCGCCGCGATCGCGCCGGCCAACAGGAACTGCCACCAGAAACGGAACAGGAACTCGAAGGTGGCGCCCAACCGGTCGAGCAATCCGGTGCCGGGAGCCGATCGCACCGCGTACACGAGGTGGTCGAGTCGCCCATCGACGACGACCGGCACGACGGCGTACTGCAAGCCGCCGCGCACTCCGACGTGGACCAGGCCGTCGGTGACCGGCGGCAGTGGGGCCGGCGGCGTGCCGGTCACGACTCGCCCGTCGGGCGTCACCGTGATCACCGAGATCCCCGACGGGGGCTGCTGGAGGGTCCCGTCGGCAGCTCGCCGAGCCACCGACAGCAGTTCCAGGCGGTCCGAGTCGCGAGAGGTGTCGCGAAGGGCGTACCCCTGGAGCAGGAACACGAACGCGAGCGTCATCGCCACGGCGACGACGATGGTGGAGCCGAGCTTGGCCCGGATCGTGGGGAGCTTTTCGAACGGCCTCATGGCACCTCGGCCGGCTCCCGGAACGCGTAGCCCACGCCGTGGACGGTCCGGATGAACCTCGGCTCGGCACCGTCCTCGCCCAGCTTGCGGCGGATCCTGGCCACGTGAGAGTCGACCACCCGTCCCCCGGCATAGTCCCGGTAGCCCCACACCTTGTCCATGAGCTGCTCCCGGGTGAACACCACGCCGGGGGTCCGGGCGAGCGTCAGGAGGATCTCGAACTCGAGCGGCGTCAGCTGGATGTCGGCCCCGTCCACGGACACGGTCCGGCGGGCCTGATCGATGGCCAGGCCGGCCCGGTCGATGGGCTCATCGGCGGTGAGCGCGCCGATGCGCTCCATCCGCCGGAGGATGGCCCGCACCCGCACCACCAGCTCGCGCAGGCTGAACGGCTTCGTCAGGTAGTCGTCGGCCCCCACAGCGAAGCCGGCCACCTTGTCCGCCTCCTCCGTGCGGGCCGTCAGCATCAGCACCGGGACCCACCGGTCGCGCTGGATCTGCCTGCACACCTCCAGGCCGTCCATCCCCGGCAGCATGAGGTCCAGGACCACGAGATCCGGATGGACCTGCTCACAGAGCCCGATGGCCTCCGGCCCGTCGCCGGCCACCACGACCTCGAACCCCTCGCTCTGGAGCCGGGCTCGCACCGCCTCCGCGATGGCCTCCTCGTCGTCCACGACCAGGACGGTTTGCTGGGTCACCGCTCCATCGTATCCGCAGCGTGTGGCGGCCCTTGGGGAGCCCTGTTGAGAAGTTGTGGCGAACCTACGGGCTCAGGTTCACGGGCTTGGCGATGTCCAGGTAGATGATCGCCACGAACATCAGGACGAAGAAGGCGGCCACCGCCGCGGAGATGGGGACGAGCTTGCGCATGTCCACTTTCTTCCCCCGGACCTTCTCGATTGCCAGCACCGCCAGGTGGCCGCCGTCGAACGGCGGAAGGGGAAGAAGGTTCAGGAACCCGATGAACACGTTCATGCCGGCGAAGATCAGGAGGACGTCCCAGAATCGCCCGCTCGCCGCGGTCTGACCTGCCACCCGACCGGCACCGACCACGCTCACCGTGTCACTCGGCCTGCGGGGCGCGTCCGTGAACAGCAACTCGCCGATGCGGGAGATGCCATCTGGCCCGAAGACCCTGCCGATGCTCTCGACGGCGCCAACCAGAGTCGACCCAACCAAGCTGGAGCCGCCGGAGACTGAACCGAAGAGATCCTCGGTCTCCCGAGCTTCGGTCAGGAGGACGCCGATCCGTCCGACCTTCTGCCCCTCGACCGTAGCCAGCACTGGCGTCACGGTCACCGTGAACACCTGCCCGTCTCGCTGCACATGCAAGGTGATCGGCCTGCCGACGTGGGACCGGGTGATACGGATGAGCTCCATGGCGGTAGGGTCCTCGACGCCCTCGATGCCGACGATCCGGTCCCCCGGCCGCAGTCCCACCTGGGCGGCCGGCGAGATGCTCCCCTCCAACGTCCGAGAGACCTCGGCCACGAGTGGGTCCTGCGCGACCGGCTTCCCCACGAACCCCAACCACAGGGCAAAGCACAGGAACGCCAGGACGAAATGCGTCGCCGGGCCGGCCACGATCACCAGGGCGCGCTGCCAGATGGGCTTGGCCCCGAAGGTCCGCGGCAACTCCTCCTCCGGGGTCTCCTGGTACGGGTTCATGCCGGCGATCTTCACGTAGCCGCCCGCAGGGATGGCCTTGATCCCGTACTCGGTCTCGCCGCGTCGGAACGACCAAATGCGCGGGCCGAAGCCCACGAAGAACTCCTCGACCTTGATCCCGAACCACTTGGCCATGCCGAAGTGGGCGGCCTCGTGGATCACGATCACGAAGACGAGGGCGACGAAGAACGCGATCTGGGCGATGGTTCCAGCCATGCCGCCCTCGGTCAGCGGGCCTCGATGATCTCGGCGGCCCGCTGCCGGGCCCATGAGTCGGCCCGCTCCAGGTTGACCACCGAGACCACCGACGCGGGCGCCTCGTGCTCGTCCACGACACCCTGGACGATCTCGACGACGCGCGTGAGGGGGATCTTGCCCTCCAGGAACGCCATGACCGCAACCTCGTTGGCCGCGCTCATGACCGCGGGGAACGTCAGGCCGAGCTGGCCCACCCGGTAGGCCAGGTCGACGGCGGGGAACGCCTCGCGGTCCACGGGCTCGAACGTGAGCCGCTTGTCGGCGAGCGGCACCGGTGCGATCCCGGTCGGGAGGCGCTCCGGCCAGGCCAGGGCGAGCTGGATGGGCAGCCGCATGTCAGGCGAGGCCAGGTGCGCGAGCATCGTGCCGTCCCGGAACTCCGCCAGCGCGTGCACGATGCCCTCGGGGTGGAGGATCACGTGGATCTGCGAGTAGTCGATGCCGAACAGGTAATGGGCCTCGATGACCTCCATCCCCTTGTTCATCAGGGTCGCGGAGTCGATCGTGATCTTCGGACCCATCTGCCACACCGGGTGGGCCAGGGCCTCCTTCACGGACGCCCGGGCCAGGTCGGTCCGGGTCCATCCCCGGAACGGGCCGCCGGAGCCGGTCAGGATCACCCGCTTCACGTCCTCCTTACGCTCGCCCCGGAGGAGCTGGGCGAGCGCGGCGTGCTCCGAGTCCACCGGCACCAGCCGCTCGGGCTCCGCCTTGATCAGGTCCATCACCAGCTCGCCCCCGATGACCAGGCTCTCCTTGTTGGCCAGCGCGAGCGTCTTCCCGCTCTGAAGGGCGGCCAGCGTCGAGGGCAGGCCGGCCGAGCCCACGAGCGCGTTCAGCACCATGTCGGCCTCGACGTCGCGCGACAGGCGCTCGGCCGCGTCGGGTCCGTCGATGATGTCGACCCCCCGGATGTTCTGGCCCAACATCTCCCGCAGCTCCGCCGCCGCCCCCGGGTCCGCGATGGCCACGTACGGCGGCAGGAACTCGCGGATCTGCCCCACGAGGAGCTCGTGGTTGGTGAGGGCGGCCAGCCCGACGACCCTGAACCGATCGGGATTTCGCCGGACCACGTCCAGGGCCTGGGTCCCGACCGATCCGGTCGATCCGAGGATGGTCAGCGAACGCATCGCTCTCTAAGGGTACCCCGGGATGCGGACAATCCGTGGCAACGGCAGGGTTAGGAGAAGATCAGGCGCAGGAACAGGAACGCGGCCGGGGCCACGAACAGCACCGAGTCGATCCGGTCCAGGACCCCCCCGTGGCCCGGGAGGATGCTGCCCATGTCCTTCACCCCGAGGTCCCGCTTGATCAGCGATTCCGCCAGGTCGCCCAGGGGCGCGAGGACGGCCACCACGACCGCCAGGCCCACCGACCGGCCCACGGTGTTCAGCGCCGTCACCGCCGGGGCCACGGCCCCCACGGAGACGGCGATGACCACCAGCGTGGCCCCGATGGCTCCCTCCAACGACTTCTTGGGGCTGATGGTGGGCGCGAGCGGCCGGTTCCCCCACCAGGACCCCACGATGAACGCGGCGGTGTCGTACACGAACGTCAGCCCGATCACCGACAGGACCAGAGCCCGGCCGTCGGCGAAGTCGAGCATGGCCAGTGCGAAGCCGGCCATGAGGGGGACGTACGCCACGCCCAGGACGGTGACCCCGATGTTCGTCGCAGCGCCGCGGCGGTGGGAGGCCGGCGCCGCCATGAACCACAGGAACGTGGCGAACACACAGAGCACGAACATGGACAGCATGGCCGCCTCGCCCCGGAAGTACGCCGCCCCGAGGACGAGGCCGCCCGAGACCAGGCCGAGGGCGGTGGCAGGCTGGAGGTGATGCCGCTGGAGCGCGAGGTACAGCTCGCCCTGGGCCCAGAGCACGATGGCCCCGGCCACCAGGGCGAACGCCCACTTGCCCACGGCCAGGCTCCCGAGGGCCACGCCGGCCAGGGCCAGGCCGGTGATGAACGCGGCCGGGACGTCCCGGCCGGTCCGCCTGGCCTCGCGCTCCAGTCCGACCTCCATCGTCGTGGGCTCCTGCCAGCTCGGTCCGCCCAGCCCCTCGGTGCCGCCCATGCCCATGGGCCGGCCGGCCCCGGCGGGCTCCTCGAGCTCCGCCGCGATGTCGTCTCCGCCAACGTCGTCGCCTCGGCCCAGCAGCTCCGGGAGCGAGGTCTCGGAGTCCTCCGGATCGAGCTCCACCTCCTCGCGGACCGATTCGGCGAAGTGCTCCGCCGCGGCCTCCACCGCCTCGGGGCTCGGCTCCTCCTCCGTGGCCCGAACCTCGAGAACGGGTGATCCCACTTCCGGCTCCTCCTCCTCGGAGGGGCCCGGCAGGTCGACGTAGGCGGAGGGCGTCCGGCCGAAGGTCTCCTCGGAGATCTCGTCGCCCTCCTCGTCCCCCCACCCGGACTCCCCGGACCCCGCCCTTGCGGCCGGGGATCCCTCGAACAGCCCTTCCTGGCCGGGCGTGGTCCCGGCCCCGGAGGCATCGTCGGGCCCGGCGAGCGCAGGCTCCTCTGCAGCGGTATCCGATGCCGTCTGGGGCTCGTCGCGCGGTGGCGCGGCGGGGGCGTTCTCCGGCCAGTCGACGTCCTGGATGGGCGCGAAGAACTTGTCAAGGTCCTCGAACAGGTCGTCCTTCTTGTCGCCCTCGGGCACCTAGATCTCCTTGAGCTCCTGCTCCTTGTGGACCACGATCTCGTCGATCCCCGCCACGTGGTGGTCGGTGAGCTTCTGCAACTCCTTTTCGGAGCGAGCGAGGTCGTCCTCGGAGATGGTGCCGGCGCGCTGCAGCCGCTCCAGCTCCTCTTTGGAATGACGGCGCACGTTGCGCACCGCCACCCGTCCCTCCTCGCCGCGCTGGTGCACCACCTTGATCAGCTCCTTGCGCCGTTCCTCGGTGAGGGGCGGGAAGGACAGGCGGATCACGTTCCCGTCGCTCGACGGCGTGATTCCGACGTCGCTCGCCATGATGGCCTTCTCCATGGAGGAGATGGCGTTCTTGTCGTAGGGCTGGATGAGGAGCGTCCGGGGCTCCGGGACCGAGAACGAGGCCAGCTGCTGGATGGGCACCTGAGTACCGTAATAGTCCACGACGATCCGCGAAAGTAGGGCCGGCGTGGCCCTGCCCGTCCGGATGGATCCGAGCTCGTCCTTGAGCACGGAGATGGCCTTGTCCATCTTCTCCCCTGCCTCTCCGAGGGTCGTCTGAACCGTCATGCCGCCCCCCCGTGGACCAGGGTCCCGATGGGCTCGCCGGACAGGGCCCGGCGGATGTTCCCCTCCCGGCGGAAGTCGAACACGATGATGGGGAGCTTGTTCTCCATGCAAAGGGAGATGGCCGTGGCGTCCATGACCTGGTAGCCCTCACGCAACACGTCGATGTACTCGATCGACTCGAATCGCCGGGCGTTGGGGTCCACGAGCGGATCGGCGCTGTACACGCCGTCGACCTTCGTGCCCTTGAGGATGGCCTCGGCCCCGATCTCCAGCGCACGTTGCGCCGCGGTGGTGTCGGTGGAGAAGTACGGCGCACCCATGCCGGCGGCGAAGATGACGATCCGCCCCTTCTCAAGGTGGCGGACGGCCCGGAGCGGGATGTACGGCTCGGCCACTTGCGCCATGTGGATGGCCGTCTGCACCCGGGTGGTCACCCGCAGCTTCTCCAGGGCGTCCTGTAGCGCAAGCGCGTTCATGACGGTGGCCAGCATGCCCATGTAGTCGGCCCGGGCCCGGTCGATGCTCGGCGCGTCCCTGCCCCGCCAGATGTTGCCTCCGCCGACGACGACGGCGACCTGCACCCCGAGGTCCACCACGTCGCGGAGCTCGCGCGCCAGGAGCGCGGTGGAGTCGGTGGAGATGCCGTAGTGGGTGTCGAGCGGTGAGAAGGCGTCGCCGGAGAGCTTCAGCAGGACCCGGTGATAGACGGGCCGCGACGCGTCACCCTCGGCCGGCCGCCCGTCGCTCACGCTCACCCCTTCAGTCCAGGTCCTCGCCCAGCTTGTACCGGACGAACCGCCGCACGGCAACCTTCTCTCCGACCTTGGCGGAGACCTCGTCGATCAGCTGCTGGATGGTCTTCTCCGGCTCCTTCACGAACGGCTGGTCCACCAGGACCGTGGTCTTGAAGAAGCCCTGGAGCTTGCCCTCCACGATCCGGTCCAGGGCATTGTCGGGCTTGCCCTTCTGGCGGGCCTCCGCCTCGTAGATGCGCCGCTCGGTCTCCAAGATGTCGTTGGGAACCTCCTCCCGGATCACCCACTGGGGCATGGCGCTCGCGATGTGCAGGGCGACGTCCCTGGCCAGCCGGCGGAACTCGTCGGTCTTGGCCACGAAGTCGGTCTCGCAATTCACCTCGACCAGGACCCCGACCGTGTTGTTGTGGTGGATGTAGGCGTCGATGACGCCTTGGGTGGCGGACCGGCCAGCCCGCTTCTGTGCCGACGCGAGCCCCTTCTCCCGGAGGATCTCGACCGCGCGGTCCATGTCGCCGCCGGCCTCCTGGAGGGCCTTCTTGCTGTCCATCATCCCGGCCCCGGTCCGCTGCCGGAGCCGCTTCACGTGTTCTGCGCTGATGTCGCTCATACGCTCTCCTCGGCGCTCTCCTCGGCCTTCTCCTCGGCGATCTCCGGCTCCCCGTCGGTGACTACAACCGGGGCCGGGGGTTCGGCGGCCTGGGGCTGGGGCTGGGGCTCCGGCTGGGGTTCCGGTTGGAACTCGGGCTCCTCTTTGCGAATGACCAACGCGGCGCGCCCCTCCTGGCGTCCTTCGGCCAGCGCGTCGG
>Ga0184610_1000190_pt1 | contig 15966 bp, 19 predicted proteins | sample PLM1_100_coex_FD_133011 | JGI IMG/M metagenome (GOLD analysis project Ga0184610, IMG submission 133011) | Groundwater sediment microbial communities from an aquifer in East River, Colorado, USA - PLM1_100_coex | ecosystem: Environmental > Terrestrial > Soil > Riparian zone | place: USA: East... | reverse complement strand
GACGTCGGTGCCCGTCTCGCGCAGGATGCCGCCGACGTCGTCTGTGGGGCCGGGCGCCTTCTCGACGATCTCTGACAGGTACTTGCCGAGGCCGTCGTGCGTCATGCCGCGCGAGACGGTGACGCCGGTCTTGGGCACCTTCGCGAATCGGTAGGTGTCGTTCGGGTGCGCCCAGATCGCGTCCGCCAGGTCCTTCCCGACCTTGTCGGTCGTGACGTCGAAGGCGGCGGTGAACTCGATGTCGCGGACGTGGTAGCCGCCCAGGTCGACGTGCATGAGCCCCGGGACGAAGGCTTCGGGATCCGCGTCCTTGTAGTACTCGACGCCCTGGAGGAGCGAGTTCGCGCAGTTCCCCACGCCGATGATGGCGACGCGCACCTTCTTGTCCGAGCGCGTCCTGCCGTTCTTCGAGCCGTTCGTCTGTGCCATGGCGTCCTTTCCTTGCAATTCCTGTGAGAGCGTGTCGACGACCAGGCGGTTCGTCGTGCTAGCAGCAGCCTCCGCAGCGCCCTTCAGCTTCCGCTTGAGCTCGGGCGGAACTCTGAGAAGCACGGCGCCGCTCGTGCCCGGGATCGTCCCCTTGCGGCCGCTTGGGTGAAAGGAGACGCCGAACTTCGCGGCGAGAAGCTCGACCGCGACGTCGTTCATGGTGCTGCCGCGCCGGCCGACCTCGCGCGCGAGCGCGCGCTTGAGCGTGGCGGGCATGCGGACGAGAATGCTTGTTCTGCTAGCAGCCATCTGACTGCTAGCAGAGTATCAGTGCTGACGGAGCTGAGAGCGAACTGCTAGCACTCGCTGGGCGACGGTGACCCAGGCGGTCGCCGTCAGGAGCGCGAGCGTGATCGGCAGGACGAGCTCGTGGATCGGGGCCAGAGTGAGCCCGGTCGTGATGACGACGACGCGTTCCGCACGGCTGCCGATGCCGACGTCGCCCTTGAGGCCGAGCGCCTCGGCCCGCGCGCGCGTGTAACTGACGAGAAATGACCCGGCCATTGCCGCGAAGGCGAGCGCCACGCCCCAGTCACTGCCGTCGCGCATGAGCACGAGGCCGATGGCGCCGAGCATGAACCCTTCGCCGACGCGGTCGACCGTCGAGTCGAGGAAGGCGCCAAACGGGCTCGCGAAGCTGCGTCGCCTGGCCAGCGCTCCGTCGAGGATGTCGAGGATCGAACCGACGACGAAGAGCGCAGCGCCCACGAGGAAGAGGCCCCAGCCCAGATACTCGAAGTAGACGAGGACCGAGCCGGCGATGCAGAGGCCGACGCCGGAGATCGTCAGCGCGTCGGGTGTCAAGCTCGTCTGCTCGAGTTGCGTGATCGATCGGCCCGCGAGGCGGCGCGCCTCGTCCGTATAGGCCTGTTTCACGCGCGCAAGCTGCACCATGCGGTCAGCTTAAAGTTAGGAGCAGCGGCGGCTTCGTGAGAGGGCCGTCGAAAGACGGTCGTCCGCCTCTCGTCCCTCAATCCACGCGAGCATCGTCGCGGCGAGCGCCGCCACGCCGACTCCCGCGGCGACGTCGAGCCAGAAGTGGTTCCCCGTCGCCATGACGGTGAACCAGACCCAGCTCGGCCAGAGCGTCCACGCGATACGCGCCCAGCGAGAACGCACGAGCATCGCCATCGCGAAACCGATGATGAGGGCGTCTGCCGCGTGGATCGACGGCATGGCCGCGTAGCGGTTCGACGCAAGCTCGATGAAACCGCTGCCGTGGTTGACCGCACCCGAGGCCGCGAGGGTGTCCACGAAGCCTTCCTCGGGAAAGAAGCGGGGCGGGGCCGTCGGCAAGAGCACGTAGCCGATCAACGCGACCATGTTCGTGCCGAGGACCCAGTTGCGCACGCGCGGGAAGACCTCGTTGTGCCGGACGTAGATCCACAGAAGCGCGAGCCCGAGGACGACGAACTGGGCGAGCCAGTAGGTCCAGTTCACCGCCGCGAGCAGCGGGCCGCCCGACTCGATGATGACGCGCTGGAGGTCGGCCTCCACGAGGGTGCGCGAAGAGCGCTCGACGTCGATGACGAGCCTCCCGTTCTCGAAGGCTTCGAGCGGCCCCCGGTCGGCGAGCCCGCGCGCGACCTGGTAGGCCAGGACGAAGCCGAACCAGAGCGCGAGCTGGAACAGGAAATCCCCCCAGCCGTGGGGGAGGAGACGGCCGACCCGGAGGACCACTGTCCAATCCTAACGAGAAGGCGGCGCCGGGTCTTCCCCCGGCGTCAGCCGCCGATGTAGGACATCTCGACCTTCGACGCGCGCGGCGTCGCGGCCGAACGGAGCTCCGAGTAGCGGTCGGTGCGGACGGCCCAGACGGCTTCGATTCGCTGGCGGAGCTCCTCGTCGGAGGCGCCCGAGCGCAGCGGCGCGCGCAGGTCGTGGCCGCTCACGGCAAACAGGCACGTGTAGAGCCGGCCGTCCGCGGAGAGCCGAGCGCGCGTGCAGTCGCCGCAGAAGGGACGCGTGACGGAGGCGATGACGCCGATCTCGCCGGCGCCGTCCCGGAATCGGTAGCGCGTTGCGACCTCGCCCGGATACTCCGGCGGCACCGGCTCGAGCGGGAACTCGGCCCCTATGCGCTCGAGGATCTCCGCCGCGGGCACGACCTCGTCCAGGCGCCAGCCGTTCGTCGAGCCGACGTCCATGTACTCGATGAAGCGAAGCACGTGGCCCGAGCCGCGGAAGTAGCGCACGAGGTCGAGCATTCCGTCCTCGTTGACGCCCCGCTTGAGGACGACGTTCACCTTCACGGGCGAGAGGCCGGCGGCCGCGGCCGCCTCGATCCCCGCGAGGACCCGCTCGACCGGAAAGTCGACGTCGTTCATCGCGCGGAAGACCTCGTCGTCGAGCGAGTCGAGGCTGACGGTGACACGCTCGAGGCCCGCTTCCCGGAGAGTCGAGGCCTTCTGCGCGAGGAGCGAGCCGTTCGTCGTCAGAGTCAGGTCGAGGTTGGGGATCGCCGCGAGCATTCCGACGAGGCGCTCGAGATCGCGGCGGATGAGGGGCTCGCCCCCGGTGAGCCTGATCTTCCGGACTCCCAGGCCCGCGAAGATCCCGGCTAGGCGCTGGATCTCCTCGAAAGTGAGGAGTTCCGTCCGCTCGAGAAAGCGGAACTCACGCCCGTAGACCTCCTTTGGCATGCAGTAGACGCAGCGGAAGTTGCACCGGTCGGTGACGGAGATCCGCAGGTCGCGGAGCGGGCGGCCGAGCGTGTCGCGCGTGCTCACAGGAAGAGCCTAGCGTCCGTGTTTGCACTGGGGTCGTCTTATAGTCCCGGCCCCGTGCCGGCCCTCGTCGCGCTCGTCGCCGTCACCGCCGTCTGGGGCGTCACGTTCGTCCAGGTCAAGGACGCGATCGAGCTCTATCCGCTCTTCGCCTTCCTGGCCGTCCGCTTCGCGATCGCGGCGACGACGCTCGCCGTCCCGGCCCGCACGCGCGTCCGGCGCCTCGGGCGCGAGGGCCTCGTCGCAGGTGTCGTGCTCGGGATGCTCGTCGCGGCGGCCTTCGGTCTGCAGACCGCGGGCTTGGAGCGCACGACCGTTTCGAGCACCGGCTTCATCACCGGCCTCTACGTCGTCCTCACGCCGCTCTTCGCCCTCCTTCTCTTCCGCCAGCGCATCGGTCTCTTCGTCTGGCTCGGCGTGGCGCTTGCGATCGCCGGCCTGGCCCTCCTCTCGGGAATCGAGGCCGGCTCAGCTACCGGAGACCTGCTCGTCCTGGCCAGCGCAGTGGCGACGGCGCTCCAGATTCTCATGGTCGAGCGCTACGCCACCCGCTTCGACGCGCTCGGGCTTACGTTCGTGGAGATGGCCTCGTGCTGCGTCGGCTTTCTCCTCATCGCCCTCGCGCTGGGCGACCTCGACGTTCCGCGCGGCTGGACCGTATGGGGCGCCCTCCTCGTGACCGGGATCTTCTCGAGCGCGCTCGGCTATCTGATTCAGATTTGGGCCCAGCAGCGGATCAGCGCGACGCGGATCGCGCTCGTCTTCTCGCTCGAGGCCGTCTGGGCCGGCTTCTTCGGCTACCTGCTCGCGGACGATCGCCTGGGCCTCGTCGGTTGGAGCGGTTGCGCCCTCATCCTCGCCGGCATCGTCGTCGCAGAGCCGGCCGCCGCCGAGGTGCTCCGGCGCCTGCCGAGCGCGGCTCAGCGCCGCAGGGCGTAGGCGACGTTCACGAGGACGATGGCGAAACAGACGGCGATCACGCCGGCGAGGCCGGCCGTTCCGCCGGCGACGCCGAGGAGCGGGATCGCGATCCCGAGCGAGCCGAGGGGAACGGCGAGCGCGGGAGGCCCGTCCTTCGCCGGTGTGGCCTTCAGGCGCTCCTCGAGGCGGCGCTCGACCTTCTCGACGAACGAGTCGAGCACGGCGTCCTCGTACTCGGGCCCGAGCTCGCGCCGAGCCTCGACGGCCGACTCGAGCTCGTCCTTCCGGATCAGGTCGCCCACTCTGTGGGTTTTACGCCTCAGGGCGGGTGCGAGCAACTTCCTGATCTGCTATAACGAGGCTCAGATTTTCTTAGCCAGGTAAGCAAGCAAAGCGGAGGACACTAGCAATCATGCCAAAGACAATCGGTATCGACCTCGGCACGACGAACTCGTGCATGGCCGTGCTCGAGGGCGGCGAGTCGACCGTCATCCCGAACGCCGAAGGCGGGCGGACGACCCCGTCCGTCGTCGCGTTCACGAAGGATGGCCAGAGGCTCGTCGGCGCCCCGGCCAAGCGTCAGCAGGTCACGAACCCGCAGAACACCGTCTTCTCGATCAAGCGCTTCATGGGACGCAAGTACTCCGAGGTCTCCGAGGAGATGAAGATCGTCCCCTACGAGGTCGTCGCGGGCCCGAACGGCGACGCGCGCGTGAGGGCGGGCGAGAAGGAGTACGCGCCGCCGGAAATCGCGGCGATGATCCTCCAGAAGCTGAAGGCGGACGCCGAGGCCTACCTGGGCGAGCCCGTCACCGAAGCGGTCATCACGACGCCGGCCTACTTCAACAACGCCCAGCGCGAGGCGACGAAGGACGCGGGCAAGATCGCGGGCCTCAACGTCCTGCGGATCATCAATGAGCCGACCGCGGCCTCGCTCGCCTATGGGCTCGACAAGGAGCAGGACCAGACGATCCTCGTCTGGGACCTTGGGGGCGGCACGTTCGACGTCTCCATCCTCGACCTCGGGGAGGGCGTCTTCGAGGTGAAGGCGACCAACGGCGACAACCACCTCGGCGGCGACAACTTCGACAAGGCCGTCGTCGACTGGATGGTGGCAGAGTTCAAGCGCGAGCAGGGCATCGACCTCGCGCAGGACCGGATGGCGCTGCAGCGGCTCTACGAGGCGGGCGAGAAGGCGAAGATCGAGCTCTCGTCGACGATGTCGACGCAGATCAACCTCCCCTTCATCACGGCGACGCCTGAAGGGCCGAAGCACCTCGACCTCCAGCTCACCCGCGCGAAGCTCGAGGAGCTGACCGCGGAGCTGCTCGAGCGCACGGTCGGCCCGACGAAGCAGTGCCTGGCCGACGCGGGGATCGACCCGAGTGGGATCGACCACGTCGTCCTCGTCGGCGGCATGACGCGCATGCCCGCCGTGCAGGAGAAGGTCAAGGAGCTCATCGGCAAGGATCCGCACAAGGGCGTCAACCCGGACGAGGTCGTCGCCGTCGGCGCGGCCATCCAGGCCGGCGTGCTCAAGGGCGAGGTCAAGGACATCCTGCTCCTCGACGTCACCCCGCTCTCGCTCGGAATCGAGACGAAGGGCGGCGTCTTCACGAAGCTGATCGACCGCAACACGACGATCCCGACGAAGAAGTCGGAGACGTTCACGACGGCCGAGGACAACCAGCCCTCGGTGGAGATCCACGTCCTCCAGGGCGAGTCGGAGATGGCCGCGTTCAACAAGACGCTGGGCAAGTTCCAGCTCGTCGGCATTCCGCCGGCGCCGCGGGGCATGCCCCAGATCGAGGTCACGTTCGACATCGACGCGAACGGGATCATCAACGTGCACGCGAAGGACCTCGGCACCGGAAACGAGCAGCAGATCCGGATCGAGGGCGGCTCCGGCCTGAAGGAAGAGGAGGTCGAGAAGATGGTCCGCGAGGCCGAGGCGCACGCCGAGGAGGCGCACCGCATGCGCGAGCTCGCCGAAGCGCGGAACCAGGCCGAGACGCTCCTCTACTCGACCGAGAAGAGCCTCAAGGAGCACCGCGAGTCGCTCGACGCCGAGACCATCGCGACGATCGAGTCCCGCATGGAGGAGCTCCGCGGCGTCGTCGACGGCGACGACGTCACCGTCATCCGGACGAAGAGCGAGGACCTCATGCAGGCCGCGCACAAGCTCGCCGAGGCCGTGTACCAGAAGGTGCAGAGCGAACAGACGGCTTCGACCGGCGGCGACAGCGGGCCGACCTCCGACGAGGAGGTCGTCGAGGAGGCCGATTACGAGGTCATCGACGAAGAGGCCAAGACGGAGTCGTAATGACGAAGCCTCGCCGCGATTCCCGGGCCGGTCATGACCGGCCCCTACAGAAGGGCGCCAAAGATGTAGGGGCGGGGCATGCCCCGCCCGCCGACCTGCAGAAACGGGTCGAGGAGCTCGAGAAGGAACGGGACGAGTACCTCGACGACCTCAGGCGGGTCGCGGCCGAGTTCGAGAACTACCGCAAGCGGGCAGCGCGCGACCAGGAGAGCCTGGTCGCGCGGGCCCACGAGCGGCTCGCCAAGGAGCTACTCCCTGTCCTAGACGACCTGGAGCGGGCGCTCCAGGCCGCGGCCGAGCACGAGGAGGCGAAGCTGGAGGAAGGCGTTCGCCTCGTTCACCGCGAGCTCTCGGAGGCGCTCGCGAAGGAGGGGCTCGTCGAGATCGAGACGAACGGTCAGTTCGACCCACACGTGCACGAGGCGCTCCTCTCGCAGCCGTCCCAGGAGGACGAGGGCGCGATCATCGAGGTGCTCCAGAAGGGCTACCGCCTCGGCGACCGCGTGCTCCGCCCGGCGCGGGTCGTCATCTCGCAGGGTGAGCCGGCATGAGAGACCTCTACGAGGTGCTTGGGATTTCCAAGGGCGCCTCGCAGGAGGAGATCAAGAAGGCCTACCGCAAGCTCGCGCGCCAGTACCACCCGGATACGAACCCCGACGACAAGGCAGCCGAGGACCGCTTCAAGGAGGTGCAGCAGGCGTACGACGTCCTCTCGGACCCGAAGAAGCGCAAGGAGTACGACCAGATCGGCTCTCGCATCTTCTCCGGCGCCGGTCAGCGGGGCGGCAACTACACCAACTTCAACTGGGCCGGCAACCTCGGCGACCTCGGCGACCTGTCCGACCTGCTCGGCGGCATCTTCGGCGGGGGCGCCCCGGGGGGTAACCGGACGCGCCGGCGCGAGAGTCGAGGCCGCGACGTCGAGGTGCAGGTCAACCTCTCCTTCGAGGACTCCCTCAAGGGCCTGACGACGAAGATCCCGGTGGAGCTCGAGACGGCGTGCTCCGCCTGCAAGGGCAGCGGCGCCGAGCCCGGCACGACGCCGCAGATCTGCCCCGAGTGCCGGGGCCGCGGCGTCACGGCGGACGATCAGGGCTTCTTCGCGTTCTCGACTCCCTGCCCCCGCTGTGGCGGGAACGGCACCGTAATCGAGAAGCCGTGCCGGCAGTGCGGCGGCTCCGGGCGCGAGCGGCGGACGAAGCGCTACACCGTGAAGATCCCCGCCGGCGTCAAGGACGGCACGCAGATCCGGCTCAAGGGAAAGGGCGAGGTGGGCCTGAACGGCGGTCCGCCGGGCGACCTCATCGTTACGACGCGGGTGGCCTCTTCACCGCTCTACGAGCGCCGGGGAGCCGATCTCGTCGTCGACGTGCCGCTCGGCTACTCGACTCTCGCCCTCGGCGGCGAGGTCGAGGTCCCGACGCCCGACGGCCCCGTCTCGCTGAAGATCCCGGCCGGCACGGAGCCGGGCAAGCTCTTCCGGATCCGTGGGCGCGGCGCCCCCAAGTTGAAGGGCGGGGCCAATGGGGACGTGCTCGCCCGCGTCCGGATCGACGTGCCCAAGCGCGTCAACAAGCGCGAGCGTGAGCTGCTCGAGGAGCTGAGGAAGGTGGCCGGCTGATGGACGAGCGGCCTCGCTACATGATCTCCGTCGCGGCCGAGCTCGTCGGCATGCACCCGCAGACCCTGCGCATCTACGAGGCGAAAGGGCTGCTCCGTCCGAGCCGCACGCCGGGCGGGACTCGTCTCTATTCAGAGGCCGACCTGGAGCGCCTCCGCCTCATCCAGAGGCTGACGAGCGAGCTCGGCCTCAACCTCGCAGGCGTCGAGACGGTCATGCGCCTCGAGGACGAGCTCAGGCGGCTGCGCTCGCGGCTCGACCGCATGGAGCGGCAGATGCGGGATGAGATCCGCAACGTGCACAAGCAGTACCGGCGCGAGATCGTGCTCTATCGCGACCCCGACGACATCCATCCAGAAAGAAGCACATGGACTTCCAGAAGCTCACGCTGAAGTCTCAGGAGGCGGTCGGCGCGGCCATGGAGGACGCGCGCCGCCGCGGCAACCCTGAGATCTACCCCGAGCACCTCTGCCTCGCCCTGCTCGACCAGGAGCTGCCGCGGACGCTCGTGGAGCGGGCCGGCGAGTCGGTCGACGGCCTGCGGCAGCAGGCGGAGGCGCAGCTTTCCGCGAAGCCGGCGATTGCGGGTGCGCAGCAGCAGCCGCGCGCCTCGACCACGTTCGGGCAGGTTCTCGACCGCGCTGAAGAGGAGATGCGGGGCCTCAACGACGAGTTCGTCTCGGTCGAGCACCTTCTGCTTGCCCTTGACGTCGTCCCGCGCGACGCGCTGCTCGAGGCGCTGCAGGACGTTCGTGGGACGCAACGGGTTACCTCGCAGGACCCGGAAGGGTCTTACCAAGCGCTGGAGAAGTTCGGCCGCGACCTGACCGAGTTGGCCGAGGAGGGCAAGCTCGACCCGGTCATCGGCCGCGACGATGAGATCCGCCGCGTTATGCAGGTGCTCTCCCGGCGCACGAAGAACAACCCGGTCCTCATCGGCGATCCGGGTGTCGGCAAGACGGCGATCGTCGAGGGCCTCGCCCAGCGCATCGTCGCCGGCGACGTGCCGGAGGGGCTCAAGGGCAAGCGGGTCTGGGCGCTGGACATCGGCGCGCTCCTCGCCGGGTCGAAGTACCGCGGCGAGTTCGAGGAGCGGATCAAGGCGGTCCTGAATGAGATCAAGGCGGCCGAGGGCGAGATCATCCTCTTCATCGACGAGCTGCACACGATCGTCGGCGCCGGCGCGGCCGAAGGCGCCGTCGACGCGGCGAACCTGCTCAAGCCGATGCTGGCGCGGGGCGAGCTGCGCGCGATCGGCGCGACGACGCTCGACGAGTACCGAAAGCACATTGAGAAAGACGCTGCGCTCGAGCGGCGCTTCCAGCCCATCTTCGTCGGCGAGCCCTCGGTTGCGGACACCATCGCCATCCTCCGCGGGCTCAAGGAGCGTTACGAGGCACACCACGGCGTGCGCATCCGCGACGCCGCGCTCGTTGCGGCCGCGGTCCTCTCCGACCGGTACATCTCCGACCGCTTCCTCCCCGACAAGGCGATCGACCTCGTCGACGAGGCCGCCTCCCGCCTGCGCATGGAGATCGACTCCTCGCCGCTGGAGCTCGACGAAGCCGAACGGCGTGTGCGCCAACTCGAGATCGAGCTCGCGGCGATGGCCAAGGAGAAGAAAGAAGTTCGCGAGCCTGTCGAGCGCGAGCTTGCGGACGCGAAGGCGCAGCGCGACGAGCTGGCGGCCCGCTGGGCGAAGGAGCGCGAGGCGCTCGAGCGCGTCAAGAAGATCATGTCGAAGGTCGACGAGCTGCGGATGGAGGCCGAGCGCGCGGAGCGGAACGGCGAGCTCGAGCGCGTGGCCGAGATCCGATACGGGGAACTGCCCGAGCTCGAGAAGGAGCTCGCCGAGCGCGAGCAGCACGCCGACTTCGAGCCGATGGTCAAGGAGGAGGTCGACGAGGACGACATCGCCGCCGTCGTCGCGCGCTGGACCGGCGTTCCCGTCGAGCGGCTCCTCGAGGGCGAGACCGAGAAGCTCATCCACATGGAAGAGCGTCTGCACCAGCGGGTCGTCGGCCAGGACGAGGCCGTCGAGGCCGTCGCGAATGCGCTACGGCGCGCGCGCACCGGTCTCCAGGACCCGAACCGGCCTATCGGCTCGTTCATCTTCCTCGGGCCGACCGGAGTGGGGAAGACCGAGCTCGCCCGCGCGCTCGCCGAGTTCATGTTCGACGACGAGCGCGCGATGGTGCGCCTCGACATGTCCGAGTACCAGGAGCGACACACGGTCGCGCGCCTGATCGGCGCGCCGCCCGGCTACGTCGGCTACGACGAGGGCGGGCAGTTGACCGAGGCCGTGCGCCGGCGCCCGTACTCGGTCGTCCTCCTCGACGAGATCGAGAAGGCCCACAACGAGGTCTTCGACGTGCTGCTGCAGATCCTCGACGACGGCCGTCTGACCGACGGGCAGGGCCGAACGGTCGACTTCCGCAACACCGTCATCATCATGACCTCGAACCTCCGCTCGGCGGATTCGTTGCGCGAGCGCTTCAGGCCCGAGTTCCTGAACCGGATCGACGAGATCGTCGTCTTCGAGCCGCTCACCCGCGAGCAGCTGTCCGAGATCGTCGAGCTCCAGCTCGAGCGCTTGCGGGCGCGACTGGCCGAGCGCGGCATCTCGGTCGAGCTGACCGAAGCGGCGAAGGAGCATCTGGCAGAGGCCGGCTGGGATCCGGCCTACGGCGCGCGGCCCTTGAAGCGAGCGCTCCAGCGCCTGGTCGAGAACGAGCTCGCGAAGCGGCTCCTCGAGGGCGAGTTCGCCGAGGGCGACACGATCCTCGTCGATGCCCGCGACGGCGAGCTCGTCTTCGAGAAGGCCGGCGCCGTCGAGCCTGCCGCAGCCTGACTCCCTCTTGGAGGCTCCTCGGCACAGAGGTAGCCGCCGCGTCCCGGGACCCGGTCCGTAGACACCGCTGGAACGGCCCTGTCTCGGGACCAGGTCCCGCGGCTGGGTCCCGCGGCTGTCAGACGTGCCGCGACTGCACCGAATCAGCGACACGCTTTCGCGGGCAGATTCTTCGCGCAGGTGAACGGCCGTACGGTGTCGACATGCCCAGGCGGCCAAGGGTCGAGATCGCGGGTGGACTGTTCCACGTGACGGCGAGAGGAAGCGCTCGGGCGCCACTCTTCCTGGACGCATTCGATTACAGCGCCTTTCTTCGGATCCTCGCGCGCACGATCGAAATGTTCGCGTGGCGCTGCCTCGCTTTTTGCCTGATGCCGAACCACTACCACCTTCTGATCGAGACGCCGGCGCCCAATCGCGGAGCCGGAATGAGGCACTTGAATGGCTCCTACGCCCAGAGATTCAACGGGCGTTATGACGGTTCAGGACACGTCTTTCAGGGCCCTTACCGTGCGATATCAATCGATCGCGATTCGCATCTCCTCGAGGCATGCCGATACGTGGTCCTCAACCCAGTTCGCGCCGGACTTTGTGCCGAAGCAGGTCAATGGCGCTGGAGTAGTTATCGGGCGACCGCGGGCCTCGAACTGCCGCCCCAGTTCCTTTCGGCATCCGACGTTCTCGGACATTTCGGCGCCGGTGCGGGCTCACCGACGATTGGATACCAAGCATTCATTGCTGAGGGCCTAGTCCATTCGGCCACGTCCCGGGACCGGGTCCGGGCGGGGTCCGAGGGGGCAGACGAGTCCGCAATCGGCGGCTGATGAACTAGCCGCCCTCAGGGCGGCCAGATGTCGCCCTCGACGAGCTCGACGGAGTTGCCGGCCGGATCACGCACGTAGATCGAGCGACCGCCGCGGTCCCACTCGATCTCCTTCTCAAGGTCGATCCCGCGGGCGCGGAACTCCTCCGTCCAGCGATCGAGCGTTCCGGGCTCGACGGCGAGCGCGATATGCCCGGCGCCCGTCGCCCCGTGCGACGGGACCATCCTCCCCGGCACCGACGAGCGGGCGGCGTCGAAGAGGAGCAGGACGCCGCCGTCGTCGAGGCGGAAGGAGGCGGAGAGCTCGTCGGGGCCGTCCACGAGGCGCAGGCCCAGGATGTCGGAGTAGAAGGTCGCGGTCGCCGGGACGTCCTCCGCGTAGAGGACGGTCTCGTAGACGCCGCGCGGCTTCACGTGCCCAGCCTAATGTTCGTCGCCGGTGTCGCCCCCGCCCGACCGCCCGCTCAAGCTCGGCGAGCTTCTTGCCGAGACGGTGCGCCTCTACGGCGACCGGATCTGGGCGGCCTTCGGCCTCGGTGCGTTCGCCGGCTGCGCGTTGCTCGTGACGGCTGCGACACCCGAGCTCCTCGACATTCTCGTCTTTGCGCTCGTCTTCACCGCGTCCTACGCGGCGGCGGCGCGACTCGGCGCCGGAGACGGGTTCGCGGAGGCGTGGGCCCAGGTCGCCACACGGCTTCCCACTCTCCTCGTTCTCACGTTGATCGTCTCGATTCCCTTCGCGATCGCGCTGAGCCAGCTCCTCCTAATCGTGCTCGCCGTAGCGTGGCTTGCCGTCACGGGGTTCTCGATTCCCGTGGCGATGCTCGAGGACGGTGGCGACGCCCAGACCTGGTTCGACCGGCTCGGGTACTCGCTCACGCGCTCCCTTCAGCTCGCCCGAGCCGAATACCTGCACGCGTTCGGGGTCGCGGCTGCGCTTGTCCTTCTGTTCATCTTCCTCGGCTTCTACCTCGGAGTGGCTCTAGGCGGGCTCGCAGATGTGAGCAGCGTCGTCGCCGCCGTGCTCGTCCGCATCGTGCTCGCGCCCCTCTTTTTCCTCGGCTTCGCCGTCCTCTACTTCGAGCAGCGGTCGCGCGTCCCGGCTCAGACGCGCTGAAGGTGCGTGTCCTTGAAGGCGGTCGGGTATTTGAGCCCGTAGCCGAGTAGGCGATCCATGCCGATGTGGGCGAGCCAGATCAGCGCCACTTGATCGGCGCGCTCGGAGTCGGCGAGGATTCCGGTCGCGCCGAGGGCGACCGGCCCACGTACGTGTGCACGGCGTTGTAGGCGGCGGCCCCGGGGCAGCCTCTCGAGCATGGGACTATTCTCGCCGAGCCAACCGGAGAGCGGGAGGGAAGATGCCCAAGTACCTGATGCTGTCAACGCTGAGCGAGCAGGGTCTGCAGACGCTGCGCGCCAACCCCGAGCGCGTCACCGAGGTGAACAAGGACGTCGAGGAGCTCGGGGTCAAGGTGCTGCATCAGTGGTTCGTCCTCGGGCCGTACGACTTCGTCAACATCGTCGAGGCCGAGAACGCCTCCGTCATCGCCGAGGTCTCGATCACGCTCGGCGCGCGGGGCAGCGTGCACACGCAGTCCTACGAGATGCTCGAGGTCGACGAGCTGCTCAAGCTGCTCGGCACCTGACGTTGGCCGACCCACCTCGGCTGCCGGATTGGCTCATGGCCGAGGTGGCGGACTGGCCGCAGGACGCTTTCGGCGCCTGCCAGGCGCGCCTCCTCCTCCGGGATGGCACGGTGATCGCGCCCGTCGCCATCCTTCCCAGCGGCGACGTCGTCGGCTGGGGCGAGGCGGGCGAGGTGGAGTTCGCCGAGGACGACATCGTCGCCGTCGAGCGCGTGGACGAGTAGGGGCCGGATATATCCGGCCCCTACGGGGCGGTGAAGACGTAGTCCGATTCGGCCGCGCCGACGTGGCAGCTCCAGCAGACGGTGCCGCGGGCGAGCTCCGAGAACGGCTCGTTCGCGCCCTCGCGCGTGTATTCGACGAAGACCCAGTCGTTGTGCTCCGGGTCGGCTCCCTTTTGCTTGCGCATGACCGCAAGCAGGCCGATGAAGTCCTTGCCCGGGCGACTGGCCTCCTTGACGACGACCGTCCCGTTTGGGAACCGGCCGTTCGACCGCTGGACCTCCGAGGCGTAGACGTTCTTCGTGCCGAGGTGCGGGTCCGAGTCGCGCGGCCCGATCGGCCGGTCGTTGAGCTTCGGCCAGTCTCTGTAGCCCGCGATGAACTTCGGAGCTCCGGGCGGAGCCTTCGCCTCCGGTGCGACAGGCTCCGTCGGCACAAGCTCCGGTGGGTCGGTGACCGTCGCGGGCGGTGCGGATGCCGGCTCGGGCGGGGGCTCTTGACCGCCACCGCATCCAGCCGCCGCCAGGGCGACTCCAAGGATCGTGCCGACGAGCAGCCGCACGGGCCTAAGTTAGCTTCGAGAAGGCGACCGCGACCTGGGCGGCGAGCGCGGCATTCTCGACGATGAGGTTCTTGTTCACCTCGACGGTGCGCCCGCCGCTCCGTTCGTGGAGCTGGGCGAGGACGAACGGCGTCACTTCCTGGCCGCTCACGCCCTGGCTTTCAGCCTCCGCGAGCGCCTCTTCGATCAGGTCGTCCACCTCGAGGCTCTCGTCCGGCGGACGCGCGAGCACCAGCGCCGAGTGGCGACCGAGGCGCCAGTGGAACTGCGCTATTTGCGCCGCGTCCTCGGGGGACTCGACCCGCTGCGAGACGCGCGGGCCGCCCCCGGCCTTGTAGAAGAGCGGCAGCTCGTCCGTGCGCCAGCCGAGCACTGGAACGCCCAGCGTCTCGAGGAGCTCAGCCGTGGCAGGGACGTCGAGGAGCGACTTCACTCCCGAGCAGACGACAAGGGCCTCGGTCCGGGCGAGCTCACCCAGGTCGGCCGACACGTCGGGGAGGCGCGCAAAGCCGCGGTGCACTCCGCCGAGCCCACCCGTCCCCATGAAGCCGATCCCGGCCGCTCGGCAGACGGCGAGCGTTGCGCCAACGGTGGTCGCCCCGAGCTCTCCCCGCATCGTGGACGCGGCGAGGTCGCGCGGGCCGACTTTGCGCGCGTCCGGGGACGAAGCGAAGCGCTCCAGGTCGGCTTCCTCGAGCCCGACCTTGATGACGCCGTCGACAACGCCGATCGAGGCGGGCACGGCCCAGGCCACGCGGACGCGGCGCTCGGCCTCGGCGGCGACGGCCGCTCCTTCTCCGCGGGGGAAGCCGTGCGCCACGAGGGTCGTCTCGAGCGCGACGACCGGCCGGCGGCCCTCGAGCGCCGCGCGGACCTCGGGGTGGATACGAAGGAGTTCAGCCAGGAGGAAACGCCCCCATCTGCGCCACGCAGCGAGCGGCCGCCTTCAGGCCGAGCTCGGGGCCGCCGACGAGGAACCCCGCCGCGAAAGCATCGCCGGCGCCGGTCGTATCGACCACCTCGGTTGGCTCGGCGGCATAGGCCTCCTCCTCGCCCCCTGAGCGGACGACGCAGCCCCGTGATCCGCGTTTGACGACCACTGTCTCGGCCGGAATGTTGCCGACGAGCTCGGCCTCCGCCTCGTTCGCGAAGACGACGTTGGCCCTGAGCCCTTGGAGCAGAGCACGGAACGGCTCGACACCCGCGGCTTCGATTGCGGCCGTCGAAGACAGGTCGATGCTGATTCTCGGCGCGAGCTCCGCCGCGTCGATCGCCGTCGCCCGTATCGGAGACGCGACGAGGCTATAAGCGGGCAGGTGCAGGTGCTCACAGCCGGCGAGCATGAGCTGCTCGAGCTCGTCGGGACGAAAGTCGGGCGAGACCCCGCGGTCGGTGAGCATGGTCCGCTGGCCGTCCGTCCTGGCGAGCGAGACGACGGTGCCGGTGCCGCGCTCGACTTCCGGTCCCGCAATCTCGACGCCGCGGCGGGTGAGCTCGTCCGCGAGCATCCGCCCGGCCGCATCCCGCGCCCGCTTCCCCAGGAAGCGCGACCGCGCGCCGAGCTCGACCGCCCACGCCGCGACGTTGGCGGCCTGGCCTCCCGGCCCGACGCGGGTGCGTCCGTACGTGTCCGTGTCTTCCTCCATCGGCCCGTCGAGCCGGACGATCACATCGAGAAGCAGATCGCCCAGCGTGCAGATCACGGCGCCACCCTACAATCGGGGCCATGGAAGGGGAACGAGGCAAAAGGCTGCGCTCGTTCCTCATCGGCGGCCTCGTCGG
>Ga0184610_1000187_pt1 | contig 16028 bp, 19 predicted proteins | sample PLM1_100_coex_FD_133011 | JGI IMG/M metagenome (GOLD analysis project Ga0184610, IMG submission 133011) | Groundwater sediment microbial communities from an aquifer in East River, Colorado, USA - PLM1_100_coex | ecosystem: Environmental > Terrestrial > Soil > Riparian zone | place: USA: East... | reverse complement strand
TCAACTCGGCCCGCAGCTCGATGAACGCCGCCAGGGCCTTCTCGGTGACGTTGGTCAGCTCTCGGTTCACCAGGATGTGGATGGCCTGACCCTGCGTCTGGATGGCATCGAACTGGGACGCGGTGTCGCGCGCCGCTCGTTTCGCCAACTCGGCCACAGCCTCGGTTCGGGCGATGGTTTCCTGTTGCGCCGCGAGCAACTTGGCGGCCACCTCATCCTGGCGTGCCATCTCCTGTTTGCGCAGCAGCGCGGCTTTCTCTGCCACGGTGTCTTGGCGTCGCCAGTCGGCTCGGCGGCTCGCGTGCGCGACGAGCCCGGTCACGACAGCCAGCAGCAACGTGGACAGCATCCCGATGCCGCCGACGATGAGCGCGACCTGAACGGGTTCACTCACCACTACGGCCCGGCGGGGTCGACGCCGATCCGGATCCGCTCCAACGCGGCCACGAACTCCGCGCTGAGCCGGTCGCCGAGAAGATCGGCGAGCGCCTCCGGGTCACCGGCCTGGATCGCCTTCGCGACGGCCATCAGCTCGGCGCGTTCCACGGCTTCGGCCGCGTCCCGCTGCACCTCCTCGCCGGCCGCTGCGGCGAGCACGTCGACCTTCGCCTCAAGACCGATGATGTGGGCGTACGGCGCAGAGAGCCACCAGCGCAACGGCCGGGTGATGTCTTTGGCTGGGGTGATGCCGATCGTCACGTCCACCGCGCCCGTGACGGGCGTGTCCTGATCCATGTCGTCGCCCTCTCCAGTGCCCGCGAGGAAGTCGCGGATGTCGTCGAACAGCACGTCCCACGGGAAGTACGGTCCCGGGTCGGTGTGGGTGCCGTTGTCTTCGGGCCAGCCGACCGTCCAATCGACGTGGCCGCAGACGCCCTTCGCCGCCGAGTCCCGCACCTGCCGGCCGGTCAGCCGCACCAGCGGGATGCCGTACTTGCGCATGTCGCGGGCCATCTGCCCGGCGGCGTTGCGGATCGTTGCCCGCGACACGACGTCCAACCATTGCGCGCGGGTCTGCGCTGTCCCACACAACTCGTAGTGCAAGCCCTCGTTGTTGCCGTGGTAGAGCGCGGTGTGGGACCGGTCGGTGGTGCGGACGCACTGCACGACACTGTCAGCGTCGACGTAGTAGTGGCTGCTGGTCCCATCCGTACGCCGCTGGTCGTACAGCGCGCCACCCTCGGCGTCGTCGTAACCTTCCGCCCCGGCGGTGTAGTGCACGGTGATTTTCGTGGGCTGTCCCGCCCACCGGCCCTTGGTGTAGGACCTCGGCGGAATCCACAGTAGATCCGGCCACTCTGGGGATTGCGCCATCAGACCTCCTCGCGGATCGTCCCATCACCCAATCTGTCGCTCACCATACCCGTGGTGACCTGCGGAGAGCCCCGCGGCGGACGGCGCACCCACCAGCCCGCCGCGGGTGTCCAGCGGAAGGGTCTACGACGGCAGATACCGGGCGTCGACCTCTTCGTCCGTCTCCAGCCGCTCGACGGTGGTCGCGCCGTGGAGCGGACAAGCAGCCGCCTCACCGATCGTGAGGCCGTCCTCGATGCTGGCGGTCTTGGCGCACGCGCAGGCCAGGCGGAAGAACCAGAGCTCTCCGCCGTCCTGCTCCATCGGGTTGGGCATCGCTTCTCCTGTCGTCAGGCCGCAATGCGGACCAGCTGTAGCAGCGGCGGTTCGGTGCTCTCAAGGTTCAGCGCGCCGCCGCTGTTCTGATAGACACCGACCTTGATCGTGGCGCCGGCCGCCAGCCTCTTCGCGGCCAGGGACACCGGCATTGAGGTCTGCTGGGCCGAGATCGAGTTCGCCTCGAGGCGATGTTCGACAACCTGCGTGCCGCCAATCTCGATGAACAGGTTACGGAGACCGGTCGCGTTCGCGGCGAACCGGGCGAAAGCTGAGATTGAGTAGACACCGCCGTGGCTGGCGGGGATCGTGACGGTGTCGCTGGTTACGGCGATGAAGCCGTGCGTGTCGACGGTCTCCACGGTCCACGAGATGTAGGTGATCGTGGCGGTCGCGATCGACTGCGTAGTGGCCCGGGTGAGATCGGCGTGCCGCTCGTCGATGAGATCGGCGTACTTCGTCTCGATCGAGGCGGCCAGGTTCTGAAAATGCGTCCAGAGCTGCGTGTTGTCCGAGCTGGCCGGGTACACGAACCCGTTGGCGGTCGTGGGCATGTCGCTTCTCCTAACGGGTCCAGTCGATTGTCATCGTGAAGGCCGGTGACCAGGCGCTCCGGCCGGCGAACTTCATGTAGGGCGAGCCGCCGGCCACGAAGAACGCAAGCCCGCCGGAGGTGCCGTCGACCATGGCCTGAACCCACGACGTCGGAACGGCGAACGCGTAGTTGGTCGCACCTACGGCCAGGCGCGGGCCGGTCGTGCTGCTCGTCAGCGTCGGCGCGCCGCCCGGCCGACTCGCGTTCGTCATCAGGCGCATGGTCGAGGTCTGGGCAGCGAAGACGCCGGCCTGCACGCGGCGCACCGCGATCTTGGCGCTGGTCACGGTGGCACCGGCCAGCGAGCGCGGCTTGAAGCCGTAGAATGCGCAGCCGGTGTTGTTGCCGTAGCCGCCGTACTCGCCGTGGAAGACGGCGTCCTCGTCGGTGCGCCAGTCCGGGCCTGGGCCGGTCGGTCGGTACGAGCGGGTCTCGCTCGGCGCGACGACCAGCCGGCCGGACACCGTGCCCGGCTTGGGTGGCGGCGCCGGCTCGACTACCTCCGGCGGCGTGGTGGCCGCCGGGAACAGCCGGCTGGAGGCGAACCATTGCGAACCGACCCGGTGAACCAGCAGCACGTCGCCGGCGGCCACGGTGAGGTCCCGCGCGACCTGCACGGTGACGGTGGTGTCGTTGACGGTGGCCGTGACCGTGCTACCACTCTTCGCCGCGGTCGCGGTCGCCAGCAGCGCGCTCACGTCAGCGACCTCACCCTCAGCGTCTGCGCCCCGCCGTCCGCCCGGTACGGCAACGTTAGGGACTCGATCGAGCAGTCCAGGTCAGTCCAGTCGTCGGTGGTGACGGTGACGACGTCGCCGGCCTGGAGCCGGCCGTCGGGCACGCACTCGATCTCGAAGGTGCGAGCCGCGGACTGGCGCTGCAACCTGGCCATGATCGTGACCGAGGCGGCCTTGCACTGCGCGACCGTGGTCAGTAGCGGGGACTCGAAAAAGTAGGGCACGGGCAGCGGGTTGAACGGCCCGCCGTAGCCCTTCGGCCCGTCCGAGGTAGCGAAGGTAACCGACTGGATCTGCGTGCCGTCGGCCATCGTGCCCCGGGCGACGACGGCGTTGTACCCGCTCTCACGCGTCGAGTGCCCGGTAGCCTGCACGATCGTGCCGCCGACGCCGTTGGTCAGCGAACGCACCGGCGCGCTCGAGCCGGCCGGCGCGGTCACCGACAGGTACCCGTCCTCGGTCGTGCGGATGTCGGCCGGCCAGGCGTCGAGCAGCTCATACACGGCGCCGAGCCGGTCCTCGTCGTAGTTGATACCGCCGGGTACGGCGCGGTCGAGCAGCGCAGCGTCGATGTTGACGGTCAGCGCCGGCTCGATCAGGCCACGCAGCGTGGAGGCCAGCGTGCTGGAGGGCTGGTAGGGCGAGACGAGCCTGGCCTCATCGATCAGCGTCAGCATGCCCACGGCGGAGATGCTCACGTCGTCGCCGGACACCTCGGACTCCTGGATGACGAACCAGCCCCGCTGGAAGTACTCGACCTGCGAGCCGGCCAGGCCCACACCGAGTTGCACGCGCAACAGCTGGCCGTTGGCCGCCAGCGGCGAGTCGTCGGCCACCGGCGACCAGGACACGCCGCGGTCGCGGCGAGGCACGGTGAGCGTCACACGCTCCGGCACCTGCAGGGACCGGTCGCTCTCCTCGCTCGCGGCGGAGGTCGGCACGTCATCGGCCAGCAGCTCCCCGCCACGCCACGACTCCACCGCGAGGAACGTGCTGTACGAGCGGGTCTCGATCAGCTCGGCGGCGGCGGCCGACACCCCGATCATGCGCTCTCCTCCTCTCAGAATTCAGACTGGGCGATGTCCAGCAGTGTGGCGAAGTCGGCGGCGATGTCGGCCAGGGTGATCGGCGTGGTGAGGAACGACTCGTCGATGTTCAGGAAGTCGATGGCGGCCGGTGTCGTGCCGAGCCGGACCCGGAGCACCGCCTTCGCCGCGGTGGCCGGAGCCACGAAGGCGTTCTGCAGGAACGTCCAGACGGCGACGGCCAGGTCGGTGGCGGCCGGCATGCTCGTCGAGATGAACCCGTCCGCCACGGTGTACCAGTCGATGGCCATGCGGACATCGGCCCAGCCCGTGGGCGAGCGTACCCACGACTGGGCGGTGTAGGTATGGCCGACCAGAATGCCCAACTTCTTCGGCGTATCGGCCGAGACCACGGCCACGGCACCCGGCGGGGTGAGCAGGCCGGAGGCGGCGCCCTCATGGAACTGCGCCGTCGAACGCACGAACGTCCCCGAGCTGGCCGCCCAGTCCGAGGCGTCCGTCTCGAACCACGGGTTGCCGTTCAGCACGTTCGTGCCGGTGTAGGCGTTGGCCAGGTCGAGCAACGTGTAGCCAACGGCGCCCAGGGCGGGCGCCCACCCCTCCGTCTCCACAACGGTCAGCGTCCACGTGCGGCGCTCGTCACTGCCGTCCTGGCTGAACCGGTTCTCTGTCGCGCCGAGAACCGCGAGGTAGGCGTCGATGCCTTCGTAGCCGCCGGGCTGGCGGATCTGCACGACACCCTCGGTGGCGCCCTCGAGCAGGGCGAGCAGGTTGACCGAAGATGAGAACGCCTCCAGGAAAAGCTCCAGCGTGCTGCTCGGTTTGCCGAGCTCGCCGCTGATCACCACATTGCGACCGCCCACGCGGAACACCGAGGACTGGCGCTCGTGCTCGCGCCCGGGCCAGTTGAGGATGATCACCTCGGCGGAGAGCCCGCCCACCGCGTCGGACAGCGCGACCTTGCCGCCGGGCAGGGTGTAGCTCGTAGGCCCCACGGTGTAGACGTTGGCGCCGTTGACCAGCGCCTTGTATGTGACGGGTGTACCGAACGGCAGCTCGCCGTCGACGACCAGGAAGCTGGTGTCCGCAACCGACGCGTCGTACCCGCCGCGCAGCGCCGTGTCGGTGCCGGCGACGGTGCGATAGACCTGGATCTCATCAGTCACGGTCAGGCCCGTGACCGAGACCAGCACCCGCGGCGGGTACGTCGGCTGCTCGTTAGCGGTGATGGCGACGGCCACGGCTCACCGCTTCCCGACTCGGTTGCGCCAGTCCTGGCGGCGCTGGTCGGCGTCGACGACCTTGGCGACCATCTTCCGGAACGGCTTGCCGTCCAGGTTGACGTCGACGGTGACGTTGTTGTCGACCTGGACCGCCCCGCCGGTCCGGCCACCACCGCTGCCGGCGGCGAACGCGGTGCCCCCAGCGAACGCCGCGGCGGTAGCAGCTGGCTGCCAGCTGGACAGCGCCGAGGCGCCGACTCTGCTCAGACCGGCGTTGATCTGGCCGGCGGCTCGGCGTGCGGCGTCGATCGCGCCAGCCAGGCCAGCTACCTTGACATTGATCGTGACGGTCTTGCTGCTCGGGACCGCGTTGATCGCGGCGCCGAGACCCTTGATCTTCTCCCGCGCCCCGTCGACCGCGCGGCCGATGTCCCGCATCGCCTTCTGGTGCGGGCCGGGAACCTTCGCCGCGATACTGGCCAAGGTCCCGATCGCGCCGAGGACGGTCGCGACCGCCGCGAGGATGATGCTCGCCCCCAAGCGGAAGCTGTTGTACAGGAGTGCGACCGCGGTGACGGTGCCGGCGATGGTGTGAGCGACGATAGTGAACGCCCCGCTGATAGCAGGGCCGACGAGTTTGACAAGGGCGCCAAGCTGCGTCAGCTCTTCCCGGTTCTGCTCAACCGCATCATTGATGACGGCCAAGCCTTTCTTGACGTCCTCCAGATTGCTGCTCAACACCGACAGCGCGCCGATGACGATGGCAATGGGGTTACCCGACATCGCACCGATCGCGATAGCCACGAGGCCTAGAGCTGTGGCGAAGGCGCGGACCTTGCCCTCGTTCTCGCCGAGCCACTTGCCGAGATCGCGAATAGCTTGGAACTTGTCCTTGAGGATCGTGAAGTAGCCGCTTAGGTCGCTAAGGGCCTTATTGATGTCCTCCATGGATGTCGAGTTAGCCCATGCTGTGAACTTGTCCAGAATGCGGCCGATCAGATCGCCCAGACCGGAGATGGCCTTGTCGTCGGCTCGCAGCGCTAGGCGCCCCAGCGCGATGGCCGCCGCCTCCACCTTGGGCGCGAGCCTCTCCATCGCGCCGGCCGTGCCCGCGCTGATCGACTGGATGAGCTTCTGACCCTCGGTGGTGTTGATCCACCTCAGGACGCCAGTCGTGACCTTGTTCACGGAGCCGGCGATGCGTTCCATGCCCTTGTCGATGATCGGCAGGTTGACCTTGGCGAACTGCTTCGTGAGCGGCTGTACGCCCTTGGCTGCGAGGTCTTGTAGGCGCTTCGTGAACTTGGAGGCATTGCCCTCGGCGTCGACGAAGTGCCGGCTGATCGGCTGGAACGCCTTGTTGAACGCAGACCCTTCGCGCGTGATCAGCTTGAGAGTGCCCGCGACGAGGCCGAGCGCCCCGGCCAGGGCGGGCAGTGTCGCGGCGGCCGGGAGCGCGGCGGCGAGGCCCTTGCCGAACGCGACAGCGGCCTTGCCCGCGGCCAGTAGGACGACGGTCGCGGGGCCGATCGTGGAGGCGAACGCGGCCACGGCGGAGGTGGCCCGGCCAACTGTGCGAGCCACGAGCTTGGTGGCGTCGCGGATCTTGTCCATCGCCTTGTCGAAACCGCCGCTGTCGTGCTGGGCGGCCTTGACTCGACGAGAGAGGTGCTCGTAGTTGCGGGCAGCCGACCGGACCGCCGCGCCGGTCTTGTCGCGACCGATGATGTCGGTCTCGACGTCGCGCTTGACCATTGCTCACCCCCTCGCGATCGTCTCGACGGCGTCCTCGACGGCCCGGATGCAGGCGTCGCGCCACTGGTCGACCTCGGTGGTCGGCTCGGTGAAATAGTCCGGCGTCACCGACTGCGTGTGCCACGAGCCGGGTGTGCGGCGCCCCCACGACGGGTGCCGGACCGTGCCGGCGTCGAGACGGTTGAGGTCTGACTTGCCCTTCGCGGACTTGCGGGAGCCCTTCAGCTTCACCCCCGCCGACCGGCCCGCCAGCTTCACCACGGCGGATACGCGGGTGCGGGCCACCCACTGGTTCAACCCGCCGCGCTTCGGCAGCGTGGCCAGCGCCCGGGCCTTCACCGCGCTGCGCACGGCCGGCAGCGGCTCCCTGATCCGCTTACGCAGCGCCTTGACCACTTCGCGCCGATTGTCGAACTTGCGGAGATCCCGCACGAGATCGTCGAGGCTGCCGGCCATGTCACCTCCCTCGCTTCGCTGCCCTACGCTCCTCGTCGAGGATGTCCGCCAGGGTTGCGATGTCCCGGTCCGTCCAGTCCTGCGCCGCGCCGATCAGGTTGATGCCCGCCGCTTTGCCGAGCGCGATGAGGGTGAAGCGGGCGCTGCCGGCTGGCCAGGGTCCAAGCCCTCGTCATCGGCGGCGGCCTCCTCCTCCTCATCCGGCGGCATCGCGTCCTCCAGCTGCTCGTCGAACTTCTCCCACGGCAGCGCCGTGAGGCCCTGCCGCGTCGCCGCGGTCCAGGCCATGTACCGCATCGACGTGACCGGCATCCGCTCGAAAGCGTCCGGGCTGTTCGTGTGCGCTTCGAGCTTCGCGATGTCGCGGGTCGTGGTCACCACGGAGAACCGGGTGCCGTCGGTCAGCTCGCAATCTAGCTGGATACGGAGTGCGGACATGGGGTGCCATGCCTCTCTGGTCGACTAGGCGGACTGCGTGAATACCGGCTGGCCGTTGACGGGGAACTCCCCCTCAAAGGTTCGGAAATTGCCCTGCTCGCCGCCGAATTCGACAGGCATCGCGATCATGCTGAACGTCGCGACGTCCTGGCCGGCACCCGCCTTGGGCTGCACGATCACGGTCACCGAGAGGCCGGCTGCCGCGTTCAGCGCTGCCGCCAGCCCTCCGGCGCCCATGTCCTGAATGCCGGACAGCTCCAGTGTCCAGACGGCTGTGTCGACGTCCTGTACGACGCCATCCGGAACAAGGGTCCGCAGAGTCTGGACCGGAGTGTCGGGCACGAGTCGGATCTTCGTGACCTGGTTGTTGTAGGTGACGGCGTCGATAGTGATGACGGCGTTCCGGATGACGTGCGCGCGTGCGTAAGCCACCATCGCTATTCACTCCTCATGGTGATCAGCAGCCCGAAGATGGGCTGGTCTTCAGAGCCGCCGAGGTTCACCGGCTCCATGCGGTCGACGTAGCCGACCTCCTCGAGCGCGTCGACCAGAGCATCGGTGTGCGCGTCGATCCAGGCGGAGGCGCCCGTCTCGCTGACCGGGAGCATCAGGTACACCTTCCAGGTGATCCCGAACGACCGCGCGTCGGCCCGGTCCATCGCGCCGAGCAGCGGCCAGGCGGCGCCGGAACGCGGCGTGGCCGGGCGGTAGGCGTACCCGGTCACGCCGGCCACGGTGTTCAGCGCGGCCTTGATCGCGGCACGGTCCCCGACGAGGGTCATCCGACCGTCCTCCTGCGCCAGGGCCCTTCGAGGCGGCGCACGACTGGATCGTTTGTGGGCAGGATCGACGGGCCCGTGCCGGCGTCGCCCTGCGGCAGCGCCAGCGGCAGGCCCTGCATCGTGAGGTTCACCTGGCAGCGGCGCAGCAGCGCATTGCGCAGCGCGTGGTTGTACGAGGCGGGTATCTTGCAGCGGTCGCGCTGCGCCTGCGCCTCCGCGTCGAGCGCGTCCTGGATCTGATCGGTGGTCCAGCTGTCGGCGGAGTCAGCCAGATACTTGATCACGTCGGCCAGCTTCGGCATGTCGGCCCCTTCGGTCAGCCCGGCGACGAACGCCGTGAACGCCCGGGCGCCGTAGCCGGCGGCGGCGGCGGCGGCCACCCACCGCCCGGCGGCGGCGACGGTGACCACCGTGCGGTACAGACCAGTCTGGACGGTCTCCACCGTTGGCGTGGTGTCGGCGCCGGCCGGGTCGGTGACCGTGACCACCGGCACGGCGGCCACCGGCTCGCCGTCCGCGTCGACGACGCACACGCCGATGTCCCACACGTCGCCGAGCGGCAACGTCTGGGACGTGGCGGTCGTCGCCTTCACGGTCATCGCTTAGGCGCTCGCGCCGATGATCACGATCTCGTAGTCGACGGTGCCCGCACCCGAGTTCGCGACCTTCAGGAAGTCGGTCGCGCCCGCGCCCACGGCGTAGCCGGTCGCGTCCGCCTTGCCCGCGAACGCCGCGAAGAGCGCGCCCGGGCGCAGCGTCACCGTGCCGGTAGCACCGAGCAGCGCCGCCCACGCCGTGGCCGCCGCGGCGCCCACCACGACATTGTTCGCATTCGCGTCGGCCGCCTTCACGAGCAGCGCTTTCACCCGGGCGAGGACGAACGTGCCGCCGAGCGCGTCGAGCAGCGCGCCGGCCAGGTCAAGATCTTCGGTGGCCGACGCAGCCAGCGTGCGCTTGTCATGCCAGATCCGGTCCGCCTGCCCGGCGCCCGTACCGCTGGCGAGGTTGATCGTCTTCACGTAGTCGAGCTGACTGCTAGGGAAGTTGAGGTCCAGCGTGCCAGTCAGGGCCGCGTTGATACTGACGTTCAGGTCTGTCTTCAGTCCCATGACTCCACCGCCGGTTGAGGTGTCTGACGATCGGGGTAGGCGGCCATCAGTCGAACGGCGCCAGGTGCACGGCCGCGACCGTCACGCCAACGACAGCCGAGTACGTGACGGGCTTCAGATCGCCGATCCGGCCCCGGATCGGAATGACCGCAACCCCCGTCGTCGCGGGCACGACATAGCCGACGCCGTCGACCGTGACGGTCTTAGACGTGGCGTCAGTGTTACGCGCGATCAGGAAGGTCGGCAGTTCCCATGCCGCGACACGCGCCCCCGCCGGGACCGCGTCCCCGCCGGCATTCGCCGCGCCGAAGATGACGCTCGCGAGACCAGCGTTGGCCTCTTGAAGAGCCAGGGTAGCCATTCTTTACTCCTCTACGATCCACCCACGGCCATCGCCGTAGTCCGCATGGCCACCTGCCCGATGAACTGGGGCAGTACGGGCGGTCATCTCATATCCGGTGCCAAGACCAGGAGTCTCCACGATCCTGATCTCTACCGGCTCCGACCATTCGCCCAGCTGCCGGAGAAGCTTGGAACTGACAAGAACGGTCACGGCCGGCATTTCCGGCCCGTCCTCGACCGAGATGCCACTCGTGAGCGGATCCGTCAGCGCGATGGCTGGCTCCGACTCCGGCTCCGGCTCCGGCTCCGGCTCCGACAGGGCAGCGTCGATCTCAGTCTGGAGCCTGGCGGCACCCCATCGGCGGTCGACCGTGACGCCGAGGGACTCCGCCTCGGCGCGCAGGTTCTCCAGCTCACCCTCGTCCATGGCGGCTCACACAACCCCGTCACTCGCGCGGATCGCGGACAGACCAACCGGGCGAAGCAGATGCGTCGCGAAGTAGCCGAACAGCGCCAGGTCGATCACCGCCGGGCCGGACCGTTCCTCGTACCGGAACGTCAGGATCGGCGACTCCCACGCCCACGCATCCATGCTGTTCAGCGTGAACACGTCGCCATCGCCGTCACCGACACCGGTGACAGCCCACGCCGGAACGTGCGCGAGCCCATCGACGAACCAGCCGACCTGAACCGCGTTGCCCAGCCCGGCAGTGTTCTGCGCACCCACAGACGGCAACAGCGGACGCCCGGTTGTGTCCACGGCAATCGCGAACAGAGTCGTCGCCCGCTGCGACATGAGCGCCTGGTTCGGCGCGGCGAACCGGCGGAACGGGTACAGCGCCAACTGCTCGCGGACCTTACTCAGCAGCACAGCCCCCGTCGGCGCAGCGCCAGTGAAGGCGACCTGAGCGCCCGACGGCACGAAACCGGCGGTGATGACGCCGCCCGCGCCGCTGGCGCCGTTGAGGAGCGTGTAGACCTTGGCCTCGGTCTGCCGCGCGTAGGACTCCCGCATCGCGGCCAACGCGATCTGGTCGATCGCCGGGTTGGACGAGTCGACGATCTCGCGGGTCAGCTTGAGCAGGCCCGACACCGCGCCGGGAGTCACCGTCTTCGTGGTGAACGCCAGTGTCCCATCCGTCGGGTTGACGCCCTCGACGTGATCAGCGGTAGCGCCCGTGGCGGAACCGAACACCGGCACCACGAACGGTGTGGCGTTCGCGATCACGCCCCGGGACAGGGCGTTGACGAACGGCCGACCCTGCCCCAACTGCGGCACGAACAGGTCGGGCCGGTAGCCGGGCGGGATCACGCCGGCCGCGTTCGAGGTCGTGCTGGTGGTGAACTGGAGTGCCTGGTTCGTCGCGAACTGCAGCTGCGACTGCGCGATCTTCGCGACCTCTTCGGTCTGCGCGCGGAACTTGCGGATGCGGTGCATCGCGTCGTCATCGCGGGACATCTGGGCATGCCAGGCGTCCCGGACCAGCGACGGACCGCCGCCGTTCAGTGTGTAGATCGGCGCCTCGCGGGTCACCGTGAAACGCGCCGCCCGAACCGGCTGAGGCCCATCCTTCTGCGGGTCGTGGATGTTCTCCAGCGCCAGCTTGACGCCCTCGCCGATCGCCTCGCCGAGCGACGCCGCCAGGTCCTCGTTCAACTTCTTGTGCGAGTCGACCAGCTGCTCACTGAGCTTAGTGGTGAACTCCTGAAAGTCGAACTCGAACACGTCGCCTTCCTTGTCGTCCGTCTCCGTCTTCGCGCTCATGCGGCTTTTCCTCTCTGAATTCATCTCGGCTAGCGGCGACGGACTCGACCCGTGCGTCGTCGAACGCGGGCACGGCGGTAAGCGCCACACCTCGCAATGTCGCCTGGCTCACCAGGCGTACCGACCCGTTGGCCGGATCAGGCTGCCAGTCGTCGCCGAACTCCTCATGGAATTCGATCTCGACCGAGAACCCGTCGAGGACCTGATCCGCAGCGAGCCCCAGGGCGCGGTCACCGTCGGCGCCGCTGGCGACCACAAACGTCGCGTGCAGCCCGCGGGAGCCGGGTTGCAGGTGCGTAGCGCGGCCAATGAGCTGACTACGGTCATGGTCCCGATTGAGTTTGATATGAGCCGGTCTGGACCAGTGGAGCGAATCCTTGGCGAAGGACCAGCGGGCGCCGCCGGAGCGGGCCGCCTGGTTCCACGGCACGACAAGCCCCACGATGGTGCGCTGGGATACGTCGACCTGAAAGGTCTGCATGACCTCGTCGGTGCCGAAAGTGACCTCGGCGTGATCCGCTGGCGCCTCACCGCCCTGGACGGACGCGGAGAACACGGTGGCCGGCTCTGCGCTCATCGTTCGCTCTTCCGTACGCTCCGGGTCCGCGCTGGCCGGGACGATCGGCGCCGGCGAGGAAGGGGTAGCCGTCGTTATCGACGGCTTGTCCTCGAGCTCGCGGATCTCGTCCTGCACGTATGCGCCGACGGGTAGGCCGATGGCGTAGGTCTCCATGCGGGTCTTCGTGTCCGCGCGCAGGAACGTCGAGAACTTGACCTTGGCCTTGTAGCCGCGTGGCAGTACGTCCCGCATCGAGAGCCTGTCCTGCATCGCGGACACGAAAGCGCCCAGCGTGAAGTCCGTCAGGTCCTGCCGCCGCTGTTCGCTGTTCTGATACGTCCGGGACGTCGTGGACACGCCGAGGTCCTCCGGGTCAATACCGGCGGCCCGCGCGATCTCCAGCACCGCATGCTGACGCTGATCGGCCAGCTGCAACTGCTCCGGGTTCCACGACAACGCTTTAGCCGTCAACGCTGCCGGCACATAACCCCACGCGCGCTTGCGCCGGGCGACTTCCCACTTGTCGAGCAGCTCCTCGATATCGTCATCGTCGGCTGGGTCGGCGCCGTCGGTCGGCGAGAAATACCCCAAAGGCAGCGGTTCGTCCGCGTACAAAGCGGCGGCCCGATCCAGCTTCAGGCACGTGCGAATCGCCCGGGCACCGTGCACCAACAATGGCGGGTTTGGCGAGTCGAACCGGATCACTTCACGGTCGTCGACCTTCATGCCGTCGATGAACACGTCACCGTCGACCGGGAAAGGCTGATCCGGCGAGATCAGCATCTGCGAGGGCATCAATGCCTTGGTGGGCACGACATGCACAGCCTCTACCGGGACGTGCCGCCCCTCAACCGGGAATCCTTTCCAGTTGAATCCGGTAACCCGCCACCAGGCAATTCCCTCGAAAAGCAAATCCTCGTATGTCTGCGCAAGAACAACAGAATTCGGCACATCCGGGTCAATGTTTCCGCCTAACATCCAACCCGAATCCTCGCGCCTGTCCGGGCGATGCACCGCATGCGGCAACGATCCCAGCGTGCCCGCGATCAGGTTCCGGGAACGTAGTACGGCCGGAACCTGAAGAGCCTCCGCCCGGGTGATTCTCGGGGCAACCGCGCCGCCCCCGGTCATCGCCTCGAGCATCTCCGGAGGGATATCGATGGAGAACTGCGCATCAGGGCGAGGTGCGGCCAGCATCAGATCCGGCGACCTGGCCAGACCGAACATGCGCAGAAGCCCCATGGCCTGCATGGTAACGCCTGACGTCCGATTATCCGATCATCCCATGATTGGATCCTCTGGCGCGTTCGACGCGGTGATGAACCGCGGCTTCCCGATCGGCGTCGGCAGCGTCCGCGCCAGATGCACCGCACCGGCCGCCGCGTACGCAGCGTCCACGTGACCTCCGCCCTTACGGCTGAACCGCCATGCGTCGCCCTGCATCAGCGGCTCAGCGGCGAGGACGTGATCGTTCAGCAGCGGATCGTCGGAGTGCGCGACCTGCTCGGACTTGACCATCTCGGCGAAGCCCATACACACCGCGGAGACCTCGCCCCGGATCTCCTCCACCTTGACACCGGGCGGCGGCCAGCCGGCGCGCCCCTTCCGCTCCGCCAGGTCAGCCGCCAGCGCCGCCGCGGGACCAGCCGGTAGCCAACCCAGCACCTGCGGCCGGACGCTCTTCATGAGCCGAGGTAGATCGCGGCGCAGCCCGTCCGTGCTGTCCCACGAACCGATCACCTCGATCCGCACCCGCCCGTCGACCATCACAGCGGCGGCGGCGAGCGTTGCGTGGAGCCCATCCGGTGCGATGTCGAGGCACAGCGCCACCCGGCTGCGGGCGTCGGCCAAGTCACCGACGTCGAGGCAGTCCCGCCACTTCTCCGGCTCGACCGCCGGATTATTCAGCTTCACGTGCATGCACATGTTCTCGGTCTTGAACCCGGCGAGCTTCTCCCCGCCCTTCTTCATCGCCGTCATCGCATCGCCCAGCAGCGATTCGGCGTCGATCCGGCGCCCCAGGTTCGGATTGGCCTGCGCCAACGCGTCCACATCCAACGGGGAGGACCCGTCAGGGGCGCTGTACTCGATCAGGCCGAGGCGCGGGTCACCCTCCCCCGTCTCGATGAAGGCGAGCGCGTCCTCACGCATGTCGTTCAGCACCACGGACCGGTCTGAGCCGGCGTTGGAGATCGCGTAGATCTGCGCATGACGGATCGCGTTGGTCGCCGGCACGCAGGCGTCATGCGCGGTGTAGTCGTGATGCTGGCGCAGCTCATCCATGACCAGGCGGTCGATCGTCAGCGACCGGCCGCCCTCCTCATTGCTGGCCGCGATCTTGTACCGGGATCCCTCGTCTAGCTCGTACTCGTCCGCGTCCGCGCGCCACAGCACCTGCTCGCCGTTGGCCTTGCGGATGCCGCCCTTGGCGGGGACCTCCGCGCGGAGCCGCTTGATCTTGCGCGCGAGCCGGCACGCCTTGCGCCAGGACTCGGCGGCGTAGTCGAGCTTCGTCGACGTGCCGAGGACCGTGGCGACCTTCTCGACGAACAGCCAATACAGGGTGAGCACCACGAGCAGCTCGGTCTTGCCGTTCTGCCGCGCGACCAAGATCAGGATCTTGCGGAACCGCGGCCGGCCGTCGGGCAGCAGTTCGCCAGCGTGGATGACGACCCATTCCTGCCACGGGTCCAGCGGCCGGCGCAGGATGTTGCGCGCGAACTCGATGACGTCGAAGCCGTAGCTGGTCCCGGGTGTCAGCGCGCACCCGCACCCACACGGGCCCGGCGGTCCCGTGATGAGCGGCGGCGTGAAGATTCGCGGCACCGTGCACCCGAGGACCGGCGCCGCGGCGGCCTCGGTGACGGTCACGACGCAGGCCTGCCCGCCCGCCGCTCCTGGGCCCGCCGGCGCAGCTCCTCCAGCGAATCCGGCGGCGCTGGAGTCTCACCCGAGGCCGGCTGCTCACCGCCAGTCGGCGGCGCTGGCGGGCGCCTGGCCGCGGTCTTCGTCAGCTCCACGACCAGGCCCCGCAGCGCTGACGCCTGCTGCCGCGCCTCGGCCAGCACGCCGTCGACGACCACGCGTACCTCGGCGCCGTTCGCGCTGAACGTCAGCCAGGCTTCGTCCTCGCGGCTGCGGAGCACCTGGTCGAGACGGTCGAGGCGGTCCGTGATCCGGCATGCCTCTTCCAGCAGCACCTTCTGCGCCGGGCCGAGCTCACCGGCCGCGGTCATCTCGCGCCACAGCCGGCGGCCGCGGCTGCCGAGCGCGTCGGCGGAGGACAGCGTCGGCGACAACGGGGCGCCCGCGCTCTCGCACCGACCCGGATCGCACAGAGAGTGATCGCCCGCCGTGTGCTTCCGGGAGCGTTGCTTCCGTTCGGCCGAGGTCAGAGCCACGGCCGACCGTCACTAACCGTGAGTGACCGGACCATGCCAGCCTCACTCTCCGTCGATACTCTCCGTCACACTCGACCGCGACCATGATAGACTTAGGCTCGGTACTACCCCTCTGACCTGCATAAACGCGCGCACCTCGGACGTGACTCCCCCGTCCTACGCGCCCCGCCGTTCGGGGAGAGAGAGGACAG
>Ga0184610_1000185_pt1 | contig 16135 bp, 14 predicted proteins | sample PLM1_100_coex_FD_133011 | JGI IMG/M metagenome (GOLD analysis project Ga0184610, IMG submission 133011) | Groundwater sediment microbial communities from an aquifer in East River, Colorado, USA - PLM1_100_coex | ecosystem: Environmental > Terrestrial > Soil > Riparian zone | place: USA: East... | reverse complement strand
GCTGTCGAGGAGGCCGAGCCAGTGGCGAGGCCGGTGGATTTTGCACGTTGCTTGAGTCTGGAGCCGAGCTAGGTCGAGGCCGGGGGAATTTTGCTTGGTGCCGGGTTCAGTTGACGCGCGCGGCTTGGAGTGGGCAAGATGTCACTAACGACCACTAGTACTGCCACGGAGTGGGCCAACGACGCACAGAGGCCGAGCTAGGTCGAGGCCGGGGGAATTTCGCACGGTGCCGGGTTCAATGATGAAGAAGCGGCTGCGGATTGCGGTCTTGATGGGAGGCCCCTCGCCTGAGCGCGCTGTGTCAATGACCACGGGGCTGCAGATCATCAGCTCGTTGAACCCGCAGAAGTACAGCGTTCTTCCAGTGGAAATCACAAAAGAGGGGAAGTGGCTTCCGCGACCTGAGTTGCTGCAACTACCCGGGACCGCGGCAGCGGGGGAGCACGGGAGCCTGCCGAACCCCGGACCCCGGACCCCGGACCCCGTCAGTATCGAGGAAGTCGTCGAACGTGAGCAGGTCGACGTCGCCTTCATTGCGATGCACGGCCCATACGGCGAGGATGGCACGATGCAGGGGCTGCTGGAGCTGCTCGGCATTCCCTACACGGGGTCTCGTGTGCTGGCGAGCGCGCTCGCGATGGACAAGCTGCGCAGCCGGCAGATCTTTGAGTGGCACGGGATTCCCGTGCCGGCGTACAGGAGCGTCACGGTCGACACATGGCGCGACCGCGGCCATGTCCACCAACAGGTGTCGCGCGACCTGGGATACCCCTGTGTCGTGAAACCCAACGCCGTTGGGAGCAGCATCGGCGTCTCAATCGTCCGTGAGCCGACCGGCCTGGATCCGGCTGTGGACAAGGCATTCACGTATGGACCTCTCGTCCTGATCGAGGAATACGTTTCGGGAATCGAACTGGCCTGCGGGATCGTCGATGATCCCGCTACCGGCGAACCGGTCCCGCTCCCGCTGATCGAGATTGTTCCCCACGCCGATTTCTACGACTATGACGCGAAGTACGCGGCCGGTGGCAGCGAGCACATCATCCCGGCACGAGTCTCCGAGGAGATTGGGACGCGCGCTCAGTCGCTCGCAGTGCGCGCATACAAGGCGCTCGGCTGTGAGGGCTTCTCGCGCGTGGACATCATCGCGCGCAGCACCGACATCGTGGTGCTGGAAGTCAATACGATCCCTGGAATGACCCCCACGAGTCTCTTGCCTGATGCTGCAAAGGCTGCGGGGATCTCATTCCCCGAGCTTCTGGATCGGCTTATCGAAAATGTGATCAAGCGTAGGAAGATTACTCCCCGATCAAAGTAAGCGGGACGAACAACTCTTCTAGGGGCATCGCTCGACGCAGCAGCCGTTGCTCGACAAGATACTGCACCAATGTGGTCAACACATGGTGGTTCGGGCCTAGTCCATAAGGCCACGGATCGGGGCCGAATATTTCGTTCAACTCCTCGAGGTCTGACTGAAGCCACGGCAGCATGTAACGGAGCGCGCTGCTGAATCGCATGCCGGTCAGACAAAGCTCTTTCGCTTGAGCGAACGCCTTGTAGAGGCTCTCAGCGATCCAGGGATGTTCTCGGTAGAGTTCTTCTTTAATGACGACCGTGTGCATGATCGGGAAGATGCCCGTCTTGCGGTAATAGTCCACTTCCCGCTCGCGGTAGTTGGGGAACAGCCGCTGCACGCGTGGGTCGCGGCCGAAGGCGGCAGGTTTGCGCGCTCCGATCAGCGCATCGATCTCGCCGTCGACGAGCATGTCGTTGAGCGTCCGGTCCTGCACCCGCGCAATCGAGACCTCGGCATCCGGAGGATTCACCAGGACATCGGGCCGTCCGGGCGCGTTCACCCCGCCGGAGAACCAGCGAGTCGTTTCAAGCGAGACGCCATACTCGTGCTGCAGAAGCCCGCGTATCCAGATCGCAGCCGTCTGGCTGTACTCGGGAACCCCGATGCGCTTACCCTTGAGATCCTCGGGCTTTCGGATCCCGGCCTCGGCATTCACAAAGATATACCCGTGTCTGAACATTCGTGACGGAAACACCGGGAGCGCGACAAACGGAAAGTCATTCTGCCCCCTGCGGATCAGCGCGTGCGCGCAGGACATTTCGGAGACGTCGAACGCGCGGTTGCTGACCATGCGCGAGAAAATCTCCGGCGGCGACTGGATGGGGACGTAGACAAGGTCGATGCCTTCCGGCCGTACCGCGCCAGTGCGCAGCGCTTCGGTCCGATCGTACGGTCCGCAGGCCAGGGATAGACGTAGTGTCGTCATGAAACCTCCGATCGAGCGTACCTTCTTGGCCTTCCCGCTTCCTTGCTTGGCGGCCAGACAGGATAGTCCTAGCGCTTGGCCTGTGAACGGGGCTGTGGTTTCGCGGCTTCGAGTACCTTTTTTGGCGCAACGGTCATGTAGGCGTCTTCTATCGCGTTCGCGATTTTGTCCCACCCGAGGCCCTGATCGAGGCGAACGCCAATCCAGCGAGGTAGCCGACATATGGCGGAACGAAGTAGTGCCGGGGTTGAGCCTGGATCAGCATACCTCTAATTTCTGCCGACGAGGCACACCAAAGCGCGAGCCGACCGTCACCGTGGTGGTTGTCCATGAACGTAACGAAAGATCTCTTGCCGCCGATGAAGAAGGTCGGTGCGCCGTGGCTCAGCCGCTCGCTGGTCTCGGGGAGGGAGAGGCAGATTTTTCGGACACGGGTGAGGCTGCTGCGAACCGATGTCTTCACCACCTGGCGACCCCTTCGCGGGGGCCATGTCTTGCTACCGCTTCTCACTAACCCGTTTCTGACACCAGACATACAGCGCGTCATACATCGGGGTCTCGAGACGGAGCTTCTCGTGATCGTTGTCGCCATAGATTGTCGCAAACCCAAACGCTATGCTCCGCAACCCCGCCGCTTCTGGCTCGATTGTGATCTCCGCAGGGATATCCGCGCCGTGAACGATGCGTCCCAAGAGCGTAAGGGCGGGATCTTTCAGTTCATACTTCACCAGGATCGATTCGAAACTGCAGCGTCCATCGATGTGACCGAGTTCGACTCCCTTCACATCGAACGGGATCGCCTGCTCGCGCTCGGTGACGGACATGACTTCATCAGCCGGGACAAACAGAAACGTCGCCTCTGGATCGATGAACCGCCGGATCAGCCAGGGACACGCCACGCGATCGACGTTGGCATTCTTACGAGTCACCCACTTCATCTTAATCGCCGCCTGACCCCAATTTCATCATCGTTCCCTAACTGGGTATAGACTGACGGGAGCAGCCCGATCAGTATGATTATAGAGAGGTAAGTTTGTGGACACGCTTCGTTCGTTCGAGAAAACGAACGAATTTTTCCTGCACCTGGCCGAGCGACGACGAAGCGCTGGCGAAAGGCGCGCGCGTACTCAGCCAAGCAGGCGTGGGCACATCTGGTCAGGAAAATTAGGAACTGATGAATTCCCGTTACGACACAGGGTTGAAGATTCGCAAAGAGGTGCTGGGTGCCGATCATGTGGCCCGCTCTTTGGCCGAGGCGACCCTTGACGCCGACTTTCAGCGGTTCATTACGGAAGTGGCGTGGGGATCGGTGTGGGCCCGCCCGGATCTGGACCGTCGCACGCGCAGCCTAGTGACAATCGCGATCCTTGCGGCCTTGGGTCGTGAGGAACTTGCGCTCCACCTTCGCGCGACCCAAAACGTCGGCGTGGACCCGAAGGAGGTCGTGGAGGTGCTGCTCCACGTGGCCGCCTACGCAGGCATCCCCGCCGCTAACGCTGCGTTTGCCGTGGCCAAAGCGCAATTCGGCAATAGCACCCCTAAATCCAAGACGGGAAAGCGGAGACGAGGACGGCACGGTGGTTAGAGCGCGTACTCTAGATTTCCCGCCGTATTTCTATGAGGCCTATCGCTCGACGGTGCGGCGGTCACCGCGCCAGCCGCTCATTGAGGTTCCGCACACGTTATCGGAGATAACCGGTCCTGGACCTGTTGTGAGCGGCACCAACGGTGAAGACAACGACCTCACACAGAATTTGGGCGCAGAGGGCGAGGCCATCGGAGAGCGGATCATGGTCATGGGCCGGGTGCTCGATGACGACGGGAATCCAATGCCTAACACGCTGGTCGAGATCTGGCAGGCCAACGCGGCAGGCCGCTACCGGCACCGGATTGATCAGCATCATGCCCCTCTGGATCCGAACTTTCTTGGGTTTGGTCATTGTCGCACAGACGACCAGGGTAATTATCGCTTCACGACAGTCAAGCCTGGCGCGTATCCGTGGGAGAATCATCCGAACGCGTGGCGGCCCGCCCATATCCATTTCTCGCTGTTCGGTTCGTCCTGGGTCAGCCGCCTCGTGACGCAGATGTATTTTCCGGGCGATCCGTTGCATGAGCTCGATCCGATCTTCAACTCGGTGCCGACAGACGCAGCTCGCGATAGGTTGATTGCCAGGTACGCGCACGATGTGACGAAGTCGGGCTGGGCGCTAGGCTATCGCTTCGATATCATCCTGCGCGGTCCGGAAGGAACACCCTTCGAATCTCCGGTGCCTAGCCGTACCGCCAAGCGATGACCGGACGGGGTCTGACACCTCCACAGACTGTCGGCCCATTTTTCCACGGCGGCATGCTGCAACGTCCGCTGAACGTGATGGTCGCGCCCGAGACGAAGGGTGATCGGGTCCGCATCGAGGGGCACGTCTACGATGGCGATCACGCGCCCGTCTCTGATGCGGTCGTCGAGTTCTGGCAGGCCAACGCGGCCGGTCGGTATCGGCACCCCGCCGATCAGCGATCCGTGCCTCTGGACCAATCGTTCGCCGGCTTCGGCCGCACGGGTACGGACGAAGCGGGAGCCTTCTGGTTCGAGACCATCAGACCTGGACCCGTGCCGTTTCCAGGAGGGGGCACGCAGGCGCCACACATCAACATCGCCGTGTTCGCGCGTGGCCTGCTCCACCATCTGCCCACCCGGCTGTATTTCGAGGATGACTCGGCGGTTCGCGACGACCCGGTTCTGCGCACAGTTCCCGAAGCGCGGCGCGCCACTCTGCTGGCGAAACGGATCGCGGGCGGCACGCCCGTCTATCGGTTCGACATCGTGCTCCAGGGCGACGGCGAAACTGTCTTCTTTCTCATCTAAGTTCCGCTGATGACGAAGGCCGTCCGGTTCCTCTCGCTCGCCGATGCAATCGGAGAGTGTGTCCGAGACGGCGACACGGTTGCGATGGAAGGATTCACGCATCTCATTCCGTTCGCCGCCGGTCACGAGGTGATCCGGCAGGGGAAGCGCAGCCTAACGCTGGTTCGAATGACGCCTGACCTCATCTATGATCAACTGATCGGCATGGGCTGCGCGCGCAAGCTGATCTTTTCGTGGGGTGGCAACCCAGGAGTGGGCTCGCTCCACAGGCTTCGCGATGCCGTCGAGAACGGCTGGCCCAACCCACTGGAAATTGAAGAGCACAGCCACGCCGGTGTCGCGGCTGCTTATGCGGCCGGCGCGGCGGGCCTGCCGCTCGCGGTGCTTCGCGGGTACGTAGGCACCGATCTTCCCAGGGTCAATTCAAATATCCGTTTCATCGATGATCCGTTCACCGGGGAGCGGCTTGCGGCAATCCCGTCGCTGCGGCCGGACGTGTCGGTGATTCACGCGCAGCGGGCGGATCGAGCCGGGAACGTGCTGCTCGAGGGGATTGTCGGCGTGCAGAAGGAGGCGGTGCTGGCGGCAAAGCGGGCCGTGGTCACGGTGGAGGAGATTGTGCCGGACCTGCGGCCGCCCAGCCCGAACTCTGTGGTGCTTCCCAACTGGAGCATCGACGCGATCGTGGAAGCGCCGGGTGGCGCGAAGCCTTCGTACGCCCACGGGTATTACAAACGGGACAACGCGTTCTATGCAGCCTGGGACGCGATCTCGCGCGACCGCAGCACGTTTCTCGATTGGATGCGAACGCACGTGCTCGAGCGAGGTTCTGAATCTCATGCAGTCCAGATTTGACTCCACTCCCTCTGAGATGATGATCACCGCCGCCGCGCGGGCGCTCAAGAATGACGACGTCTGTTTTGTCGGCATCGGCATGCCTTCCGCCGCATGCAACCTCGCCCGCCTCACTCACGCGCCGGATATCGCGCTGATTTACGAGTCCGGCACGATTGGAACGAAGCCGCAGGTGCTGCCCCTATCGATCGGTGATCCTGAACTCTGCGAGACCGCGCTGACTACCGTCTCAGTGCCCGAGATCTTTGCCTACTGGCTGCAGGGTGGACGCTTTACGGTCGGGTTCTTAGGCGCGGCACAGATCGACCGGTTCGGCAATATCAACACGACGATCATTGGGCCGTACGAACGGCCGAAGGTCCGTCTGCCCGGCGGCGGAGGGGCGCCCGAGATCGCGAGTTCTTGCCGTGAGGTCTTCGTGATCGTCTCCCAGACGCAGCGTTCGTTTGTGCCACGCGTCGAGTTTATCACCTCTTTCGGATTCGGGAATGGCGGCGATCACCGCCAGCGTCTGGGTTTGTCTACGCTCGGTCCCAGTCTCGTGGTGACCGATCTCTGTCTCATGCGGCCGGATGCCGAAACTAAAGAGTTCGTAGTGACGTCGATCCACGCGGGTGTTACTCGCGATGACGTCACTGCGCACACAGGTTGGCCCGTACGGTTCTCCGGCGACGTGACGCAAACGCCGCCCCCAGAGGCGGATGAGCTCCGTGTGCTTCGAGACCTCATAGCGCGCTCACCGCGCGGCGGCGGCACGTCGTGAGCGACCTCGCAGCCACGATGTTTACCACTCCGGAGATGGCGGCGATCTTCTCAGGTCGCAGCTTTGTGCAGCGGATGCTCGATGTGGAAGCCGCGCTCGCCCACGCGCATGCGCGCGCCGGGGTGATAACGCAGCAGGACGCGGAGGCCATTGTTTCCAAGTGCCGCGCGGATTTGTTCGATATCACGATACTCTACCAGGAGGCCGCCTCGTCGGGCAGTCCCGCCATTCCGCTCGTCCGCATGCTGGGCGAACATGTCGGCGGCGATGCGCGAAAGTTCGTGCATTGGGGCGCCACGAGTCAGGACGTCATTGACACGGCGATCGTCCTCCAGATCCGTGAAGGCCTCGATCTTCTAACCGAGCAACTCCTCGAGACTGCAACCGCGTGCGCCGCACTTGCCGAACGCCACCGGCGCACACCGATGGCCGGCAGAACGCTCCTCCAGCATGCGGTACCGATCACGTTCGGCTTGAAGGCGGCACGGTGGCTCTCGCTGGTGACGCGCCTCGTGGTGTCCGTCCGCGAACTAAGGCAACGCGTGCTCGTTGTCCAGTTCGGCGGAGCCGCAGGGACGCTGGCTGCGCTTGGCGCTGACGGTATCCGTGTGATGGAGTTCCTGGCGAAGGAGCTCAATCTGGCCGTCCCTGACCTCCCGTGGCACACGGAGCGGGACAGGATGGCAGAGGTTGCCACTCGACTCGGCATCCTGGCAGGTGGAATGGCCAAGGTGGCCACCGATATTGTGCTCCTTTCCCAAACTGAGGTGGGCGAGGTGTCTTCGGCGGCTACGTCGGCCATGGGCGGATCGTCGACGATGCCGCACAAGCGTAACCCCATCGAAGCCACGGCCGCGATCGCCTGCGCGCAGCTGGCGATTGGTGCAGTCCCGACAGTACTTTCATCCATGATTCAAGAGCATGAACGGGGGGCGGGCCACTGGCAGGCAGAGTGGCAGGCGATCCCCGAACTCTTTCGCGCCACTTCGGGTGCGGTAGGGTGGGTTCACCGAGGACTGAGCAATCTTGAGATCGATTCCGACCGTATGCGCACCAATCTCAATATGACGCAGGGATTGATCATGGCTGAAGCGCTCACGATGGCCCTAGCCGCGCGCCTGGGACGGCAGCAGGCTTATCGGATCGTGCAGCTGGCATCTGAGCGTGCCGTTCGGGAAGTGAAAAACCTTCAGGAAGTGGCCGCATCCGATCCTCTGATTCAGGCTGTGCTCTCATCCGACGAAATCGAACGGGTGTTTGACGTCACCGGTTATCTAGGCAGCGCGGATGCGTTTATCGACCGCGCGCTTTCCGGCTTTCGCGAACTGCGACCCCAGCCGTCTGCAAGGTGATGTGATGACCGTTGCAGATCTGGCGCGGGACTTGCGAAACGCGCGGGTGTTTGACCTCGAGCATCCGCGCTGGTTCGGTGACCCAGTGCATCCTCCACATCGGCCGGGAACGCTCTTCACGCTGCATCGCCGTCATGAGCCGGGCCTCGAAGAAGCGCGCTCCAGCGCGGCGGGGATGATCTTCACCGCCGAGCACGCCGGGACGCACATCGACGCGTTCTGTCATCAAGCCCTCAATATGATGCTGTACGGTGGCGTCCGGGTCACACCTGAAGTCCAGACGCCGACGGGATTCACGAAACTTGGGATAGATACGGTCCCGCCGATCATCGCCCGCGGGGTCATGATCGATCTCGCTGCACACCGTGGCAGCCGGGTCCCCGAGCGCTCCCTCATCAGTGCGTCTGATCTCGAAGCTGTACAAAAGGCTCAGAAGACGGAAATCCGTACAGGCGACGTCGTGCTGGTGCGGACTGGCACAGATACCTTCTGGAACGATCCGGAGAGGTATCTAAATGGTGCCGGTATCTCAGGGGATGCATCTGAGTGGCTGGCGGACAAGAAGGTGCTCGCCGTTGGGTCTGACAACGTGGCCTGGGACCTGCCGGGCTACGTCGACGGGCGGCTGAAGGTATCGCTGCCGGGCCATGTCGTCCTGCTCGTCCAGCGGGGGGTTTACATCGTCGAAAATCTGAATCTCATCGAGCTCTCAGCAGCTCGTGCCTACGAATTCATCTTTGTGTGTCTGCCGCTCAAGATTCGCGGCGGCACGGCCAGCCCGGTTCGACCTGTGGCGCTCGTCCAAGGCTGAGCGTACCAGCGTGATCAACAGCAACGACTTTCTGGATAAGGTAGTCGCGGTTACGGGTGGAGCCCAGGGGATAGGCCTGTGCCTCGTGCACACATTCGCCCAAAGCGGCGCCAAGGTGGCTTATTGCGACCTCAAGGTGCAGTCTGGGCGCTATTGGGAACGCAGGCTCACCGATGAAGGCATGGATGTGTCCTTCATTCAGGCGGACTTGGGACGGGAAGCCGGCGCGCGGAAGTTTGCTAGAACGGTGGTTCGCAGATACCAACGCGCCGACGTGCTGATTAATAACGTAGGTATCCTGGACTTTGGCCAAGATTTCCTCAGACGCCCTCTTCAAGAGTGGAACCGGATCATTAGTGTCAATCTGACATCCTACTTTCTGTGCTCTCAGCTGTTTGCTCCGGAACTGATCAAATCCAAAGGCTGCATCGTCAATATCGCGTCAACCCGCGCGTTGATGAGCGAACCTGACACGGAACCCTACTCTGCTTCAAAAGGTGGGATCGTTGCGCTGACGCATTCACTCGCGGTCACCCTCGGTGATCGAGGAGTCCGGGTGAACTGCGTCAGCCCCGGGTGGATCGACACTTCCCAATGGCAGATGAAACCTTCCAAGCCGAAACTGAGGAAGATCGACAATCGTCAGCATCCCGCGGGCCGTGTTGGAAGGCCCGAAGACATCGCAGCCGTTTGCCTTTTTCTCGCTGCGCCACGTTTGGCGGGGTTCATCACAGGACAGAACTTCGTGGTGGATGGCGGCATGACCAGGAAAATGATTTACGAGTGAAAGCACGGAGCAGCCAGGCATGACGTTCCGCCGTGGAACACTCCTCTGTTTGGCCCTTCTTGTTATCGTCCTCGTTGGTCCCCCGCTGTCCCCGCTCGCTGCGCGCGTCACGGCCACGCTACAACCCGCGGCGGCCGATCTTGCTTCCCGGCTGGATCCACTTCTCGCGGATCCCAGGCTTTCCAATGTCCAGGTCGCGGTTGTCGTACGCGATGCCTCGTCCGGTACCGTGCTTTATGAAAGAAACGGCCGTGCCCGGCTCATCCCCGCCTCAAACCAGAAGCTCCTTATCGCAACTGCCGCCTTCGCAACACTGGGGCCAGGGTATCGATTCCGCACAAGTCTCTTGACGAGTGGCCGCCAGCGGGGTCAGACGCTCGAGGGCAACCTGTACCTGAGGGGAACCGGGGATCCCACAATGGTGCCTCAGCGCTGGAACGAACTTGCCGCGGCGCTAGCCAGTCAAGGGATCACGCGCGTGCGCGGGCGGCTGATAGCAGACGACACCTGGTTCGACGATGTCCGCCTCGGCCCCGATTGGTCCTGGGATGATGAGCCCTTTGCTTTCGCCGCGCAGGTATCCGCGCTGACAGTCTCCCCCGACGAGGACTTCGATGCGGGAGCGATCATCGTTGATCTCCAGCCGGGAAGCGGTCCCGGCGCGCCGGCACGCATGACGCTGACGCCGCCCACTCAGTACGTGCGGATCGTGAATCAGGTCATCACAGACAGCGCAGGCTCCGAAGCGCGTCTGAGTATCGTTCGGGCGCACGGAGAGAACACCATTGTGCTTACGGGAAGCCTGCCCGTAAGTGCGTCGGCCGTGCGCCGCAGGATCAGCATTTGGGAACCTACCGGTTATGCCGCCGACATCTTTCGGACAGCCCTCGAGCAGAACCGGATCCGCGTCGACAATCCTACAGCGTTTGGATCCGCGCCCCTGACCGCACGCGAAGTTGTGGCGCTAGAATCGATCCCCCTGTCGGAACTCGCCGTTCCATTTCTCAAACTTAGCAACAATACGATTGCGGAAATCCTTGTGAAAACGATGGGGCGGTATGTCTACGGTGAAGGGAGCTGGAGAAGCGGCATGCAGGTCGTGGCTGACTACCTGGTGAGCGTGGGCATCGATACGACCTCGTTACGGCTCCGGGACGGATCGGGTCTGTCTCGCCTCAATCTCGTTTCCGCGAGTGACTTAACGGCAGTGCTGGTTGCGATCAGGCGAGAGCCATGGTTCAGTTCCTTCTATGACGCGCTGCCCATCGCAGGGGTCGAGGATCGTCTTGTCGGCGGCACGCTGCGATTCCGGATGCGGGGAACGGCAGCCGAACGGAACGTTAGGGCCAAGACAGGTACCCTGACCGGCGTCACGGCGCTTTCGGGCTATGCGACCGGCGGGGGAGGACAGGTGCTGGCGTTTTCGATTCTCATCAACAACTTCGTCGGCAGCGTTCCCCGTGATCTTGAGGATGCGATTGCCGCCGCACTGGCTGGACCCGGACCGCCGGGGCGTCCGGCGCCTTAAGCAGAGGCACCGCCCGTTCCTTCCGCGCATGCATACAGCGTGTCTACCGTCCGGTGCGGCCGGTCTCGACCGTGCCTCGGGTAAGGTGGTGCGCCAGGAGTATTGGGATGACTGTGACAGCGATGACGAAGAGCGCAGCGATATGGCAAGGACATGTCGGTGTATGCGCTTGAGGAGTACACGCGGATCAAGCACGTCATGGCAGCCATTGATTGAAAGCGCAAACTAGCTGCCTTCAGACCATCTTTCCTCTTAATGGGGCCGCGCGTAGAGTTCGATTAGGCCGGCTCAAACAGCTCAATGGGATTACCGGAGGGGTCCTCGAGGAGGATCTGTTTTCCGCCGGGACCCTTCACAATCTCGTTCCGGAAGCGGAGTCCGGCTTTCTTCAGTTCGTCCACCAGCGCCTCGATATTTTTGACCTCAATCACGAGCCGGTTCCAGCCGCCGGCTTCAGGTCGGCGACCGTCCGGCATCGGCCGGGCCGCGGAACTTTGAGGCCCTGCCAGCCAGAGCGTGAGGTCATCTCTTACGACGGTCGCAAACGCAGGTAACATCTTGTACCCGACTTTGAATCCAAGACGTTTTGTGTAGAAATCGACCGCGACGTCGACTTCGTCAACGATGTACCTTACAGTCGCCATGCCGCTGTCTACTCCCCGTCTCCGCCTCCGGCGTCACTGCCGAGGAGCTCCGGCGAAGGTCGTGTCGCGCGCCGCGCCGTGAGGCTTCCCACGAGACCGGTCAACAGACCTCTGATGAACCCGGCAAACCGACTCATGATTCTCAACCGCCCAAGATCGTCGAACAGCGAGTAAATCACCGGGATCGCGACCAGCGTCAGCACCAACGACAGCACCTGGCCGCCGATGATCACCGAGCTCATGGCCCGGTTCGTCTCCGCGCCGACGCCGCTACTGATCGCCAGCGGAATCATCCCTGCCACGAAGGCAATGGTGGTCATCAGGATCGGGCGAAGCCGGTCGCGGCTGGCCGCGATGATCGCTGCGTTCCGGTCCAGACCCTTCGCCCGCAGCTGGTTGGCGTGATCGATCTGAAGAATCGCGTTCTTCTTTACGACCCCAAAGAGCACCAGGATCCCGAGCTGGGACAGGATGTTCAGCGAACCCCGCAACAAGAGGATCGAGAGCAGCGCAAAGGGCACGGTCAAAGGAAGTGAGAGCAGGATCGTGATCGGGTGGCTCCAGGATTCGAACTGAGCCGCCAGCACGAGGTACATGAACACGAAAGAGAGCATGAATGCCGTCATGAAAGCCGCCGCCTGCTCGCCCTGCGCTTCGGCTGCTCCTGCGAAGTTGGTTGCGTATCCGGCCGGGAGCGCCAACCCGCGGATGGTGGAGTCCAGTTGTTGCAGGACACCGGCCTGATCGGTGTTGGGCAACAGGTTCGCCGAGAGTGTGACTTGACGCCGGCGGTTGAAGCGGTCGATGACGCTGGGACCGACGCCGCGTTCAATCCGAACTACCTGCTCGAGCGGTACTGCCCCCAGCGACGCCGAGCCCGCGGTGAGCTGGTTTAAGCCTTCCAGATTTCTGCGATACGCGGGTTCCGCACGCATATGAACCTCATATTGCTCCCCGCCTTCGGTAAAGGTGGAAACCTCAATCCCTCCGACAAGCACGCGCAGCGCCATCGCGGCGTCCATCACACTTACGCCGAGGGCGGCCGCGCGCTCGCGGTCGACCGTGACGCCGAGCTGTGGCTTGCGGGCGATGAGAGAGGAATTGACATCGACCACACCCGGCATTTCGCGTAGGGCCTTTTCTCCAACCTCCGCTGCACGCGTCAGCACTGCGAGATCAGGACCGCTGATCACATAGCTAATGGGCTCGAATCCTTCGCCGAACTCTGAGGCCAGGCTCACCTTTGTTCGCAGACCGAGGTACGCGTACTTCGGGAGCACGTCGTCGCGCACCCGTGCCATTAAAGTGTGTTGGGAAAGTGTCCGTTCGTTGACATCCGTGAGCTTCACGAAGAGCGTGAAGCGGTTCGGCGTACGCTGGGCGTCGTCTCCAACCGTGATAACGGTATGTTGAACACCGGGAAGGCGGCGTATCTCGAGACCCATCTGGTTCGCGAGCCGTTCCGTCGACTCGAGCGTCCACCCCTCGGGCGCCCGCACGATGACGTCGAATTGAGATTCGTCGTCCTCTGGGAGGAAGTTCTGGTTCACAGCCGCGCCGAGCGGTGCGATGCTGAATAGCGTGACGAGAATTAGGATGCCCACGACCCACCGCCGGCGCAATGAAGCACCCAGCAGTCTCAAATACCACTGCTCGACGGTTCCGTAGATCCGGCCGCGAGACTCGCCCGAGGGCTTGGCGATCGCCACCTCCGAAACTTGCTCGGGCTCTGGGTCTGCATTGCCCGGCTTTGTCCGCTTGGATAACCACCGTGATGCGAGAGACGGAGTGAGGGTGAAGCTCACCAGCAAAGAAACCCCGATGGCGAATGCCATCGTGTACCCGAAGCTCGCCATGAAACGCCCGACGATACCACCCATGAAGGCGAGCGGCAGGAAGACTGCGATGAGGCTGAGCGTCGTCGCCGTAACGGCTGGCCCGATCTCACGCGTACCCTCAATCGCCGCTTGCTTCGGCGGCATGCCTTTTTCGTGGATGAACCGATAGATGTTCTCCAGCACCACGATGGCGTCATCGATGACGATGCCGACCACCAGCGCCAGAGCCAGCAGTGTGATCGTGTTGAGGGTGAGACCCATCGCAGATAAGAGAGCGAAAGTACTAATGAGTGATGCAGGGATGGCGATGGCCGCGATAATTGTGGAACGCCAGTTCCAGAGGAAGACGAGCACCACCAGCGCCGCGAGGATCGACCCCAAGATCAGGTGCTCCTGTACAGCGTGCGTAGACGCTTCGACGAACACCGCCTGATCGCGGATGATCTGCAGTTCATAGCCCGGCGCCAGTGTGGCTTCGAGCTCGTGCGCCCGTTCCTTGACGGCCTCGACGACCCTCAGCGTATTGCTGCCTGACTGCTTTCTCACTCTGAGTATGACCGCGCGCTCGCCGTCGACATTGGCGACGGTCTCCGCTTCGGCTGCACCATCTTCGATGCGGGCGATGTCGCCGAGCGCGATCGGGACACGATCACGGCTGGCAATGACGACGCGTCCGAGTTGTTCGAGGGAATCAACACGTCCCAGCGTTCTGATGGTGAGACGCTCGGCGCCCTGATCCAGGCTGCCTGCCGGGACCTGGACGTTCTGTGTTTGAAGTGTCCGGATGACCTCGGAAACACCCAACCCGTAGGCCCGGAGTTTGGCCGGGTCGACCAGGATGTTGATCTGGCGCGCCTGTCCGCCAACGATCTGCACCTGACCGACGCCCGCCGTTCCTTCCAGCGCGGGGCGAATGACCTTGTCCGCGTACTCGGTGATATCACGGATCGGCCGGTTCGCCGAAAGCGCATACATCAAGACGGGGGTAGCGCCCGGATCGAGCCGCTCGATCACGGGGGGATCGATCTCCGTGGGGAGGTCCGGCAGGGTCACGTTGACCTTATCCCGCACCTCCTGCACGGCAACGTCGATGTCTTTCTCAAGAAGAAACTGGATGAAGATGATCGAGAATCCCTCAGCGGATGTGGAACTCAGCATATCGATGCCGCTGATCGTGTTGACTGCCGCTTCGATTTTGTCTGTGACGTCAGTCTCGACTTCCTCGGGAGAAGCACCGAGCACGCGTGTGGTGATCGTGACAAATGGGATGTCGATGTTCGGCCAGCGCTCCACGTTCAAGCGGTAGTACGAGAAGGCGCCGAGGAAGACCAGCGTCAGGATGAGAACGGCGGCCAGGATCGGCCTACGGACAGAAATTTGAGCGAGCCACTGCATGAGCGATGCCCCCTTACCGTTGTGGCGTTCGTGGCGCCACGGCCTGATTGTCTGTAAGACCCTCTTGACCCTCGATGACGACCATCTCACCTACTTGGACTCCCGACTTGACTTCCACGAGTCCCTCCTGACGCTCTCCCAACGTGACCGCCCGCCGGACGGCGCGGCCATTCTGGACGACAAAAACCACAGGTCCGCCCGCGGTCGTGATCACCGCGCGCTCTGAAATCTGCAGGACGCTGGGACGCGATCCGGTGACGATGGTTCCGCGCGCGAACATTCCTGGCTGGAGCATCCGCTGCTGATTGGGAACACGGACCTTGACCACGAATGCTCGACTCACGGCCGACGCCCCAGGACTGATCTCCGCGATCCGCCCGTTGAACATCCGGCCGGGCAAGGAGTCCACCGTGACCGTCGCGGTCTGACCTACACGAAGCGCGGTGCGGTTTCGCTCCGGAACCGCCAGTTCCACATTCACCGCATCGAGCTGAGCAAGCAGGAAGGATGGGATGGCGGGTGAGACGCTCTCGCCGGGCTCGACCATTCGCTGCACAATCGTCCCCGCAAAGGGTGCCGTAAGTACAAGATCGCGTACACGGACGCGGGCCGCTGCAAGCCCCGCTTCCGCTCCCGCCGCCTGGGCCTGCGCGGCTCGGATCTGTTCGACGCGCGGCCCCTCATTCACGATATTCTGCTGCTGTCGCGCAGAGTCGTATGTGGTACGGGCCATGCGAAGCTGCGTCTCAACGACATCCAGCTGCTGCTTGGCGATGGCGCCCATCGCGTAGAGAGAACGCATTCGCTCGGCTTCGGTCTGCGCCTGGTCGAGTGCGGCCTTGGCCTGCGCCACCGCGTTAGCGGCCTGCTGCCGTTCCTCGGGAAGCGCTCCTGCCTGCAGTAGATCGCGTTGAGCGCGTGCCGCTGAGACGGCCGCCCGCGCCTGCGCCTCCCCCGCGAAGAATTCACTCCCATCGAGTCTGAGCAGTGCCGTTCCAGCCCCGACCCGATCGC
>Ga0184610_1000184_pt1 | contig 16167 bp, 20 predicted proteins | sample PLM1_100_coex_FD_133011 | JGI IMG/M metagenome (GOLD analysis project Ga0184610, IMG submission 133011) | Groundwater sediment microbial communities from an aquifer in East River, Colorado, USA - PLM1_100_coex | ecosystem: Environmental > Terrestrial > Soil > Riparian zone | place: USA: East... | reverse complement strand
CGACGTCCTACAACCCGCCGTCGCGGTTCCTTTCGGAGATCCCTGCGGAGCTGCTGCGCTCGATCGAGGGGGAGGAGGAGCCCGGGGGCGCCGTGATCGGCGGCCGAGGATCGTCGATCCGGGAGGCCGTGATGACCGGCCGGCGGGAGCCAGTGGAGGTCTCGCCGGGTGACACGGTGCTCCACGACCGGTGGGGCGAGGGGGTGGTGCTCACGGTCTCGGGGACGGGATCCGACGCCGAAGCCACCGTGATCTTCGAGGACGAAGGGGAGAAGCGGTTGCTCCTCGCCTATGCCCCCCTCAAGCGCGTCGGCTAGGTCGTTTCCGCGATGGTGTGGCGCCGCAGGCCGCGCGCAGGGTCCCAGGCCAGCGCGTAGCGCTCGTCGCCGAAGACGGTGTACCCGGCGGACTCCACGTCCAGGGCGAACAGGTGATACTCGGGCTCGTCGGGCGCCCATCCGATCCGGGCCTTGATGGCGTCGCGGTACGACTGCCGGACGTCGGGAGCGGAGACGTCGATGGCCCGGCCGTAGAGCTTCACGTCTCCTTCGGTTCCTTCACGATCGCTGGTCACGCTGTGGACGACGATCCGGGGGTCGCGGAGCAGGTCCACCGCCTTCCTGGACCGCCACATCATCCCCAGCAGGAGCTCGCCGGAGGCGAAGTCGAGCTCGCACGGGCTGATCCGCGGCGAGCCGTCACGCCGCAGCGTGCCCACCAGGCAGAGCCCATCCGTGCGGAACCGGGCCTCGACCAGCTCGGCCAGCTGGGGCGCGGCAGCCGTGAACCCCTCCCAGTTCATCCGTGGGGTCAGCGGAACAACGCGAAGGAGCCCGCGACGACGATGATCACGGCGACGACCAACGGCGCGACGACCCACGCCAGGCCGAGCCGGCCACGGTAAGGGCCGAGCGTGCCGACCTTCGTCGTGGGCTTCAGGCCGGGCGGACGGAACCGGAATCGCTTCCTGGCCATCGCTCGAAGTATCGCAGGCCGCGTGCGTGGCGTACCGGCGCGGAACGCACCAAGGGGTTCGCTATGATGGCCGCCGATGCCCGAGAAGTACCGGATCATCGTGGCCAAGCCCGGCCTCGACGGGCACGACCGCGGCGCGAAGGTCGTCGCTCGTGCCCTCCGAGATGCCGGGTTCGAGGTCATCTACACGGGCCTGCACCAGACCCCCGAGCAGATCGCCGAGACGGCGATCCAGGAGGACGCCGACGGCGTGGGCCTGTCGTGTCATTCGGGAGCGCACATGACGCTCTTCCCCAAGGTGGTGAAGCTCCTCCGAGAGCGGGGTGCCGGCGACATCGTGGTGTTCGGCGGCGGCATCATCCCCAAGGACGACATCCCCAAGCTCCAAGCCGAGGGCATCGAGCGGCTCTTCACGCCGGGCGCGCCGACGGGCGAGATCGTGGCGTGGCTTCGCGAACGCCTGCCGGCCAAACAGGCCAGCTGATGGACCTGTACGAGCACCAGGGCAAGGAGCTCTTCGCCAAGCACGGCATCCCCTTGGTCGAGGGTTCCGTGGCCGAGTCGGCAGCGGAAGCCCGCCGGATCGCCGAGCGCCTGGGCGGCAAGGTGGCCGTGAAGGTCCAGGTCCAGATCGGGGGGCGAGGCAAGGGCGGCGGCATCGCCCTGGTGGGCTCGCCGGAGGAGGCGGAGGCCGCGGCGGCGCGGATGCTCTCGGAGGGGTTCCACGGAACGAAGGTCACGCGTGTCCTGGTCGAGCGGCTGGTCGACATCGCGGAACAGTTCTACGCGGCCATCTCGCTCGATCGGAGCGCCGGCGCCTACCTGGCGATCGTCTCCTCGGAGGGCGGGATGGACATCGAGGAGGTGGCCCGGGAACGACCCGAGGCGTTGCGCCGGGTGCGCGTCGATCCGTTGTTGGGGCTGCACGCCTATCAGGTGCGCTACGCGGTGGGCCACCTTCCCGGGGAGGCGCGCGAGGGCTCGGCGGCGATCCTGGCCAAGATGCACGAGGTGCTCGCGGTGAACGACGCGACCCTCGTCGAGATCAACCCGCTGGCCCTCTTGGCCGACGGCCAGGTGGTCGCGCTCGATGCGAAGGTCACGATCGACGACAACGCGCTGTGGCGGCATCCCAAGATCGAGTCGCTTCGCTCCACGTTCCCCATCGATCCGGTGGAGGCCCGGGCCAGGGAGGCCGGGCTCCAGTACGTGAAGCTCGACGGGGAGGTGGGGATCATCGGCAACGGCGCCGGGCTGGTGATGGCGACGCTCGACGTCGTGGAGCTGGCCGGTGCGAAACCGGCTAACTTCCTCGACGTCGGCGGAGGGGCCAGCGCGGAGGTGATGGCCGTATCGCTCGAGGTGATCCTGTCGGACCCGAGCGTGCGATCGGTCCTGGTGAACATCTTCGGGGGCATCACGCGGTGCGACGTGGTGGCCCAGGGCATCCTGGAGGCCCTCCAGCGGGTCACCCCGGGCGTCCAGATCGTGGTCCGGCTGGACGGCACGAACGCCCCAGAGGGCCGGAAGATCCTGGCCCAGGCGAACCATCCCCACATCGTCCCGGAGGAGACGATGCTCGAGGCCGCGCAGCGTGCGGCCGAGCTGGCGAAGGCGGCCTGATGGCGATCCTGGTGGACGAGACCACCCGGGTTGTGGTGCAGGGATTGACCGGCAGGGAGGGCAGGTTCCACGGGCTCCGCAACCGAGCTTACGGGACGAAGGTGGTGGCCGGGGTGACCCCCGGCAAGTCCGGCCAGAACGTGGAGGGCATCCCGGTGTTCGACACGGTGGCGGAGGCGGTGGCCGAGACCGGCGCGAACACGTCCCTGATCTTCGTGCCGCCCCGGTTTGCCGCGGAGGCCGTGTACGAGGCGGCCGACTCCGAGCTCCGGCTCATCGTGTGCATCACCGAGGGCATCCCGGTCCGGGACATGGCACAGGTCACGGGATACCTGCGGGGCAAGCCGTCAACGCTCGTGGGACCGAATTGCCCCGGCGTAATCTCGCCGGGGAAGTCGAACGTGGGCATCATCCCTGGGGAGATCTGCATGGCCGGCCGGGTGGGCCTGGTCTCCCGTTCGGGTACCCTCACGTACCAGATCGTGCACGAGCTGACGCAGCGCGGCGTTGGGCAGTCCACGTGCGTGGGGATGGGAGGCGACCCCGTGCACGGCATCGGCTTCATCGGCTGCCTCGAGCTATTCGACCAGGATCCCGAGACCGGCCTGGTGGTGCTGATCGGGGAGATCGGGGGCGATGACGAGGAGCGCGCCGCAACTTTCATCGTGGAGAGGATGCGAAAGCCGGTCGTCGGCTACATCGCCGGGTTCACCGCGCCGCCGGGAAAGCGCATGGGCCATGCCGGGGCCATCGTCACGGGCTCGAGCGGCACGGCCCAGGCCAAGGCCGAGGCGCTGGAAGCCGCCGGCGTGAAGGTGGGCCGGACCCCCACCGAGGCGGCAGAGCTCGTCGAGGGGGCACTGGCATGAGCGACGTCCCTCCACCGCCCCTCGCGTCCGTGTACCCCGGCGGGGCGCGAGGCGCTCCCCGACAATCTCCCGTAGATGCGTTCACCCGCGGGTGGTCCACCGCGCTCGTTCGAGGCCTGGTGGCCTTCGTCGTGATGGCCGGGGTGGGACAGGCGGCCGCCTTCGTCGTCTACCTCGTCGGGGGCCGGCCCGGCTCCGCGGGCACGTTCGCCAAGCTCGGCTGGTTCTACTTCGACTGGTTCCACCACATCGCGCTGACCGCCAGCGTGCCGAAAGTCTCGATCCCCGACCTCCCGGCCACTGGCGGCCTGCTGCCCGGAGGGGCGTCCATCCGGTTCCACGTGGGGCTCGCCCTGATGCTCGGGACGTTCCTCGCGGTCTGGCTCCTGTACGGAGCCGGAAAGGCGGTCGCCGACCGGGCCGACGGCGGCGGGCTGGCCCGCGTCCTTCACGGGCTGAAGGTGGCGCCGGTGTATGCGGTTCCCTGCTTCCTTTTCTCTTTGCTCGTGAGCCTGAAGGCCAGCATCCCGCCGAGCGCGTTCGCCTCGGGATCCGTGGACGTGAAGTCCTCGGCGGCCCAGTCGTTCCTGATCCCGCTGCTGATCGCGGCCGCCGCCGGGGCGGCAGGTGGGTTGCGGTCGGCCCGCTACGAGCTCCTGACCCGCGAACCGTGGGGTCGGCGGGTGTCAGGAGCTCTGGCCGGTGGGTTCAGGATGTTCGTGCTCGGCATCGTGCTGTCGTTCGTAGGGCTCCTGGTCCTGGCCGTGGTCCACCCGGACGCCACGAAGGCGTACTTCCGGGTCGTGTCGGAGCCGCCGGAGGACGAGACGGCCCTCATCATCGGGCACCACGTGCTGGTGCTTCCGAACCAATCGATGTGGGTGCTGGTCCCCGCGATGGGCGGGTGCGACGGCGTGTACGGGAACGGTGAGTCCAGGACGTTCCTCTGTTACTGGAAGTACCCGAAACAGGTGTCGGTCTCGGGTCCCGGCCGGTCGCCGGGGAGCGTCCTCTCCGGGCTGCCGCAGGTTCAGACCGCGTTCGGGACGGCGCCGATCGGCTACTTCCTGTTCCTGCTGGTCCCGGCGATATCGGTCCTCCTTGGCGGCCGGCACGCCGTCAGGAAGCGGGTACGCTTCCGGTACGAGGCCGCCGCCGTCGGGGCGGCCGCCGGCGTGACGTTCGGCATCCTGGTGGCGGTGGGTTCCTGGTTCGCGTCGCTTTCGGCCGGGGTGTCGGGCAACGTCGCGGGTCTCTCCACGAACCTCTCGGTCACGATCGGGCCTGACGTGGTGATCGGAGGCCTCATCGCACTCGTGTGGGGCATCGTCGGCGGGGGCATCGGCGGGTGGGGGGCGGGACGGGAGCTCCCGGCACGCGGGCCACTCCGAGCGTCCGACTCGATGGACGTCCCGGAACCACCGCCCGAGTCCGAGCCCGCGGAACCTCGCTAGGGCTGGGACGAGGTCGCCGCCGCGATGAACAGCAGCAGGATCGCAGCGCTGATGATGATGCCGGTGATCAGCATGGCCCTGGCCTTCTGAGGGTCGACGTCCTTGTTGATCAGCCAGGCGATGAGTCCCCCCAGCCAGCCCATGAAGATCGGCAGCAGCCACCACGCACCGCTGACCTCCCTACGGGGCTGGGCCGGCCCGTAGGCGTAGCCCGGCTGGGACGGCCACGTGGCCGGGGCCGGCGCCGCGGTCGCGGCGCCGGCCCCGATCCCCACCTCCGCGCTGTAGGGCTCGTCCGCGGCGAACTTGAGCCAGGCCTCACGCCATCCTTCGTCGGTCCGGGGGAAGGTCGCGATGGGGGGACCCGGCCGCTGCCGGTCCCAGATGCCGAAGAAGTCGCGCTCGTAGCCCAGCAGGTAGCGGCGACCAGAATGGGTGTACTGAAGCGCGTCCTGGCTCGACCCCGGAGCCGCCGCCGGCTCGGCCCACGCCGAGCTCCCGGTCGCGGCAGGCGCGGTGAGGTCCCCCCCCGGCGCTTCGGTCGCGCCGGGCGTCGCGGTCGGGAGCATGCTCCCGCAGTACCGGCACTTGATGGCGTCGTCCTGGATCTCCTCGGCGCAATACGGGCACCTCTTCACCGCGGGCTCCCCTTCGTCAGCGTGGTCGGTTCCACACGGCGAAGGCCCGGCCTGACGGCCGGGCCTTCGAAGTGTCCCGCATGCCTAGCCGAGGCCCGCACCGCTCGGCGGAGGCGGAGTGGTCGAGACCGGCTCGCTGTAGAGCATGTAGGCGCCGTAGGCCCATACCAGGTTCAGCGCGAGCCCCACGAAGATCCCCCATGACAGGCTCGCGGCTGTCGGCTTGGCCACCAACCCGAGGAGCGTGAACAGGAGGGCGAGGCCGGCGACGGCGATATGGAGCAGCCCCCGCTGCACGGGCAGCTTGAGATCGGTGCCCATCACCTTGGTCACGACGACTTCCACGATCGCCAGGAGGGCCAGGAACCAGGAGATGATCACCGTGTTGTGGAAACCAGAGTAATGCCCCACCGTGAACGTCACGCCGAGGGCCGTGCAGCAGCTGTACCAGATGGGCAGGAACGTCCAGATGACGAACGCGATCGTCCCGCCGAGGATGATCTTGTCCGCCGTTGAAGCTTTGGACAGGTCGAAACCCTGACCTTGCTGTGCCATCGCTCCCCTTTCCTTCCCCGAGCGCCGTGGCCGCGCAGCCTGGGCTATCCAATACCGGGGCACGAACCGAGTCAACCACGCGGCGCCTGTGGCTCTCGGGCCCGGACCATCGTGGCCAGGGCTGCCGCGCAAGCCAGTGCACCCGAAGGGATCGCGATCCACGGCCCGAGCCACGGCCGGGTGAACGGGGGAGGTCGAAGCGTCGCCAGGGTTGCGCCGACGGTCACCGCCGCGCCGAGCACGCTCTCCACGATGGCCCACGGCGGATGCGGTCGGATGCGCAAGCCCCGCATCGCCAGCCAGACCGCCAGTCCGAGAGCGGCGGCGATCGCGGCGAGGACCGACCACTGGGCGGTTCGCCCCCAGGCCCCGAAGGGGTGCGAGCCTTCCCCGAACCGCGTCCACGGCAGGAACGTCGTGGCGCAGGCCACGGCGAACGCGAGCCCGACGACCTTCCACGGCAGGCTCCACCGCTCTGTCGTCGGCAGGACGTCGGTGGGCAGCCCGGGGCCCAGGGCCTCCTCTAGGCATTCCACGCCGAGGACCCGGCCCCGCACCGGCACGGCGCAGGCGAGGCAAAGCGGCCGCCCGCAACTGTCGCATCGAGCCACCGAGAGGCTCGCCGGGTGGAGGTCGCAGCGCTCGCTGCTCTTCGTGCTCTTCTCGTCGGGCGGCACGAGCCAAATCCTAGCGTCGGCGTTCGGATGGTCGTGTTTGACGGGGAGGGTGAAGGGGCGGCGTCGAATCGCGCCCGTGGCGTCCCCCTCCTGTGTGTGGTCGCCGGTGTCCGCCGGGGTGCTGGGGACGGTGGGGACGGTGGCGGTGGATTCGAGGTCTGGGTCGCGGGGCCGTCGGGGTCCTACTCGGCGTGGGGCGTGGGGATGGCTGATGTGCGGGGCGGTGGAGAGGCCCGCGGCGTGGCGGGCGAGGGCGGCGGGGGGTGGGGTCCGGTGGCCGTGTGCGGCGTAGGGAGTTGGTGGTGGTGGGGTCGATGTAACACGAGCTCAGCAACGCTTCCGGGATCTGATCGATCGCTCCCAGTTCAGGCGAAGACGGGCCTCGGCTTCGAAGTGAAGCGTTTGTCGTCGGCACTCCGCGCCCAGGCGACGACCGGGCGGCGCAGATCGATGCCCATGGCCCGTACCTCCGCCATCTCGAAGTAGACCTGATGGGCATCGTGGGGCGCGATGACCTGGGGAAGCGTTCCATCGGCGATTGGCCGAGTCATCACGGCTTGGCGCCCGGAGCCATCCTGAAGCAGAACCCCCGCGCTGGTGATACGAACGGGATGGTCGCTTCGGTTCGTCATCGTGATAATGACGACTTCGATGGGACCGTAGGTAACTAAGCCTGCCGACAGCCGAACCTCGACGACCGTTCGCCGAGCCGGTGCCCGGGATGCGATCTGCCAGATCAGACCGCCGGTTGCGACGACCGCCCCGTAAACTGCGATCGCGGTCGTCGAGTCCATCGCTACCATGCGGCGTCGCCAGTTGGGGCCGGGGTCCCAGTCACGTCTTAGCCCTCCCGTTAATCGCACCCCGACCCATCGTTGTCGGCATCCAAACCGTAGCCTCTCAGGCGGTCAGTCGCAGCCTCCCCCATAGGTCCCTGACGGAGCTTCAGGACGAGGAGGAGGCGTTCGAGCTCGACGACGCGCCGGCCGAATCGCACGCCGCGAACCTGGCGCAGACCTGGGAAACGATCGGCAGCCTCGGGGGCCTGCGGTTAGACGGGAAGCACGCGAGCGCGCCCCGGGGCGCGGAGGCGTCAGAGCGCATCTACTCGGGTCGCTTCACCACCCCCGGAAGATCCGGGGACGCGGCTGCGAGCGATCAAGGCCGAGCTTGACGCCCGGAAGGCTCGTGGATCGGGCGCCGTCAAGCTGCTCTCCGAGGCCGCCTCGTATCTCACCGGAGGCGTGACCGCCCTGCGGCATTACGGCGAGGCGCGAGGGTGCGATCCCTCCGACGTCGTGGCGGCCGATCGGGCCGTCATCGCCGCGCAGGGACCCAGCAGGCCAGCGTAAGCGCCCCCGCGGTCATCCGAGTGTCACCGTCGGCCGGGGCGTGTATCTAGGGAGCCGGTCGGGTATCCGGTTCAGGCGGCTTGCCCTTCCAGGCGCTCACCAGCAGCGGCGACATCCCGACGCCCCGCCCATCGCGAGCCGCATCGGCGATCTCCGCCAGGAACGCCTGACCGTCGGCCTCGGTCGTCAGGCCAAGCCGCAGCCCCATCGGCCGCAGGCTCTGGTAGACCGCCTGGAACATGCCCCCGACCTCAGCCAGCGGCCGCAGCAGGCCCGCCACGTCGGTCCCGTCGGGCTCGCCGACCCCCGCGGCGGCAAAGTGCAGCGGCAGCTTCCAACCGATCCATGGGTCCTTGCCAGCCTTCTCCAACACCCCGTAGTAGACCCGCTCGAACTCCTCCCAGGTCGCCAGCGGCGGCCAGACGCCTCCGGCGCTCGCATCGTAGTCTTGGATCAGCATGACCCCGCCCGGCCGCGTCCAGGCGAACAGCCTGCGCAGCATGGCGACCGGGTCGTGTAGGTGAGTCAGGAGTATCCGGGCATACACCAGGTCGAACGGCCCGCCGGGAAGCTCGTCAGTGGCGTCCACGTCAGCGTGGACGAACTCGAAGCGGCCGGGGACCGTGGCCCGCAGGATCTCCAGCGCCTCGCGACCCAGCCGGCCGTCGTTGTCCACCCCGGTCACCTGGCCGGACGCACCGACCCGCTCGGCCATGAGCCGCATGACCTCGCCCGGTCCGCAGCCCACGTCCAGGCAGCGCACGCCTGGCCCGATGCCGACCTGGTCGAGCACTCGGGCGGTGGTCGGCTCCCACAGACGAGCCTGCCAGCGCAGGCGCTGGTACTCCTCGGAGGTTCGGCCCAAGATGTAGTCGTCGTCGGGCGAATTAGGGGGCGTGGGCGTGGCCGACGCGGCTCGGTGCCTCCTTGGAGCCTGGTCGGGCTGCTGCGTACCGTCCCAGTAGTGTGGCACGTGAGGCTGTGTCGTGCAGCACAGGCCAGGCCGCTGCGTGTCCAGGGCACCACCAGCACCCCCCGGGCGCAGCGTCAAGATCCACCCCGACCAGCGGTCAACAACCGATGGCATCGCTGTGCATGCCCTGCCAGTCCGGCAAGCCGCCTGAACCGGATACCCGACCGGCTCTCTAGGCGTGGGTGTTCGCCCTGGTCAGGAGCGTGTGGTGGGATGAGCTAGTAGATCCGAGGCGGGTCGCCCAGACTGTGCGGCCGCTGGAACGGCTCACGCTCGGAACCGAGGTGCTGGATCTCGAACGCGTGGCGGTGGCCACATGACGAAGGCGGGCAGCAAATCGCGCACCTTGATGGGCAGCACAGCGTCCGAATCACGCATCGAGAGCGGCAGCACGTCGCCGGAATCGCGCACCACCGACGACGAGGATGGCTCTCGTGAAACGCCGCCGTACCGTGCGCCCATGGGTGCGCGGAAGTATACTGGGTTGACTACCATGACGAAGGAATGGGAGCGCGAGTTCGCGGTTTCACGCATGCAGGAGGACCCCACCATCAGCTACCGGGCGCTCGCGAAGGTCCTCGGGACCTCGGATGCCACCATCCGGCAGTGGAGGGACGAGGAAGGCATCCATCCCCGCCCCCACCACAACACGGGGCGGCGCCGGGACGGGACCCGGTCGGTGCCATGGCCAGGAAAGCCTGCCCGGCCGATCGAGCCGGAGCTCCAGGACGACGAGGAGCGCCAGGATGGCGAGGAGCCTGAGGAGGAAGACAACGACGAGGCGTTCGAGCTCGACGACACGCCGGCCGGATCGCACGCGGCGAACCTGGCGCAGACCTGGGAGACGATCGGCCGCCTGGGGGGCCTGCGGCTTGGTTCGAAGGCCGCAACACCGCGTCGGGCACGCAGCAGCGCACCGACAGGGGCCACGCCTTCTCCGCGACGACCAACTCCGACAGATCCGTGGACGCAACTCCAGGCGATCACGGCCGCCCTCGATGCTGGAAAGCCTCGCGGACCCGCCGCCGTCAAGCTGCTCGTCGAGGCGGCGTCCTATTTGACCGGAGGCGTGACCGCCCTGCGGCAGTACGGGGAGGCGCGAGGGTGCGCCCCCTCTGACATCGTAGCGGCCGAGCGGTCCGTCGTCGGAAAGGGGAAACTGTAGACGCGTCGAAGGTTCGGCTCGTCGCGATCGGGTTCGGGCTCCTCGTGGTCGCCGCGTGGGTTTTCGCGCACCTGGCGCTTCTCGCGCTCGGCGGTGGGCTGGTGATCGGCTACCTCGTGGGTCGGTCTTCGGGTCGGCGGAAGGCCGTCCTCGACACGGCCCGGGAGATCCTCCGAGAGGTTCCAGGAGAGGACCACGCCATTCCCCGGTGACTGGACCGTCACTGCTCGGCGTCGCCAAGCGCTTCCGCGAACCTGAGGAGCGCGTCGTCGATCGCTGACGCCCGAGCTGCGGAGGTTATCTCGCCCTTGTCGAATGCTTCGGACACCTTCTGTCGGAGTTCGCCGAGCTTCTCAACGGACTTCTCCACGTCCCCGTCCTTGTCGAGCTCGCGGAGGATCTCATCGATCTCGTGACGGATCTCATTGCCGATATCGTGGGTGACCTCGCCCGCCTCGACCCCGTCGCTCACCGTTACGAACACGAGTCCGGCGGCCTCCTGCGGCGACGGTCCGGCGGCCTCCTGCGGCGGCGGTTGCTCCGTTGCGGGCGAGCCAGCACGAGGGGTCGACGGCCGGGCCGCGTTCGTTCGGCCGTCCGAACCCGTGCTGGCGAGCAGCGCAATCAGCACGATGATGGCGAGAAGACCCAGCGGGATGACGACCCTCGGCCAGACGCTCGGTCTCGGCCTCACGCGGTCGCCCACGGGCAGCCGACGGGTCGGTGCAGGTGGCACTGCTTCCATCGGAGCGGTTTGCGTGACTGCGGCATGCCTCATGGCAGCGTCAAGAGACGTCCGCACGTCGTCTCCGGTCTGCGGGCGGTCGGCAGGATCCTTCTCGAGCATCGCGGCGACGAGCTCGTCCATCACGGCCGGAACCGTAGGGTCGATGGAGCGAACACGAGGCGCCGGCGTGTGCACGTGCGCGTAGGAGAGTGCCGCAAGGTCTCCCTCGAACGGCGTTCGGCCGGTGAGCATCTCGAACAGCACACAGCCCAGGGAGTAGAGGTCCGTTCGACTGTCGACCCGGTCGCCTCGCGCCTGTTCCGGCGAGATGTACCGCGCCGTCCCGCGCAGGCTCAGCGTTGCGGTGAGCGCCTCGGGAGACAGGAGTCTCGCGATCCCCATGTCCGCGAGCTTCACGCCGCCGTCAGGCAGGAGCAAGACGTTCGACGGCTTTACGTCCCGGTGGATGACGTCGTGTTCGTGAGCGAACCCGAGCGCCGAGGCCAGCCCGCTCGCGATCTCCGCCGCTCGTTCCGGCGCGAGCCGACCCTCTCGGTCGAGCAGCTCGCGGAGCGTGGGTCCCTCAACGAGCTCCATCACGATGAATCGCTCGCCGCCGTCGACCCCCGTGTCGAACACGGTCACGACGTTCGGGTGGTGCAGGCGGGCGAGGATCTGCGCCTCTTGTTCGAACCGGGCGACTGAGCGGGGACCCCCATCGTCGCGGAGCAGCTTGATCGCTACCGGTCGCCGCAGAAGGAGGTCATCGCCGCGGCGGATCTCGGACATGAGAGTCCGTCCGAGCACGTCCCCGAGGCGGTAGCGCTCGCCGATGATTCGATGCGTCTCGATGGAGGATCATCCTCTTCCTGCAGGCGGGGGATCCGAACCATGAGGAAGTGTAGTCGAGCCGTTGGGGCGGTCCAGTAGGGAGACTCGGCTCAACGACTGGCTCGTCGTGTCGTTGCGAGGAGACGGCGCTGAGATGAATGGCACGCGGCAGGATGACGGCCCGGGACGCATCCGCCGCCGATGATTGACAGCCCCGAAGGGACGTAGGAATGTGAACGCGATGAGGGCGCAGCAACCATCGGAACGACCCCATCCGGGACGTGGCTCCCTGTGCCGCAGCCCTGGACACCCGGCCGAACCCGCCAAGCGTCTCTTGGGTGTGCCGTCTCGTGCCGCCAGTGTAAGAGTGGGCCCGGCCTTCTGCGACGCATAGCCTTAGCGCGAGATAGGGCAGGCGGTCATCACTCAGGAGAAGGAGGAAGGGGATCATGGAACTGGAGAAGGCTGATGAGTTGGTGAACGCGGCCTACCGTCGTGTGCAGGACCTAAACCGCCTCTCGCGGTTCTCCGCGCCCATCGGCAAGGCGGAGCTTGCGATCATCGCACTTCAGGCGCTAGCGGAGCTGGGTGCAATTGCAGACTGGACGGTCGGGCCGGGCTTCACGAATTCGATACTTCATCTTCTGGACGACAACGAGCGGGAGAAGTTCCAGAAATTCCAAGAGTTCGTCCGGCGAGCGGGAGAGGAGGCCAGACTCGCAGCCGGGCAGTCATCTTTGATTGGGAACATCTCAGGGGGTGCCGAAATGGAAATTGATCCGGCACCGTCGAGCCATTCGCGCAGGGCGACCCAAGAAGAGGTCTTGGGGGATGAGGACTTAGGAGCGAGGGCGGCCGAGGCCATCGTGTATCAGCTCTACTACGAGATCGTTGAACGGGCGGTGATCCTTGTCGAGCGTTCGGCCGCGGCCCGGTCACGGCTATGGCCGCTCGTGTGGGTAGTTGCGAGCCTGATTCCGCCGCCCGATCTCTCGTTGCGTCGTCCACTCGGAGCGCCGGACAGCTCCGGACCTTAGCGCCTCGGCGCTCGTGGCTCCTCTGTTGGCATTCGTAATGCAACCGGTTCAGGGCGGTGCGCCCTTCACGAAGTCGATTCGGGGAAGATCGTTCGATTGGCTGAAGTACTCCCGCCCTGACGATCCAGCTCCACCCCTAACCGCACTCCAACTCCCGCCTTGCTAACGCCGGCGATTGTTCTTCCCCGGACCGAAAAACCGCTCGCCTTGGCCGGATCGATCACCTCCATCAAGATCACGTCCATGACCAGGTCACTCTCGGTGCCATGCAGGGTGATCGTGTCCCCCACCGCGGCAGGTCCCTGCTCGCCGGCGGGCGCGCTCTCCTTCGGGCTGGCTAGTGCTCGAAGAGCTCGTATGCGCGTCGGGCTTCCGGCTCGTGCTCGAAGATGTGAACGACCAGCTCGGGCGTGTGCCGAACCTGGACAGCCTTTTCGTAGCTTGTCTCGATGAGAACCACGCGATCGAGTCGATTCAGGACCTTGACCGCAGAGTCCTCGGCGACGCGATCGGCCGCGTCGCCGACCAGGAGGACGAACCGTTGTCGGTCGAGAAAGGATCCCATGCTCTGTAGTCCAAGTATGGGACCGAGGATGGCCGACAGACGATAGTCCGAACGGGCCACATTGGAGTCACCCGCAACTTGATCAGAGTTGACTTTCGATCAGAGTTAACTTTCGGCCTGGCACGATCGTCCGAGTCGGCGTAGTCGCAGTCGTCGTGCTTGGGGTCGTGGTCGCAATATTGCCCTGGCGGGAAGGAGGAGGACAGGTCGCCTAGACGGCGGGCTCGTGATTCGGCGCGGGCTCAGCGTGCGCCCAGTGTCCGGGCTCGACGCCGAGGCCGGACACCCAATGGACAGTCCGCCAGCAGCGTGAGCAGTCAAGGACGAGCCGTCCGAGCTCGCGTTCGAGTGCGGCCTTCGTCTTCAGGAGCTCCAAGCGGAGCATCTTCGCGTGAACGGTGAGGGGATGGGAACCATCGAGGCCGGCGTCAACAGCCTCGTCCACGAGCTCGCTCGCAGCGGCCGCCTGCTCGCTCAGAACCCTGACGGCCCGCTCAAGGACGCTTTGCTTTCGCCCGACCATGACCGGATGGTAGGCCGCTACTCCGACCTATGCCGACCCCCATCCGCTAGACCTGGAATGTGCCACATGCGGGACAAACCTCACCACTCCTGGTGAGGCCCACGCCGCAGTACATGCAGTCGTGCTCGTCGGTCCAGTAACCGTAGACCTCCTCGGCGTCCTCGTCCTCTTCTTCATCGTCAGGCGCCCAAGGGCTCCACGCCTCGCCACCGCGCTGCCGAATAGTGATGTCGAACTGACCGCCCTCATGCACCTCGTAACCCGCGGCGCGGAGGTCAGCAGCCCACACCACCAAGAACTCCGTCTCGTCCGCGTGATTTCGACGGTGCTCCACCTTGTCGGGGTGCCGAGCAACGAACTCGAACAAGTCTTGCGTGAGCACCATGAGCACGAGCAGCGCCCTGCCCGTCCGTCGCCGTTCGACCCACGCCTGCACCGTGTAGTGGGGAACGACGAGGTGTCCGTCCCGGTCCTGCAGGGCCTCCAGTCGCTTCGCGAGCTCGGTGACCGCACCGCTAGGACGGCTTGCGCGGATGGTGAAGCTCTCGTATGGCTCCGTTCCGTACTGAACTCGGCTGGCGATAGCTTGCAGTCGCGTGGCGTCACCGCTGATGAACCAACCGTCGATGCCAGCAACCGTGTCCACGATCTCGATTGCCGGGTGGCTAGGTGCATCCTCGACGCTGACGAAACGACCGTCGGGAAGCCACTGCCCGAGGTACGGCAGTACCGCACGATCGAAGTCGTAGGCGCTGTCCCGCCGCCGCGATGCGACATCGTTGCTGGTCATGTGAGCGAGCTGGTCCACCAGGTGGACGTCGGCCGAGCGTCCTTGATCGCCCTCGCCGCAGTCCTCGCCGTGGTGCACCTGGGCGTATCAGGGCTCGCCGCGGCGACGGTGGGAGAGGGCGGTTGTGGCCACGGCCTGAGGCGAAGCGGCTCGGGACTTTCGTGCGGCCCGTCCTGCGGGGCGGGCCGCCCGCCCCTACAGGGCGATCGTCCGGGACCGGCCGACTTCCCGGAACCGCCGCAGGGCCACGCCGCACCAGACGATCTCGACGACCCTGAACGCTCACCCAATAGCGACACGCCACGGGCGAGCCGAGCCCGAGCCCACTCCACCCCCACCGCCGACCACACCGGCACGAGCCCCCACAAGAACCCCCAGGAGACCGTCGGCACGGTCGGCACCGTTGGCACGCCCCACTAGGAGGGCACGCCCGAGGGCGAGGGCGAGGGGGCAGGCGGGCGACACGCCACGGGCGCAAACCCGCATACGGAACCCCCACCCCTGGTCGTGTTTGACACCCGCGCCCGGCGGTCCATACCGTGCGGGCGTGAACGCGAGGGTGGCGGTGCTGGCCTCCGGACAGGGAACCAACCTCCAGGCGCTCATGGACGATCCGGTCGCCGGCCCGTGGATCGTTCTGGTGGTCTCGGACAGGACCGACGCGTTCGCCCTGGAGCGAGCGCGAACCGGGAACGTGGAGGCGGTCTTCCTGGATCCCGCAGCGCATGCCGACCGCGCAGCCTACGACCATGCGCTTCGGGAGCTGCTGGAATCGGAACGGATCGACTGCGTCGCGCTGGCCGGCTTCATGCGGATCGTCGGCCCGGAGGTCGTCGAGGCCTTCCGCGGCCGCATCCTGAACGTCCACCCCGCCCTTCTCCCGTCGTTCCCCGGCGCTCACGCGGTGGCCGACGCGCTCGAGTGGGGGGTCAAGGTCACGGGCGTCACCGTGCACCTGGTGGACGAGGAGGTGGACCACGGGCCGATCGTGGCGCAAGAGCCCGTGGCGGTCCGAACTAACGACGACTGGGACTCGCTGGAGTCGCGCATCCACCGGGCCGAGCACCGGCTCCTGCCGGCGGCCGTGCGCGCCCTGGTCGAGGGTCGCGTGAAGGTCGAGGGACGGATGGTGCACGTGCTGGGGGAGCCCGGCATTGGGTGACGTTCGACCGATCCGGAGGGCGCTGCTCGCCGTCTACGACAAGGCGGGCCTCGTCGAGCTGGCCAAGGAGCTGGTGGACCAGGGCGTGGCGCTCGTGTCGTCCGGCGGCACGGCGCAGGCCCTTCGCAACGCGGGGATCGCGGTCACGCCCGTCGAGGAGGTGACGGGGTTCCCGGAGATGCTGGGTGGCCGGGTGAAGACCCTGCACCCGAAGATCCACGGGGGGATCCTGGCGGACCGGCGGAAGCCGG
>Ga0184610_1000183_pt1 | contig 16172 bp, 15 predicted proteins | sample PLM1_100_coex_FD_133011 | JGI IMG/M metagenome (GOLD analysis project Ga0184610, IMG submission 133011) | Groundwater sediment microbial communities from an aquifer in East River, Colorado, USA - PLM1_100_coex | ecosystem: Environmental > Terrestrial > Soil > Riparian zone | place: USA: East... | reverse complement strand
GGAACCATCAATAGGCCGTTCGGCCTATTTGTGCATAACTGGCGGGCTGGATTCCCCCGCCAATTCCGTCCTCTCTGAGAGATGTCGGTAGTTTTCTGGACCAATCGCCGTGGCCCGAAGCCCTAGTGGAACCTGTGGACGCCCTCGACTATCATCGGGTTGCATGCAGGGTGGGGGGACAAAAGGCGCTCACGCCACTCGCTGGGTGCTCATCTGGATCTGCGCGTTAGGGGTAGCTCTCCTCGCGGCGCCGGCGGCCGGCGCCCAGGATCCGCCTCCGGACGAGACCGCGCTCGTCGACCAGTACAAGGAGACGATCCCGACCGCATCCGGACCCAAGGTGTCCGGGGGCGGCTCCAATGGAGGCGGAACACCGCTCCCGCCTGCAGTCGCGGTCGAGCTCACTCAGGCTGTCGGCGAGGAAGACGCCGAGCGTCTCGAAGAGATCGCGACCTCTCCGCGCTTCGGAGCTCCGGCGATCCATCCTCCCGACGAAGGGAGGCTTCCTGTCGAGGCCGGCGCGCCCAGTGCGTTCTCCGCCGCCGTCGAGGGGCTTGCCGGCGAAAGCGGCGGCTCGCTGCTTCCGCTCGTTCTAGCGCTCGTCTTCTCGACGGGCGCGCTGTTTGGCGCCGCGGTTCATCGGCGACGCCAGCGGCCCGTCTAGGCCGCGCCCGAAGACGACGGGCGCCGCGAAGGCGAGCATCGCGAAGACGAAGAAGTAGTACATCTGCATGGTCAGGTAGAAGGCGTTCGCCGCCAGGGTGCCGGCCAGCGCAGCAGTCAGACCCCAGGCCAGCGGGCGCACGAGCGCGAGCCTCGCCCCGAGCCGGTGCAGAACATTCAGGCGCCGCAGCAGGTAGGCGAGATAGGCAACGAAGAGGGCGAGCCCGATAAGGCCGCTCTCCGAGATGACGGCGACGTAGTACGAATGCGGGCCCCAGTTCGTCCGGCCGGTGACGAACTCGTAGTAGGTGGAGAAGGTGTTCAGGCCGCGACCGAAGAGCGGATTCCCCTCGAGCACCGGCGGCAGGAGCTCGTAGAGCTCGAGGTGGGCGCGGCCGCCGCCGCCCTCGAGGCTGGTCCGCGCGCGCAGGACCGTCTCGAAGAAGCCGGCCCGCTGCGCGACGAAGAGGGCGACGACGCCGGCAACCGCACCGAGGGGTACGAGCACACGGGCAGACACGAGCCGCCGGCCGTAGGGCAGCGCAAGCACGAGAAGGCCCACCGCCAGCCCAAGCGCGCCGCTGCGCGAGAGCGTCGCGAGCTCGGCGATGAGGAGAAACCCGAGCACCCCGGCAAGCGGCAGCCGCCAGCGATGGTCCCGGTCGAGCCGCAGGTAGAGGGGGAAGAGCACGAGCAGCGGGACGACGAGCATGACCGCGAGATGGTTCGGGTCGAGCGTCAGGGCATTCGTGCGGTACACCTCGGCGTCCCCGACAAGCCCGAAGACGTTGATCCCGCCCCGTTGGTACGCGCCGATCGGCGAGAGCAGGGCCCGGTCGAGGTTGGCGCCGGTCGTCTCCGCGACGGCGAGCTCGAGCAGGCCGTAGGCCGCGTTCGCGGAGAGCCCCGCGACGAACCAGCCGAGCGTGCGCCAGTAGAAGCGCTCCGAGCGGCGAGCGAGGTGGGCGACCGCGGCGAGGAGGAACGCGAAATGGACGACGAACTTCGCGAGGCCCTTGGCGAAGAGGTCGCGGTCCGCCGCTGTCTCGAGGTTGAAGTAGCCGATGAGGTAGACCAGCGCGAACGCCGCGAAGAAGAGGCCCAGCACGGCCGAGGTCCGCGGCAGGGTCCAGTCGCCGCGCTCGACGCGGTAGAGCAGGAAGGCAAGGACGAACAGGCTCGCCGTGACGTCGGAGACGTTGACGTCGAGGCCGCCGATCGCCCACCGCACGTTGGCGAACGTGATCGTCGCCACGGTGGCCAGCAGCAGAGCGTCGACCAGCTTTCCCGTTTTCATCTCAGGCTCCGCAGGAGCTCGGCCAGCTCCTCGGCCCGCGCCCGCCGAGACAGACGGGCTCGAGTCTCGGCCGTGAGCGGCGTCCCGTTCAGCCCGCCGGCCCGCCAGCGCCCGTGCAGCTCTGTGAGGGCCTCTGCAAGGTCATCCACGTCGTCCGGCGCGACGACGAGGCCGGCGCCGGTGTCGCGCACGAGCGCGGCCGCCTCGCCGTCCGGCGGCACGGCGGCCAGGATCGGCCGCTCGGCGGCCAGGTACTCGAACACCTTCGCAGAGAGGACGCCTCGTCCCCGGCCGCCCGCTTCGGGGATGAGGAGGAGGAGCGCCTCCGAGTCGCGCTGAAGGGCGAGCGCGTCGCGGTGGGGCAGGTGCGGCACGAGCTCGACGCGCTCGCCGAGGCCGAGCGCCTCCGCATACGCGCGGTCGGCCGGGCGGAAGTCGCCCACGAACCGCGCGACGATGTCGGTAGGCCCGCGCGCGAGCGCGGCCAGGAACGGCTTCGGGTCCCTGCGGCCGAGGAAATTCCCGGTGTGCGTGATTCGGAGCCGCTCGCCCGGCGTGTAGGGGAGGCCGGCGAAATCGTCGAAATCGCACCCGTTCCCGATGACTTCGAGGCGTGCGGTGGGGACGAGCGCACCCATCTCCTCGGCGATGGCCCGCGACGCGCACACGACGGAGTCGGCGTAGCGGCCCACGAGGCGCGCGAGCGAGCGTTCGCCTCGAACGTCGTAACGCCGGTGCGGGTGCGCGGCGAGCGAGTCGCGTAAATCGGCCACCCAGCGGACTCCGGTGAGCCGCTTCGCCGCCGCCCCGGCCAGGTGCACCGATCCGGGGGGAGAGGTCGTGAGGACGACGTCGATCCGCTCGCGCCGGGCGATCCGTGCCGCTGCAGAGGCAGCCGTCACCTGCCAGAGGACGCTCGCGTCGGGCACGAGAACGCGGCGGAGGAGGAGCCGGGGGCGAAGCTCGCGCTCGCCCCGGCGGCGCGACGCTGGTCCGAGGTTCCGCGCGCGGTGCACGGTGACCCCGGATGGAAAGGCAAGCGTCGCGTCGCGGTGCACCCACTTTGGGTCGTCCGGCGCCAGCGCATGCACCTCGAAGCCGAGCTCGCCGAGGTGCTGCGCGAACCGGAGCGGCCGTTGCACGCCCCCTCCGCCGGCGGGTGGGAAATACATTGCGACGATCAGAATTCGCACGCCACGCACTATTCTCGCGCTCGGCGGGGCCGCGCTGGTCCTGGTTGGCGCCGGACTCGGCGCCTGGTCGGTGAGCAGGAGCGGAGAGCCGCGCGCGGCGTCGACGGCACCGAGCGTGGTCTTGATCCTCACCGACGACCAGCGCTGGGACACGCTCGCGGCCATGCCGACCGTGCAGCGCGAGCTCGCCGGCCGCGGGGTCACCTTCGCGAACGCGTTCGTCGTCAACCCGCTCTGCTGTCCGAGCCGCGCGAGCACGCTTACTGGCGGGTACTCCCACTCGACGGGCGTCTACCTCAATACCGGCCCGCGCGGCCTGCCAGCCCTTCGGGACGAATCGACCCTTGCGACCTGGCTCGACGACGCGGGCTACGAGACGGCCTTCGTGGGCAAGTACCTGAACGGCTACGCGCGCACGGACCCCCCGCCTGGCTGGGACCGCTGGGTCGCCTTCACTGGGACGCTGAAGAAGGGCGTGCCGCCCAACTACTTCGGCTACGAGCTCTCCGTGGACGGCGAGCGCGAAGCGCACGCCTTCGCGCCAGCGGACTACTCCACCGACGTGCTTGCCCGCCGGGCGGCCGAGTTCCTCCGCGAGGCCGACGGCCCGCTCTTCCTCGTCTTCGCTCCCTTCGCGCCTCACCCTGGGCCGACGGAAGAGGACGTGACGACCCCGGCCACGCCCGCACCGCGTCACGCCGGCGCCTTCGCCGGCCTCCAGCCCTGGCGCCCGCCCAACTTCGACGAGAGCGACCTCTCCGACAAGCCGAGGTGGCTGCGGGCCCGGGCGCCGCTCGGCGCCGCCGAAGCCGAAGCGATCGACGGCCTCCGGCGCAGCCAGCTCTCCTCGCTGCTCGCGGTCGACGATGCGGTGGGCTCGATCCTCCGCGCGCTGCGGGAGACGGGCCGCCTGCGCAACACCCTCGTCCTCTACACCGCTGACAACGGCCAGTCCTGGGGGGAGCATCGCTGGCGCGGCAAGGGACTTCCGTACGAAGAGGACATCCGCGTGCCGCTTCTCGTCCGCTACGACCGGCTCGGCATGGAGCCCCGCTCGGAGGAGCGGCTCGCGCTCAACATCGACCTTGCACCGACGATCGCTGACCTCACGGGCGTGGAGACGCCGCGGCTGGACGGCTCGAGCCTGCTGCCGCTCCTCTCCGAGACCGCGCCCCCATGGCGCGAGGACTTCCTCGTCGAGCACTACGGCGCTCCGCCGACACCCGCGGTCCCGAGCTACTGCGCCGTGCGCTCCGAGACGCACACGTACGTCGCCTACGCAAGCGGCGAGGAGGAGCTCTACAACCTCGTGGACGATCCCTTCCAGCTCGAGAACCGGGCGGACACAGCAGAGTTCCGGGACGCGCTCGAGGGGATGCGGGCACGCGTGCGCGAGCTCTGCCGGCCGCTCCCGCCCCGATTCGGCGCGCTCCCCTAGCATTTCCGGCCTGTGAAGCTCGTCATCCAGATCCCGTGCCTGAACGAGGAAGCGGCCCTGCCGCGCACGCTCGCGGAGCTGCCGCGCGACGTTCCCGGCTTCGACACGGTGGAGTGGCTCGTCGTCGACGACGGCTCGACCGACCGCACCGCCGACGTCGCGCGCGAGTTCGGCGTCGACCACGTCGTCCGCCTGGGCTCGAACAAGGGCCTCGCGGTCGCCTTCCAAGCCGGCCTGGATGCCGCCTTACGGCTCGGCGCCGACGTCGTCGTGAACACGGACGCGGACAACCAGTACTCGTCCGCGGACATTCCGAAGCTCGTCGCCCCGGTGCTCGCGGGCGAGGCCGACATCGTCGTCGGGGACCGGAACGTCGCGGCGCACGACGAGTTTTCAGGCACGAAGAAGATCCTCCAGCGCTGGGGCTCCTGGGTCGTGCGCCGGGCTTCGGACACCGACATTCCCGACGCGACGTCCGGCTTTCGCGCCTACAGCCGCGAGGCCGCGCTGCGGCTGAACGTCGTCTCCCGCTTCACCTACACGCTCGAGACGCTCATCCAGGCCGGAAAGAGCGACCTCACGGTGACGCATGTCCCAGTGCAGACGAACCCGAAGGTGCGCCCGTCGAGGCTCTTCCGCTCGATCCCTCAGTACGTCAAGCGCTCGCTCGGAACGATCCTGCGCATCTACCTGCTGTACGAGCCCCTCCCGGCGTTCCTCTGGCCGGCGACGGTGCTCGGCCTCGCCGGCGCGGCGCTGTTCGGCCGGTTCTTCTACTTCTACGCCGCGGGCGACGGGGGCGGGCACGTGCAATCGCTGATCGTCGGCGCCGTGCTGCTCGTGGCCGCACTCCAGCTCGCCCTCCTCGGGGTGCTCGGGGAGCTCCTGCGCTCCAACCGCGTGCTCATCGAGCGCACGCTCCACCGCGTGCGCACGATCGAGCTCTCGCTCGCGAAGGATTCAGGCGGCGCGCCGGGCGAGGGCGACGATGCCCGTGCCGAGCCGCGTCCGCGCGAACGGCCGCTGGAGCAGGCAGAACGGCGCCGTTCCGAGGCGCGTCGCCCAGCCGAGCCGGTCTGACGGCTGCAGCCAGCGGCCGCTCCCGGCCGTCCCTTCCCCCTCGCCCCGCCCCGCCAGCACGTGCCGTCCCGCCTCGAGCGCGTAGCCGAGCGGAAAGCCGTAGGTCACCAGGCGTGAGTTCTCGAAGCCCGTCTCGGCAAGGAGTGTGTCGAGCCGGTCGGGGTCGTAGCGGCGGAAGTGCCCGACGCGCCGGTCGGCCGGGCCGAAGCGCTTCTCGTGGGCGGGCACGCTCAAGAGCAGCGAGCCGCCGGGGCGGAGCCGGTCTCGCCACACCCGCAGCTCGGCTCCGTCGTCCGCGACGTGCTCGAGCACCTCGAAGGCGCAGACGAGGTCGAAGCTTTCGTCGGGCAGTGCCTCGAGGACGGTCCCGACGCGCTCACGGGCCCGGGCCCGTGAGCGGGGGTCCGGCTCGACCCCGACGTAGTCGTACCGCCGGGCGAGTCGTGCACCGAGAGCCCCCTCGCCCGCTCCCACCTCGAGCACCCGCTCGACGTCCTCGAGATCGTCGAGGAGCCGTCTGACCACGTCCCAGCGCAGCCAGGCGTTCGGCGTGAGCGGCGGATCAGGCATTTTTCCCCACCACCCACCCCCGAACGGGGTCACCACCGAGACGCTCGAAGAGGGGCCGGACAACCGCAGCCGGTCGAAACGCTTCGTCGGCCCGTCGGTAGGCGGCCTGGCGAAGCTCCCACAAGCGATCGCGATCCGCCGCCAGGCCTTGCAGCGCCGCGGCCAGCGCCGCCCCGTCGCCGGCGGGAACGTAGACCGCGGCCTCTCCGAGGGCCGCCCGCTGCGGCGGGGTGTCCGCGGTCACGACCACGCAACCGGCCGCGGCGCCCTGGAAGACCTTGTTCGGCACCACGCGGCCGGCCTTCGGCGTCGTCCCGAAGATGCCAAGGCAGACATCGTGGCCCGCGACGAGGTCCGGGAGCTCGTCGGGATCTACCCACTCGCGCCACGTCCCAGGCTCACCGGCCGCCGCGCGCGCGGTCTCGTAGTCCTGGCCCCGGCCGACGACAGTGAAGGAAATCGCCTCGTCCTCAGCCAGTACCCGGATCGCCTCGCCGATCACTGCCGTTCCCTGGAGGGGCGTGAAGAGCCCGAAGAAGACGACCCGCACCGGGCCGCCCGCCCGCTGCTCCGGCCGCCGGAACCAGCGCTCGGGGGCACCCACGGGAACGACGACGGCTCGGCTCCGAGCGTCGGCGGACAGGAGCCCGAGGTGCTCTTCGGTATCCACGCAGACGACGTCGGCTGCGGCGACCGCGCTTCGGTCGAGTCGCTCGAGCATCCCGAGAAGGCGCGGCGAGGAAACACGCCGGTCGGCGGCGGTATCGGCGGCGGAGACGAGATGGTCGAGGACGATCGGAGTCCCGCGGAAGAGACGCCGGGCGAGGCGCACGTCGAAATGGCCGAGGTAGCCGACGACGACGACGTCGGGCTCGGGCGAGAGGAGGGCGCACCGGCGTAGGCGCCGCCAGGCCGCGGCGAGCCGGACCCCCAGAGCCGGCAGGCGCCAGGGGCGGCTGAGGAGCTCGACGCGCGCGGCCGTGTCGAGCCCGAGCGGCGCGTTGCACTCGAGCACCTCCGCGCCCGCGGCGCGCAAGCCCTCGCGCAGCACGGCGACGCGCGGGTGCCGGCGCGCGTCGTAGGTGCCGAAGAAGAGGACGCGCATCAGGCGCAGTCCGGGGCGACCGCGAGAGGCCCGAGCGCGGTTTCCTCCCGGGGCCACGGCGGCAGCTCGGCCCGCTCGGCTTGGCGGCGGAGGCCCCGTGCCTTGCGGCCGCTCTCGAACCGGTGCGCCTCGAAGAGGAGAACGCCCGCGTACTCCCCGCTCGGCTCGTACAGGGCGAAGCTCTGCAACGACTCCCGGGCGCTCGCGGCCAGTTGCGGGATCACGGCCGTCGACTGGCGGGTGCCGGTCGTGGCGAGGATGCCGCAGTCGAGGAGGGTGTCCAACAGAGGGAGAGCTTCGTTGACGGCATTCGCCCGGGCTGCCTCCAGCCGCGCCGGCCCGAAGCCCATCGTCGCTGCGGCCAAGGCGAGGATCGCGACAGCAGCCGCCGCTGCCGGCCACGGAAAGCGGTCGCGGAGGCGTTCGGACACTAAGGTGCCCGCGAGCAGCCCGCAGCCGAGTGCGAGCAGCGCGACCGCGGGGAGGAAGTAGCGGGCATTCAGCTCGATCCCGAGCTCGCGCTCGACCGCGAGCGCTCCGATCCAGAGGACGACTGCGACAGCCGGCAACGGATCCCGGCCACGCGAACGCCAGGCGTGTAGCGCGAGCCCCAGCACACCGACGAGGACGGCGACGGGATGGGCCACCTCCGTGAGGCGGTCCCACAGGCGGCCGACCAACTCGACCGGGCCGAGCGTCCCGTAGTCGACCGGTTCACGGCCCTCGCGCCAGTTCTGCGTCGCGAGCGCGTCTCCGGCGAGGACGAGGTCGAGGAAGAGCCAGAGGAGGGCGGGCAGGACAAGAGCGCCGAGGCCGAACGCCGCCCGGCGCAGCGGGCCCCGCGCCTCCCAGGCAGCCGCGAAGCCGGCCAGAAGCCACGCCTCCGGCCGGAGAAGCCCGGCGAGCACGAGCACGGCGACTCGAGGCGAGCCGCGGAGGGCGACGCCCAACACGACCAGCGCGGCCGTGATTCCGTCCGAGTGACCGAACCAAAGGATCGGCTCGAGGCGGACGCCGAAGGCGAGGGCCGCGAGCGCGCCCACGCCCGCCACCGTGCCCGCCTCCCGCCGCGCAGCCGCGAAGAGGGCGCCCGCGAGCACCCCCGCGAAGACGGCGACGACGAGCGGGAAGGCTCGCTCCGGCGGCAGAGGCACCACCGGCAGCGCGAGGAGCGTCGCCAGCGGCTTCGGCGTCGTCGCTCCGAGCTCGAACAGCGGCCGCTCGAGGCGCGCCAGCGCCTGTCCCCAAGCGGTATAAGCCCAAGCGTCGTAGCCGGTCGCAACCGGCCAGGCGAGCACCCGCCAGACGAGGACTCCCACCGCTGCCGCCCCGACGGCGATGCTTACGGAGTGCCGAGCCAGGCCCCTGCCTCCTCGGCCAGCTCGCCCGCACTGAGGCAGACGCCGCCCTCGAGTCGCACCGCCTCGAGTAGCCGGAAGTAGAGCCGATCCCAGCCGCGCGAGGTGCCCGGATCGAAGCGGTCCGCATGCCAAAGGACGGCAAACCCGCCTCCGCGGGCGGCCGCCCACCGCACGAGCCCGAGGAGCCGGCGCTCAGCCTCGCGTGCGGGTAGCCCGAGGTAGCGGTTCTCGCTGAAGGTCACATCCATGAGGGCGAGCGGGATCTCGACGAGATCGAGCGGACGGTTCTGCTCGAGGCTCCACGGCCGGAAGGGTTGCGCGATTCCGGCGCGGAAGCCCGGTGCCTCCGCGAACCCGACGGAGCTGTCGTAGCGAAAGCCGAGCCGCTCGAGCGGAGCGAGGTTTCCGTGTGGGTCGCCGCGCAGGTAGTGGTAGCGCTGCCCCGCAACGGGGCCTGCGAGGGCCTCCAGATCCTTCTTCTCGGCCGCGAGGGCGCCCTCGTCCTCGGCGGCCGTGTAGCTCCCGTGCAGCGCGATCTCGGCGCCACCCGCGAGCAGGGTCTCGACGAGCCGCGGGCGCAGGCGGTCGTAGGTCTCCGGCGCGGGGCCGTCGGCCGCGTGGCGGTGCCCGGCGAGGAGGAAGAACGTCGAGCGCGCGCCACGGGCGGCCTCGACGCGCAGAATCCGCTCGAAGCGCCAGTTCGGGTCCGTCCCCCGGAGCTTGTGCAGCGGCATGGCCGAGAGCGCGCGGGCCTCGGCGAGCGCGGCGCCTGCGCTGCCGCTGCTCACGCTCGTGCGCAGCCTCGAGACTGAGCCCCGGATCCCGATCCGCGTCCAGCGCCAGGGGACGTCGACATCGTGCGTCAGCGCGATGGCGAAGCGGGCGCCGCGCCAGCGCGGCGGGTCGAGCCCGAGCCGCGCGCGCAGCCGCTCCAGCGGCGGGTCGAGCAGGTCGAGCCCGGAGAAGGACGCGGGGAAACGTCCGTGACGGTCGCGTTCCGTGCCCCGTTCTTCGAGGCGGGCGAGGTGCCAGAAGGCGAGGGCGAGGTCGTCGCCGTCGGGCCGCTCTCCGCGCTCCACCTGCTCCCAGGCCCGGGCGTCGTAGGGGATGTCGTCGCCGAAGCCGAGGTCGCGCGCGCCCAGGGTGTCGAGTACCCAGCGGGCGCGCCGCTCGACAGCATCCGTCGTCACGCGGGCATTAAAGACGCGTGTATCGTCCGGCGGCCATGGTGCGACGCGCCCGCAAGCTGCCGCGCTTCGTGTGGGCCCGGTCGCTCCGCGGCTTGAACAACGGTCTTGCCGCCCTCGAGACCCGGCAAGACGGCGGGGAAACGCCGCTTCCGCAGAAGCCGATCTTCGTCGTGGGCGCCCCTCGCTCGGGGAGCACACTGCTCTACCAGCTGCTCGTCGTTCGCTTCGACGTCGCGTATCTCTCCAACCTGCATTGCCGCTTCTTCGGGGCGCCGGCATTCGTCGAGCGAGCCGTCGGCAAACGGCTCCGGCCGCCGGGGGACTTCTCGTCGCGGTTCGGGAGCACCCGAGGGCTTGCGGCGCCGAGCGAATGCGGTCCGTACTGGTATCGCTTCTTTCGGAAATTTCCCCAGCATGTCTCCCTTGCGGAGGCGGACCCGGACCGGCTCCAGCGGCTCCGTGAATCGGTGAGAGCCTTCGCCAAGGCGGCCGATCGCCCGCTCGTCTTCAAGAATCTCGTGAACTCGGTTCGGCTGGCGCCCCTCGCGGCCGCTCTTCCCGAAGCACTGTTCGTCGTCGTCCGCCGGGACGAGGCGGATACGGCGGCCTCCATTCTGGCCGGCCGGCGCACGGTGCACGCCGACGAGTCCGAATGGTGGTCGGTGGAGCCGCCACAGATCGAGCGCCTCCGTACGCTTCCTCCCCGGGAACAGGTACTGGAGCAAGTACGGGCAATCGAGTCCCTCGTCGACGAGACCAAGGAGGAGATCGGGCGCGACCGCTTCCTGGACGTGCGCTACGAGGACGCTTGCGCCGATACCCACCGCGCGCTCGGGTCGATCGCGGAGTTCGCGGAGCGCCACGGCGTCGGTCTTCGCATTCGTCGGGAAGTGCCGACACGGTTCGAGCCCGGAGCTCACAGCCGCCTCCAGCGCGCGTGATGCACGAAGCCTACGACGACCTCGTCGAGGACTCTCCTCAGGGCTCCGTCTTTGCCACGTCTTGGTGGCTCGACGCCGTCGCCGAGGGACGCTGGCGCGCCAACGCCGTCGATGACGACGGCGAGGTCGCCGCCGCCTGGCCGACGGTGGTGCGCACGACTCGCTGGGGGGAAGTGCACGAGGGCGCGCCGTTGACGCCGTTTCTCGGGCCGCTCTTCCGACCGGAGGCCTCGGACCTGAAGAGGCGCTCGAACGAGGTCAAGCGGCTTGAGGAACTCGTCGCTGCGCTCGGCAGCGCCGCCCACGTCGAGGCCCGGTGCAACCCCGCGTTCGACTACTGGACGCCCCTCGCCTGGCACGGCTTCACGCAGACGACTCACTACACGTGGCGTCTTCCGCGGCTGGACGACCTCGACGAGCTCCTGGGGAACGCGCGCAACGTCCGTCCAGAGATCCGGAAGGCGGAAAAGCGCGGCGTCGAGGTCGTCGAGGGGTCGCTGGAAGATTTCCAGGCCGTCCACTCGGAGACGGTCGAGCATCAGCAGATCGAAGACGCAGCGCGAAATCGCCTGGCGCTGCGACGCATCGAAGCGGCGGCTGCGTCCCGGGAAGCCCGCTTCATCCTGCTTGCGCGCGACGCGGACGGCCGCGTCCACGCCGGCGGTTACTTCGTCCGCGACGGCCGCTGGGTCTACTACCTCGTCGGCGCCAGCGAACCGTCGCTGCGCTCGAGCGGCGCCTCGTCTCTCCTTCTTTGGAAAGCGATCGAGCGCGCCGCCGGCCTCGGCGTCGGCTTCGACTTCGAGGGCTCGATGCTCCAGGGCGTCGAGCACTTCTTTCGCTCGTTCGCGGGCGTGCCGACGCCCTACTCGATCGTGCGGAGCACGCCCTCTCGGCCCCTGCGGGTTGCCCGCCCCCTCAAGCGGGTCGCTCAAGCAGCGCTTCGGTCGACCCCGATGCGAGCCATTCGGCGCCCGCGCGGTAGATCCGGCCGCGCTCGCCCCTGAAGAGCGCGCCCCGAAGACGCAGCGAGACGAGGAGCAGCCGACGTGCGCGTTCCGCCTGTGCGAGACCGTGGTGCTTGGCGAAGAAGCGCAGGTGCCCGCGCAGCAACTCCCGGAACATCCGGTCCCAAACGGGCGTCGTCGAGGCGCCGCCCAGGTGGACGAACTCAGCGTCCGGCGTGAACTCGACCGTCCAGCCGGCCGTGCGCATGCGGTAGCAGAGATCGACCTCCTCGCTGAACATGAAGAAGGCGGGATCGAAGCCGCCCACCTCGTCGACAGCCTCGCGGCGCAGAAGCAGGACCGCGCCCATGAGGAACTCGGCCGGGCGACGCGAGCCGTAGTCGAAGCCGGCGCCGTAGAAGCCGTTCAGGAGCCGTGAGCGCGGGGCCAGGTGGCGGAGGAAGAAGTACTCCGTGGCGAGCCGCCAGAGTGTCGGAAAGCCGCGCACGGATTTCTGCACCCGCCCGGCCGGGCTGACCAGGCGGGGGCCGGCGATGCCAACCTGTGGATTCGCCTCGGCGAACGCGCGGAGACTCTCGATCCCGTCGGCCTGCGGCCAGGCGTCCGAGTTAAGCAGGAGGAACCAGCGCCCCGTCGCCGCCTCCATGCCGACGTTGTTGGCGGCCCCGAAGCCGATGTTGTCCGGGAGCTCGATCAGCCGGACCGAAGGAAAACGCTCTCGGACGAGCTCCTGCGTTCCATCCGTGGAGGCGTTGTCGACGACGATCACCTCATGGGGACCGTTTGCCACGGTCTCGAGACAGCGTTCGACGTGACCACTCGCGTTGTAGGTCACGACGACCACCGAGAGGTGGTGACCCCGTTCGGGGGTGGGTGGTGGGGATCCCAATTACGTCGGTCGCGGGGCCGCAGGGCGCACGCTGCGCCAGAGGAGGATGAAGGCGCCCGGGAGCGCGACGGTAATCGTCACGGCGTAGAAGAGGAGCCCGGTCGCCAGGGCGGCCGGCTCGCTCACGTCGAAGCGGGTGAGGAACTCGACGAAGAAGACCTCGCGCACGCCGAGCCCGTTGAGCGTCACCGGCACCATCTGAATGAGGAAGAGCAGCGGCCCGAGGATGAAGTAGACGAGCGGTGAGACGTCCACGCCCACGGCCTCGCCGCAGAGCCAGATGGCGACGATGCGGACGAACTGGACGGCCATGGTGACGACGAGGACGAGGAGCAGGACGCGCGGCGCATCGCGGTACTCGTGCATGGCCCGGTAGAGGCTCGACACCGGTCCCTCGAGCCGGAGCCTGCGGCCGAGCGGGAAGACGCGGCGTTCGAGCATTCGACCCGCACGCACCGAGAAGAGGGCGGCCACCACGAGGGCGGTGAGTGCGACAAAGACGACCTCCACGAAGATCAGCGAGCGCACATCGTCGTAACGACCCGCCGCGATCGCGATCCCGACCGCCACGACGAGCAGCACACCGGCCGCGCCGACGACCCGCTCCATCAGCACCGCCGCGGCTGCGTCCGCGCGGGCGTTCGGGCGCCGGCGCGCATGCTCGATGATGCGCACGGCGTCCCCGCCGATGGCCGTGGGCAGGATCTGTCCGGCCGCGTACCCGACGAAGTAGAGGCGCGTGAGCCAGCCGATCGGCTCGTGCATCCCTTTGGCGGCCAGGAGGAGCTGCCAGCGCCACGCCATCACCCAGGTCGTCGCGAGGAAGATGGAAAAGGCACCGAGCACGTAGCCCGGCTTCGAGTCGGCGAGGAGATCGGCCGTCTGGCCCAGATCGATGCGCCAGACGAGATACGCGATCACGGCGCCGCTGACGAGGAGCTGGATCGCGACCTTTACGGGTCTGCTCAATTGCGGCTCGTGAAGCGCGCGTGCACGCGCCGGAGCGCGTCGATCGCGTCGGCGACGTCCTCATCCGAGTGCGCGGGCGAGAGCGGCAGCGACAGCACTTCCCGCCCCGCCCGCTCAGCCACGGGCAGAGGCCGCTGGTCGGGAAAGCGGTCGCGGTAGTACGTGAGGGTGTGGACCGGCAAGAAGTGGATGCTGGTGCCGATTAGTTCGTCGGCGAGCGCCTGCTGATAGGCGTCCCGGTTCGCGCCGGCCCGCTCCGGGTCGATGCGGACGACGTAGAGGTGGAGGGAGTGCCGGTCTCGTCGATCGCGGGCGAGCGGCGAGATGCCCGGAAGTTCCGCGACGGCGGCGTCGTAGGCCGCGACGTGGCGGCGCCGGATCTGCGCGTGCGTCTCGATCTTGTCCAGCTGGCAGAGCGCAATCGCAGCGAGAAGGTCGGACAGGTTGGCCTTGAAGCCGGCCACCTGGATGTCGTACAACGAGCCGTCGCCGCGGCGCATGAACCGCAGCTCGCGCAGGGCAGCGGCGAGCCGGTCGTCGTCGGTCGTCACCGCGCCCCCCTCGCCTGCGGTCACGTTCTTCGTGGCATAGAGCGAGAAACACGTCGCGTGCGCAATCGACCCGATCTTGCGCCCGCGGTACTCGGCCTCGACGGCGTGCGCGGCGTCCTCGACCACGGCCGGCCCCAGCTCGAGCAGGGGGTCGAGGTCGGCCGGCTGGCCGGCGAGATCGACGGGCATGATCGCCTTCGTTCTCGGCGTGACCGCCTTCCGGGCCTCGTCGGGGTCGATGTTGAGGTCGTCCTCGCGCACATCGACGAAGACCGGAGTTGCGCCCGTGTGGACGACGACGTTAGCCGTCGCCGGCCACGTGATCGGAGGGACGATGACCTCGTCGCCCGGCCCGACGCCGAGCCCGACGAGCGTCAAATGCATCGCCGCGGTGCCCGAGGCGACGGCGACGGCGTGCCTCGCGCCAACGTACTCGGCCAGCCGTCGCTCCAGCTCCTCCGCCCGCGGCCCGGTCGTCAGCCAGCCGCTCCTGAGCGTCTCGGTGACGGCCTCCACCTCCTCCGGCCCGATCGCGGGCGGCTGGAAGGAGAGGAAGGTCGACCGCTTACGACTCGACGAGAGCTTCTGCATGCGTCGTCTCGAGTCGGATGAGCTCGGCAGCCTTGTCCGCACGCGCGAGCGCGTCGTCGCGCGAGTCGCCGCGGGCGAGCACGTAGCCCGCGCGGTCGGCGCCGCGGTGAAACGGCCCGAAACGCCAGCCCGGCCGACGGTAGACGCGCGCATCGAGGACCCCCTCCACGCCGCGGGCCTGCTCGACGCCCGCGACGCTCGACAGCAGCCCTTCCCGCGGGACGAGGAAGCGGACACAAGCACCGCCGCCGGGTTGAGCGTCGGGAACTTCGACCGGCTCTCCGAGCGCCGCCCGGATCGCGAGCGCGTTCAGGTCGATCCCGACCGCGGCCTCGCACACCTCGGCATCGTGTCCGCCGCCCAGGCGGCCGGCGAGCTCCATCACCTTCGGGCCGTCCGGCGAGAGCCGGACCTGCGTGTACGTGGGCCCGTTCCCGACTCCCAGCGCTTGGGCTGCCTGCCGTGCCACCTCGATCGCCCCGTCGACGTCGTGCTTGCTCGGCCAGGCGTGCGCTAGCGCAACCCCGAAGGCCGGCGACTCGGCCGTGAGCCGGTCGGTGACGGTAAGCGGGTGGAAAGCCCCGTCCACGGAGAAGGCGTTCACGGTCACCTCCGGGCCGTCGATGTATTCCTCTAGGAGTGCCGTCCCGCCGCGCGACTCGGAGACCGCCAACTCCACCGCGTCGAAAAGCGCGGAGCGCTTTTCGACGAAAGTGAGGCCCTTCTGCCCTTGCCGGTCCGGCGGCTTGACGACCGAGGGCACGGGCAAGCCCTCCCCCGGCTCTGCCACGATCGTCCAGCGGGGCTGCGGCACGCCGGCCTCGTCGAAACGCTCTCGCTGGCGCTGCTTCGAGACGCAGCGTGCAGCGACTTCGGCCGGCAGGGGGTGCGGAAGCCCCAGCTGGGCGGCGACCCGCGCGGCCACGGCGACGGGCCAGTCGCTCCCGGGCGAGATCACGCCTTCGACCCGTTCCGCCTTCGCGAGCTGCGCGACGGCGGGCTCGTCCTCGGTCGAGACGACGGCGCGCCGGTCGGCGAACTCGAAGCCGATCGCCTGGGCGTCCCGGTCGCAGGCGATGACGTAGAGCCCGTGCTTGCGGGCCGCGCGCAGGAGCCCGAGCTGCGCCGGGCCCGCCCCTAAGACGAGAAGGCGCCGGTCTTCGAGCGAAGCGGCGATCCCCACCACATCCGATTCTCGTCGTACCACCCGATGGTGCGCTCGAGCCCGTCCTCGAAGGACGTACGCGCGCGCCAGCCGAGCAGGCGCTCGGCCTTCTCCGTCGAGCCGATGTGGCGGTCGACCTGGCCCGGGCGCTCGGGAGTGTTCACCTTGAGCGACGCCGGCTTGTCGAGGGCGTCGAGGACG
>Ga0184610_1000181_pt1 | contig 16292 bp, 15 predicted proteins | sample PLM1_100_coex_FD_133011 | JGI IMG/M metagenome (GOLD analysis project Ga0184610, IMG submission 133011) | Groundwater sediment microbial communities from an aquifer in East River, Colorado, USA - PLM1_100_coex | ecosystem: Environmental > Terrestrial > Soil > Riparian zone | place: USA: East... | reverse complement strand
GTCCCGGTGCGCGCCGCTGATCACGACTTCGTGTTGCGTCACCGTCATGAGCGACATCGTGAGAAGGAAGGTCATGGCCACGAGCAGGACGGTAGTGAGCATCAGTTCCGAATCCGCACGGTCGCCGGCAACAGAATCGCCTCGACCTGCAGGGCGCGTCCCAACACGATGCCGGTGCCCGCGGCCGTGAGCGTCATGCGGATCTCTCCTCCTGATCGCTTCACATCGAGGGATTGGACGAGCGTGGCAACGGCTTCCCCGCCCGTCAACGTTGCGGGATCCGGCAGTGCTCGATCGGGACGTTCGAGCGGGACGGCGACCCGTCTCAATTCGTGGAGACCGCCACTGGTGGGGACGAGGAAGTATCCGATATATCGCTGCCAGATCGGTCTGTACGACCCGAGCGGCGATCCTGCCTCGATGGACCTGTAGGGTGGCTCGGGCACCTGCCCTTGGACAAACGAGTAGCAATCTCTGTGATACAGGGGCTCGGCCTGTGTGCGGACATACACGCAAAAGACCGTGGCATCACCGCGAAGCCGCGCCGACTTGAACACGACCGCACTACGGCCCGGGACGCTGTTGTTGATCCTGAGGTCGCCCGGCAGCGCGCTGCCTGATTCGCGGATCTCCCGCGTGAACCGGTCGACGGCCATGCGTGCGTTCTGCTGGACCTCCACGGCCAACTCCGCACGCTTTGCGCTGCGGGTCGCAGTGATGAAGACGGTATCCGCCAGCATGACTAAAAGGGCAAAGATCGACATCGCGATCAATAACTCGATCGCGGTCGTCCCTGCCTGTGCACGCGGCGATCTCATGGGATGAACCGCTGGACCGCAAGAGAGCGGGACACGCCGCGGGCCTGCCAGGTGAGCATCGACTGTACGCGCGTGAGTGTGGGAACCGGCGCAGACATCGGCGCATCGATCCGCACAAAGCGCCTGCGCTGCGGATCCCACCCCCACGTGTCAATCACCACATCGATCCTCATCCAATCGAACCGATGGTCTTCCCCAGGCGGCAATGGGTAGCCCGACAGATCCGGGGGCAAGTCGATCACCGGGCTGCACTCGCGGCCGATGCAGAAGACTCCTGGGGACGCCTGCGTACCCTTCCCTGCAATGAATTCATTGAGCCCGCTGAGGTAGACGCTTGCCACCGTATAGTCCCTTGCGATGCGGGCGGCGAGGACACCGCCGGTGAGCGCGCCGGCCGCCGTCATGACGCCGAGAAGCATGAAGGTCAGGATGGCCAGCGAAACGAGGGTTTCTATCAGCGTGAAGCCGCGTTCCTCACGATCATGCGGTCTCTTTCGCGAGGGTGGCTCGAACGTCGTCAAGGAGCACCACCTCGATTTCTTTCACGGCCCGCAGCGGCTCCGTGTTGCCGATGAACACCTCGGCGCCGTCGATGATCGCCGTGGCGAGATGAATTGCCTCAGGCGTCGTCACCCGGTAGCGGACCCGCAGCTCGGCCGCCAGTTCTGTGATTGCGATATCGGCCCGGCGGAGCTCGAGGTTGGGAAACGTGGCCAGCACAACCTTGTAGGTGTCGGCGGCTGCCTGGTGACCCACTTGCTTGGGCCTGGCCAGAATCTCAATGAGTGCCAGCGACGACGTCACGGCGGCAAGGCGGCCGGATTCGATCATGGCAAACAGGTCTGCGGTAATGCCTGTATATAGAGGATGCTTGCTGAGATGGTAGATGAAGCAAATTGTGTCCAGCCCGACCCTGCGGTAGCGACTAAAGACCTGCGCGGCTGGTCCCACGGGCTTCGACACACCTGCGCCTGATCTGTTCTGGGGAACCGCGCCGACGCGCTTTCGCGCTCCCGCGCCCCTGCGTCTTACCGTTGCCACGTCTTACGCTCCTCGCGGAGGTACTCGTCCACGTTCACGTCCTGCCAGACCTCGCGGTGCAGACCAGAGAGGTGCTGGGTGTAGCTCTGTGGTTTGGGTATGAGCAGGATCCCTTTGCGCGTTACCTCGATGAGCAGCACGTCACCTTCACGAAGACCGAGGCGCTGGCGGATCTTCTTGGGAAGGACGAGTTGAAATCGTTTGCCCAGCCGTACGGCCTGTGCCATAGGCTCCCGTGCCTCACGTCAGAGGATGTTAGTCAGAAGATATTCCCGAACTTCAGACAAACTGTGAAATTGTCAGCATCCCCTCCGCACGACCATGCCCGGATCGATGGAGTGCCAGACTGTGCTTCGGAACTGGACTGGATTGTCTGTTAGATCAGGGGCGAGCGATATGGCCTGCGTGAGTCATCTACCAGGCCAAATACCAGTGGACGATCGGAGTGGTAAAGAAGAGGGCAATCATGCCTCCCACGGCGAGCGCCGGGCCAAAGGGGATCGGATCCTTGCGCGAGCGGAGGCGCACGGCGATCAGGAAGACCCCCACGACCGCCCCGCTCGTAAACGCGATCAGCATGGCCACCACAATGGACGGCCAACCGAGGAAGGCCCCCATCATCGCCGCCAGCTTGACGTCCCCTCCCCCCATGCCTCCCCGGCTGACAATAGCCACGAGAAGGAAAAACGCGCCGGCGCCCACTGCGGCCAGGATCCCGTCGAGGAACCTCCCCTGGGCGGCCGCCACGATGAGTCCAAGCACAATCCCCGGATAGGTGATGGCGTTCGGCACGATGTGGTGAGTCAGATCGATGAAGAATACCGCGAGCAAGGACAACAACAAGAACGCTGCCGTCGCGACCTCCAGCCACGTTCCACCGCGCAGCCATGCCGCGAGCACCAGCAGCCCGGCTGCGAGCTCGACGAACGGGTACCGCCAGGCAATGGGAGCTCCACAGGAACGGCACCGTCCGCGCAGCAGAAGGAAGCTCACGATGGGGATGTTGTCCCAGGCGCTGATCGGCGTACCGCAATTCGGGCACCGCGACCGCGGGCGCACGAGCGATTCACCTCGCGGCAGCCTGTAGATCACGACGTTGAGAAAACTGCCGAGTATGGTACCGAAGACGAAGACGATAACCGTCGCAAGAACTGTCATCGCGAGCGCAGCGAAGCGATCTGCTTCCGGGACCACCTTAGATTGCTTCGTCCCTGCGGTCCTCGCAATGACCTGAGCAAGCTGACAAGCGCTTCTCGCACCACTATCGCGGCGCCTGCCGACGACGCATGCGGACTATATCGCACGAGCTCAAACGCCTCAGTGATCAGCCCCGCCTCGCCCTGTATAGCGGCCGGCATCCGATCCACAAACTCACGCGGGGTCTGACTTGAGTGCCGGCTGATGCCTGCGCGCTCTAAAGCGGAAAGCATCCGTGAATATGCCGCGAAGACTCCGTTCCCCGCCCCTTCCAGTATGGGCCGCCGGCGAACGACGATGAGGCCACCCAGCAGCGCGGCAATCGTGCTCCACAGGATATCGGTTCGCGTTCCGGTGCCGTGGGGCCACCCGAACGGGCCGAGGCCGGATAACGCCTGGGCGATTCGCTCGTTGATCCAGGTCCAGGCGTCGCGGACCAGCCACTGGCCCCGGGCATCGGCCGCGGCAGCATCCGGCGCGACGAACCCAGGCGTGGGCTCGAATTCGATCCATCCCACACGCGGAATGAACGCTTCCACCCAGGCGTGCGCGTCTGAGTTCCGGACCTCGTAGTATCCGGTAAGCAGATTGTATGAACCGCTCGTATAACCGGTCACAAACCGCGCAGGAATGCCCGCCGCACGCAGCATGATCACCATTGCGCTCGCGAACGTCTCGCACGATCCCTGACGGCTCTCGAACAGGAAGTAGTCCACGGCATCATCGCCCGCCGGCAATGAAGGCGCCTGGAGGTTGTAGCGGTAGCGCTCGACCAGATAGCGGTTGATCGCCACGACGCGATCATAGGCGGAACGCTCACCCTGCGTCAGTTGTGCAGCGAGGTCTCGCACCCGCCGCGGGATCGACGGGAGCGCGAGGTAGCGCTCCCGGATGGCATCGGGAACGGCCGTGTCGTTTCGCTGCAGCACGCCGGGCGCGGGCGCAGGCACCCTGCTGATCACGCTGTAGATGATGCCGGTCTCGAGCGGCACCGGGCTGCGCAGGCCGGCGTACCGGTCGACCCCAATCTCGCTCGCCGGGAAGAACACCTCGGTGACCCGATAGGCACCGAAGACGACGTTTGGTTGCTGCGCCTCGACGTAGAACGTTTGAACGACTTGTTCGGAGCCCGCGGGCCACGGCTCGTCGGGTGAGTACCGGGGCACAATCCTGGGCTCAGTCGACGAGAACTGCTCAACGGTCCGGTCGCTCATGCGCCAACTGGTGCCGGTATACTCATCGAACGCGAGCCCGCGCCAGAATGCCGGCCGCGTGGCACGCACCCGCAGCACGACGGTGTCGTCGAGCACACCGCGCAGCCGCAGGTCCACGTTGGTCGAGAACCCGACGTACCCCTGCGGGTTGAAGACCGGTGGGGTCTGTGCGCCCTGCTCACCCGTTTCTGGATAGGCAGGGTTCAATATCCCGTCGAACAGCGGCAGTCGAAAGGCAATCCTCGGAGACACAGGCAGCCAGCGCACCCGAAATCCTTCCCCGCGTGGAATCGCCGCGAAGATGACCGTGCCTATGAGCAGGACCAGCACGCCGATGGCGGCGGCACTACCGGCCATCAAGGCTGGCGAGGCGCGCTCAAGTCGGACCTGGTCCTCCCACTGCGGATGCGCAGCCATCGCGACCAGCGCGCCTGTGGCCAGCAGCACAAATGGAATCAGATAAGCCCCAAACGCCGGGTCTCGCGCGTACACTCCCGCGACCGCCATGAGGATGACCGCCGACGCGAGTGAATACTTGAGGTCCTTCCGCGCCGGTAGATCAAAGCTGTGCAGCGCCTGCAGCCAGAGGAACAGCCGGACCAGTGGAATGCGTGGATCATATGGATTGATCACGAGACTCCTGAAGAAATCCCTGGCCACGACAATGATCAACAGCGCAAGGATGAGCTTGATCCACCAGTTCCGCGCCCGCCGGCGGTGGTAACTCACGAAGAACCCCGTCGCCGTGGCCATCGCCGCGACGAGGGCCTGCGTGGAGAATTCCTCGTGCACGCCGATCGCCACCATCGCCACGAGCACGGTCCCCAGCATGGCGATCCGGATGGAGAGCACGTCCTCGGGGACAGGGCGCCGCATCAACCCGCCACCACATCCGCGAGGGAGTGTACGGCGACGACCGGATGTCCGCGACGCGAGACCGCATCAACCGCATGGACGTCGCTCGTGAAGAGCACAATGGCGCGGTCCGGCGCCAGGTCCGCGGCCCGCACCGTAAACGCCGGTGGCAGATCGTGCGTACTCAACGTTGCCAGCGCATGTGCCGCGTCGCGCCACCCTCCGTCGACGTCGAGCACACCGTGTGGTTGAGCGGCGATGATGCGCACAGATGCGCCGGATTCCGTGAGATGATGCGCGACCGAGGCTGCAGCCCGAATGAGATCCTCGAAGCCGCTGTCTGTTCCCGTGATCCTCGTGTCGAGCAGCAGGGTCACGCTACCGGTGGCGTCGTCCTCGAACTCTCGCACGATGAGCCGGCCTCGCTTTGCGGTGCTACGCCAGTGCACCCGGCGCAGATCATCACCATGCCGGTGCTCGCGCACGCGATGGAACTCCGTCCCGCTGCGCGACCGCACCTGCGCGATCTCCGTCGCCACGCGGTCATGCCCGGGAGACGGAACCCTTTTGATCGGCCAGTACCTGGGGAAGATGGTGACCGTCGCCTGCGCATCGACCAACCGTGACGCCCGAAACAATCCGACCAATCCGTGCGAACGAAAGGTCACCTCGCCCCCGCGGTGCTCGCCGCGGCGCAACGCGGTCGTCTGATACGTGAGTGAGCGAGGCCTCCCCGGCAGGAGGATAGGGATGAACATCGCGACGTGTTCAAGTCCAGGCACGTGGTCATGGATCACAACAAACACGCGCGGCCATCGGGACGTCCGTAGCTCGAGCGTCACGGCGATGCGGTCGCCTTCACAGATTTCATGAGGCAAGACCCGCGCCACGTTGATACCGCGAGGCGCGACGGCGGCGGTCAGCGCGCCGGCGGCAAGCAGCCCGGAGAGCAGCGCCACGAGCGCGTACACCCAGCCCGCCTGTAAGTTGAATGCAATGAATGACAGCAATCCGGTGAGTATCGCCACCACAAGCGCGTCCCGGTTTGGCCTCATGGCGCGAGGACAGGCACCGCTGTCCGATCGAGGATCTCCTGGATGATGACAACTGCGGGGACGCGGCTCCGGGGGATGATGCGGTGCGACAACACAGCGGGAGCCAGCGCTTTCACGTCGTCGGGTAAGACGAAGTCGCGACCGCGGCAGAGCGCCCACGCCTGTGCGAGCCGCACGAGACCAAGCGACGCCCGGGGACTGGCCCCGAGGGCCGCGTCCGCGTGACCGCGAGTCGCGGTGACGAGCGCAACCCCGTAGACGACGAGGCTGTGGTCGACATGCACCCGCCGCACCATCTGTTGCCAATCAAGTACCCGTGAGAGCTCGGTCACAACCTGCAGGGAATCGATCGGGTGCGCCTGTTGTTGCCGGGCGACCACTTCGACTTCCTGGTCCCTGGCAGGGTAGCCGAGGGAAGCGGAAATCAGGAACCGATCGAGCTGGCCTTCGGGCAACGGATACGTCCCGTGATGTTCGGTGGGGTTCAGTGTGGCAATGAGATAGAACGGCTTAGGCAGTGGATAGGCCGCTCCTTCGATGCTCACCTGCCCCTCATCCATCGCTTCCATAAACGCGGACTGGGTCCGGGGCGTCGTCCTATTCAGTTCGTCCGCAAGCACGACGTTGGCGAAGATGGGACCAGGAACAAACCGTAATGTACCGCGGCTGGGGTCGTACACCATGCCGCCGGTGATATCACCCGGCAGAAGGTCAGGGGTCCCCTGCACCCGCTTGTATGCTCCGCCGATGGAACGGGTCAGCGCCCGGGCCAGCATCGTCTTGCCGACACCGGGAACGTCCTGGAGCAGCACGTGACCTCCGGCCAGCAGCGCCGAGACGGCAAGGTCAACCACCGGCCGCTTCCCGATGATGACCCGCTCGATGTTCGCCACCAGTCCCTCGACCTCTCGCGTTACCCGCTCGATCTCGGGACTCCGGGTCGCGTGTATCATGCCGCGGTCAGAACTCTCTGCACGAACTCGTCCATTTCGCGGAGAAATCGCTGGTGGGAAAACTGTTCCGCATGAGATCGAATCATCGCCGGATCGTACGACGCCTGATCGAACGCCCGCACCGCGGCGATGAGCGCGTCGGCGGTGGGCTCGAAGAAAAAGGCTCCGGTCATCCCATCGACCACGCTCTCCAGCGCTCCGCCGCGACCGAACGCGACGACGGGGCGACCGCAGGCCTGCGCCTCGAGGGGCACGAGTCCGAAATCCTCTTCCCCCGGAAAGACAAGCGCGACGCATTTGCGGTAGTACTCCCGTAACGCTTCGTCGGATACTTCTCCCGTAAACGTGATGTTGGGGCGCGCCAGCTCGCGCAGGCGCGACGCCTCCGGTCCATCACCGACGACCACAAGGGGCCGGCCCAACCTGTTGAACGCCTCGACGGCCAGATCGACACGCTTGTACGGTATGAGGCGAGACACCACCAGATAGGATCCTCCGGGGCGGCCGGAGGGCGTGAAGTACTCGGTGTCCACGGGAGGGTAGATCACTGTTGCCTCGCGCCCGTAATGTCTGCGGATCCGGCCGGCGACGAACTTGGAATTGGCGATGAAGTGATCCACGCCATCGGACGTTGCTCGATCCCACCAGCGCAGCCACAGCAGGGCGGCGCGGGCCGCGGGCCGCGCGACCGGAGAGAGCGCGTCCACATAGCCGGGTTCGTAATCCCAGGCGTAACGCATGGGCGTATGGCAGTAACAGATGTGCACCGCCCCTGCGGGTTTGCGCACACCTTTCGCGCAGGCATGGCTACTGCTGATGATGACCTGCGCGCCGTCCACGTTCATCGTCTGGAAGACAAGGGGCATCAACGGGACCAGCCACCTGTGATGGCGGGCGGCGAGAGGCACCCGTTGCAGCCAGCTGGGCTGGACATCGAGCCGGTGAAACTCTTTTGGGAGCCGCGACGGATCGTACAGGCTCACGTGCACGGGAGCGCGCGGAAACAGTTCATGCAGGGCGAGGAGCACCCGATCCGCGCCCCCGAGCGTCACCAGCCAATCGTGAACGAGGGCGACACGCAGCTCACGAAGACCGTCAGTACGCGCCACGTCCCGCGATCAGGGAAGGCAGCGTGTTGAGGAGGATCTTCACATCGAGCCCCACCGACCAGTGGTCGATGTAGTACATGTCCAGGCGGACGCGCTGGCTGTAGTTGGGTTCGTCGTGCCGCAACACTTGCCACAGCCCCGTGAGGCCGGGCTTGACACACAGCAGGCGGCGCTCCCACGCACCGTACTTGCGTAGTTCGTCTTCCACGATCGGCCTCGGACCGACCAAGCTCATCTCGCCTTTGAGGACATTGATCAGCTGCGGCAGTTCGTCCAGGCTCGTCCGCCGCAGCCATCGACCCACGCGGGTCACCCGCGGATCTTCGAGGAGCTTGAACGACTGTTCGTAAAGGGCACGCAGCTGCGCATCCGAGGAGAGTTGCATGTCCGCACCCTGACGCATCGTGCGGAACTTCCATGCCAGGAAGGGGACGCCCGCCCTCCCGATCCGGACGTGGCCGAACAACACCGGTCCGGGACTATCGAGTGTGATGAGCAGCGAGATGACGGCGAGCACGGGAACCGTGATGAACAATCCAAATAGCGCGCCGATGATGTCGAAGGCGTCTTTGACCTGTCGTCCCCACCCGCCCACCGGATTGGCGCGTGGCGTAATTAGAGGAAGACGCTCGACGATCTCGACCTCTGCGCCGGCAGTCACGAGCGTGTAGAGGTCGGGCACGATGGCAAAGGGCACGCCTGCTTCCTGGCAGATCGCCGCCACCCGCATCGCGACCTCGCGCGCGTCGGGCGGCAGGGCGATGATCACGTGGTGCGCTCCCAGGCGCCTGACCGCTTGCAGGATAGCGTCTGGACGGCCCGCCACGGGCAGCCCGTCTACGTCTGTGCGCTGGTCAGGATCGAGAAATGCGACCGGCCGCTGTCCCAGTTCCGGCCGGCGGCGCAGCACGTCCACGACCGTCCGTCCCTCCTGCCCTGCCCCGACGATGATGACCCGGCGCACGTCAACGCCTCGCATCCGCAGGACGCGGTGCGCTGCGCGCATGACGAGGCGCACGATCAGGAGCAAGATCGTGCTCAACACCCAGGCGTAAAGAATCCACAGCCGTGAATATGAGAACTGCCGGTAGAAGAACGATGCTGCAAGCAGCCCCATCATGCCGACTGCCACGGCGCTCGTAATCCGGAGCGCTTCGTCGAGTTGAGACTGCACCCGATCCCGATACAAGCCGTAGGCTGCGAAAATCAGGATCCAGGCTGGAACGAGCGGCGTGAGGAACGTGAAGTATGGTCCGACTGGTGGTTCATCGAGCGCGGGGATGATCTCCCAGTAGAAGCGCAGCAAGTACGCCAGCGAGAATGCGGCGGCGATCGTGCAACCATCCAGCACGATCATGAGCAATGCTCGGACCTGTCGTCGGCGTCCTTCGGTGAGCATCTGGCCGTTCCCACCAGCCATATGCCCCCCGCATTTTTCAGGTAGTCCGAACCTCGACGGTCGAGCTGTACGCCGCGAGCGCAGCGTGGTAGGCACCCACCGTCGACGTGACCATCCGTTCCTGGGAAAAGTGGTCCGCCACCCTTCGACGGGCCCGGGCGCCCATCGCCGCACGACGGGACGCATCGCGGAGCAGCGCGACGGCGGCCGCGGCAAACTGAGCGCTGTCGCCCGGGGATACCAGGACACCGGTGAGGCCATCGTCGATGACTTCGCTCAGGCCCGGAAGCCGTGAAGCGACCAGCGGTCTTGCGGCGGCCATCGCCTCGAGCGCGGCGATCGGAAGTCCTTCCCACCGTGACGTCAGGAGCACGACATCCATGGCCTGCAGTAGCTCCGGTACATCCTGCCGCGTGCCCAGCACCAGACACCGGCCCTCCAGCCCGAGCGCGCGTACGGCCGACTCCACGTTTGGACGAAGCGGGCCGTCTCCAATCAACAGAAACTTCGCATCGGGGAGAGTGTCGGCTATGCGGCGTGCAGCATGCAGAAACGTCATCGGATCTTTCTGAGGGACTAGCCGCGCCACCATGCCGATCACCGGCACACCCTGAGCGATACCCAGCACGGCACGGTCAGGGCCAGCTGTGAATCGGGTCAGATCGATGCCGTTGGGAATGACCGTCGCGCGCGACGTGGGGATGCCGGCGTCTTTCGCCGCCGCCAGATCCCCGTGCGTCAGACAGATGACGTGGTCGGCGAGCTCGCATGTCGCGCGCTCGGCCAGGATAAATGCCCTGCGAAGGATGGGATAATCTTCGCGGCGGAATGCAAACGCGTGGGCCGTATAGACCACAGGCCGGACGCCGGCCGCACGTGCGCTCAGCGCCCCCAGCAATCCCGCGCGGCTCCCGTGCACGTGGACGACATCGGGCCGTTGCGAGCGCAGCACACGAGGAAGTGACAGGAGCGTTCCAACTCCCATGGAGCCCCCGAGGGTGAGCACTGGCACACCGGCCGCGCGCAACCCCGGCCCCGATGGTCCGTCGCGCCCAACGACGACCGTGCTGGTCCAGCCATGCAGCGCCAGCCCCTGCGCGAGCTGGATCAGGTGTGAGCCTCCACCTCCAACCTCTGCTGTGTTGATGACGTGAAGGGCCTTCATCTCCAGCCCTCGCTCAACGCCTCGAGCAGTCGGGCTTTCCCGAATTGAATCGCGAAGAGCCGTCGAAATCCGCGAAGCGTCCCACGAACGGTCGACAGATCCCACACTTTGAGAAGCAAGACCGCGAAGCCGACGTTCAGCCAGAGGTACGAGAGGCGGGTCACAAGGGTCTTGGGCTCGCAAAGGTGGAAGAATCGCAGCCAGCTCAACACGCGGAGTTCGCAGAACCGCTCCCGATCGAGGCGGCTGCGTGGGGTTTCTTTGTGGATGAGCGTCGCCTGAGGCACCCAGCGCAGCTCACATTGATGACCGGCCAGCACGCAAAAGTCTCGGTCCTCGCCAAAGCTGTACCCTGTGTAGGACTCGTCGAACCGGAGGGCGTCCACGACGCGGCGCCGGAACGCCATATTGGAACCGTACAAGCTCAGCGCGCGCCTAGGCTGAGCGCTCGGCCGCAGGTGGAATTGCAGTGCATCCCTCTCCACGGAAAACGGTCCCCGGTAAAAAAGCCAGGAGCGAACCCGCTGCGCAGTTGACATCGTCTCAGGCAGGTTGGTGATGAGACCGCCGGCGCCGCCGATTCGCTCGGCGGGATCATCGTCAAACACGCTCAGCATCGCGCGGAGATATCCGGGATTGAGCACCACGTCATCATCCAGAAACAGCACCACACTGGACGTCGCCTGATCGAGCGCGCGGTTGCGGGCGTGCGTGAGCCCAGGCAGTCCGGGAGCGTAGTCGTAGCGCAGGCGCACGCGGCTGCCCGAAAACAACGTGGTCACAGCCTCGTGCTGCGGGCGACGGCTTTGATCAACAATGATCACCTCGCCCGGCGGCGGGTCCTGCGACAGGACAGATGTCAGACACTCCCTCAGGTCGTCTGCGCGGTCCTTGGTGGCAATGAGCACGGACACCGTGTTCATGGCTTGCCTGGTCTCGCCATTTCTGATCGATACCACCCGAGAATGCCCACGACTTCGCCCACACGCCAAGCCAGATCACAGACCGGCTCCATCCAGGACGCAGGATCGCGCGGTCCGTTCCGCACCAGCCTGAGCGGTATATCCGTCAGCGTGCGCACCAGGGAGACGGCAACACCCGCGATGCGACGTGCCAGCGGAGGCCTGGTGAGGCCGTGCCGGTGGGTGAGATCCATCGCTCCACGAGCATACTTGCTCGATTGCCTGATCAAGTCTCGCAGCGACGACCGATGATAGTGGATCACCATCGCCTCCGGAATGAACGCAATCTTCAGGCCGAGCTCCTTCTGCATGCGCCAGGCGAGATCTGCATCACCGCCTGAGTGCATGTCTGCGCGGAATCCTCGCAGCCGTCGGAAGACCTCGGCGCGATACGCGCAGTTCGCCGTGATTGGGTACGGCAGGTAGCTGTGGCGCATCGTGTTCAGCTGGCTCATCAAGTTCCGGCGGCGCGCATATTCCTCTATTGTTGTCGCAGACGGCGGCGACAGAACCTCGCCGGCGACGCACGCGACTTCCGAATCGTTGAAGCCTGCGATCAGATTCGTGAGCCACGACCGATCGGCGACGCAGTCGGTATCGGTGAACGCCAGGATCTCGCCCCTGGCGTGCTGCGCCCCGCGGTTTCTCGCAGCGTACGACCCTCTGGTCGGTTCTGAAAGCACTCTCACGGGATACGAAGCCGCGAGAGTCGCCGTCTCGTCCATCGAGCCGTTGTCGACCACCAGCACCTCACAGCGCTCGCGTGTGTAGTCGAGGCCGAGGAGTGATTGCACACATGCGGCGATGGTGTGTTCCGCGTTGTATGCCGGAACGATGATTGAGACGAACGGACGGTCGATCACAGCGCCTCCACCTGCGCCGCCGGGGAGGTGACACGCCGACGCCCGAGCATCACCGAGAAATACACGACGGCCGCCAACACGGTCGCATATGAGAGCGAGGTCGCCATGGCTGCGCCGGCAATCCCGAGGCGTGGGATGAGCAGGAGATCGAGCACGATCGTGACGCCGAGCGCGATCGCCGCCGTGATCGCGTTGTACTGCGGATAGCCCCGGCCAACGATCTCATTGGCGAGGACCTTTGCCCCGCTCAGCAGGACGGCTCCGGGAAGCAGCCAGAGCAGCGCAGGGTACGCGCCTATGAACGTAGGGGAAAAGACACCCCGAATGACGACCGGCGCGCTGACGGCCAGCACCGCCGCACCGGCCGCAGTGACGCCGGTTGTCATGGCAGCGTAGCGCCATCCCCACGTATGCGCATCCCCTTTGGCTGCGGCCGCCCGCGGAAAGACGGCGTAACCCACCGCGTCGGGCAAGAACCAGAGGAGTTCGGCGAGGGACACTGCCACACCATAGATTCCTACCGCGGCAGGCCCCAGGAAATAGTTCACAACAAAGATATCCAAACGGTAATTCAGGAACTGCAGCAGGTTGGCAATGTTCCCCTTGATGCCGAATGCCGTCACGGCACGCGCCGAATCTGGCCATTCCGGTCGTAGGCGCCCGCCTTGCCGGTGCAGGGCCCTGCTCATGAGGCCTGCACCGATGACCTGGCTGACGAGGACCGCCGCAAGTGTCCCGATCAGGCCCCACCGCAGGCCCGCCACCATCGACACCGTGAGCAGCAGCGTCAGAGTGCTCTGCGCCAGACGGATCTTACTCACTATAGGAATCCGCCGAAGCCCCTGCAGCACCGCTGAGAAGTTATTGCCCAGGACCATCCAAGGAACGAAACACAGCATGGCCCAGGGACCCCACTGCGGAAATCCCGGCATCACGCGGCCGGACCAAATGCTGAACGCTGCGATCACGACGAGCGACGCTGCCGTCGCCAGCAGCGTCCAGGAGAGCGAAAATCCAGTCAGCTGCGAAATGGGTACTCGACCCGAGGCTGCAAAGTACACGTTGGCGACATTCACACCACCGCCCAGGAGTAACGCGAGCAGGCCAGACCCGAGAAGAACGAGCGAGAGCGTGCCCTTCCCTTCAGGCCCAAGCCATCGGGCGGTGATGGACGCCATCATGAGCGATAGCAGGAACGAGATCACCTGCACGGAGAACGCCGACGCGACGTCGCCTCTCAGGCCACGTGGCAATACCGCGTCGAACGCCCGCAATCTCATGGAGACGCCCATCCGGTTCAAGGCCATCAGCGATGCTCGGCCAGCAGGTGCGAGGTGAAGTTCAAACGGCGGACGGCAAATCCGTGCTGCTTGAGAAGGCGCGCGATCTCGTCGATCGCCGTGTTGGCCTCGACGACCACGTAGTCAGTCTTGCGAAGCGTCTCACGGGCACCACTGAGGACACGGGCCTCCGCACCCTCCACATCGATCTTCAAGAGTCTGACAGAAGCAAATGATTGACAGAGTGTGTCGATCGTCACGGTCCTGACGCTCTCTCGTCGGCTCGCCGATTCCGGTCCTCCCTCCAACGTGGCCCGGCCGAAGTAACCACCCTCAATGGAAATGGGTGTCGACGTGCGCTCGTCATCACTGGCCGCGGCGTCCACCATGGTCACATTTGTCGCTGCATTGATCGCCACGTTCGAACGCAACTGGCGCGCGGTGTCCTCGACCGGCTCGATCGCCACCACACTTCCGGATATGCCCACCCGCTGCGCCGAGACGAGAGAGTAGTACCCGATGTTCGCGCCGACGTCCACGAAGATATCGCCCAGACGAAGGCAGCCGACGATGGCTTCGTGCACGTCCTCCTCGCGAAACGGCAGCACGTGATACAAATCATCGGTCCCGGCCCTGACCCAGAAACGGAGATTCCACCGCGGGAGGGCAACCAGGAGAGGAAATTTTGCCAGGGGCGGTCGATCCGAGTTGTGCCGCAGGATGCACGCCGCAAGGTCACTGATGGCAGAGAGACCGAGGCCAGCGATATCTTGTAGCCGGACGCCTCGGACCTGCTTCAGAATGGCTGTCCACAACCACAGCCGCTGCCTGATGGACGCAACCCATTCGGCTCGCCGATCGGCTCGCCTTTGGGGATTGCGTTCCGCTGCTTTCGCACACTCGTCATAGACCTCATGCATCATCCTTCCGACAACTTCTGGACTGAACCGTGCGCGGGCGTAGCGTGACAGGTCCTCAGGATCGTATTGCGGGTAGCGGCTCAACATCTCGTGGAGCGCTGAGGAGAGGGCCTCCGCGTCCCCCGGCGGAACGAGGATGCCGACGCCCGGCACGATGAACTCCGCCGGTCCTCCGCTCCGGGTCGCAACCACAGGGAGACCAGACGCCAGCGCTTCCGCTGTGACCACGCTGAACGTCTCGTAGGAGCTCGCGAGCACGAAAATGTGAGCCCGCCACATGCGAACGGCGAGCTCCTCTTTGCTCACGGATGGCGTGAATGTGACCTTATCGCCGATGCCAAGGTCCCCGGCGAGGCGCTGGTATCCAGCCAGTTCTTCGCCGTCTCCGATCACATCGAGTCGCCAATCAGTCCGCTGCTGTTCGAGGAGTGCGAGGGCGCGCAAGAGGACCGGGATGCCTTTGACCGGCTTGAGCTGGCCGACAGTCAACAGGCGGATCGGACCTTCGGTGTCGCGTCCACGCCGGGATCTCGCACCGGCAAAGAAGGCTTCGTTCACGGCATTCGGGATCACGCGGAACCGTGCTCGAATGCCTCTGGCTTCTATCCCCTCACGCAGGCTCTCGCTCACCGGAAGCACGCGATCGGCCAGCGCGAAGGCTGTGCGGGCCTTCAGTAGCTCCCGCCAGGACAACAGATTGCGTGGAAAGGCCGAGTAATGCTCGGTAATGAGCACAGGTATCCCGAGCACTTTTCCGGCGACGATTGCGGGGATTCCCGCTTCATAGATGTGTGCGTGAATGACATCGGGGCGAAACCCCTCTGCGACGAGTCTGCGGATGGCTTGGACGATGCTGAATACATATCCCACGAACGTGGCCCCGGGAACGGCACGCAGGCGGTGCCAGATCCGATATGTCCGCACTCCGTCTGTGAGCGCACGATCGAGCTCTTGCTCCATGCGCCATGCAGCGGTCATCTTCGGATCCGGCCCCATCGAGTGCAACACCACAACCTCGTCGGTGAGGCCGACAGCCCTGGCGTGCTCCCGGACAAACACACGCTCGAAAGGCCGATCTCGTGTGGGAAACCACGGCGTGACGAACAGAACGCGATACCTAGTTGCGGCAGGGGGCCGAATATTGGATGCCACCTCAGCAAGGTCACTCTTCATGGGAGCGCCTCGATGGCGGATTTGACCTCCCGGTTCTCGGGATCTCTCGCAAGCACTTCCTCAAGCACCTCCACGGCACGCGCACGGTCGCCCATCTGCACGGCGAGATCCGCGGCATCGATCGCGAGGCTCACCACCTGCGGCCACAGGAGCAGGTGAATCATTTTCTGGTCGAGATCGCGCTGGAGGTATAGTCGCAACGCCCGGCGGTAGACCTGATCCGCGTCGCCCCACCGCCTCTGCCGCACCATTGTTGTGGCGAGTAAGCGGTACGCTTCAGGCCGATTC
>Ga0184610_1000177_pt1 | contig 16434 bp, 25 predicted proteins | sample PLM1_100_coex_FD_133011 | JGI IMG/M metagenome (GOLD analysis project Ga0184610, IMG submission 133011) | Groundwater sediment microbial communities from an aquifer in East River, Colorado, USA - PLM1_100_coex | ecosystem: Environmental > Terrestrial > Soil > Riparian zone | place: USA: East... | reverse complement strand
CCCCACGGATCTGCCCATACCTGAGGTGGACCTCACGCGCCCACGACGGGAGCCGGACGCGACCGTCCTCTCGCTGGCAGAGCGATACGGGCTCGGCGGCGCGCTGCGCCGTCTGGCGGCGGCGCTGAAGTCCGGCCGGGCCGGCATCTGAGAGCGGCTAGGACCCGTCGCCCAGGTTGGAATTTCCCTCCAGGAACCCGATCGACGCGACCTCGCCCTCGTGGGGGCCGTGGTACTCAAGGACGTAGAGCCCGTTCCTGATGTCCACGACGTAGATCAGGCCGTCCTCGATGACCGGGTAGCTCCACATGACGACCTGGTCGGGGCCCGAGCTCAGGATGGGGTCCTCCGTGGCCACGGCTTCCAACGGCTCCGGTACGAACTCGGCCACCTGCGTCGGTCGATCGGGGTCCTCGGTGGACACGACCTGGAGCCCGGCGCTGTGCCACGTGACGAGCGCCAGGTGCTCGGTGACCGTGGGATTGTGCGAGGAGAAGCTCGACCCCATGTCCCGTTCCCCGCTCACCTCGTCGCAGTACGCCTCCTCGTTGTACGGCGCCACGCGGTACTCCGAGACGACCTGGGGACTGGGCTCGTCGGTCACGTCGATCAGATGAACCCAGCCCCATGGGCACCCCGCATCTGGCCCGATCCCCCCGTAGACCTCGTCGGTGGTGAGCACCAGGTCGCGGCCGGGGACCTTCACCGCGCTGTGCGGTCCCGCGCCCGGCCATCGGACCCGGTTGGTCAATGGCGTGACCAGGCGGACGGCAGGCGACGGGAGTCCCTTCGCCACCTCCGATGTATCCAGCACGAGGAACCCCGCGGTGAGGAAGGCGAGGTATGCGCGTGACCCGTCGGGCGACACCGAAAGGGAGTGGAGGTCGTCGTTGGGTCCCGGGTCAGGGAACGCGGTCGACCATGAGGCCACTTCCCGGAACACGCCCTCTCGGGCGGTCGAGATGTCGGTCACCAGGAGGTCCACGCCGAAATTGCCCGGCGTCGACAGGAAGAGCAGCGCCCGGCCGGGATCGTTCGGGTCCTGCCAGAGGAAGAACTCGTGGGGTTGACGCAGAGGATGATACGTGGACACGAGCACGGGCATCGCGGCTCGCTTCCCACGAATGTCGTAGAACCGAATGGTGGGCTCCATCGGGCCGCCGTCGCAGTCGTGGATGAGCGGATCGCATCTGAGGTTGAGGACGAGGAGCAACTGCTCGCTGGGCCAGACCCTCAGCTCACGCGAGGTCTCGCTGGGGTTGCCCTCGTCCGGCGGGCCGATCTCCCCCACGACCTGCGGGTGAACGGGGTCCTGGATGTTCACCACGACCACTCCGGCATGTGGGTGTCCCTTCGAGCCATCCGTGCGGCTACCGACGTAGGCGAAGTCGTTCCACACCGCGAGGGCTGCGTTCATCCCACGATCGAAGAGCGGCTCGTGACCCACCGGGGTGAGCGAGCCGGGGAGCTTCCTGGGCGTGACCGGCTCGGATGGGGAGGGACGCTCGGGGCCTCCCCCGGTGCACGCTGTGATCAGCCCGGCCAGCACCCACGGCGCCAAGCGCCCCACGCGATCCGCACGCGTCGCGATCGTTCTCGTGCGCCCTCCAGGCCGAGGATGGCACCCCTTGACCGACCCGAGCAAGCGGCCTCGACGGCGCCCGCCAGGATTCGGCACTGTCCCGACCTGGTACCGTTCTACCTGAGGGCACCAATCGCGGTTGACGCTACGAGCAGTTCCCTCACCCCGGCTGCTACGGCCGGCGCCTGAACGGCAGCACTTAGGCCGGAACGGCGAAAGGAAGGAGGGATCGCACGTGGCAACTGGAACCGTGAAGTGGTTCAGCTCCGAGAAGGGCTTCGGCTTCATCACTCCTGAGGATGGTACCGCCGACGTATTCGTGCATTTCAGCGCGATCAGCGGCGACGGCTACCGGAACCTGGACGAGAGCCAGCGGGTCGAGTACGACGTGAGCCAGGGGCAGAAGGGCCCCCAGGCCGCGAACGTTCGCCCGGTCTAACGTTCTCGGAGGACCGCGAGGGCCCGGCATCCGCCGGGTCCTTCGCATTTCCGGACTCCGAAGCTAAGTAGCCTCGCTGTCGCCCTCGTCGAGGATGCGGCGGAGCACGGGGAGCACCACCCGGTCCTTCTCCCGGCCCGCAGCCTCCTTCGACCTGATCACGTCGGCCAGGGACGCGACGTCGACGTCAACACCAAGGATCCGAAGGTGCACGGCGTCCCGGGCGAGGTCCTCGTAGCCGGTCGTGCCGCTCGGCACGAACGTCACGTCCAGGCGGCCGTGGTCGGTGACGAGGTTCCACATGTCGGCGCCCCCCAGCGACGCGGCATCGTGGTTGAAGGGAAGGCCTGCAGGCTGGCTCGCGGTCCACACCCGGGCGTGCATCGCCTCGAGCGCGGTCGACAGGCGCTCGAGGTTCCCCCGCGACCACTCCGGGACGACGTCGACGTCGGTCGTGAGGTACGGAGAGCCGTAGATCACAGTGGCGAAGCCGCCCACAAGCACGAACCGCACGCCGTGATCCTGGAGGACCGCCAGGATCCGCTCGGGCGCGAGCTCGGGCTCAGCCACGACGGCTCGCTGCGGCCGCGCGACCGGCCTTGGCGAAGCGGAGCGCCGCCTGGTGCTGGCGAACCCGCGAGTCCACGTCGAGGGCCAGGTTGGACCGGGCCACCGACCAGTCCGAGTCATCGAGCGGCGCCAGTCGGACCTGGAGCTCCAGACCGCAAGCGCCCACCAGCTGGCCGATCCGTTCGGCCGTCGGCTCGGTCCGGCCCCGCTCCAGCCGGGCGATCGCGGACTGGGTGGTCCCCACTCTTCGGGCCAGCTCCACTTGGGTCAGGCCGGCCCTGCGCCGGGCCTCTCGAACCAGGCTTCCACCGCTCATGGGGGGGAGTATAGCAGAATTGCTATATCCTTGGGCTCGAGCTCCGTCGGCACCCGGGGCTAGGCTTGTGTCAGCCATGGATCAGCGAGTCAGCCTCATCACGCTCGGCGTCAGCGACCTCGATCGGTCACGTCGGTTCTACGAGGCGCTCGGCTGGAGCTCAGGAGCGGCCCCCGCCGATGACGTCGTCTTCTTCCAGGCGGGCGGGTCAGCGTGGCGCTCTGGGGCAGGACGAAGCTCGCGGAGGACAGCGGAGTTCGGGACGGCGGCGGCTGGGGTGGCGTCACGCTCGCCCACAACGTGAGCTCGCCGCAGGAGGTCGACGCGATCATGGAGGAGGCGCGAAAGGCCGGAGCCACGATCGCCCGGGCCGCGGGAACGACTTTCTGGGGCGGGTACTCGGGCGTGTTCGTCGACCCCGATGGCCACCCGTGGGAGATCGCGCACAACCCCGGCTGGAAGCTGCACGACGACGGATCCGTCACCCTCGAGTAGGCGGCGTCTTTCAGACCCCTGGACTTAGTCCAGGACTTAGTCTATGCTGTCGGAGCCGTGACACCTGTCAACGTCCACGACGCGAAGACGCACTTCTCGAAGCTCCTCGAGCGGGTGGCCCTCGGGGAGGAGGTCGTCATCGCCCGGGCCGGGCATCCCATCGCCAAGCTCGTTCCGATCCAACCCGATGTTCCCGAACGCGCACCGGGCAGCGCTCGCGGCGACGTCTGGGTCGGTGAGGATTTCGACGCGCCGCTCCCCGAAGACGTTCAGGCCTCGTTCGAGTGAGGCTCCTGCTCGACACCCATGCCTTCCTGTGGTGGATCGGCGACGACCCCCGCCTGTCCAGGCACGCCGCCGCCCTCATCGGCGACGGCGCGAACCAGGTGCACGTGAGCGCGGCAAGCGCCTGGGAGATCGTCGTCAAGAAGGGGTTGGGGCGTGTCGAGGTGCCCGAGCCCATCGATCGGTTCCTCGTTGCGCAGCTCGAGACGAACGCCTTCCTTCCCCTCCCCATCCACGTTCGCCACGCGCTTGGCCTGGCGGCGCTGCCCGACGTCCACCGCGATCCGTTCGACCGGATCCTCGTCGCTCAAGCAGTGGCCGAAAACCTCTCCCTCGTGACGGGAGATCGGATGCTGGCGCGGTACCCGGTCTCCGTCGAGTGGTGAGAACGATCAGGCCCGTAGCGGGTCTCGGTCGGGTTACCGGCGGAGGACCCTGAGGGCCCAGCTCCCGTACTCGAAGCCGTGGCCGAGCGTGCCGATGTGCTCCATCAGCCCTTCCAAGTCGCGCGCCCCCGTGAGCGGGCCGGCATCCACCGGGTCGAAGCCCATGTCACGTGCCAGCCCGGCCACGATCTCCTTGGCCTTCTCGTCGTCGGATGCCAGGAACACCGACGCGGCCTGGCCATCGAAGACCGGGCTCGAGTTCAGCACTGGCGCGAAGATCGTGTTCCACCCCTTCACCACCCGGGTCTTCGGCACCTGGCGCTGAATCACCTCGGCATTCGAGGAGTTCTCGTGGAGCTGGAGCTTGCCGCCCACGAAGGGGTTCGTCACGTCCACCAGTACCTTGCCCGCCAGGTCGCCGAGCTCGGCGAGCGTCTGGTCCACCGCCGGCCACGGGACGGTCAGGAAAACCACCTCTGCATCGGCCGCCGCGTCGGCGTAGCTCCCGCCCTTCGCCGCGCCGATCTCCTTGGCCAGCATCGATCCCCGCTCCGGCTCTCGCGAGCCGATGGCTACTTCGTGCTTGGGCGCAAGCGCCCTGGCGAACCCGCCGCCCATCTTCCCCGCCCCGACCACGCCGATCTTCATGCCGATCCCCTCCTGATCTCGCCTACGACCTCGCGCAACCCCTCACGCCCGCGTTCCATGCCTCGCCCCGCCAGGCTGGCGGCGCGGCTTGCGTTTCGCTTGCGCTTGCGTTTCGCTTGCAGTAGTCTTGGCTCATGGCCACGGCGACCGCGACACGTCTCGACCAGGAGCTCGTCTCCGAGGTAGAGCGGTGGTTGCCGGCCGCCCTCGCGGGCGACGAGCGCGCGGCCCGGCGCTACGCGCGCGCCTGGCACGAATTGGTTCGAGCGATCTGCTCGGACCACCCCGGCACGCCGGCGTCGGCCGTGGACGTGCTCGACCACCTGGCCCTCACCGCGCCGTTCGACCCGGCCGGGCCGATCGGGGCGCTCGTGTCGGCGGCGTCGGGCATCATGCCCGGCATGGACGTCCCCACCATCCCGCGAACGGCGCGCAAGGCACTGCCCGCCTCGGTTGACTACCAGCGCTTCGCCCGAGTGGTCCTGGCAGAGCTGTCCGGGGCGGGCACAGGTCTCGTGCGCCTCATGGCCGCCTGGGGGCTTACGGTCACCGACGTCGCGGGGCTGTTCGGCGTCCGACGGCAGGCTGTTCAGCAATGGCTCGACGAGGGCGTCCCGGGAGCCCGGCAGCCGAAGCTCCACACCATCCTGGAGACCGCCGACCTGCTGGAGCGGAACCTGCTCCCCGACCGGATCCCCGGGATCGTCCGCGCGCCGAGCGAGGCGTACGAGGGCCGCTCGATGCTCGAGCTGATCCAGGCCGACCGCCACGACCAGCTCCTGGGCAGCGTCCGTCGCTCGTTCGACTGGGCCTGGACCGCCTGATCGGGCCGTGCGGTTTCGGTTCCGGCACGTGGCCCGCGGCGGCCGGTACCTTCGCGTCGCCGACCCTTCGTGGCGTCATCCGCTAGACGGGAGCTTCGCGGCCGAGCGCGGCGCCCGATGGAACCCGCCCGGCTCGTTCCCGGTGGTGTATCTGTGCTCGACCATCGAGATCGCGCGGGCGAACGTGCTCCGACGGTTCGCCGGATTGTCTTACTCGCCCCTCGACCTGCTCCCCGACCGGCGGCCCGTGCTGGTCGAGGCCGACGTCCCCCGGCATCGCGCCGTGAACGTGGTCACCGATGACGGCTGCCAGGCCGCCGGCTTGCCGGCCACCTATCCCCGCGAAGTCGACGGCACCGAGGTCGGATGGGATCGGTGCCGGCCGCTGGGACAGGCCGCGTGGGACCAGGGAGAGCGGTCGATCGCCTACCGCAGCGCCGCGGCCCGCCCCGGCGACCGGGGCGAGGAGCTCGCGTGGTTCGTTCGCGTTCCCGGCGATCGCCTTCGCAGCGCGCGCCGGCACGCGTTCGACGACTGGTTCACCTAAAGCGGGTGGACCGGTCCTACATCACCTCGAAGGTCTCGTACACCGAGATCTTGGCGCCGCCAAGAAGCACGGGGCAGTCCTTGGCCAACTTGACCGCGTCGTCGAGTGACTTCGCCTGGATGATCGAGTACCCGCTGGCCGGCGAGCCGGCGGGGCCGTCGCTGACCTTCCCGCTGGTGTCGATCGTCTTGGCCTGCGGCGTGAACGGGTTGCCGCCGTCCTTCATGGCCGGACCGAGGTTCTCCATCCAGACGCCCCACGCCTTCATCACGTCCGCTTGCTCGGACTCGGTCTCGGGCATCTTGCCACCGCTGTAGAGGAACAGGTAATCGGTCATCTCCCCCTCCTTGTCAGGGTTGCCGAAGAGAGCATCGTACTCCTCTGGTCAGGAGACCGCTCGGGCGTTCCTTTGGAAGCCTCCGCCGGTCGCCGCCTCTTCCAGGCCCCAGCTCACGATGCGCTTCGGGCGGATCCGGAAGAACTGGGGCGCGAAGTTGGGGAACCTCGGGTTGATCTCGTTACCGCCGGTCTCGTGGAGCTCGGCCTCGCCGCGGACCTCGAGCGCGCGGGCCTGGCGGTCCTTGCCGGAGCCGAACGTGTCGTCCAGGAGGAACGTGACCTTCGGGTTCTGCTTCGCGTCGCGCCACTTCTTGCCGGCGCCGGAAGCGATACCGCCGATGTCGATCGTGTCCTCGTCCTCGTTGAACCAGAACGTCACGGGGATCACGTGCGGCTGGCCGTCGGGGCCGACGGTCGCCAGGCGCGCCAGCGTCTGGCTGCGCATGTACTCGATCTCTTCTTCGGTAAAGGCGCTCATCCCTTCCCAGCCTACGGCCTAGGGGTAAACGTTCCCGGCCCCTTCCGGCTCTGTAGCTGTGGGATGCGGGGGCAAGGGCCTACAGTGCGAGAGGTGGTGGAGGGTCCGGTGGCGCCTCGCGACCTCCGCGAGGGCGTCGAGCGCGACATCGAGCGTCTGTATCGGGAGTCCGCCCCGCAGCTGTGGCGCTCCATCTACGGATTCGCCGGAGGCCGGCGGCACCTGGCGGAGGACGCCGTGGCCGAGGCGTTCGCCCGCGCCATCGAACGGGCGCACGAGATTCGCGACCCGCTGGCCTGGATCTACCGGACGGCCTTCCGGATCGCCAGCCGGGAGCTGCAGCGAGAGAAGCGCGGACCGCCGGCCGCCCCAGACCCGGTCCCGGGCATCGACCCGTCGGAGGTGCAGGACGTCATGGCGGCGCTGTGGACCCTGTCGCCGAACCAGCGCGCCGCCGTGCTCCTCCACGACGAGGAGGGGTTCACGGGCCCTGAGGTGGCGCGGCTGCTCGGCATGTCGGCGGCGACGGTAAGGGTGCACTTGTTCCGGGCGCGGAGGCGGCTCCGGGAAGTCCTCGGCTCCGAGGAGAATCGTGATGACTGAGCGTTGGCAGCGCGAGATGGCCAAGCTGCATCGGGCCGAGCTCCCCGCCGATCTCTGGGAGCGGATCATGGAGGGGCCGAGGCTTCAACCGCTTCCCTCTCGGAACCCGTCGCGCGTGATCGTCGCGGCGACCGCCCTCGCGCTCTTCCTCGCGGCGGCGGCGCTGCTGTGGGTCGTCTTCACGCCTTTTCGAACGACCGGGAGGACATTTGGAGGCCCGGACGTCATCCACGTTCCTCTACGAGGCGAGGTGTCGCCAGTGTTCCTCCCCGACGGCCGGCCCGTCTTCGTCGTCCATCACGAGGACGGGACCGTGTCTGTGGTGGACGCGTTCTCCTCTCATCGAGCGTGGGGATTCGAGGAACCGGTCGTGTGGTGCCCCTCGACGCGCCAGTTCGTCGAGTGGGCGCACGAGGCGCACTTCGACGAGTACGGGACCTGGGTGTCTGCGGGGCCGGCGCCGAGGGGGCTGGCGACCTTCGCGTTCCAGGTCGTGGAACGGGACGCGGCCGGTGATCCGACGTCCATCCGGATCGGCGCGATGCGGGCGCCCGACCCTGGGGGTTCGGCACCCATCACCGAGCCGTCGCGCCCGCCGTTCTGCCCGGGAGGCGAACCGGTGACGTTCACGGTCGAGGCATCACAGGTGTGGGACTCCCCTGCAGCGGCCGTGGCCGCTCAGCCGGAGGGATGGATCGCCGTCAACGGAACGTTGTCGGTCGCGTCCGACGGCTTCGTGCAGCTCTGTTCCCAGATCAGCGATGGGCGGTGCGAGGGTGCTGCGGTGGTCCGGGGAATCGACGGGGTCGGCCTGCTGGTGAACGTCCTTCTGCCCTACCCGAATGGAACCGGGTACGAGAAGCCCCACCTGTGGCTCGCTCGGGTGCGAGGCGGTGTCCTGGACGACCTCGCCATCGGTGATATCCGCACCGCGGGATGACAAGGGGCGATAATCCGGCCGGTGAGCGTTGCCACGACGACACTGAGGGAGGACCTGAGCATCGCGGCCAGGCCGGTCGCCGCCGCCGCGATGGCCGGGGCCCTGACCGGCGCCGTGATCGGCGGCATCGGTGGGCGGCTGGCGATGTTCGTCCTGCGGCTCACATCGGATTCAGCCCTTCGCGGGCTGAAGACCGACGACGACTTCACGATCGGGGTCTTCAGCGGCGAGACGCTGTTCCTCGTGATCGTGACGGCCTTCTTGGGGGTGATCGGTGGGCTGGTCTACCTCGCGGTTCGAGGCTGGCTCCCTGAGCGCGCGAGGCCGTGGCTCTTCGGCGCGCTGACCGGCATCGTCGGAGGGGCACAGGTGATCCGCCCCGACGGGATCGACTTCACGCTCCTCGATCCCCTCTGGCTGGCCGTCGCGATGTTCGTACTCCTTCCCACCGCCTACGGCGTGGCGGTGAGCCTGCTCGCCGAACGGTTCCTTGCTCGCGACTCGGCCTTCTCGCGTTCGAAGGCATGGATCGCCGGGCTGGTCCTGCTTCTCCCCCTTGGGTTCTTCGGCCTGGTCGGCCTTGCCGTGATCGCCGCGATCATCGCCGTGGTGCTGCTGGGCCGGGCCGCGCCCGAGATGGCATCCCTGTGGACGTCGCCGCCTGCGGCGTGGATCGGACGGGCGGGGCTCGCCACCGCCGCCATCGTGTGGGGTGCGGCGCTCGTCAGGGACGTCGTCGAGGTCCTCTGAACTCGATCGGTTCCGGCCGGCCCTCGCCGCCCTGCGTGTTCTAGGCGGCCGTTGCGTCCGGGCCGGGGTCGCCACCAGGAGCCGCGACGCTGAGTCGCTCCCCGTACTTGGTCCACCCCTCGCGATGGCTCTCGGCGGCCCGTTCGTCGGGCAACCCCGAGTGCCGGAGACGAAGGATCGTGCCCTCGCCCCCCTCGTCTTCTGAAAGCGTGATCTCGACGGTGGTCGATCCGGGCGGGACCGCCGCGTCTCCCTCCCATCCCCACGTGAACACGACGCGCGCCGGCGGCTCGACCGCGACGTACTCGCCGAGCGCGATGTTGTCGCTGTTCATCCGGACGCGATACACGCCGCCCGGCCGGGGGTCGAGCTCGGCCGCCATCCCCATCCACCTCGTGTACTTCGCGGGGTCGGTGAGGTACACGAACACTTCCTCGCGGGAAGCGGCGATCCGCCGTTCGACCTCGACGATGGGCCCGCTCTCAACGGCCACGTTCGATCACGTCCTTCAGGCGGTCGAGGTCCTGCTCCCACATGTCGCGCAGGACCACCTCGAGCAGTCCGAGCGCCTGGCGGTCGGTCCGGTAGTACCGGCGCGCCCCTTCCCGCCGCTCGGAGACCAGGCCGGCTCGACGGAGCACGTTCAGGTTCTGGGAGACGGCGGGCCAGCTCACGTCGAAGCGCGCCGCGATCTCCCCTGCGGTGAGCTCCGCGTCCCACACCAGGCGGAGGATCTCCCTGCGTCGTGGGTTCGAGATGGCCTTCAGGTGGGCCTGCACGCTGGCTATTTAAGCACTTCCTTCGGCTTGACATCGAGCTTAAGCCATGACTTAAATACGAGTCCTCAGCAACGTTCCCGAGCGAAAGGGAGGCTGCCATGGCACGACAGATCCTGCTGGGCGTCGACATGCACGCGGACCAGAAAGCGGTGTTCGACGCCATCACCACGAAGGACGGGCTGGCCTCGTTCTGGACCACCGACACGGTGGCCGAGCCGGAGGTCGGGAGCGAGGCCCGGTTCGGATTCCAGGGAGCTCCGATGCCGCTTCGGATGCGGGTGGACCGCCTGGAGCCCGGGAGCGAGGTCGTGTGGACGTGCCTCGGCGACTTCCCGTACTGGCTGAACACGACGGTCACGTGGTCGCTGTCGAGGGAGCCGGAGCACGGTGGGACCAGACTCCTGTTCCGCCACGCCGGCTTCCCCGACGAGCAACCCGAATGGGAGACGGGGACCGTGGCCTACTCGTGGGCCGGGATCCTGGCGCGGCTCAAGGGGTTCGCCGAGACGGGGAAGCCACAGCCATACTTCTCCTGAGCGAAACGAGCCTCAAAGGGTTGAGGGGAGCTTCGCCAGCGCGTCGCGGAGCGCCTCGAGGTCGGCCAGGTCCAGCTTGAGGAGCTCCGGCGGCGGCTCGTACATGCCCTTCATGATCGCCGCCCTGGTTTTCTCCCCGAGCGGCGTCAGAACCACGAGCTTCACCCTGCGGTCGGTGGCCACGGTCCGGCGTTCCGCCAGGCCCCGCTCCTCCAGCCGGTCCACCATCCACGTCGCGTTCGACGCGTCGCACACCCATTCCTCCGCCAGGGCCCCCATGGGCCTGCCCTCACCGGGCTCCAGGCTCCCCAGCGCCCTGGCATCCCCGGGCGTGAGCCCGTAGCGCCCCAGCACGCGGCTGCGGTGCTTGACGGTCTTGAAGAAGAACTCGATGAGGGGCCGCCAGGCCTCGGCGGCAATCTCCTTCTTGGTCGACGAACGAGTCGTGCTCATGCGGCGAATGCTACCGGAGAGCCACAGAAACTTCAATAACCTGGATGATTTAGGTCGCTGGACACTTGTCGTAGTTCAATTACGCGAGCTAGGGTGGGCGGCATGTCCGAAAGGGGGGAACGATGAGCCAGCACGACGCAGCCATCAGGGTGGAGGGGCTGACCAAGCGATTCGGGTCGCAGGTCGCCCTCGCCGGCATCGACTTCGAGGTCCCCGCCGGCACCGTGTTCGGGCTCCTCGGCCCGAACGGCGCGGGGAAGACCACCGCCATCAGGATCCTGACGACCATCCTCACGCCCGACGGCGGCCGGGCCGAGGTCCTGGGCCACGACGTGGTGCGCGAGGCTGAGGCGGTGCGGTACCGGATCGGCCTCGCCGGGCAGTTCGCCGCGGTGGATCCCAACCTCACCGGCTCCGAGAACCTCCGCCTGGTCGGGAGGTTGGCCCAGATGCCGAAGGCATCGATCCGGCCACGGTCGAAGGAGCTCCTGGAGCGGTTCGACCTGGGGGACGCGGCCGATCGCCCCGTCCGCACGTACTCGGGCGGCATGCGCCGCCGACTGGACGTGGCGGCCGCCCTGGTCCAGCGACCGCCGGTGCTCTTCCTCGACGAGCCGACCACGGGCCTCGACCTCCAGAGCCGCAACGCCCTGTGGGAGACCATCCGGGAGCTGGTGGCAGGCGGCACGACCGTCCTGCTGACGACGCAGTACCTGGAGGAGGCCGACCGCCTGGCCGAACGCCTCGCCGTCGTGGACGGAGGGAAGGTCATCGCCGAGGGGACGCCCGCCGAGCTGAAGTCCCGTCTGGGCAACACCGTCATCGAGATCGCCATGGGGGAGGAAGCCGCGGCGCTTCGGGCCCAGGCCCTGCTGGCACGGGCGGGCGACGGCGGCCCCGAACGGGAGGGCAGCATGCTTCGGCTCTCCTCCGAGGGACCTCGCGTGCTGATGGACGTGCTTCGATCTCTGGACGCGGAGGGCCTGTCCCCCGCATCGATCACCGTCCGGGATCCCAGCCTCGACGACGTGTTCCTCACACTCACCGGGCGCCACGCCGAACCCGTTACCGAGCCGGCCGCAGAGCCCGCTCAGATCGGAGCCGCACGATGAGCCAGACCTCCATCGCCATCCCGCTGCCCGCCGAGCGCCACGGGCTGAGCCGCCTGAGCGGCGCCGTGTCCGACACGCTTGCCATGGCCGAGCGCAACCTGATCACGTACCGGCGGGTTCCCCAACTGCTTATCTTCTCCACGATCCAGCCGGTGATCTTCGTCCTGCTGTTCCGATACGTGTTCGGCGGCGCCGTGAGGCTGCCGGGATTCCCCTACCCCTACGTCGACTACCTGCTGCCGGGAGTGTTCGTGCAGCTGACCGTGTTCGGAGCCATCGCGGCCGCCGTGGGTATGGCCACGGACCTGAAGAGCGGGTTGCTGGAGCGATTCCGCTCGCTCCCCATGGCCCGCTCCGCGGTGCTCGCCGGCCGGACCATCGGCGACTTCGCGCGCAACGTCTTCGTCATGGTGCTGGTGATCCTTGTGGGATTCGCGGTCGGGTTCCGGGTGCACACGAACGTGGTCCTCTTCCTGGCCGGTATCGGGCTCGTGCTCCTGTTCGCGTACTCGCTGTCGTGGGTCTTCGCCCTCGTCGGGCTGGCGGTGGGCGATCCGGAGACCGCGCAGGCCGCGGCGTTCCCCATCCTCGCCCCGCTGGTGTTCGCCTCCTCGGCGTTCGTGTCGACCGAGACGATGCCGGGCTGGCTCCGGGCGTTCGCCAACCACCAGCCCGTCTCCGTCACGGCAAGCGCCGTCCGGGCCCTGCTGCAGGGAGGGCCGACGACGAGCTACGTGCTCCAGTCGCTGGCGTGGATCGTGGTCATCATCGCGGTGGCCGCGCCGCTAGCCGTCAGGCGCTATCGGCGAGCCGTCTAGTCAGCGGTCCCGTACTGGGGGGATCGGCCCCGGTCTTCGAACGGCGCCGCGGCTATCCTCAACCGATGAGCTTGTACCGGCTCTCGGAGCCCGCTGACCAACTCGTCGCTCCCGCCATCGTTGCGGCGTTCGACGGGTGGATCGATGCCGCGGGCGCATCGACGGCGGCGACCGTGCTCGTCGGTGGCGACGGCGAAGCCGTCGCCACCTTCGAAGCCGATGCCCTGTACGACTATCGCTCCCGTCGCCCGGTCCTCGACGTCATCGACGGGAAGCTCACCGAGCTCGTGTGGCCCGACCTCACGCTCAAGCGGGTCCGGCTTGGTCCGCGCGACCTCCTCGTCCTGACAGGTCCCGAGCCCGACTTCCGGTGGCGCGAGCTGTCGGCGGACGTGCTGGAGATCGCCCTCAAGCTCGGCGTGGTGGAGTGGGTCAGCCTGGGTGCGATCCCGGCGGCCGTCCCTCACACCAGGCCGGTGCCCATCCTGGCCACCGCATCGAAGCAGGGCCTCCTGGCCGAGGACGAGCAGCAAGGACCGGAGGGCCTGCTCCGCGTTCCCTCCGCCGCGCTCAGCACGATCGAGCTCGCGGTCTCGAGCGCCGGGCTCCCCGCGGTCGGGTTCTACGCGCAGGTCCCGCACTACGTCGGCGGGCCCTTCGCCCCGGCCACCATCGCGCTCATGGAGCACGCCGGCCGGCACCTTGGGGTCGAGCTGCCGCTCGGCGCACTTCCCGAGGAGGCCATGGCGCAACGCCAGCGCCTGGACCAGGCCGTGGCCGACAGCGACGAGTCTCGGGAGTACGTCGGGCGCCTGGAGCAGATGGCCGACGAGCAGGGGCAGCCCTCGGGCGAGGACCTGGTCTCGGAGATCGAACGGTTCCTCCAGCAGGATGGGGGCGAAAGCGGCCCTGGGCCGCGCGGCGAGCGCTGAGGGGAGGCACGGTGGAAGGCCCAACGCAGATCAAGCCGAAGGGATTGGCCGACTACCTCGACGTGCTGTCGAAGGCGGTGTTCCAGGCCGGCATCACCTGGCGTGTTGTGGACGCGAAGTGGGAGGGAACGCGCGAGGCGTTCCGCGGCTTCGACCCTCACAAGGTGGCGAACCTCACGCCCAAGCAGATCGACGCGCTTGCGGAGGACACGCGGCTCATCCGCAACCGCCGGAAGATCGAGGCCACTGTGGAGAACGCCGAGACCATGCTCGCCTTGGACGACGAGTTCGGCGGATTCAAGAAGTACCTCCGTTCGCATGGCGACTTCGAGGCCCTCTCGGCCGACCTGGTCAAGCGGTTCAAGTTCCTGGGCGACATGGGGTCGTACTACTTCCTCCACGTGGTCGGCGAGCCGGTGCCGCCCCACGACCAGTGGATGAAGGCGCACCGTCCCCACGGTTTCGCCCCCCGGGCGTCGAAGCCGAGGACCGCGAAGGCCCCGGCGTCGAGGCCCCGAACGCGCCGCTAGCATGTCGGCATGTCGGAGACGCCTCCGAGCGAGCGAACCCGGGTCAAGCGCCACCCCGAACGCGGGGCGTACGACCGCGAGACCATCGACGCCATCCTGGACGAGGCCCTGTTCTGCCACGTTGGCTACGCGGCCGACGGCCACCCCCGGGTGATCCCCACCATCCACGTCCGGGTCGACGACACCGTCTACATCCACGGCTCGAACGCCAGCCGGACCCTTCGAACCATCAAGGACGGCGAGGAGGTGTGCGTCGTCGCCACCCTGCTCGACGGCCTGGTCCTGGCCCGCTCGGCGTTCATGCACTCGATGAACACCGGTCGGTCGTCGTCTACGGGCGAGCCCAAGAGGTCACGGACCGGGAGGAGAAGTGGATGGCCTAGAAGGCGTTGGTCGACCACGTCTGCGGGGGCCGCTCCGACCAGGTCCGCATGCCGACCGAGGACGAGCTCCGCCAGACCACGATCCTGGCCGTCCCGCTCGAGGAGGCCTCGGCCAAGCTCCGCACCGGACCTCCGAAGGACGACGAGGCCGACTACGACCTCCCCGTGTGGGCCGGTGTCCTGCCGATGGCCACCGTGCCCCAGGCACCCCAGGACGACCCCCGCCTCGGGGACGGCCTGGAGCCGCCCCCCAACGTGACCGGGTACCGCCGGCCGGGCTGAACCGGCCCTCTTCCCCCGAGTTGACGTTCCGCCCATGTAGTGGTTCGATATATCGGACCGATATATGCGGCCGATATATCGAAGCGCAACGCCAAGGAAAGGAACCGGATGCTCGAGCTCGCGATCCTGGGCCTGCTGAAAGAGCGGTCCATGCACGGCTACCAGCTCTCCAAGCGGCTCACCGACACGCTCGGAGGGTTCTGGCGGGTCTCCTACGGCTCGCTGTACCCCACACTCCGGCGCCTGGAGCGCGACGGCGCCGTTGAGCGCGTCTTCGACGAGCAGGAGGTCGGGCGGCGCAAGAACGTCTACCGCATCACCGAGAAGGGCGAGGAGCTCTTTCAGCGCTTGCTGGAGGAGGCCGGCGCCGAGTCCTCTTCGGAGGACAACCGGTTCCGGGTTCGCCTGGCGTTCTTCAAGTACCTCGCGCCCGACACCCGGATCCGCCTGCTGGAGCGGCGACGCGCGTACCTCGAGGAGCGGCTCTCCACCATCACCACTTCGCTCTCGGCGACCCGTGAGCGCTTCGACACCTACACGCTCTCGCTGATGGAGCACGGCCGGGAATCAACCGAGCAAGACATCGCCTGGCTGAACGGCCTCATCACGGCTGAGCGCCGCCAATCGGACCAGATGAGAGTGGGATCGAAGCGTCGCCAGACCCGAGCGCTTCGCAGAAAGGAGCGCACGATATGAGCAAGGTCCGTGTGGCGATCGTGGGCGTGGGCAACTGCGCCTCGTCGCTGGTCCAGGGACTCGAGTACTACAAGGATGCGGACCCGCAGGACCGAGTGCCGGGCCTCATGCACGCGCAACTCGGCCCGTACCACGTGTCGGACATCCAGATCGTGGCCGCCTTCGACGTGGATGCAAAGAAGGTGGGCAAGGACGTCGCCGAGGCCATCTTCTCGGAGCCGAACAACACCATCCGCTTCGCGGACGTGCCGCCAACAGGCGTGACCGTCCAGCGTGGACCCACCCTGGACAGCCTGGGCAAGTACTACCGGGAGGTCATCGCCGAGTCCGAGCAGGCACCGGTCGACGTGGCGCGCGCGTTGCGCGAGGCCCAGGCCGATGTCCTGGTGTGCTACCTCCCCGTCGGCAGCGAGGCGGCCGCCAAGCAGTACGCGCGAGCCGCCATCGATGCCAAGGTGGCCATGGTGAACTGCCTGCCCGCGTTCATCGCGTCGGATCGAGAGTGGGGCCGCAAGTTCGTCGACGCCGGCCTGCCGATCGTGGGCGACGACATCAAGAGCCAGGTCGGCGCCACTATCGTGCACCGCATCCTGGCCAAGCTGTTCGAGGACCGCGGGGTGAAGCTGAACCGGACCTACCAGCTGAACTTCGGCGGCAACATGGACTTCATGAACATGCTCGAGCGTGAGCGGCTGGTGTCGAAGAAGCAGT
>Ga0184610_1000173_pt1 | contig 16681 bp, 6 predicted proteins | sample PLM1_100_coex_FD_133011 | JGI IMG/M metagenome (GOLD analysis project Ga0184610, IMG submission 133011) | Groundwater sediment microbial communities from an aquifer in East River, Colorado, USA - PLM1_100_coex | ecosystem: Environmental > Terrestrial > Soil > Riparian zone | place: USA: East... | reverse complement strand
CGGTGGCTCACCTCCGTCCGTCCACGAGGAACCGATACGGCAGTCTCCTCCGGGTCCACATCCTTCCCGCTCTCGGGTACCTTCCCCTCGCCGGCATCCGGCCGCTCGACATTCAGGCCTTCGTCTCCGGGGTACTCGACAGTGGCGTTTCGGCCACGACCGCCCATCACGCGTACAGGCTGCTCTCCGAGGTCCTGAAGGCTGCACAGCTGGACGGGAGGATCGGGAGGAACCCGGCGGCTGGGGTCTCCCCGCCCGCGCGGAGGTGGCAGGAGCAGCGCTACCTGACGGCGGAGGAGGTGTGGGCGCTGGCCGAGGCCGTCGACGTCCGCTACCGGGCGCTCATCCTCACGAGGCGTCTACGGCGCGCTCCGGTGGGGCGAGCTGGCTGGGCTGCGTGTCACACGACTCCGGCTGTTGGAGCGGCGCATCGATATCGTCGAGACCCTCGTGGAGGTCGGGAGCAGCCTGGGCTTCGGGCCGCCCAAGACTGGACGACGCACCGTCTCCATCCCGGGGCCGCTCGTCGACGAGCTCGCTCGGCACCTGACGCAGCATCGGCCGGGGGAGGATGGGCTCGTGTTCACCAGTCCGGCAGGCACGCCCCTGCGTCACGCAAACTTCTACCGCCGAGAGTGGCGCCCGGCGCTGGAACGGGCGGGACTCGACCCGGGTCTAAGGATCCACGACCTCAGGCACACGAGCGTCGCCCTAGCCATCGCCGCCAGGGCGCACCCGAAGGAGATCCAGGAACTGTGTGGCCACGCCTCCATCGGGACGACCCTGAACGTGTATGGGCACCTATTCGAGGGGTTGCAGGATCGCCTCGCCGAACGCCTCGGGGACACGTTCCGCGCCTCCCGCGCGGCCTCGGTGCTGGCCTGAGCGCGGGGCCCGGGCATCGTCGAGATGCCTGGCTCGTCGGGAGAAATGGGCTTTGATCACATCGTCGTCGATACTCCCTTGCCTATCGGGTGCGGGAAGCGATACGTGATGGCCGCATCGAGATCGTCATGACCCGTGTTCAGGAGGATCAGATCCCGGCCATCCCGGACGAGGGGAAGTGGGGGGAGATCGTGGCCATTCCTCGCCGCGTGGTCCCGACCCACGGGGTTCGCGATCTGCGTGATCGAGGCTCGGCATGGCGAACTCGCGGATGAGGAGAGGAGCGCGACGATCGAGAGAATCGGGCGAGGGCCACCCGCGCACCGTCAAAGACCCGCTCATCACCGCGACCGCACGGAGAGGCGGACCTGCTCGTGACGGAAGACCGAACCTCCGCAACCGGGCTCGGAAAGATGGACTAGGCGTCTCATTGTGGGCGTTTGACGAATTCAAGGCGTATGTCGAGTCCGCGTGACCGCGGTTCGTGATCTAGGAAGGCACGTCAAACGCCAGGATCGTGAGTAGAAACTCGCGGCCGGGATCGTCTCGGTGGTGCAGCGCAAAACGGAACCTGCTCTCCCCTACGAGGGGGAGTTCGCGCCTGAAGTTCGAGTGCGCTCGGACGACGTCGGGGATCGCGCTCAGCACCGACGAGAAGTCCTTCGTCCTGTTGAAGACGAGGATTGCTGAGCCCGAGGAGTTCCTTCTGGTCGATCGCGTCGATGGCGTCGAGCATCTTCCGCTCGTGCGCCTCAAGCACGGCCCGAAGGTCGTATTTGACGAATAGGAACTCATCTTTACCCATCGTGCTCGCTCAGTAAAGCACGGAGGTCCGACACGGGACCTGCTGGAGCGGGAACCGACCCGGATTCGAGTCGGAGAGTGCACGGATCGAGCAGGGTCTCGCCCGCTCAGGCGCCGACCTCGATGCGACGAGGGAGCTTGTCCGGGTTTGCCTACAACTGACGAAAGAACTCATCCCAACTCGATATGCGCAGTGCCACTCCCTTAGGAACGTCAACTCGAGGATCGCCTCGGCCGAACGCCCGGCACGACACGTTTCGCGCCTCGCGTGCGGCCTGGATGCGGCCTGAGCGCGGCCCGGGCGTCGTGGAGATACGCCGAGCAGAGGTTAACTAGGCCACCTACCTGCAGCTTTGTCGGTGGGCCGGGCAGGATTCGAACCTGCGACACGAGGGTTAAAAGCCCCCTGCTCTGACCGCTGAGCTACCGGCCCCGGCGGAAGTCTACGGTGGGAACACCGCCTCCTTCCGGGTCGTCCAAGGGCCGACCAGGAAGGAGGCCCTTCGATGAAGGCCAAGATGTCATGGGGCGCGGCCGGGCTGCTGCTCGGGCTCGTCGCCGCCCTCACGCTCCCCTCGCTCGCCCAAACCTCGTCCCCCTCGCCCGGAACTGACGGCTCCGGCCGGACGGTCACGGTGACGGGCTCGGCCACGATCCGCTCGGCCCCCGACGAGGCGGTCGTCACGCTCGGGGTCCAGACACAGGCCCCGACGGCACAGGGAGCCCTGCAGCAGAACGCCTCGAGGATGAACGACGTGATGAAGGCCATCCTCGGCGACGGGGTGAAGCCGGCCGACATCGCGACGGCATGGGTGAACCTGTACCCGAACTACGACAGCAGCGGCACGGCCATCGTGTCGTACTCGGCGCAGAACCAGGTCAACGTGACCGTCCGTGACCTGTCCAAGGTCGGTTCCATCATCGACGATGCGGTGGGCGCGGGCGCCAACCTCTCGAGCGGCATCCAGTTCCAGCTCTCCGACCAGAACCAGGGAGTGGAGCGGGCGCTGGGCCAGGCCGTGGCCAACGCGCGGGCCAAGGCTGAGGCGCTGGCCGCCGCTGGCGACGCGACGCTCGGTCAGGTGGTCACGATCGCGGAGAACACGTACGGCCAGTACCCGCCGATCCCGTTCGCGGCCGATGCCGGCAGGGCGGAAGCCTCGACCCCGATCTCGCCGCCGACCCTGGAGACCCAGGTGACGGTGACCGTGGTCTGGTCGCTCGTCTAGCGCGGAGGGCGTCGGTACCGATTCGTGACGGGCACCCGCCGGTCACGGCCGAAGGCCTTCGGCGTGATCTTCACGCCGGGGGGCGCCTGCCGGCGCTTGTATTCGGCCCCGTCGATCCAGCTCACTACGCGCTCGACGAGGGAGCGGTCGAACCCGGCTGCCACGATGTCTTCCGGCGATCGGTCCTCCTCGACGTAGGACTCGATGATGGGGTCGAGCTCCTCGTACGGCGGCAGCGTGTCGGTGTCCTTCTGGTTCGGCCGGAGCTCCGCGGAGGGCGGCTTGTCGATCACCCGCTGCGGGATGGGCGGCGTTCCGCCCTGCGCGTTCCGCCACCGGACCAGCTCGTACACCAGGGTCTTCGGCACGTCCTTGATGGGGGCGAACCCGCCGGCCATGTCGCCGTACAGCGTCGAGTACCCCACCGCGTACTCACTCTTGTTCCCCGTGGCCAGAACCATGGCGCCGAACTTGTTCGACATCGCCATCAGCAGGTTGCCGCGGATACGCGCCTGGAGGTTCTCCTCGGCGACGCCTTCGGTCGTGTCGCGGAATGGGTCCTCCAGCGCCGCGAGGTAGGACTTGAAGATCTCGTCGATCCGGATCTCGTCGATCCGGATCCCCAGGCGCCGCGCCACCTCCAGCGCGTCCTCCACGCTCTCGGCCGACGAGTACGGCGAGGGCATGGTCAGGGCCCGCACGGCCTGCGGCCCAAGCCCGTCCGACGCGATGGTGGCGGTCAGCGCCGAGTCGATCCCGCCCGACAGTCCCACCAGCACCTCGCGGAAGCCGTTCTTTCGGACGTAGTCGCCCATCCCGAGGACGAGCGCCCGGTACACCTCCTCCGCCCCCTCCGGCCACAGGCGGGTCTCACCCGCCGCGGCCGCCCACCAGTGGCCGTCCTCGAGCTGCCGGAGGTCCACCACCAGGAGGTCCTCCTCGAACATCGTGGCCCGGTGGGCCAGCTCTCCCTGCGGTGAGACGACCATGCTGCCGCCGTCGAAGACCAGCTCGTCCTGTCCGCCGACGGCGTTCACGTACACGATCCAGGCGCCGGTCTCGCGAGCCCGGTCCCGGCAGATGTCGAGGCGCTCGGCGATCTTGTGCCGGTGGTACGGAGAGCCGTTGATGTTGAGCACCACCGGGACCCGCTGCCGCGCGTATTCGTCGAACGGCGGTCCCGGCGCCCAGGCGTCCTCGCACACCGAGATGCCGAGGTCCGAGGAGCCCACGCGAACGCTGCACCCTGCCAGGCCCGGCACGAAGTACCGCTGCTCGTCGAAGACTCCGTAGTTCGGCAGCTTCACCTTGTGGTAGCGGGCCGCGATCGTGCCGCCGTCGAGGAGTGCCGCGGCGTTGTGGAGCCCGACATCGCTCCGGTCCACGAACCCGGTCAGCACGGCGCACCCGCCCGCCGTCCGCCGGGCCAGTTCCTCCAGCGCCTCCAGGTTGTCGTCGACGAACGTGCGCCGAAGCACCAGGTCCTCCGGCGGATAGCCGGTGACCGCGAGCTCCGGGAAGCAGATCAGGTCGGCGCCGGCCTCGGTGGCCCGGGCGGCCCAGGCCGACATGGCGTCGACGTTCCCCTCGAGATCGCCGACCGTCGTGTTGATCTGGCCGAGCGCGATGCGAACCACGGAGAGAGCGTAGCCGGGCAATAGGTAGGGCGGCGGCCGCTTGGGTCGCTACTCGATGCCGCCGATGTCCAGGTTGTAGGCCTCCCAGACCAGGTCGGCCCCCTGCTGGCGGTGCTTCACGATCTTGCCGAGCAGCCGTTGGGCATCGTCCCGGACCTTCTCCAGCGGCCAGCCCTCGCCGATGGCGGTCGAATGGAGCTTCTCGACGAGCTCGGCGGTCCCTTCGTGGAGGATCGGATGCTCGGCCCGAAGCCCGTCGACTTGGGCCGAGAGCCTTGGGGCACGGTGGAGGATCTCGTCGTACAGCCCCTCGGGTCGCTCGGTCACCTTGATGTGCTCGTCGATCGAGTCGAGGAGGATCGTCAAGCGCTTGACGACGTCTCCGGTCCAGGTCTCCAGGCGTCCGGCGGCTGGGCTGGAGATGGCCCGCTCCACGTCGACCAGCGCGTGATGCAGGTCCGCCCGCCGGCGGGCCGCCTCCTGGAACGCTCGGGTGAACTCCTCGTCCTGTGGCGTTATCGCATCCTCCCAAGGTGACTATATGCCGGTTCGGGCCCCTGGAGTCGCCCGGCGCTCGTCCGAACGCCGAATCGCGCTTGGTTGCTCGACCTCGAACCGCGGCGGGAGGAGGCACGCGCCCCCTCCCGTCTCCCTACTTGAACTTGAACAGGGCGTACGCGGCCGTGTGCCCGAGCGGCGAGCCGTCGGGCTTCAAGTGCGCGTCCCACAGGTTCAGGTTCATCTGGAAGCACTTGCCCGCGTAGCTCTTCTTCGTCGCCCAGTTGAACTGCCAGTTCCCGTCGCCCAGGTACTGGAGCCCCGAAGAGCCCGCGAAGGTCTCGACCACGTCCTCCGATCCCTGACAGGTCACGCCGCCCTCCTGGGTCGCGGTGACCGAGACGAACGACGTCGGGTCGTCGAGCGGGACGAGCTGGCCGTCGACCAGCCGCTGCAGCCGGTACTTGACGGGGACGATCCCGCCCGCCTTCGCGGTGTTTAACGTCGGCGGGTTGACGATCGGCGCGAAGAACCCGGTGAACTTGATCACCTCGTACTGATGCGATTTGGTCGTGAGGTGCCCCGCTTTGTCGCGGGCGAACACGGAGAACGTGTGGATCCCGAGTGTCGACGTGTCCAGCGGCGTGCCGGATGGGTTGCCGTCCTGGTCGACGCAGGACAGGATGCCCGAGCCGGAGGTCCCGTCGCCGCACGAGAAGTCCGAGAGCGGCGGGCTCGAGAGCGCCGGGTTCCCGTCGCTCTGCGGGTACATCGGGAGCGGCTTGCCCGCCGGCGGCAGCGCGGGTGTGTTGATCGTGATCGTCGGCGCCGTCGTGTCGATGTCGAACTCCGCCGACACGTTGTCAGGCTGGCCGGTCGGCGTGAAGGCCTCAACCGTGTGGTGCCCGTCGCCGCCGACGGTCTGCGGGCTCGGGAGGAGCGTGCCCGCGCCGTCGATCTTCAGTAGATGGTCGGGCGGGTCCACGCTCACCTTGACCGGCTCGACGTAGAACCCGTTCGCCTGGGCGCCCTCGAGCGTGATCGTCACCGGCTGCGTCTCTGGCGGCTGCGGCACGAAGCCGGGCCCCCCGTTGTTCGCCGTGCCGACGTTGCCGTTCGTGTCGGCCGCGAACACCGTGACCTCGCGCGGCAGAAACGTGGTGTTCCCGGTCCACAGCGTCGGGTCCCCGGTCGCGTTCGGTTGGGTCAGGTCCACCCGTGTGTAGCTGTTGTCGCTCTTGAGGACCTGCGCGAGCACACGACCCACGCCGTTCTCGTCGTCCACGCGGACCTCGATCGTGGACGTCGTGTTGCTGGTCTGGATCACCTTGACGCTGGTGAACCGGGGCGGCAGGAACTCCGACGTGTTCGAGGAGGACAGGACGAGCCAGTCGCCGCTCGGGAAGGCCCGGAACGTCCCGAACTGCGGAGCGCCGCTCCCGGAGCGGAACTGGCCTGTGAGCACGATCAGCGTCTGGTGCGCCGCCCCGTCGATCCCGTAGAACGTGCCGATGTTCCCGAACGTCGTCGGGTAGACGACCTTGGCGGCAGGCGCGTCCTCGAGCGCCGAGCTGTCGTACGTGGCGTTGGCGAACGCGTAACCACCTGTCGCGAAACCTGAGTCGATCACCGTCTCCTGGATCGGGTTCCAGTGCAGCGGCAGCGCGCCGTGGGCCACCTCGCCGGAGGTCGGCGGAATCTCAGCGGTCGCCTTGGGGACGATCGGGTACGGGTGCGTGGCCTGGGTCTGGCCGTCGTTGCTGAAGAAGGCCCGAGGCGGCGTCTCGGTCGTGGTCTGCTTATCGAAGTCCGATGTGATCGTGGCCTTCTGCCCCGAGACGCCGGAGATCCCCGATGGCTCGGATGTGAACGTTGGGCTGGACGAGGTCGTCGACAGGAGCGTCGCCGGACCCGTCGGACCCGGGACGCCGTACATCGGCATGCCCCAGGTCGCGAGCTCCTGCAGGATCTTCAGGTCGTATGGCGTGAACGAGGGCATCGAGCCGAAGTACCCCTGCTGCGCTCCGAGCAGGCTCTCGCCGACGCTCTGCGATCCGTCCAGGCCCTCCGCGAAGTCGCCGAGGATGATCTCCTGGAACCCAACGGTCGCCCTGTCGCCGATCCCGTAGCCGTAGTTCCCGATCTGGACCGCGCCGCCCTGGCCGGCGAGCGCCTGTGCCCAGTCCCTGAGACGGGGCTCGCCGGCCAGGGCGGCGGGGAGTCCGTCCGGGACGTCGAGGCCGAAGTGGCAGCCGATGCTGAAGAAGATCCGACCGGCGAGCAGCGAGTTGACGGCGCCGTTCGTCACGTCCTGGCCGAGGAGGCATCCCGCGCACGTGTCCGCCGACGTGATGGCGGCGTCACCGTCCAGGTCCACCAGTCCGTCGAGCGCCGAGGCCGGGGCGACAGCGAAGCCGCATGCGGGGTCCGACCCGAGGACGTCGGCACCGCCCACGAGGTCGAAGTGACAGTCGTCAGGGTCGATCGTCCCGTTGCCGTTGGCGTCGACCCGGCCGTTGATCACCGACCACGCGAAGTCGGCGTTCACGACGCCGGGGTCGACCGGCGTGCTCGCGTCGAAGACCGTCGGCAGCGCCGTACCGTCCGCGATCGCGGTGCCGTCCGCTGTCGCGAACCCACCATCGACGATGCCGATCGGTACCCCGTCAGGCGTCCCGTCGTATCCGATGAGCGTGCAGTCGTCGGAGCCGTCGATCAGGCCGTCCCCTGCCGTCCCGTCGTCGGGGACTCCCCAGGCGTTGCAATCGAGGCCGCCGTCGATGATGCTGGTTTCGCCGTAGAAGGCGTTCGAGTCGTCGGTGCCGTCGACGACTCCGTCACCGTTCAGGTCGGCGTGAGACCCGTAGATCGTCGGGGAGAGGCCGGAGGGCAGATCCGCGGTGGTGTAGACGTCGCTTTCGTCGTTCGTCGCGGCGCCCTTGGCGGGAAGCATGCGGTAGTGATCGAAGTGCCCGTTCGGGGAGACGATCCCGGCCGGCCCGTTCGAGGTGAACGGGATGCCGGCGAACGCGTCCGCGAACTCCTGCCTCGTCCACTGCGGTTGCGACGGCGACCCGTTCGGCGAGAGCCGTTCGAACTCGTCGACCTGCGCCTCGAGGGCGTTCGCGATGACGTCGCCGCCGTCGGCGAACCAGTCGTAGTCGGACTCGAACGCGGTCCGCGGCTGGGTGGTGGCCGTCCGGGGGTCCGCCATGCCGCCCGACGCGATGAACCGGTCGATCGCGTCCCGGATGTCGTTCCGCGTTCCGTCCACGGTCCCGCCGAGCCGGCCGATCGCCACCTGTGGCAGGTAGACGAGCTGGCCCTTGATCGAGAGCGGGACGAGGGCCCCGTAGGGCGCATCCGAGAGGAAGTAGCCGTTGGCGAGCGCCCCAGTGAGGAAGTTGATCTCGCCTCCGAAGATCGTGTCTCCCGCGAAGCCCTGCTCGTTCCCGTCGGCGGTGCCGTCGGGGATCGCCGCGTGCGGGATCACTGACCCGTCGCCGATGATGACGATGTTCTTCAGGCCCGACAGGTCTCCCGTGACCTTGAGGTCATCGACGACGCCGTTGATCGCCCGGACGACGTCGTCCATCTTCTGCGGGTTCGCCGGGTCTGCGTCCCAGGCCGTGAAGGCGTTCCGCACGTTCGACGAGGCGTCCAGCGGGACGATCTTCCCCCTCACCAGCGGCGTCCCGGACCCAGGGTTCACGAGGGCGTCAAGGGACGCCTGGATGTCGCTCGCCGCGGTGGTGCCGTACCACTGGGCGGTCCGTTCGTAGTCGAACAGGAACAGCGTGTCGTCGGTCGAGGTCACCGTCGGCATCCCCGTGCCCGACGGCGACACAGTTGGCAACGTCACCGGCGAGGCGACCGGAAGCTCGATGGGGTCGAACGTACGGACCGTGAGGACGTACGGCTGGTTCCCGTGCGCCCCGTTTGCGCCGGAGACCTGCGCCACGTACGTGGTGTCGCCGCCGCTCCCCGCGACGCCGATCGTGCTCAGGAACTCCGGGTCGGTCCCGCGGAAGTCCGAGATCCCGGACAGCACCTTCCCGTCGACGAACGGGATGTCCTGAAGCGCCGGCGGGGGCAACACCCCGGTGTTCGTTCCGGTCGGATCCGCCTGCGGCTCGGTCCCCACCGGCAGCTCCTGCGCCGGGGTCGTCGGCCGCAGGGATTGCGTCTGGTCGCTGCCGTCCGGCGCGTAGAGGACCAGCTGATAGTCCTTGCTGAGGTGGCTGAGCGACACCTGCAGCGAGTCGCCGGGGCTGACCGTGAACGAGTAGAAGTCGACGTCCCCCTCGGCCTTCAGGTGACCGACGACCATCGAGTCGTCCCCGATGCCGACCGCGTCCGGTCCGAGCGTCTCGATCGTGATCGGCTCCGACGAATCGGTCACCACGACGGGCGCCGTGTCGGTCACGTCCACGCGCGGCGCTGAATCACTCTCCGCGCGCACGTCCGACCGGAACGTTCCGAGCGTGAACCCGGGCATCGCGTCGAACCGCAGGAACACGTTGATCGAGCCGATCTCTCCTGCGGCGCAGAGCGGCACCTCAGACTCGCTGAGCTGCCACGTGAGTTCGCCCTCACTGGACGTTGGGTCCGCGATCGCCGTGTACGTGTCGCCGTCCGTGGACATCTCCGATGTGCCCGGACGGGGAGCGAACTCGGGCGGCAGCGTCGCGTGGACCTTCAGGCCGGCCGAGTCCAGGCACTGCGCCGAGAGGAAGACGTTGTACGTGATGAAGTTCGTCGGGTTGCCCGACGGGAGCCGCTCGAACCCGAACTCGGCGAGCGGGGTGTCCTCGATCGGAACGGCCGTGGGGTCGAGGAACGCGATCGCGAGGTCGGAGAGCGATGCCCCGTCGATCGCCGATCCGAGGTCGCTGAACGTTCCGGTGGCCTCCCCGTTGGTATCGACGGCCCACGCACCCGCGGCACCCGGCGACGGCACGCTGTTCGCGACGTCGCGGAGCGTGTCCGTGTTGCAGTCGATCTTCGAACAGTCGACGACATTGTCCGGGTTATCGATCGCCGAAAGAGGCACGTCACCCAGGAAGCTGCCCTTGACGTTCAGCTCGGAGATCGTCAGGTCCCAGAAGGTGGTTGCCGGCTTGTTCCCGAGGTTGCCGATCGTGTGGTTCGGCAGGGTCGTGTTCTCGAGGGGGCAGCCGTCCGCCGCGCCCTCGGCGATCGTGAAGGTGGTCGGGTTGGCGTTCAGGTCAGACGCCGCCTGCGAGCAGGCCGGGATCGCGAGAAGCTCTGTGTGCCACTCGTCCGCCCACGGCGCGGACCCGCCCTCGGGTCGAGCCACGTCGTTCCAGGTCTCCGTCCCAAGCAGGTAGGCGAGGAGCGGGAAGTTCGCGAGCGGCGAGGCGCCGATCAGGATCTCGTTCAGCTTCAGCGCGTCCGGAGAGGACGGGTCGGTTTCGGGGAGCGTCGCCGGGTTCCCGTCGGTGGCGTATGGGTCGGCGAAAAGCTGCTGCCAGGTCACGCTCTGCGGGGTCGCCTGCGTATAGGCGAACGTGTGCGACAGCACGAGGGGCCAGCCGCCGTCCCGTAGGAGCGGGTACTCGGATAGCGCCGCCTTCCCGAACGGCGCCTTCCCGAACGGAGCCTTGCCGAAGGGCGCCTTCCCGAACGGAGCCTTGCCGAAGGGCGCCTTGCCGAACGGAGCCTTGCCGAACGGAGCCTTGCCGAACGGAGCCTTGCCGAACGGAGCCTTGCCGAACGGAGCCTTGCCGAAGGGCGCGGTCGCGGTGTCGGCGGTCTCGGTGTGCTGGCTCACGCCGGTCATCGGCACGTCGCCGAGGGGAGACTCGACGACGCCCGTCGGCGTCGACTCCGTCGCGGTCATGCTGAGATCGCTGATCTGCCGGCGCGCCCCCGAGGTGCAGCCACCTGGGCCGGCCGGCCCGACGCGGAGACCGTCCAGGAACACGGCGGAGTCGAACACCGAATCGCCCTGATCGAACAGGGACAGGTGCAGGGTGTGGGTGCCCGGCTCCGTGATGCCGACGCTCGCGACCAACGGGGCCGTCGCTCCGTCGTAGACCGTGCCAGTCGCCTGCCCCTCAGTCACCCGGGTCTCGCCTAGGCTGTTGACGCTGATCTCGTTCCCGTCCTCGTCGAACGCGAAGTTGTCGGGGGCGGTTATCGTCGAGCCCGACGTCGTCCAGGGGTCGTCGCTCGTCACGACGTCGTCGGGGTTCGGATCGAGCTCCGCAATGAACGCGTCGTTGTAGGCGCTGCCCTTGAACTCGGGGAACTCCTCGGAGAGGAACTGGAAGTCGATCTGGAGGCAGTTGGCCCCGGAGGGCACGTTCAACCCTAGCCGAAGGATCGAGACGTCGTAGTCCGAGTCTCCCCGGACGTTGCCGCCGCCGTCGGAGGCGCTGGCGAACACAGACTGGGGGGTGTCGTCCGCCCGCGTCGCGTCGCCTGTGGACAGGATCGCGAAGGTGCCGCCGTCAGAAGGGAAGTCCGTCAGGCTGGGCGTGGACGTCGCGGCCGGGTTGCCGTTCGGCGGGATCGTATCGAACGCGGCCGACGTCACGAAGCCGGAGCCGACATCGAGCTCCCCCTTGGCGAGAGCCTTCGCGATCGCCGCGGCGTCCCGGGTCGCGGTGATCGTCGCGGCCTCGGCGATCTGGGGCACGAGCGGTAGGAGCGGTACAACCAACGCCCCAGCCACGAACCACCCGAGCGCGCGCCGTCGGACACGCCTATGCGGCAGCGACAACCGGATCAATCCCTCCTGAGCGTCCCCCACCCCGCCGCGGGCCGGCCGGATGCGTACCACGCCCTTCGTAGCCTGGGCATACGACAGGGGGGAATTCTTGTCCAAGCAACCCCGAAAGGTCAATCCGCCGTAGGTCGGTCGGGGGCCGGGCCAGAGGCTGGCCCCGGGATGCGACAATGCGGCGGTGACGGCGGCGCATCAGGAGCTCCTGGCCCACGTTCCACGGCTTGTGCTGGGGTGGGAGGGCGCCGAGGGGGGCGCCTACCACCGCCGGGTCGACGGGACGATGGCCTTCGTCGACATCTCTGGCTTCACGGCGATGTCTGAACGCCTGGCCCGGCTGGGCAAGGAGGGGGCCGAGGAGGTCGCGGAGATCATCAACTCGATCTTCGCGAGGCTCCTGGCCGTCGCGTACGAGAACGGCGGGTCGCTCCTCAAGTTCGGCGGGGACGCCCTCCTGCTCTTCTTCGAGGGCGACCAGCACGCCACGCGCGCCGCCCACGCCGCCGCGTGGATGCGCCGCCGCCTCCGCGAGATTGGACGGATCCAGACCTCGGCCGGCCTCGCGACGCTGAAGATGCACGTCGGCCTGCACAGCGGCGGGTTCGACTTCTTCGTGGTCGGGGACGTCCACCGTGAGCTGATCGTCACCGGACCCGCGGCGACCACCACGGTGACGATGGAGTCGAGCGCCGTCGCCGGCGAGATCCTCATGAGCGAGGCGACGGCTTCGTTCCTGCCTCCCGGGGTGCTCGGCGACGCGCGGAACGGCGGGCGGCTGCTCGTGCGCACGCCACCTCCACCGCTCGTCTGGGTGGGCGTGCCCACTCCCGACGTCGATCCCTCGCCGTTCATCGCGCCGCCGATCCTCGAGCACGTCTCAGCGCCCGTCGACCCCGAGCACCGACGGGTCGCGGTTTCTTTCGTCCGGTTCGAGGGCGTGGACGAGCTGGTCCAATCGCAAGGGACCGAGGCCGCGGCCGAGCAGCTCGACATCCTTGTCCGCACGGTGCAGCGAGCGGCGCAGGAGCAACTTGTGACGTTCCTCGACAGCGACCCCGAGCGGGACGGGGGCAAGTTGATGCTCGCGGCTGGTGCCCCCTGGAGCACCGAGCGCGACGGCGAGCAGCTGCTGCGCGCGGTACGCGCCGTCGTCGAGTCCGCCCCGCCGCTGCCGCTTCGGATCGGCGTCAACCAGGGCCACGTGTTCACCGGCCTGATCGGTCCCTCGTACCGACGCAAGTACTCGGTGATGGGCGACGCCGTCAACCTCACCGCCCGCCTGATGGCCAAGGCCGAGCCGGGGCAGATCGTGGCGACCCCGGAGGTCGTCGAGGGCTCGCGCACCCTGTTCGACGTCGTAGAGCTCGAGCCGTTCACGGTCAAGGGGAAGGCCCATCCGATCCGGGCCTGCGTCGTCGGCCCGGCCGTCGGGACACAGTCGACCGACCTCGTCTCGCACACGCCGATGCTCGGCCGCGAGCGGGAACTCGCCCTCCTACTCGGCGCGCTCGCCGAGGCGCGAGCGGGCCGCGGGCGAGTCGTCGAGATCGCAGCGGAACCCGGCATGGGCAAGTCCCGCCTCGTCGAGGAGCTGCGGTGGCAGGCGGGCGAGGAGCGGGTGCTCTCGGTCGGAGCCGAGCCGTACTCTGCCTCCGTTGCCTACTTCCTGGTGGACGCGCTCGTCCGCCAGGCGCTTGGGTTGCCGAAGCACCTGCGCGGCCCCGAGGCGGGCGCGGCGCTCGAGCGGAGCGTTCGAGACTTCGCGCCGCAGCTGCTGCCGTGGCTGCCTCTGGTCGCCGTGGCCGTTAACGCGGAAGTCGAGCCGACGCCCGAGACGGCCGCGTTGGACGAGGCATTCAAGGCGGACCGGCTGCATCGCGTCGTTGCGGATCTGCTCCACGTCGCGCTGCCTACAGCCGCGCTGGTCGTGGTCGAGGACGCGCACTGGGCCGATCCGGCGTCCGAGGCGTTCCTCGAGCACCTGGCGAGAACCGTCGCCGGCCGGCCCTGGCTCGTCCTGGTCACGCGCCGGCCGGAGGGGCGTTCGCTCCTCTCCGACCCCTCGGTTCCCGGGCAGGTCGTCGAGCTCGAGGCCCTCGGCGAGGACGCGTCCCTGGAGCTGGTCCGTTCGCTCGCGAAACGGGTGGCCGTTCCTCGGCACGAGCTCGCGCGCGTGATCGAGCGCGCCGCGGGGAACCCACTCTTCCTGCAGGAGCTCGCGTCGGCGCTGCGGACCGAGGAGGCCATCGACACGCTCCCCACCACGGTCGAGGCCGTGATCGGCGCCCGGATCGACCGGCTCGCGCCGTCCGAACGCAGCCTCCTGCGCCGCGCCGCGGTGCTCGGGACCGCGTTCGACGCCGAGCTGCTGCGCGCCGTCGTGGGGCCGGAGAGCGTCCCGGCGATCGAGGACCTCGAGAGGCGCTTGGAAGGGTTCGTCGTGCCCGAGGGAATGGGCCGGTTCCGCTTCCACCACGCGCTCATCCGCGACGTCGCGTACGAGGGCCTGCCGTTCCGGCGGCGGCGCGAGCTGCATCGCCGCGTCGGCGAGACGCTCGAGGCTCGGGCCGGCGCAGCCGTCGAGGACGTCTGCGAGGTCCTGTCCCTGCACTTCGAGCGGGCTGGTCTGCACGCGAAGGCGTGGCGCTACGCCGTGATGGCCGGCGATCGCGCGCGGGAGCGGTTCGCGACCGTCCAGGCCGCGGAATTCTACGAACGCGCGCTGGGCGCGGTTCGTCGTCTCCCGGAGATCCCGCCCGAGCAGCGCCGGCACGTCGGCGAGGCGCTCGGCGACGCGTACGAACGGACCGGTCGCTACGCTCGAGCCGCGAACGGCTACCGCCTGGCGCGCTCGGTGGCGGCGCCGGGATCCGTCGATCTCACCCGGCTCTTCTGGAAGGAGGGCGTCGTTCGCCTTCGGATGGGGCGGTACCCCGAGGCGCTGCGCTGGTACCGGCGGGGGCTCTCGATCGACCCGTCCGTCGAGGGCGTCGTCCCGATCCGCGTTGAGCTCGGTCTCGGGTACGCGGGCGTTCGCTACTACCAGGGCCGGTATCGCGACTGCATCGCGTGGTGTCGGAAGGTGCTCCCCGAGGCGATGGAGAGCGGGGATCTCGGGGCGCTCGCGCACGCGTACTCGCTGCTGCACCTTGCGTATACGCACCTCGGGAGTGAGGAGCGGGCCGCGTTCAGGGGACTCGCGCTCCCGCTGTACGAAGAACTCGGAGATCTGACGCGACAGGGCCACGTCCTGAACAACATGGGCATCGAGTCGTACTACGACGGCGAATGGGACGCTGCGGTCGAGCTGTACGAGCGTGGCCAGCAGGCGTTGGAGAAAGCAGGCGGCGTCGTCGACGCGGCCGACGTCACCTACAACATCGCCGAGATCTTCTCGGATCAAGGACGCCTGGATGAGGCAGAGAAGCTCACGAGGGAGATCCTCGAGACGTACCGGGCGGCCCGATACCCCGTCGGGGAGGCCCTTGCGATCGGGAACCTGGGCCGGATCGCCTCGCGGGCCGGGCGCTTCACCGAGGCCGCGGAACTACTGGAGGATGCGCTGCAACGGTTCACGGATCTTGGCGACGAACGCTTCACTCTCGAGATGGAATGCCGCCTCGTGGAGCTCTGCGTGTTCATGATGGCGCCGGACGAGGCGCTCCGGCGGGTGGGTGGAGTCCTGGAGCGGATCCGGAAGATCGGAAACGTGCCAGCGCTCCTCAGCATGGTTCGCCGACTGGAGGGGTACGCGCTTGCGCAGTCGGGGGACCCGGATGCGGCCCGAGACCGGATCCGGGAATCGATCCGCGTGGCTCGCGAATCGAAGACGCCGTACGAGGTCGCGCTGTCGCTTCAGGCTCTGGCCACGATTCCGGATGGATGGCTGCCCGGCGAGGTGGAGCCGGCTCGCAGCGAGAGCAACGAGATCCTGGATCGGCTGAGCGTGCTTGCGACGCCGCGCGTCCCGCTTTCCTGACCGCTACAGGATCGGAAGGTACCGCTCCAGCTCATAGGGCGTCACCTGGGACCGGTAGTCGTCCCACTCCTCCCGCTTGTTGCGCAGCAGGAACTCGACCACGTGCTCGCCCAGGCCCTCCCGGAGCACCTTCGACTCCGAGGCCAGCCCGATGGCCTCGTACAGGTCCTCCGGCAGGGACCTGATCCCGGCGGCCCTTCGCTCCTCGTCGGTCATTACGTAGATGTTGTTGGAGGCTTCCGGCGGGAGCGAGTACTCGCCCTCGATCCCGGCCAGGCCGGCCGCGAGCATCGCCGCGAAGGCCAGGTACGGGTTGCACGCGGGGTCGGGCGAGCGGTACTCGATCCGGGTGGACTCCTCCTTGCCCGGCTTGTACAGAGGCACGCGTACCAGGGCCGAGCGGTTCCGCCGGGCCCAGCACACGTAGACCGGCGCCTCGTAGCCCGGGACCAGGCGCTTGTAGGAGTTCACCCATTGGTTGGTGGCCAGCGTGATCTCCGGCGCGTGCTCCAGGATGCCGGCGATGTACTGCTTGGCCACCGTGGACAGGTGGTACTCGTCGGTGGCATCGAAGAACGCGTTGCGGTCGCCCTCGAACAGCGACTGGTGCGTGTGCATGCCGCTGCCGTTCACGCCCTTCACCGGCTTGGGCATGAACGTCGCGTAGATCCCGAACTCCTGGGCGACCTCCTTCACCGTCAGCCGGTACGTCATCACGTTGTCGGCCATGGTCAGCGCGTCGGCATACCGCAGGTCGATCTCGTGCTGGGACGGCGCCACCTCGTGGTGCACGTAATGCACCGGGATGCCCATGGCCTCGAGGTACGCGACGGTTCGCTTGCGCCAGTCGGTGGCCACGTCGAGGGGGGTCTCGTCGAAGTAGCTTCCCTGGTCCAGG
>Ga0184610_1000167_pt1 | contig 16890 bp, 22 predicted proteins | sample PLM1_100_coex_FD_133011 | JGI IMG/M metagenome (GOLD analysis project Ga0184610, IMG submission 133011) | Groundwater sediment microbial communities from an aquifer in East River, Colorado, USA - PLM1_100_coex | ecosystem: Environmental > Terrestrial > Soil > Riparian zone | place: USA: East... | reverse complement strand
TTGTTCCAGTAGATGCCCAGAAACACAAAACTCAGTAAGTAAATCAGCAATGTCGACACTACCGGACGCAGTGCGTCCCAGCCAGTGCCGTGAGGAACTCTCAACTCCAGGACCATGATAGTGATCATGATCGCGATGACCCCATCACTAAACGCTTCGAGGCGCCCTTTGCTCATTGGCTGACCATCCCCCCGGTCTCCATTCTCCATGAGATGGTGTGTCTCCGTACCTGGGGAACGGGCGTCTCCGACCAAAGTCGGACGACAGGGAACTCGGAACGCGGGACACTGGCATAAGAATCGCATCTTCGCGATATAGAATATTCTTCCGGCCGCTCATCGCCACACACTTGACATATTCCCATACGGGAATATAATCTTAGGTGATGCCCAGAGCAGCGACAACGACTGACGTCTTCAACGCGATTGCCGAGCCTCGACGGCGCGAGATTATCAACGCTCTCGGTGGGGGCGGCCGGGCGCACGCGGTCGGGGAACTGGTCAAGAGACTCCGGATGTCCCAGCCCGCAGTGTCGAAGCATCTCGGCGTGCTGCGCAAAGTAGGGATCGTGTCGGTGAGCAGGCACGGCCGGCGCCGCCTGTATCGACTCAACGCGGGGGAGCTCAAGCCAGTGCACGACTGGGCGAAGACGTTTGAGCGTTTCTGGACCTACCAGCTCGACCGAATCAAGGATCGGGCAGAGCGCAAGGCGATGGAACGGTTGGCTGATAAGAACCGACTACGTAAAGACCAGGAGGAGTGACCATGCTGACACCCACTGCAGAAGAGGGGATTCACAAGCTCGTGTTTACGAAGGAAGTGGAGATCGCAGCGCCGGTCGAGGTTGTGTTCGAGACGCTGTTGGAGCAGCTCGGGCCGCGCCACGAAACGGCGCCGGAGGCGCCGCTACCCATGAAGCTCGAGCCATGGCCGGGCGGCCGGTGGTACCGGGACCTTGGGAACAGTACCGGTCATTTTTGGGGGCATGTGCAGGTCATCAAACCGCCCAGACTCCTGGAAATCTGTGGGCCGCTCTTCATGTCGTATCCCGCCATCGCACATCTACAGTACCGGCTGACGGCGGAAGGCGACGTCACGCGTCTCAAGCTTATACACAAAGCGATCGGGGAGATCCCACCCGACCATCGGGATGCCCTCGCCGAAGGGATGGAGCCCTGGAGCCACACTCTCATGAGGGTTCGTGAAGTTGCGGAGAGTCGAAAGGGTAGTGCCTGACTGAGGTAAGGAAAGGGACCGTAGTGTAGGGGCGCACCCTGGCCCGCTTACAACCGCGTCGCCGGGAGCGACGGGTTCGACTCCCGTTCGGTTCCTTCCCAATCTCCAAGCGAAGGCAAGAACATCAGGGCCCCTATCGTTGGGAACCGTTCACGAGCGAAACTCTGTAAAAAGCCGTTGACATGCCGCGGCCTCGGCTTTATTATACCAACTAGTTAATTAACCAGTTGGGAAAATACAAAATGTCGTCTGATCGCCTCAGCACCACATTCGCAGCCCTCGCCGATCCGACGCGCCGTGCGATACTTGCGCGGCTCGCATCGGGAGCAGCCTCGGTCACCGAGCTGGCTAAGCCCTTCGAGATGAGTCTTCCGGCCGTCTCCAAGCACCTCAAGGTGTTGGAGCGCTCTCGTCTGATCGCGCGCGGCCGGGAGGCGCAGTGGCGGCCCTGCCGGCTCGAGGCGGGTCCCCTCAAGGGCGCCGCCGACTGGTTGGAGCGATATCGCCGCTTCTGGGAGCAGAGATTCGACGCTCTGGATGATTATCTGTGGGAGCTTCAAGGAAAAGGCAGCAGACGTAAGACAAGGGGGAAAAGACATGGCCGTAAGAAATAGTCGACCCCCTCAACCTGAATGCCCTCAATAGTCGATCAGCGGGGAACGAAGAACGCTTATGAATAACGTCGTCGATACACCAAGGGCTACGCGCCGGGAATGGGTCGGGCTCGCTGTAATCGCTCTTCCATGCTTGCTCTACTCCATGGACCTGACCGTGCTGCACCTGGCGGTGCCGCAGCTCAGCGCGGATCTCAGGCCGAGCAGCGCCCAGTTGCTGTGGATCATCGACATCTATGGGTTCCTGGTCGCTGGGTCGCTGATCACGATGGGCACGCTGGGCGACCGTATCGGCCGTCGCCGGTTGCTGCTGATCGGCGCCGCCGCGTTCGGCATTGCCTCGGTGATCGCTGCATTCTCGAAGAGCGCGGAGATGCTCATTGCGAGCCGCGCGCTGCTCGGGCTCGCCGGAGCGACTGTGGCACCCTCGACCCTCTCTCTGATCCGCAACATGTTCCTTGACCCAAGGCAGCGCACGGCCGCGATCGGTGTGTGGATTACCAGCTACTCGATCGGCGCCGCGATCGGCCCGCTGCTCGGTGGGCTTGTGCTGGAGTACTTCTGGTGGGGAGCAGTCTTCCTACTGGCCGTGCCGGTGATGGTGTTGCTGCTCGCGGTGGGGCCGGTGCTGTTGCCGGAATACCGGGATCCCGAGGCCGGCCGGCCGGACCTGATCAGCGCGGCCCTGTCCCTGGCCGCTGTGCTGGCGGTGATCTTTGGTCTCAAGCAGATCGCGCAGGACGGCTTGGCCTGGCTGCCAGCACTGTCTATCTTGACCGGTCTGGCGACCGGTGTCGCGTTCGTCCGCAGGCAACATACACTGGCTGACCCGCTGATCGATCTCAGACTGTTCCAAATTCCCGCGTTTAGCGCATCACTCGCGACATATGGACTCAGCATCCTGTTTGTGTTCGGAGGCTTTCTCTTTCTTCCCCAATACCTGCAGCTGGTGCTCGGCCTGTCGCCGTTGCAGTCTGGCCTATGGACACTGCCGTGGGCCCTCGCGTTCATCGTCGGTTCGAATCTGACACCATTGATCGTGCGCCGTGTCCGCCCGGGTTTCGTGATGGCTTCCGGTCTCGTGCTCGCGGCCGTGGGCTTCGCGATGTTCACTCAGGTCGACGCCACCTCCGGGCTCGCGGTCTTCGTGATTGGGTCCGTCATCTTCTCCCTGGGACTCTCTCCGGTGTTTACCTTGACGACCGACCTGATCATCGGGTCCGCCCCGCCCGAGCGCGCCGGGGCGGCGTCGGCGATCTCCGAGACTAGTGCTGAGTTTGGTGGGGCGCTGGGCATCGCGATTTTCGGCAGCATCGGGATCGCCGTGTATCGCAGCGCGATGGCCGGTGTCGTCCCGGCAGGTGTCCCGCTCGAGGCGGCGCTGGCCACAAGAGATACGCTTGGCGGCGCCATTGCCGTCGCCCGGCAACTACCCGGTCAGCTCGGCCCCGCGCTGATCGATGCGGCTCGAGATGCGTTCATTCAAGGACTGCAGCTCACCGCCGCCATCAGCGCCGTCGGCGCGATAGGCATCGCCATCTTCGTCGCGATCCTGCTCCGACACGTGCGCGCGAGCTCCGACCCCGAGAATCAACAGAACCCGGAGCACGCGATCGAGACGACAACCCAGGCCTTAGAAATCGAGTAACAAAAGGATCGAAGATGCCCAAAGGGGGGCGAATCTTATGCGCAAGGTAATCATGTGGAACATGATGACTCTTGACGGTTTCTTTGAAGGACCAAAGAGCTGGGACATTGACTGGCATGAATATGCTTGGGGCGACGAGTTGGAGCAGTTATCAATCGAGCAATCGAAGTCCGTTGGGATGCTGTTGTTCGGCCGCGTGACGTATCAGGGCATGGCTGCGTATTGGTCTTCGGCAACGGGTGAAATCGCCGATTTCATGAACAGCATCCCCAAAGTCGTCTTTTCACGAACCATGGAAAGAGCTGAATGGAATAACACCCGGCTGGTCAGCGCAAGTGCCGAGGAGGAGGTCGCCAGACTCAAACAGCAGCCCGGCAACGACCTGTTCATCTTCGGCAGCGCAAATCTTTCCTTAACACTCACGCAGCACGGCCTGATTGACGAGTATCGCCTTGGCCTCACTCCCATCGTCCTAGGCGGCGGGAACCCGCTGTTCAAAGCCAGTCCGGACAGGATGAAAATGAAACTAGTGGAGGCAAGACCGTTGAAGACAGGCTGCGTGATCCTCCGATATCAGCCTGAAAGAGACCGATGACTCTCCCACCTCCCATTCGTCTAAGCATATGACCGCCATGCATCAGAAATAGCTGAAGGAGACTGACTGATGAAGACCACACGCAAGGCAGTATTCGCCGTATTCGCCATGCTCGTCGCGGTGACGTTTATCGTTGGAGGAGGATCCCTCGGCGAGTACGTTAACGGTGTGGCCGCCGCCAGCACACCCTCAGCAGGTAGCTACGCTTCTGTGAACGGCCTCAAGATGTACTACGAGATTCACGGCACCGGCAGGCCGCTGGTCCTGCTTCACGGGGCTTTGTGCACAATCGACGGCTGCTTCGGAAAGATTCTCCCATCTCTTGCGAAGACTCGGCGAGTTATCGCCATCGAGCAGCAGGCTCATGGACACACGGCCGACATCGACCGCCCGATGACTACCGAGAATATGGCGAACGACACCGTCGCTCTTCTCAGACACCTCAAGATCGAAAATGCCGACTTTTTCGGCTACAGCATGGGGGCAGGCATTGCCCTGCAGATTGCCATCCGCCATCCGAAGCTGGTGCGCAAGCTCGTGTTCATGGCGGCTGCCTACAACCTCAAGGGATTTCACCCCGGGATAGTTGAGGGAATCAGGAAATTGAAACCTCAAGATTTCGAGGGATCACCGTGGATCGAAGCATATAGAAAGGTGGCTCCCAACCCAGACGGCTGGCCCGGACTGCTCGCCAGAGTCAAGCAGCAAGTGCGCTCGTTCTTTGGCTTCTCCCCTCAGGCCGTCAGGGCGATGAAAGCACCCACCCTGATCATGATCGGAGACTCCGACGTCATCCGTCCCGAGCATGCCGTACAGATGTTCCGGCTGCTCGGCGGGGGTGTAGCGGGCGATATCACCGGCCTTCCGCGGTCCCAACTTGCGATTCTCCCGGGCACCACGCACGTGACGATCGTGGAGCGCCCCGATTGGCTCGTTTCGATGACCACTCAGTTTCTCGACGCGCCCATGCCAAAGGCGAAGTGATCTGCGATGGCTCGGGGACGTCGGTAACTGAAGAAAGAAAAAGGAGAAAAAACATGACGGCAGGAACTGGCGCCGCTACGAAACCGGCCGAGCGGGACCTCATCATCACCCGAGTCTTTGACGCGCCGCGCGAGCTGGTGTGGAAAGTATGGACGGAGCCCGCGCACTTGATGCGGTGGTGGGGCCCGAAAGGCTTCACGACGCCTGTCTGCAAGATAGACTTCCGAGTGGGAGGCGAGTATCTCAACTGTATGCGATCGCCGGAGGGCCAAGACTTTTGGAGCAAAGGGGTCTTCCGCGAAATCGTTCCGCATGAACGGCTCGTCATGACCGATTCCTTCGCGGATTCGGAAGGCAACGTCGTCCCCGCATCGCACTACGGAATGAGTGGAGACTGGCCTCTCGAGATGCTGATCACAGTGACGTTCGAAGATCATAGCGGCAAGACGAAGCTCACCCTGACGCACATCGGCCTCCCGGCGGGCGAGAATCGCGACATGGCTGGAGCAGGCTGGAACGAATCGTTCGACAAGCTCGCTAGAGAACTGGATAGATCAAAGGAGACGTCACTATGAGAAGAGTCATAGTTACAGAGTTTGTGACACTGGATGGCGTCATGGAAGCGCCAGAGAAGTAGGCCTTCCCGTTCGAGAATGAAGAAGCGGCGAAGTTTAAACACGATGAGCTACTTGAGAGCGACGCTCTCCTCCTGGGGCGAGTGACCTACCAAGGTTTCGCCGCTGCCTGGCCCTCCAGGACCGATGAACAGGGTTTTGCTGACAGAATGAACAGCCTCCCCAAGTTCGTCGTTTCAACCACCTTGAATCAAGTTGATTGGAATAATTCAAGGTTGATTCAGAGCAATGTCGCGGAAGAAGTCGCCAGGCTGAAGCAGCAGCCGGGACAGGGCATCTTGATCTATGGCAGTGGGCAGCTCGTAGACTCGCTAATGCAACATGGGCTCATCGATGAGTATCGGCTGATGGTCTACCCTCTTGTGATGGGGAGCGGAAAGCGCCTTTTCAGAAACGCGCACGATACGACTGAACTGAGCCTTGTAGAATCAGTGGCGTTCAGTACGGGCGTCGTCGTCCTCACGTACCAACCGGCCGCAAAGAAAGCGGAGAGATAATCACAAGATAGGAGAATTCTATGTGCCGGAACATCAAGACCCTGTTTAACTTCGACCCGCCTGCTACCGATGCGGAGCTCAGGGGAGCCTCGCTGCAATTTGTCAGAAAGCTCTCGGGCTTCACCGCGCCATCGAGGGCCAACGAACCGGCGTTCAATCGCGCCGTTGAGGAGGTCGCCGCGGTGGCCCGAAATCTGTTAGATGCGCTGGTCACCAGTGCCACGCCGCGCGATCGGGAGGTCGAAGCCGCACGCGCTCGCGCCAAAGCTGTGGAAAGGTTCGGTACCAACTAAGGAGGTGTGTCATGGCACGCTATGTAGATGGTTATGTCCTGCCCGTCCCGAGGAAGAACGTGGGAGCCTATCGCCGCATGGCGCAAAAAGCGGGGAAGGTCTGGCGAAAATACGGCGCCCTTGAATACTTTGAGTGTGTCGGCGACGACCTCAATCCAAAGTTTGCTGGGATTAAGTTCCCGCGAACCGTCAGGGCCAAGCCTGGCGAGACGGTGGTCTTCTCGTTCATCGTCTTCAAGTCGCGTGCTCATCGTGACCGCGTCAACGCCAAAGTGATGAAAGACCCAATGATGAACGATCCGGCGTACAAGGATAAGCCAATGCCCTTCGACATGAAACGCATGGTCTACGGCGGTTTCAAGGTTCTGGTCGACGTCTAGCACACACCGGTCAGCCAGGAATGAAGTAAGAAACTAGAATATCCCCTGTTTTTGTAACCACTTCCAGAACTCTGTCGGCGCGGACATCGTGCTCAGCCGTCCCTGGCGCACGAGTACCCAGTCGTCAAATTTGTGGGACTCTTTGATCTCCCGCAGCGTCATCGGGCGTGTGGCGTGCTTGAGATACTTGAAGTCGGTGACCCAGGAACGCGGATCCTTTTTGTCCGGCCGCGGCGGCGATGTAACCTCCGCCAGGCCGACGACCGCGGCGTCCCGGTGCGAGTGATAGATGATGACAATATCGCCCGGTTTCATCGTCTTGATAGCGTTGACCGCTGCTGGATTCCGCACACCGTCCCATTCAGCAGTGCCGTCGCGCTTGAGGTCGTCGATCGAGTATGTCTGCGGCTCGGTCTTCGCGAGGAAGTACGCCATCGCTGTTACCTCATGATCATACGCGAGTTTACTCGATACTTTGAGGGAAGCCTAATGCGATGAACAGGTCGGGACGCACAGAGCTCACCTTTGCGCTGAGACTGCGTTAATCAAAGAACAACATGCCGAGAGTTAGTCTTTCAGCCGCAGCCGCAGAAATCGCACGCCGCGATCGGATCATGGCCAAACTCATGAAACGTACCGGCCCTTTCCGCCTGCCCAAGCGGAACGGCGATCACTTTGCGGCGCTTGCTGAAAGCATCCTCTATCAACAGCTTGCTGGACCCGCGGCCGCAGCGATCCACGGACGTTTCGTTGAGCTATTCAACGGAGACCTCTCTCCTCAAGCTGTCCTGTCCCTCCATCCAAAGAGGTTACGTGGTGCTGGGCTCTCATACAACAAAGTCGCCTCGATCCGAGACCTTGCCGCGAGGGTTGCCGATGGAACCGTCCCGCTCGATGACATCAGCAAGTTATCGGATGAGGAGATCATCACACGCCTATCGGTCATCCGTGGCATTGGGCGATGGACCGCCGAGATGTTCCTGATCTTCCAGCTACGCCGGCTCGACGTGTGGCCGGTCACCGACTATGGAGTTCGTCAGGGCTATGCGCTGGCATACAGCCTGCGGGACCTGCTGATGCCGAAGCAGCTTCAGGTCGAAGGCGACCGATTCCGGCCCTATCGCACGGTGGCAGCGTGGTACTGCTGGCAAGCCGTCCACGAGGAGCGGAGAAGGTAGCAGTCGGGAGGACGCTATGGCGAAAGTCATTGTGGGAATGACGATGTCACTAGATGGGTACGTCAACGATCGCAACGGCGGTGTGGGCGCGCTGTATCCTGATCTCAATACGCTGCGTCATACTGAGCTCATGCAGCGTTACATACGCGATACCGGCGCTGTGGTAATGGGGCGGAATGCATATGAAATGGCTGAAGACCCCGATTCGTACGCAGACAATTACGAGTTTCAGGTGCCGATTTTTGTCCTTACCCATGAGGTTGCGAAAAGACTGCCAAAGGAAACCGGCACCTTATCTTTCACGTTTGTGACTGATGGTATTGAAAGTGCCATCACGCAAGCGAAGAAGGTTGCACGTAACAAAGATGTTCAGGTCATAGGCGGCGCGAGCACTGCGCGACAGTGCATCAAGGCGAGACTTGCGGATGAACTGCATATTGACATCATGCCTGTGCTGCTCTGCGGGGGCCTGCCGCTTCTTGAAGATATCAGTACGATCCAAATTCGACTTGAAAAGGCCAAAGTGGTCGAACTTCCTGCCGGGAGAACACACCTCGAATTTCGCTTTATGAAGTAAGCGGGCCGAGCAGACTTAGAGGTTGAGACCCCACTGAGCGCACCGATGAGTTTTCTAAGTCCTGTCGTCTAAGCAGATGATAAAGGAGATAATAACAACATGATCTCGACAGCCCGCGACACTAATATAGGGGGAGAAGCACATGAGGAAGCTTGTTGTTGGTACATTTCTGACGCTTGATGGAGTGATGCAGGCCCCGGGGGGCCCAGAGGAGGACCGCGATGGTGGTTTCGAGCACGGCGGTTGGTCGGTCAAGCATTGGGATGAGATGATGGGCGGGATCATGGACGAACAAATTCAGCCAATGGACACGCTGCTGCTCGGCCGCAAGACGTACCAGATTTTTGCCGCGCACTGGCCACGCGTCACGGATCCAAACGATCCACTGGCGACCAAGCTCAACAGCGCCCGGAAGTATGTCGTCTCTCGGACGCTCCGCGAAGCGGAATGGAAGAATTCCTCTCTGATTTCGCGCGACGTCGCAGCAAACGTCGCCCGGCTCAAAGAGCAAGCTGGGGGCGAGATCCAGGTGGCAGGAAGCGGCAACCTCATTCAGACGTTGCTGAAGTACAACCTCGTCGATGAGTTTCGCCTGTGGACTTTTCCGGTCATGATCGGCTCCGGCAAGCGGCTCTTCGGCGATGGAACTATTCCGGGAGCTCTCAGGCTCGTAGATACTAAGGTGTCGACCACCGGTGTAGTGATCCAGCGCTATGAGCAGGCCGGCAAGCTCGAGTACGGCTCCTTCGAAGTCGACGTCGCGGGTTCATCGAGCCGCCTTTGGGATCGGTAGCGATCTAGAGGATCGACCTGATAGTTTGGCCACAAAGATAACTTGGCAACAGGCTCTCGCGTGGCGGATGCAGCGGCATCTGCTGCATCCCGTTGGTAGGTTGCCGGTCGCGGGCGTGGTCCGCCGCCTGTGTGGTGTCCAGGCGCAAGTGGCGTCCTCCGCCGAGCTCGCGGTCCGTGTCCGGCGCGAGGCCTCGCGGCCCGGCGAGGTAAGCCGCGCCCTATCCGAGGGTCGCCTCATCAAGACCTGGGCGATGCGTGGCGCACTCCATCTGCTAACACCCGAAGAGGGAGGAACCTTTCTTTCGCTGATTGCCGCAGGTCGACCGTGGGCGCGGCCGAGCTGGCAGCGCTACTTTGGGATGACGACGAAAATGATGGAAGCCCTTCGCCGCGCCGCACGTGATGCGCTCGACGGCACGGTCCTCACGAGGGAGGAACTGGTGACTGCGGTCATCGCGCAACGGGGGTTGGGGCGTATCGGCGAAGCGCTGCGCTCGGGCTGGGGCACGCTCCTGAAGCCGCTCGCATGGCAGGGAGATCTATGCTTCGGACCCACCCGGGGTGCCCGCGCGACTTTCATGCGCCCAGAAGTCGCGAGCTCGCGTTGGGCCGGCGTCCCGGATCCGGCTGAGGCAGCGTCAGTCGCCATCATCGCCTACTTCCGTGCTTACGGGCCGGCCACCATCGATGCCTTTGGCCACTGGCTTGCCGGCGGCTGGTTCGGCAAGCGCCAGCTTCGAACTTGGTTCGACGCGCTCGGCGATCGAATGGTTCAGGTCAACGTGGACGGTGAGCGCGCGTACGTCCTCGCCGAGGACCTCGACGAGCTTGCATCGGCGAGACCCACGCGTGCGGTGCGGTTGGTGCCGGGCTTCGACCAGTATGTGCTCGGTCCCGGCACCGCGGACCGCCACGTCGTGCCGGCGGGGCGGCGCGCGGCAGTGAGCAGGCAGAGCGGCTGGATCTCGCCGGTCGTGGTGTCGGGTGGCGTCGTGTGCGGCACGTGGGAACTGGAGCGCGACCAGGTGCGCATCGCCTGGTTCAAAGAGGCCGGGAGGCCGTCGCGAAACGCGCTGGAGGCAGAGGTCACGCGGCTCTCCTCGATCCTCGATCGCGACCTCCGTGCGGCGATGAGCCTCGCGTAGCGGAGTCCTCATGGGAAAGTCACAGCAGATTGTCCTGGAGGCTGCCGGCCGTGAGGTCGTGATCACGAACCCCAACAAGGTATTTTTTCCGCACGCCGGTCACACGAAGCTCGACCTGGCCAAGTACTACTTAGCCGTCGCTGATGCGGCGCTTCGCGGTATTGCGGGGCGGCCGATCGTGCTCAAGCGCTACGTGAATGGCGCTGACCAGGAGCCGTTCTTCCAGAAGCGCGCCCCCGAGAAACATCCCGAGTGGGTCGAGACCGTTGAGCTGCGGTTTCCTTCGGGCCGGACCGCGAGAGAGATTGTCGTGCGCAACGCGGCGCAACTCCTATGGATCGTAAACCTCGGATGCATTGACCTGAACCCGCACCCGGTGCGCGCCGACGACCTCAACCATCCCGATGAGCTGCGGGTTGATCTCGATCCAGGCCCGGGCGTGAGTTGGGACGATGTGCGGCGGGTGGCGTTGATCTTGCGCGACGTGCTCGATGAGTACGGTCTACGCGGCTGGCCCAAAACGTCCGGATCGCGTGGCATGCATGTTAACGTGCGTATTAAACGGCGCTGGAATTTTAACCAAGTGCGACGCGCGTCGCTGGCTCTTTCTCGCGAGGTGGAACACCGCGCGCCCAAACTCGCGACGAGCAAGTGGTGGAAGGAAGAGCGTCATGGAGTGTTCATCGACTACAACCAGAACGCCAAGGACCGCACTGTGGCATCGGCCTGGTCGGTACGGCCGACACCCGACGCGCGTGTATCAATGCCGATCGATTGGAATGAGGTCGCCACGTGCGATCCGGCGGCGTTCACACTGCTGACCGCACCGTCGCGATTTGCAGAACGCGGCGACGCGGCGGCAGGCATCGATGCTGCCGCGGGATCCCTAGATAAACTACTGAAACTTTCCGCAGCGCAGGAAGCTGCCGGCCTGGGCGATGCGCCCTGGCCCCCGCACTACAAAAAGCAGCGCGGCGAACCCCCGCGTGTTGCGCCGTCACGAAAGAAGGCCGAGAGCGCCAAGGGGAAGGGCAGTGGACGCCGCAAATCGATACACCCGCTGATGACCGTCGCCAATGCAGAGCACCTGAAGGACGCGCTCGCCGGTCTCGAGCGCTGGAAAACAAGACACTCCGAGGCCGCGGCCCTGCTGGAAGTGGACGACGTTCTCGTCGACTCAATGCGTGGCCGCTCCAGCACGTGGACGCGCATCCGCGTCAACCTGCGACATGTTCCCGAAGGCAAGCGCCCCGCCGAGGAGCCTCCTGATCCCGACTATGACCCCTGGCGCAGCATGCGATCCGAGCGCCGCGTCTCGCGCGCGCCGAAGACGCGCTCTAGCTCGTAGGCCGGGACAACCTCCAACTGATCGTAGCGACAGTCCTTCGCGCGTTTGTCAGGACGCCAGCGCAGGAAGGTCGCGGCATGGCGAAAACGGTTGCCCTGCAAGTGGTCGTACTTGACCTCGCACACCCGCTCGACGCGCAGCGGCTCCCAGGACAGATCTTTGCCCGCGCTCCAGCGGCTCTGGCCGCCGGGCATACGGGCGAGCTCCGTTGGTTCTATTTCTGCCCATTCTCGCCAAGGATGATTCTCTAACGCGTTCTTGCGCAGCGGCGCGAGGTCGGCAACAAGTTGCCGGCGCGTTGTCATCGTGAACGACGATGTCACGCCGACGTGGTGCAGCACGCCGCGGTCGTCGTACAGGCCGAGCAGCAATGACCCGACCGCGTCCTTTCCGCTCTTGTGCCAGCGAAACCCGGCCACCACGCAGTCAGCGGTTCGTGCGTGCTTCACTTTGATCATCGCGCGCTTGCCGGGTTGATAGGGACCGTCCGCCTGCTTGGCGATCACGCCGTCGAGGCCCGCGCCCTCGAACTGCTTGAGCCAACCCGTTGCTAAGCTACGGTCTCGCGTTATGGGCGTGAGGTAGACCGGCGGGCCGGTGCCTGCGAGTAGGTGTTCAAGGATCGCTCTGCGCTCACTTTGCGGGGCTTGCATCATGTTGCGGCCGTCTGACGCCAGCAGGTCGAAGGCGACGAATGATGCCGGCGTTTCCTTTGCCAGCTTCGCAGCGCGAGACGCCGCAGGATGCAGACGCAGCTGCAACGCGTCGAAATCGAGCCCCTGCGGCGTTCGGATCACGATCTCGCCGTCGATCACGCAGCCGCCAGGTAGTTTCTTGAGCAGCGCCTCGTGCAACTCCGGAAAATAGCGCTCCAATGGCCGTAGTAATCGGCTCTGGATGAAGACGTCAGACTCAGAGCGAAAGACGATGGCGCGAAACCCGTCCCACTTCGGCTCGAAGAGAAAGTCGCCGTCTGTAGGCAAGGCCTCGGCCAGCCTGGAGAGCATCGGCTCGATCGGCGGCGCGATCGGAAAAGCTTTGGCGCTGCGTTGCGTGCTCATGTAGGCTGACACAATCCTAGAGGGTTCCGGCTCGCAGTGATAGCTGATACTCTATTACCAGTCAGCCTGAAGGGACCTCCAGAGATCATCCGATGTGTCGATTTCGCTTTCCCCTCATTCGACGTATAGATAGAAGGGCCCAGTGGGCGGCTAAAACCATCAACAGACAAGGAGGCTGATATGCAAAAAACCGTGGCGTCAAGTAAACAAGCAACCGTCAAGGGGACGTCCACAACCACGATCACCCCGTGCCTGTGGTTCGACGGTAAGGCGGAGGAGGCTGCGAAGTTCTACGTATCCCTGTTCCCGGACTCGCACATCGACAAGGTCGTGAAGGCGCCGGCGGACTTCCCGAGTGGAAAGAAAGGGGACGTCCTGGCCGTCGACTTCACCTTGATGGGCCGGAGCTTCAACGGCCTCAATGGCGGGCCATACTTCAAGTTCAACGAAGCAGTCTCATTCACCGTTCCGTGCGAGGACCAAGCAGAGGTGGACCGTTACTGGAAGGCCCTCTCGGCGGTTCCCGAGGCCGAACAGTGCGGCTGGGTGAAGGACCGCTACGGCCTCTCGTGGCAGATTGTGCCGACGAAGCTGTACCGGCTCCTTGACGACCCCGACCGCACTAAGGCCGGGCGCGTGATGGAAGCCATGCTCAAGATGAAGAAGCTAGACATCGCCGCGCTCGAGCGCGCGGCTCAAAAGTAAGTCTTCATCAAGCCTACAAGGAGGCACGACGATGAGAGTCATGGTTCTAATGCCGGCAGACAAGAATTCCGAGGCGGGGGTGCTCCCAGATGAAAAGCTGATCGCTGGGATGGTGAAGTACAACGAAGATCTGGTCAAGGCCGGCGTGATGCTCGCGGGTGAGGGGCTGCAGCCGAGCTCGAAGGGTGCGCGGGTCAGGTTCTCCGGCGAAGAGCGAAGCGTAATCGATGGCCCCTTCACTGAGGCGAAAGAGCTAATTGCCGGATACTGGCTGTGGCAGGTGAAGTCCTTGGACGAGGCGATCGAGTGGGTGAAGCGCCTTCCCGACTACCTGGCGCGTGAAGGGTGGACGCCTCCCAAGGACTACGAAGGCGACTTCGAGATCGAAATCCGCCCGGTGTTCGAGACGACAGAGTTCGCAGCCGAACTCAGCCCGGAGTTGAGGGAGAAGGTGACGGAGCAGGAGGAGCGGATTCGAGCCCAGTTGTCTGCCAAGGCGAAGTCGTAGTCGTGGCGCTCCAGTTGAAGAGCGCCCCCTGAGGAGTTCCAGCCGGCTCTGTGACAGTTTCTACGACGACGTGTAAGTAGAACCCAAACCACCACACGGAGGAACCACAATGCGATTCATGGTGCTGATGGTTAAAGCCGACAAGGACTCGGAAGCGGGTGTTCTCCCGGACCAGAAGTTTCTTACCGAGATGGGGAAGTACAACGAAGAGCTGGTGAAAGCCGGCGTGATCCTCGCCGGCGAGAGGCTGCACCCGAGCTCGAAAGGCGGGGCACGCGTTAAGTTCTCTGGAGAGAAGCGGACCGTGATCGACGGGCCTTTCACCGAGGCGAAAGAGCTGATCGCCGGCTTCTGGCTATGGCAGGTCAAGTCGAAGGAAGAAGCGATCGAATGGATCAAGCGCAGCCCCTTCAGAGAAGGTGAAGTCGAGATTCGCCAGGTGTTCGAGGCGGAGGACTTCGGTCGCGAGCTCACTCCCGAGTTCCGGGAGCAGATGACGGAGCAGGAGACGCGGATCAGAGCCCAGGCGTCTGCCAAGGCGAAGTCGTAGTCCTGAGGAGTTCCAACTGGCTCCGTGACAACCTCCACCACGCATCGCACGATCGACGCGATCTGGAGGATCGAGTCCGCGAGGGTCATTGCTGGCATCGCGAGAATCGTGCGCGATGTCGGTCTCGCGGAGGATATCGCCCAGGACACGCTCGTTGCGGCGCTCGAGCAGTGGCCGGAGTCAGGCGTCCCGGATAACGCGGGCGCCTGGCTCATGGCAACTGCAAAGCATAAGGCGATTGATCTGCTGCGCAGGAAAACGCTGCTCGACCGCAAGCAGCAAGAGATCGTCAGTGAGATCGAGGTCGAGCGAGAACTGGCTGCCGCCAATCGCGACGAGGACATCGACGACGATCTCTTGCGTTTGATCTTTACTGCCTGCCATCCGGTTCTGTCTCCCCAGGCCCGTGTCGCACTCACGCTTCGACTGCTCGGCGGCCTGACGACGGAAGAGATCGCCCGCGCGTTCCTGGTTCCCGTGCCAACGATTGCGCAACGGATCGTCCGAGCCAAACGAACGCTTGCCGAAACGCGCGTTCCCTTCGAGGTTCCGCGCGGGGAGGAACTGGCCCCTCGGCTCTCGTCGGTCCTCGAAGCCATTTACCTCATCTTCAACGAGGGTTATGCTGCGACGGCCGGCGACGAGTGGATGCGTCCGGGCCTATGCGAGGAAGCGCTCCGTCTCGGCCGCATCCTGGCTGAGCTCGTCCCGCAGGAGCCGGAGGTTCACGGCCTGGTCGCGCTGATGGAGATCCAGGCCTCGCGACTACGAGCGAGGAAAGGGAAGGCCGGAGAGCCCATCTTGCTCCTCGACCAGGACCGCGGGCGTTGGGATTATGTTCTGATTGGTCGGGGTCTCACAGCGCTCGAACGCGCGGAGAAACTTGGAGGCACGCTTGGGCCGTACGCGCTCCAAGCCGCGATCGCCGCGTGTCATGCGCGTGCGCGCACTGCCGAGGAGACGGACTGGGGTCGTATCGTGGCGCTGTACGACGCCCTGTCTGAGCTGAATCCGTCTCCGGTTGTGGAGCTGAACCGTGCCGTCGCGGTCGCAATGGCGTTCGGTCCGGCAGCGGGCCTCGAACTCGTCGATGCCCTGGCTCCCGAACCATCGCTACAAAACTATCACCTCTTGCCGAGCATCCGCGGCGATCTGCTCGTTAAGATCGGGCGTGTCGATGAGGCCCGCAAGGAGTTCGAGCGCGCGGCCGCGCTCACGCGAAACGCTCGCGAGCGCACGCTGCTCCTCGATCGCGCCGCAGCATGCACGCCCCGATCGGCGGCGCCGCATAATTTCTCATGATCGTTCATCTCCTAGACGGCACATACGAGCTGTTCCGCCACTTCTACGGCCTTCGCCGCTTCACCAAGGGTGAGGACCCGCCCTTTGGCGCCGTGATCGGCGTGCTGCAGACCGTATTGCAGATGATCGAGAACGGAGCAACTCACGTCGGTGTGGCGACCGATCACGTCATCGAGTCCTTCCGCAATCGTGTCTGGTCTGGCTACAAGACATCGGATGGCATCGAGCCCGCACTCCTCGCGCAATTCCACCCGCTTGAAGAAGCACTCACCGCTATGGGGGTGGTTGTATGGCCCATGACCGAGCTGGAAGCTGACGACGGGCTTGCCTCTGCGGCGCGGATCGCCTCTGGCGATGAGGGCGTACAGAAAGTCTGCATCTGGACACCGGACAAGGACCTGGCGCAGTGCGTCCGTGGCAATCGAGTAGTGCAGGTTGACCGCAGAGGGCAGAAAATCCGCAATGCGGAAGGAGTTCGCGAGAAGTTCGGGGTGGAGCCCATCTTGATTCCGGACTTCCTCGCGCTCGTCGGCGACGCGGCGGACGGATATCCCGGCATTCCGGGGATAGGTCCGACCACGGCGGCACGGCTCCTGAACCAACACGGCATCATCGAGAACTTCCCGACTGCCGCACTCAGGGACAGGCGCGAACTGGCGCTATTGTTTAAGGATCTGGCAACGCTCAGGACCGACGCGCGCCTCTTCCACGATGTTGACGAGTTGCGGTGGCGCGGTCCCACCAACGCATTCGCCGCGTATTCGGAGCGCCTGGGAAGTGCTCGTCTGCTAGAGCGCTGCCTCAAGGCACAAGTCGCTTAGCACGATTGGATTCGCGCG
>Ga0184610_1000161_pt1 | contig 17245 bp, 22 predicted proteins | sample PLM1_100_coex_FD_133011 | JGI IMG/M metagenome (GOLD analysis project Ga0184610, IMG submission 133011) | Groundwater sediment microbial communities from an aquifer in East River, Colorado, USA - PLM1_100_coex | ecosystem: Environmental > Terrestrial > Soil > Riparian zone | place: USA: East... | reverse complement strand
GTGGGAGGCGCCGAACGCCGCCACGTAGCCCTGTCGACCCTCGAGCGCGGTCTCCGACGCGGTCAGCCCCTCGCGCGCGAGCTGGGCAGCCAGGATCCCGTTCCGCGCGGCGTGGCCGGCGTGATAGGGCTTGGTCATCGAGCCGAAGTTTTCTTTGAGCCCGGAGGCGTGCGAGGCGGCGATGGCGAGCGCGTTGCGCGTCTGGACGACGTCGAGCCCCATGATACGCGCGGCCGCCGCCGTGCAGCCGAGGGTCCCGATCGAGGAGGTGGCGTGCCACCCGCGCGTGTAGTGGTCCGGGTTCAGAGCTGTTCCGAGCGCGACGTCCACCTCGAAGCCGACGACGTAGGCGAGGACGAGTGCGCGGCCATCGACCATCTCGGCTTCCGCGGCGGCGAGAGCCGTCGACAGGAGCGGAACGCTCGGGTGCCCCAGCAGGGCGAAGTTCGTGTCGTCGAAGTCGTGCGCATGCCCGGCGGCGCCGTTGGCCAGGGCGGCCCAGCCTGGCGATGTCTTGAGCGTCGTGCCGACGACGGTCGCGAGGGTGATGGCACCCTCGGCGCGGACGACCCGGCGCACGATGCGCGCAACGGGCTCGCTTGCCCCGGCCAGCATGACGCCCAGGGTGTCGAGCGCCGCTCGGCGGACGCGGCCGACGGCTTCGGACGGGCAGTCCTCGAGCGACGTTTTGACGACGAACTCGGCGAGGCGGGCGGCGGCGCTCATGGAGGGCACGATATCATGAGTATCGGGATGAGGTCCCCGTGAAGGTCCGCTTCCTTGGCTCCGGCGACGCCTTCGGCAGCGGCGGGCGGTTCCAGACCTGCATCCATCTGGAGTCGACCGCGACCCAGCTCATCGTCGACTGCGGCGCCTCGTCGTTGATCGCGATGCGTCGCTTCGGCGTCGACCCCCTGGCGATCGACACGGTGATTCTCTCCCACCTGCACGGGGATCACTTCGGTGGCGTCCCGTTCCTGATCCTTGACGGCCAGTTCAAGCGGCGGACGCGCCCGCTCATCGTGGTGGGACCACTGGGTGTCGAGGCGCGTGTGCGAGAGGCGATGGAGGTGCTCTTTCCGGGCTCGTCACGGGTGGAGCGGAGATTCGACACCCGCTTCGTCGAGCTGATCGATCGCGTCACGTTCGAGACCGGCGCGGTAGCGATCACGCCGTTCGGTGTGGTCCACGCGAGCGGCGCGCCGCCCTTCGCGCTCCGGATTGTGTGCGAAGGGAAAACCGTCACGTACTCTGGGGACACTGAGTGGACGGACAACCTGATCGACGCTGCGGGCGGAGCCGACCTGTTCATCGCCGAGGCGCTCTTCTTCGACAAGGCGGTCAAGTACCACCTGGACCTCGCGACCCTGCTGAGCCACCGTGCACAGCTCGACTGCCGCCGGCTCGTCGTGACTCACATGAGCGAGGACATGCTCCAGCGGCTCGACGGCCTCGAGGTCGAGGCGGCCGAGGACGGGAAGCTGATGGTCGTGTGACCTACTTGGCGTCGTGGAAGGTGACGCCAAGCGATTCCCCGCATATTTGGCCGAAATTAAGTGGACAAAGACGGAAGATGTCATCGCTTACCGGGCGCAAAGAACGGGTTAGGCCCCGCAGCATGGTCGGTCGTGTCGACAACCCCGGCGATCTCAGGGAGACGCGCCCGAAGCAGACGCTCAACACCTTGCCGGATCGTGACCTCCGCAAGGCTGCATCCCTGGCAGCCGCCCTCGAGGCGGATGTGCACGCGGCCTTCGGCGACATCAACCAGGGTCACCCGTCCGCGGTGGGCCGCGACGGCGGGATTCACCTCGAAGTCGAGGATCCGGCGTACGCGCTCGGTCAGATGGGCGGGACTGCCCGACGTCGGAGTGGGCCCGGGCCACACGACTCGCGCTTCGGTCACTCCGGGCACCTCGGCACGCAGAAGCGCCTCGATATGTGAGGCTGCGGGCAGGACGGCGCCTGGCGATCCACTCGCTTCGAGGGTGATCACACCACCCTCAACGGCGACGACGCGTACCGAGCCTCCCCGAGCGATGATGGACGGCGTCACGCTGCGGTCTATCACAGCGACGACGGCCACGGCCAGGTCTGAACCTGCCAGCGACGTCGGCAATGATTCGGGCACCGGCCCGCCAGCCGCACCGGCCTTCGACACCTCCTCCAGCGCCGTATCGAGATCTGCGATCAAGTCCTCGGGCGCTTCGAGCCCGATCGACAAGCGCAACAGATCATCCGGCACTGGTGACGACGGCCCTTCCGTACTGCGGCGGTGTTCGATGAGACTCTCGACGCCGCCGAGTGACACGGCCCTTTTGAACACGCGGACCGCACCGGCCACGACCATGGCGTTGGCCTCGCCGCCGGCGACCCGGATCGACAGCATCCCACTGAACCCGCCGGTCATCTGGCGCGCCGCAACCTCGTGGCCGGGATGAGACGGCAGTCCAGGGTAGAGCACCGCGGTCAGTGCTTGATGCCCCTCGAAGTGACGAGCGATGGCGAGAGCGCTCTGGGACGAACGTTGTACGCGGACGAACAGTGTCCGCATCCCGCGCTGCAGCAGCCAGGCCTCGAACGGGCCGAGCACAGCGCCGGCGCTCCGGCGCCACGAGCGGATCCGCTCCCAGAAAGGATCAGCGCGCGCCGTGACAACCGCACCGGCGAGGACATCACTGTGGCCATTCAGGTATTTCGTGGCCGAGTGGACCACGAGATCAGCGCCGAACTCGATGGGACGTGTCAAGACAGGGGTCGCCGCGGTGCTGTCGACCGCAACGCGCACATCCACGGCGTGGGCAATTTCTGCCACGGCAGCGAGGTCCGTGACATCCCACATTGGATTGGCCGGCGTCTCTACCCACAGGAGGCGCGTACGACCGGGGCGGATGGCAGCAGTCACCTGGGCGAGGTTCGTGGTGTCGACGAACTCGACGTCGAGCCCCCACGAGACTCCGAACTCCGCTAGCCACTTGCGAATGCCCCAGTAGAGAATCCGCGAGACGAGGACGTGGTCCCCGGGAAGGAGAGACTGAAAGACGGCCGTTGCCGCCGCGCTGCCGGAGGCGAAGAGCATGCACGCGACGCCGCCCTCCAGGGCCGCGAGCAGGCGCTCGGCGTGGTCGTAGGTCGGATTGTCGGCGCGCGTGTAGGCCAGGCCGGACCTGTAGGTGCCGTCGGGACTACGCTCGTATATCGTCGATGGGTGGATAGCGGGTGAGAGAGCGCCCGACGCTTGATCGATCTCACCCAGGGCTTGGGCGGCGAGCGTTTCGCGTGAGAGTCCGTCTGTCATGGAAACCTCAGTGGTGAGCCAGAGCCGGGTGTGGCCGAGTCTGGCCCATCAACCGCGCGACGACGAGACCAGAGACGAACGTGAGCGCCGCGACGAGGTGGATGGCTGCCGCGATACCGACGAGGTCCGCGACAGCGCCGGAGAGCAGTGCCCCGATGGCGTATCCGAGATCGCGCCAGAATCGGTAGACGCCGAGGCTGGTCGCGCGCCATGCGGGATGCGCATGGTCCGTGATCGCGGCGAGGAGCGTCGGGTAGACCATCGCCGTGCCGAGCCCCTGCAACGCGGCGCCGACCAGCCACGCGACGTAGTTCGGCACCAGGACGGTCAACCAGATCCCGCTGGACTGCACGATCATGCCCCACGCGATCAGCTCTTTCCGGCCGAAGCGGTCGGACAGCGGCCCGGTCACCACCTGCAGGACACCCCACACGATGGGATAGACCGCCTTGATGATGCCGATACTGCCGACGCCGAGGCCGTAGGCGGCGAAGAAGAGCGGGTAGAGCCCCCACGACATACCGTCGTTCAGGTTGTTCACGAGTCCGGCCTGGCAGGCGGCGAAGAGGCTGACGTTACCGAGACTCGTCACATAGAAGACGTTCGGCAGCGATGGAGGGACGCCGCTCGAGGTCTGAGGTGACGTGGCCGCCTCGAGGTGCGTATAGGGGCGCGTCTCTCTGACAAAGAGAGAGGAAATCGCGATGCCGACGACCGCGATGACGATCCCGAGGTAGAAGGGCTGCGGGCGCAGCGCGCTGTGAGCGGCGATGTAACCGGTGACCCACGACATCACCCCCACGGCGAAGTACCCCGCGAACTCGTTCAGCCCGAGGGCGAGGCCCCGGCGCTTCGGTCCGACGAGGTCGATTTTCATGATGACCGTCATCGACCACGCCATCGCCTGGTTGGCGCCGAGCAGGACGTTGGCGAGATCGATCCACCACCACGCCGGCGCGTAGATGATCAAGAATGGCACCGGCAGGGCGAAGAGCCAGCCGACCACGAGGATCGGCTTCCGTCCGATGCGGTCAGACGCACGGGCGGCGATCAGATTGATGATCGCCTTCGTCACGCCGAAGCTCACGATAAACGAGGTGATGGCGGTCTTCGAGCTGAGCCCGAATTCCTGCTCGCCGAGTAGCGGCAGCACCGTGCGCTCCAGCCCGACCATGGCGCCGACGAAGGCGTTGAGGACGACGAGGAGCGCGAACTGCGGGAGGTTCTCCCGCAGTCCGAGCCGCATCTGGCTCATTCGCCGCTGAGGTTGCGCCGCCGGTTCTCGGCGAAGGCCTCCGGCTGCGGCGGCAGGTCCGCCAGGACGAACTGCACGAACTCTGACTTCGAGGTGAGGCGGAGCGCCGGATTGAAACGACGCTCGAAGCCGATCGTCGAGCCAGGCTTCCCACTGAGCCCTTTGCCACACGCCGCGCCGCCGAAGTGCGCAGGAAAGACCTCGACATGATCGGGCAATTTCAGAATTTTGCCGTAGAGACTCTCGTGGAGCTGCTCGGCGAACGTCGTTTCAGAGCCTGCGCCGATGAGGTCCGGGCGGCCGACGCCTCCGGAGAAGAGGGTGTCTCCGGTCAGGACGAACCAGGGCTCCGGCGCCCGAGTCTTGTCGGTGACCAGGATCGAGACGCTGTCGGGGGTATGCCCCGGCGTGTGGAGGATTGAGAGCGATACGTTTCCCAGATCGTGCTGGTCACCATCCGCGACGTCGACGTGAGGGAACCCGACCGGTGCTGACTTGTGGAAGATCACCGGGGCTCCCGTTGCGTCTGCGAGACGACGGGCGCCCGAGAGGTGATCGGCCTGGACATGCGTCTCGAAGATGTGGGTGATCCGCATGGACTTCTGGGCGGCCGCCTCCAGGTAGGGCTCGATCTCGAGCTGTGGATCCACCACAGCGCAGGCGCCTGCGCCCCCTCAGCCGAATAGGTAGCTGGCGCAGCCGGTCTTCGGGGACAAAAAGTGGCGAAAGATCATAGGGGTCCTCCTTTCGGTGTCTGGAGTTGTATTACGCCCGTCGGTGCTATAGGGTCCAATACGTAGTTTGGATTCTGACTATAGGGGAAACCCGAAATGACGCTCCGCCAGCTCGAGGTGTTTCTGGCCGTGGCTCGGGAAAAGAGCTTCAGCCGGGCGGCGAAGAGGATCCATTCGTCACAGCCGACGCTCTCCGAACACATCAGTGAGCTCGAGGGCGAGCTGGGAAAGAAGCTCTTCTTCCGTCGGGGCCGAGAAGTGACCATGACGGAGGCCGGCCGAGTCTTCGAGCAGTACGCGGCCGGCGCTGTTTCCGCCGTTGAGGGCGCGCGCCAGGCGCTTGCTGATCTCGATGGCTTAGCTCACGGCTCGCTCTTGATCGGCGCCAGCACGACGCCCGGGCTCTACGTGATGCCCGGGATCGTCGCGGCGTTCCGGGCCCGGTACCCCGGCGTGGAGCTGAAGCTTCAGATCGCCAACTCGCAGGTCATCGAGGGGCGAGTGAAGGAACGCGAGCTCGATCTTGGCATCGTCGGCGGGCATGCCGTGGGCCCGGATGAAGAGTGCCTGTCGGCTGGGATGCTCGATGAACTCGTCCTCGTCGTCCCGCCCGGACACCCGTGGGCGAAGCGCCGGGACATCGCGCCCGAGTCGCTCGCCGATGAGCCCCTGCTGGTGCGGGAGGAAGGGTCTGCGACCCGGAGCGTTACCGAACGCGCGCTCCAGCGGGCGGGGGTCAGGTTCCGAGTCGCGATGGAACTCGACCATACCGAAGCGATCAAGCAAGGGGTGATGGCAGGCCTCGGCGTTGCCTTTGTGTCGATCTACGCAGTGCGGGGAGAAATAGTCACTGGGCGGCTCTGTGCCCTCCGGCTTCGCGGTATTCGGATCCAGCGGCACTTCCATGTCATCCACCACGAAGCTCGGAGAGTCACAGCGAGCGCACGGGCGTTCATGGAATTGCTCGAGCAGGCGGCACGAGGGAGGAGGGCCGCATGGCCACGAGCATCCACCGGTACTTTGAAGCATTCAACAACCATGACCTTGAGGGAGTGATCGCGTGTTTTCACCCGCAGCCCGTGGTCGTCGACAGTGACGGACGGCGGCATGAGCGTGTGGACGCCGTGCGACGGCTGAACCGGTTCCAGTTTTCGCTGGCCGCTGACGGTCGGTGTGATCTCCGTTCTCTCGTGGGCAACGGCGGCCGCGGGATGGCGGAGTCACTTTCGCGGCACGCTCGCTCGTGGGGTAGTGGCCGGGAATTTTTGGGCTGGGCCATTCCGTCTCTATAGATAGAAGGTCCATGAGCCTGGAAGAGAAGACCGACCGGCAGTCGCTCGACCCGGAGACCCAGCGGCGATTTGAGGCGCTAGCGTTGCCTCACCTCGGTCACCTCTATCGGCTGGCCGTCCGGCTCCAGCGGAGCGCCCAGGACGCTGAGGACCTCGTCCAGGAGACCTACGTGAAGGCGCTCCGCGCGTTCCCGGCACTGCGCGACCCCGAGAGGATCCGACCCTGGCTCTGCCAAATTCTGAGCCGGCTTGTCTACGACGACCACCGTACCGAGCCGCGCGAGGTCGCGGTCGGCGACCTCGCAGAGCTCGATCGCTTTTCACTCTACGACCTCATCGACCAGGAGGACCCGTTCCCGTACTCGGACCAGCTCCACCGCGATTTCCTGGCCCGGTTCGACGATGGTGAGGTGCGCCGAGCGCTGCTGGCATTGCCCGAAGCCTACCGGGTGCCGTTAGTGCTCCTCTACGTCGAAGAGCTTTCCTACAAGGAGCTGGCCGATGCGCTGGGCTGCCCGGTGGGAACAATCATGTCGCGCCTGCACCGGGGCCGGAAGATCCTCGAGCGCGAGCTGTGGGAGTGCGCCAAGCAGCGGGGAATTGTGAGGACACGATGAAGCTCACCTGCGAGCAGGCCGTGAAGCAGTTTTTCGCTTACCTCGATCGCGCACTGTCGGGCGAGGAGTTCGCGGACCTCGAGGCCCACCTCGCGGCCTGTCTCGACTGCTGCGACAAGCTTTCCTTCTCCAGGGAGCTCGATGCGTTCGTCAAGCGCCACCTGCCGGACAATCCGGTGCCAGCCGCGCTGGAGGCCCGGGTGCGCCGTGCGCTCGAGCGCGCTCAGGGGACGTGACCATGGCCCACTTCACCGATGTCGCGGCGCGCGCGATCATCCGGGACACCTACGCCCAGATCGTCCCTGGCTCTCGCACTGTGGCCGATCGACTGTATGCGCCCGAGGAGCTGGAAGGGCTGCCGAAAGCACCCGTGGATCTGGCCCTCGGCGTCGGGCATCCCGTCCGCCACGCGCGGCTGCGATCTGGCGAAATCGTGCTCGACGTGGGCTGTGGGGCGGGGATCGACACGCTGCTGGCGGCGCGCCTGGTCGGCCCCGACGGCCGCGTGATCGGACTCGACATGACGCCCGCGATGGTCGAGCGTACGCGCGAGCACGCCGCGATCGCCGGATTCGGCTGGGTCGAGGTCCGAGAAGGCCTGATGGAAGCCATCCCGCTCGGCGACAGGGCGGTGGACGTAGTCGTCACTAACGGAGCGCTGAACCTCTCCACCCGGAAGAGCCGGGCTCTGGCCGAGATGCTGCGGGTGCTGCGTCCGGGGGGCCGGCTCGCGCTGGCTGATCTCGTCGTCACCGAGGCGCTGCCGGAGGACGTGCTCCGGTCGGCACCAGCGCTCGCCGCCTGACTGGCGGGCACACTGGCGGAGCCAGTGCTCACCAAGAAGGTCTTGAACGTGGGCTTCGAGGCGATCGTAATCGAGGAACGGCGGTCCGTCGGCATCGACGAGCTGGCGCATTACCCGGTCTTTCCTGAAGAGCTCGTGGAGTTTCTCCGCCGCGCGATCCCGGAATCCCGCCACGATGAGCTCGTGTGGTCGGTCGCTCTAACCGCCCGCAAGCCGTCGACGCCCGAAGGAGACACCCATGGCGCTTGACGCCGCACGCCTGCGAGAGGAGATCAGCAAGGTCTACCGCGAGGTCGCCGGAGATCCGAAGAAAGGCTATCACTTCCACACCGGGCCCGACTATGCCGCCGAGCGGCTCGGTTACTCGCGCGCGGTGCTGGCCGAGCTGCCCGACGCGGTGACTGCTGCGTTCGCGGGCGTCGGAAACCCGCTAGCCGCAGGCGCTCCGCGAGCGGGGGACACGGTTGTCGACATTGGCGCCGGTAGCGGGATGGACACTTTCCTTGCAGCTGCAGCCGTGGGACCGACCGGCAAGGTGATCGCCGTCGACATGACCGACGTCATGTTCGAACGCGGCTGCGACAACGTCGCGCTGACGGGGCTGCGCCAGATCGAGTACCACAAGGGGTGGGCCGAGGCGCTGCCGGTGACGGATACCAGCGTCGACCTGGTCATCTCCAACGGTGTGATCAACCTCAGTCCCGACAAGGACCGGGTCTTCCGCGAGTCCTTCCGCGTGCTCAAGCCGGGCGGGCGCCTCCAAATCGCCGACATCGTCGTGCACAGGGACATCCCGTCGGCTGCGCGCGAGGACATCGCCATCTGGACCGCCTGAATCGGAGGCGCTCTCCTGGAGGGAGAGTACCTCGAAAAGATCCGGCAGGCGGGGTTCGCAGACGTGGAAGTTACCTGGCGCGGCAAGCCCTTCACGGGCGCCAGCGGCCAGCGCAAGGCCGACAAATTCGAGACCGAAGGCGTGAACATCCGCGCGCGGAAACCTTGACAGCAGAGGAGGAGACACGATGGCAAAGATCCTCTATCTCGGCACCTCCGGCAGCGATGACCCAACGCGCGCCGGCTTCCCCTTCCAGTGGGCGCTCGGGGCCCGCGACGCCGGTCACGACGCCGAGATCTTTCTGGCCGGCGAAGCCACCTACCTCATGAAGAACACGGTGGCCGACGCCGTCATGCCAGTGGCGATGCCGCCGCTGCGCGAGTTGATCGACGAGGTGGTGGCGCAGCGGGTGCCCGTCTTCGTCTGAGGGAAGTGCTCGGTGGCCCGGGGGGTCACCGAAGACGATCTCAAAGGCAAGAATGCCCAGTTCGTGAATCCAAAGATCTTCGCGGAGAAGGTAGCGGCGGCCGATAAGGTCGTGTCGGTCTAACCCAAGGAGGCTCCAATGGCACACTTGACAATGATTGCCGCGATCGTCGCTGCCCTTCTGACGCTCATGCCCGCGGCCGGCGCCGCCCAGGCTCATGGCGACCACCTGATGGTCGTCCCGTCGGACCTCAAGTGGGGCGACGTGCCGTCGCTGCCGCCCGGCGCCAAGATCGTAGTGATCGAGGGGCCCCTGAACGAGGCCAAACCCTTCACGATGCGCCTGCGGTTTCCGGCCAACTACCAGATCCCCGCCCACTACCATGGCGCGATCGAGCACGTCACCGTGATCAGTGGCACCTTCAACATGGGTCTCGGCGACAAACTCGACACCAAGGCAACTCGCGCCCTGGGACCCGGCAGCATGGCCATCATGCAGCCCAGCACCAGACACTTCGCGTGGACCGAAGGAGAAACCGTCGTCCAGGTGCATGGCGTTGGTCCGTGGACGGTCACGTATGTGAACCCGGCGGACGATCCGCGGAAGAAGTAGGGCAAACTGCGCCGAGCGGCGAGGTATCGGCGTGACCGTTTCCGGCTGTGCGGTGAGTCCGTTTACCTCAGCGTGGCGGGCACCACCCAGAAGCTGATCGATAGCACGGTGGCTGTCCAGAGAAGGACGCGTTGTCGCCACTGTCCCGGCCGTGCCCTGCGGTAGGCGAGATAGTGGGCGACGCCGAGCGGTACGGCCGAGAGGGGGATCAGGACTATCCAATCCGGCGAACCTGAATCGCGTCTCGAGTCGCGGGGGAGGCGGAGGGAAATCGTGTCGGAACTCATGGGCCCACATTCCGATGTGATTCGCTTCCTGAAATCCGTTTCTCATTTCTCTAACTTGCAGGCCACAACGATGAAGACGATCGCCTCTCGGTGTCGTCCGACGTCGCGGCAAGCGGGTGAGAACCTGTTCCTCGAAGGCGATCCGTGTCGGGACCTTTACATCCTGGTCGCTGGTCGCGTGAAGTGTTTTCGGGCTAGTCCCGAAGGCCGCGAACAAATTCTGAAGATCTTCGAGCATCCCGGGGACATGTTCTGCACGACGTCGGCCTTCAACACGGGATCGCACATCGTAACCGGAGGCGATGAACGACGTCAGGCTCTACCTCATCCGCGTCGAGACGATAAAACGGGTCGCACTCGAAGAACCCGCTATGGCGCTGGCACTCGTGACAGCGGCCGGCGACCAGATGCGAAGTCTTGTTTCGCTGGCCGACGATCTGTCGCTGAAGACGGCGACGGCGCGTGTGGCAAAGCTCCTCTGGGAGCGAGCGCGTTCCGAAGGCGGACGCGATCGCAACGCAATCCGTCTACGGCGGGCTGAGCTTCGCGAAGACGAGATCGCGGCAATGGTTGGCACGGTACGAGTCCACGTCTCCAGAAGCCTTAAGGCGCTCGCCACGATGGGCGTCATCACTCTGGACCGAGACACCATCTGTATCAGCGATTCGAGGGCACTCGAAGGCTTCGTGCATGCCCTCGAGCATCAGAGCTGATCGGCCCGGACGCCGCCGGGCCGAGTCGGGCTTTGCCCGTCCGCCCCACGTAACACTTGTGACAGACAGCGCTCGTCCGTGCCCCCGAGACTGTCTCCAGACGTTACCAATCTCAGGAGGGGCTCACATGGGAACTCAATGGAGCAGGCGTGAAGTGGCGGCAGTAATCATCGTGTTAACCTTGGTCGCCGCGGCACCCGTACGGGCTGAGGAACGAAGATCCACGTCAGCCGACACTGGCACGGAAGGAGTCATACGGCTGACGCCAGACGAGCTTATCTGGACCGCGGGGCCAGGGATGTTGCCACCCGGCGCCAGCATGGCCGTGATCGAAGGGTCGTTTTCCCGGCCGGGGCCTTTCACGGTGCGTCTAAAGTTCCCGGCTAACTACCGGATCCCTCCGCACTGGCATCCCGTCAAGGTGACGGTGACCGTCATCTCGGGCAGCTTCAACGGCGTTCCGGGCCCGGTACCCCGGCGTGGAGCTGAAGCTTCAGATCGCCAACTCGCAGGTCATCGAGGGGCGAGCGAAGGAACGCGAGCTCGATCTTGGCATCGTCGGTGGGCATGCCGTGGGACCGGGCGAAGAGTGTCTGGCGGCTGGAATGCTCGACGAGCTCGTCCTTGTCGCACCCCCCGGACACGCCTGGGCGAAGCGCCGGGACATCGTGCCCGAGTCGCTGGCCGATCAGCCACTGCTCGTGCGAGAGGAAGGGTCCGCGACTCGGAGCGTCACCGAACGCGCGCTGCAGCGGGCGGGGATCAGGTTCCAGGTGGCGATGGAGCTCGACCATACCGAGGCGATCAAGCATGGGGTCATGGCGGGTCTTGGCGTTGCCTTTGTTTCGATCTACGCGGTGCGAGGAGAAATAGCGACCGGGCGTCTCCGTGCCCTGCGACTTCGCGGTATTCGGGTCCAGCGGCACTTCCATGTCATCCACCACGAAGCCCGGAGAGTCACGGCGAGCGCACGGGTGTTCATGGAACTGCTCGAGGAGGCGGCACGACGGCCTGAAATGGCCGAGGCCCTCAAGCGGAAGCCCAGCCGCGCTTTGCATTGATCAAGGGGCTCGACGATGTCGTCGACCGCCACTTTCGCTGCTGGCGAGTGAGATTTATTTCGGTTGAATTCATGCTTTTAGAAGCATATACATGGCGTCGATGCGGATCGCCGGCAACGAGTACTCGCTCCGCGAGGCTGCAGGTGCGTTTGGCGACCTCGGGACGCTGATCCCCTTCATCGTCGGCTACATCACTGTCGCCAAGATCGATCCTTCTGGCGTGCTCGTGGCGTTCGGAGTGTTCAAGATCGTCGCCGGCCTGACGTACCGGACTCCGGTCCCGATCCAGCCAATGAAGGCCATCGGGACGGCGGCGATCAGCAGCGGCGGCGCCATCACGCCGGCCGCCATCTGGGCCTCGGGACTGTTCACCGGGGTCCTTTGGCTGGTCATGGGCCTCAGTGGTGCCGTCAACTGGATTGCGAAGATCACGAGCCGTCCCGTCATCCACGGGCTCGTTCTGGGCCTCGGCCTCGGGTTCCTGCTCGAAGGAATCAAGCTCGCTCAAGATGAGCTCGTTCTCACTGTCGCTGCCGTGGCGGTAACCTTCGTGCTGCTTTCGTACGAACGTGTTCCTGCGATGCTGGTCCTCCTTGGCTTCGGCATCGTGGTTTCCCTCGTTCGAGATCCCGCGCTGCTCGCAGAGCTCGGCGCAATGTCGTTTCGTTTCCGCGTCCCTGAGGTCGCGCTGAGCGAGATCGGCTGGCAAGACCTGGTCACCGGCGTCCTCGTCCTCGGCCTGCCGCAGGCCGCGCTCACGCTCGGCAACGCGATCGTGGCGATCGTCGAGGAGAATAATCAACTCTTTCCCGACCGGCCAATTACTGTCCGGGGCATCGCGATCGATCACGGGGTAATGAATCTCATCGGCGCCTCCATCGGTGGAGTGCCGATGTGCCACGGAGCTGGCGGCATGGCCGGCCACGTGCGGTTCGGTGCCAGGACCGGCGGTGCTCTGGTGATCCTGGGCGTTCTCATCCTGGTCACCGGCCTCTTCTTCGCCGATTCCATCGGGACCCTTTTCAAGCTCTTTCCGCCCGCACTCCTCGGGGTCATCCTGATGTTCGGCGGTCTGGAGCTCGCTGCCGGCGTCCAGGCGGGCAGCCTCTCCAAGGCCGACCGGTACGTCATGGCCTTCACCGCCGGCACCGCATTGTGGAACATGGGCGCCGCCTATGTCGGCGGTCTCGCGCTGTGGTATGGGTTGCGGCGGCGGTGGCTCCGGTTGTAAGGCCGCTTCTGCGCGGCCCCACAAAAGAGGATGGCAAGAGCACAGACGCGTTCGGCGAGCGCTGAAATCTTCCGGCGAGTCGGGTACTTCGCGTCGCTACCCGCGGCCGAGTTGAGTCGCTTGGCGGGACGGTGTACGACGCGGAGCCTGGAGCCTGGAGAAGCCCTCTTCGAGGAAGGTCAACCTTGCCGAGGTCTCCTGATCGTCGCCGAAGGACTCGTCGAGATCCGGCAGATTTCATTCCGGGGACGCGAGCAGGTGTTCCACACCGAAGGATCGGGCGCGACGCTGGGCGAAGGACCACTTTTCGACGGCGGCGGCTACATCGCCTCCGCGATCGCCCTTACGCCCACACGGGTGCTGTTCCTCCCGCGCACCGACGTTCTCGGTCTGTGTCAGCGACGGCCGGAGGTCGCGCTTGCCATGCTGAAGACGATGGCGCGCCGAGTCCGCCACTTCGCAGGCATCGTCAGCGACCTCGCCTTCCGCCCGGTGATCGAACGCTTGGCCCGCCACCTTGACGCGGCCGTCGCCGCGCCCGGCAAGCCTGGCGTCAGCATGGAGCTCACCTTGACCCACGCCCAGCTCGCGGCACGGCTCGGCACCGTTCGAGAGCTGATCGCGCGCGCCTTCTCAGAGCTCGAGAAGACCGGGGTCATCTCGCGCGACCGATCACGCGTCGTCATCCGCGACCCGGCGCGTCTGGCCGCCCTGGCCAGGGGTGATGACGACGCGACACGCGGCGGTGACCGTGTGACTTAAGTCATAGATTTGGCCCGGCCCGGCTCTCCATACTGTTGGGAGATCCATTCCGACAGGGGGGAATCATGTGGAGAGCAGTCATGGTCATCGTGCTCGGCGTCGCACTTACTGGCGTGGTGCTGGCGCACGCAGTCTTCGCTCAGAACCCAGCCGCCTCTGGACCCGGCCAGTCGCATCAGCAGGGATCGATGCCATTGTTCGGCGCCGATGTGCAGGCCCAGCCGATGCAGACGATGCGTGCAATGGCCGGGGGCGCACCCACAATGCCCGGGCAAGACACCTTCGGTGCCATCGCAGAGATCGTCGGGATCCTCGAGGCCGATCCCGCCACCGACTGGACCAAGGTCGACGTCGAGCGCCTCCGGCAGCATCTCATCGACATGAACGAGGTCATGCTCCGGGCGGCGGTCAGTCAGACGTCGGTCCCCGGCGGGCTCGCCATGGACATCACGGGCACGGGGCGCACGGAACAGGCCATCCGCGCGATGGTCACGCCCCATGCGGTCGAGCTCGACCGCATGCCTGAGTGGTCGGCCAAGACGGGCCCCGTCGCCGGTGGTGTCCGCCTGACCGTCATTGCCAAGGAGCCCGATGACGCGAAGCTCGTGGCGCGCATTCGTGGGCTCGGCTTTGCCGGGCTAATCACCGAGGGCGCACACCATCAGCCGCACCATCTGGCGATGGCGCGCGGGAAAGCGCTGAGCGGTCACACGCACTAGGAGGCGACGGATGGTATGGAAGCGAATCGTTGGAATCCTGGCGCTTGCGATCGTACTGGCTTCAGGAGCTGCTCTCGCGCAGCAGCAGACCCGGCCCAGCCCGGTCCCGAACAGGGCCACCGGCACATAGACGGCGGCATGTGTCCTATGATGGGGATGATCGGAGGGGAGTCCGACTCCCCTCCGATGACGCAGACGCGCGGCGAGATGCCGAAGGCGATGGGCGAGGGGATGATGAAGTACGGGAAGATGATGGAGGGCGGCTCGCGGTAGCGAGCCTGTTGCGTGGCAATCTGGACGGCGCCGACCGTTACGCGCGCAATTGGCGAACAGCGAATTCTCGCTGCCCGCCACGGCCGTATTTCCCAGTACCTCACGATCGCGTGGAACTCGGCTGAGTGTGCGGTGGCGCTCGCGGCAGGGTTTACCGCAGGTAGCATCGCCCTCGTCGGCTTCGGCTTCGACTCCGCCATCGAGGTGACCAGCAGTCTCGCGGCGCTGTGGAGGCTCCGATGGGACGCCGACGAGGTTCGGCGAGAGGCGGCGGAGCGGTTCACACTCCGAGTCATCGGAACCTGCTTCCTGCTTCTGGCCGTCTACGTTACCTACGACGCGACGCAGACACTCCGGCAACGACACGCGTCTGAGCAGTCGACCGTCGGCATCGTGCTGGCCGCGCTGTCCCTGATCGTCATGCCGACGCTCGTCCATTTCAAGCGCCGGATCGCTAGCCGCCTCGGGAGCGGCGCACTCGAAGCCGAGGCGCGGCAAACGCGGGTCTGCGCATTCCTCTCCGCAATCCTTCTCGCGGGACTCAGCCTGAACGCATGGCTCGGCTGGTGGTGGGCTGATGCTGTCGCAGGCCTCCTGATGGTGCCGCTGATCGCATGGGAGGGCCTGGAAGCAGCACGCGGTCGGACGTGCTGCTCCGATTGACGCCGGAAGTCCCGACGGCAGCGCGTGTTACGATGATGGCCATGACACTTGGGCGCTTCCGGTGGCTGGCCTTGGCCTTGCTGACGGCCTGGGTGATCCTCGGCCCCGTGGGCATGGCGTTTGACTCCTGTGCCGCCATGATGGCGCTGTGTGACGGCGGTCCGTGTGGTGTGGTCTCCGCCGTGACCGACGCCGCGCCCTCCTTCGGCCCGCCCGTGCCCGGGACGATCATTGTGGTCTCACGGTTGGATCAATTCACACCGGTACCCCGCTCCGCGCTCGAGCCGCCTCCCAAGTCCGGTCGTCTCTCCGCCTAGTCGTAGCTAGTCATTGCGTAACGCTCTAAACCCCTCGGGGTGGCCTCTGGCCGCTGCCTGCGCGCTTCTGCGCACGCGTCCGGACGCCGCCGGGGAGACGAACATGATGATGCAGATGTGCGGATCCGGCATGATGGTCGCCGGCATCCTCGCCGTGCTCCTGAGCCAATGATCGATCGGCTCATCGAGGTCTCGCTTCGCAACCGGTTTCTGGTCGTCGCCTTCTTCCTGCTCCTCGGCGGCTGGGGCTACTGGGCGCTCCTGACGACGCCGATCGACGCGATCCCGGATCTCTCCGACAACCAGGTCATCGTCTTCACCGACTGGCCCGGGCGCTCGCCCCAGGAGGTCGAGGACCAGGTCACGTATCCGCTCACCGTGAGCCTGCAGGGCCTGCCCGGGGTGCGCGTCGTGCGGTCGTCGTCGGCGTTCGGATTTTCGATGATCAACGTGATCTTCGAGGACGACGTCGACCTCTACTTCGCGCGGGCGCGCGTGCTCGAGCGCCTCAACCTGCTCGCGAAGTCGCTGCCGGCCGGCGTCGTGCCGACGCTCGGCCCGGATGCGACCGGAGTCGGCCACGTCTTCTGGTATACCGTGGAAGGCAAAGGGACGTCGCTGCGCGACCTTCGGTCGCTCCAGGACTGGTACATCCGCTACCAGCTCAACTCGGTGCCGGGCGTGGCCGAAGTTGCCAGCATCGGCGGCACGGTGCGCCAGTATCAGATCGACGCCGATCCGAACCGGCTGCGCGCCTACCGCGTCCCACTCTCCGCCATCGTCGACGCCGTCATGCGGAGCAACCGGAACGTCGGCGGCAACGTCGTCGAGGCGAGCGGGACCTGGTCGGTCGTGCGCGGCCTTGGGTTGGTCGAGAGCACGCGCGACCTGGAAGAGGTGGTCGTCGGGGCCGAGAACGGGGTGCCCATCTTCGTGCGCCAGGTCGCCGACGTGAAGCTCGGCGATGCGTTCCGGGCGGCCGCGCTCGTCAAAGGGACGGACGAGGCGGTGGGCGGCGTCGTCGTTGCCCGCTACGGCGTCAGCACCGTCGACGTGATCAGCCGGATCAAAGAGAAGATCCAGGCGCTCCAGAAGGGGTTGCCGCCGGGCGTGAAAATCGTGTCGTTCTACGACCGCTCGGCGCTCATCGAGCGGGCGGCCCAGACTCTGCGGCGGGCGCTGATCGAAGAGACGATCGTCGTCACGATCGTGAACGTCCTGTTCCTGCTCCATTTCCGGTCTGTCCTGATCGTTACGCTGCCGCTCCCGCTGGCCGTGCTCACGGCGTTTCTCTTCATGCGTTACCTCGGGATCACCTCCAACATCATGTCGCTGGCCGGCATC
>Ga0184610_1000156_pt1 | contig 17595 bp, 18 predicted proteins | sample PLM1_100_coex_FD_133011 | JGI IMG/M metagenome (GOLD analysis project Ga0184610, IMG submission 133011) | Groundwater sediment microbial communities from an aquifer in East River, Colorado, USA - PLM1_100_coex | ecosystem: Environmental > Terrestrial > Soil > Riparian zone | place: USA: East... | reverse complement strand
GCCATGAGCTCGTCGTACGTGGAGGCCAGCGACACCAGTTCGACCTCCCCAGAGGCCGAGAGCAGCGCCGCCGTCCCCTCGCGGACCAGGTAGTTATCCTCCGCGAAGACCACGCGTACCATGCGGGAATCGTACTGGTGCTGGGGGTCCGGGGGCCCCAAGGAGCGAGCGGTCGGGCGATCGTGGGCCCCCGACGGCAGGAGGACCAGGCAGCGTGACCATCCGGGTCGTGTTGGGCGAGGACAACGTCCTGGTCCGCGAGGGAGTTCGAGCCCTGCTCGACTCCCTCGCGGACATCGAGGTCGTGGGCGTGGCGGCAGACGGGCCGTCGCTCCTCGCCGAGGCCGAGGAGCGACGGCCCGACGTCGTGGTGACCGACATCAAGATGCCGCCGAACTTCCAGCTCGAGGGGATCGACTGCGCCCACGAGATCCGTTCCAAGCATCCGGAGACCGGCGTCGTCGTGCTCTCTGCGCACGACGACGAGGCCTATGCGATCGCGCTGCTCGGCCAGGGACAGAGCGGGTTGGCGTACCTGCTGAAGGACCGGATCGCGCAGGGCGACGAGCTGGTCCGGGCCATCCGGGAGGTGGCCCGCGGGGGCTCGGCGGTTGATCCAGTCATCGCCGAGCGGCTGGCGGGCCGGCGCGAGACCGCCGGCGCCGACCGGGAGATCCTCGACATGATGGGCCGCGGCCTGGGATACGCGGAGATGGCCGAGGCTCTGGACACGACTCAGGAGGCCGTGGACAGTCGCGTCACCGACCTCTTCCGCCGGCTGGCCGCGACGGCCGGGGAGGGCGGCGCCGCGGTCGACGAGCTGAAACGCTTGCACGCCGCGGTGGTGGACCGGGCCTCCGCCGCCCGGACCCTGCGGGCCTATGTCCCCTCCCAGTTCGCCGAGAAGCTGGAGTCCGGCGTTGCCCTGACGCAGGAGGAGCTCGAGGTGACCGTGCTGTTCTCGGACATCCGGGGGTTCTCCGCCATCGCCGAACAGCTCTCGGCCGCCGAGATTGCGGACGTGCTGGCGCGGCACCTCGGCGCCATGGCCGACGTCATCGCCGAGCACGGAGGGACGATCGACAAGTTCGCCGGCGATGCGGTGATGGCCATCTTCGGCGCGCCGTATCCGCTACCGGACCACGCCGCCCAGGCCCTCCGGTGCGCCATCGCCATGCAGGCGAAGCAGGCGGAGCTGAACCGAGACGGATGGAGCGAGACGTTGGGCGAGCTCCGGATGGGGGTCGGCATCAACACCGGCATGGTGGTGGCCGGGACGATCGGCGGCGGCGGCCGGCTCGAGTACACGGTCGTTGGCGACGCCGTGAACATCGCCCAGCGGCTCCAGAGCGAGGCGGCGGGCGGTGAGATCGTGGCGGCGGTGTCGACGGTGAAAGAGGCGCCAGACGTCCGTGTCGAGCCCATCGGCCACCGTCACGTCAAGGGACGCCAGGAGACGGTGGAGGCGTTCAGGGTCGTGTTCTAGAAGGAGAAGACGGATGGCCGACTCGCCGAAGAGACCGACGAACCGGCCGAAGAATGTGTTCCGCCGGATGGAGCGGTGGGCCGTCGGCCTGATCCTGGGCATCGTCGCGTTCTTCCTGGAACGCGCGGTCGTTCGCTCCATGCGAAAGGGCGAGACCAAGGCCAAGCCGTCGCAGCCGACGGCGCTCAAGGGCACGGGCTCGGAGATCGAGCCGGCCGAGGCCGACGGCTGAGCCGGCTTCCGGCCCGGCCTACCGGCGCCGGACGAACAGGTCCGCCACGAGCGAGAGCGTGAGGAACCCCCCCACGACGCCGAACGTGACCGGAACCCACGGGGGGACGCGATCCGAGACCGCGGTGAGCCCAGAGGCGAGCACCGCCGCGCCGGCGGTGAGGCCGATGGCCAGCCTCCGCCCGGCCCGGCGGATCGTGTCCTCGAGCGACGCGGCGCGGAAGTTCACCTCGAGCTTCTGGCCGGGCCGGGCCCCGATGAGCCGCTCGATGGCCTCCACCATCCGCAGGAACCGGACCTTGAGCCGCTGCGACCGGTAGAACAGGGCCTTGGGTTCCAGCTTCGCGCCCATCCCCGTCATCACCTGGCGCATCAGGAACTTCCCGGCCACGTCGAAGGGGTCGAGCTCGGGGTCGAGCTCCGCAGTGGCCAGCTGCATCTGGGCCAGTGCCTTGCCGGTCAGGGCGAGCGATGCCGGGAGCGGCACGTCGTGGCGGATCGACACCTCGGTCATCTCCTGGAGGATGGGGCCGAGTTGGATGTCGGCGAGCGAGGACGTCCGGTACTTCGCCATCAGCTCGCCGATCTCCTCCTGGAACTTCGTGACGTCGAGGTCGCTTCTGTCGATGGCACCGGCCAGCATGAGCGAGACGTCGGTCAGGAACCCCACGTCCTCCTGCCAGAACGCCATCAGCAGGAGCATGAGCTGCTCGCGCATGTCGGCCCCCACCTCGCCGACCATCCCGAAGTCGAGGAAGTAGATCCGGTCCTTCCACCACATCAGGTTCCCCGGGTGGGGGTCGGCGTGGAAGAACCCGTCGACCATGATCTGCTTGTAGTAGCTCTCGAGGAGCTGCCGGGCCGCCTCTTTGCGTTCCGGTCCCTGCGGCGCCTTGGAGATGGGGATCCCCTGGATCTCCTCCATCACCAACAGGCGCGAGGTCGACAGGCTGCCGTGGACGCCGGGCACCTCCAGACGCGGGTAGCCCTTCAGGACCTCCGCCATCCGCTCGATGTTGGAGGCCTCCTGGCGGAAGTCGAGCTCGCGGTGGAGCGAGCTCGAGAGGTGCTCGAACACGGCGCCCATGTCGATGACCTGCTTCAGCCCCGGACGGTCGGAGACCTTCTCCGCGAACAGCTCGAGCAAGGCGAGATCCTGCTCGATCTCCTCGCGGGCCGTGGGGCGCTGGACCTTGACCACGACGCGCTCGCCACCGGTCAACGTGGCCCGGTGGACCTGAGCGATAGTCCCGGCCGCTAGGGGAGCGGGGTCGATCGTGTCGAACACGTCCTCCCACGGCACGCCGAGTTCCTGCTCCATCACGCGCACCACTTCCTCCTCGGTCAGCGGCGGCACGTTGTCCTGGAGTGTCGCGAGCTCCTCGATGAACTCGGGCGGGAGCAGGTCGGGACGGGTCGAGAGGACCTGGCCGAGCTTGGCGAACGTGGGGCCGAGCTCCTCCAGCGCGGAACGGAGATGCCGGCCTTGGGCCCGGCGTCCGGTCGCCCCGCCCTCCCCAGGCCTGCCGAACAGCGCCTTCACGCCGTGTTTGGCCATGACCGCGGCGATCCGCGCCCCTCGCGCGGCCAGGTGCGGCTCGGTCTCCGGGAAGTCGCTCGCCCGGATGGCCGTACGTGGCCGGACCACTTGGACGTCCCCGTCGGGCGAGAGCGTGTTGACGATGATCACCGTGCATCGGGCGTTGTGGGAGATCCGGTTCGGCACGTTGGCGAGCAGGAACTCCCTGCGACCCGCCATGCCGGCGTTGCCCACGACGAGCACGTCGGCCGCCTCCTCCTCGGCCGCCCGGACGATGGCCATGGCCGGGTCGTCGTCGACCATCACGCGGGATCGACCGCGTTCCCCCGCCAGCCCCATCGCGTACCGCTGGAGCTCGTCGGCCGCGGCACCGGCCTGGGTGGCTTCGGCCGCTCCGTACTCCGTGACCGCGGGGTTGGCCGGCACGACCACCTGCACGACGTAGAGCTCCGCGCCGTACCGGTCGGCCAGGGTGGCGGCCCACCCTACGGCGCGGTCTGCCGTCTGGGAACGGTCGGTGGCCACCATGACCCGGCCCACGGCGGGAGCCTCTCGTGGTCTCTCTCGGTTCGACATGCGCGCCTTGCATTATCCCCAAGCGCGGCCTGCCCGGCGGCGTTGGGTAGACTCAGCCAACCCGCCGGAGTAGCTCAGCCAGGCAGAGCAACCGCCTCGTAAGTGGTAGGTCGTGGGTTCGAATCCCACCTCCGGCTCCAGGCGGATCGGCAGGGAGACCAGCGAGGAGGCGATCATGCCCCAACCCATCGACCGCGACGAGGTGCGCCGCCTCGTAGACGGTGGAGCCCAGCTCGTCGAGGTGCTTCCGGCGAACGAGTACGAGGAGGACCGCCTCCCCGGTGCCATCAATATGTCGCTTCGAAGGCTGGAGGAGGAAGCCCGGACCGCGCTGGACCGGAGCCGGCCCATCGTCGTGTACTGCTGGGACTCGGCCTGAGACCTCAGCCCACGAGCCGCGTGGCGGCTTGAGAGCTTCGGGTTCACCGAGGTGTACGACTACGAGGACGGAAAGCTCGACTGGCTCGCGGCGGGACTTCCCTCCGAGGGCACCAACGCGGAACGCCCCCGTGCCGGGGACGTGGCTCGAAAGGACGTGCCGACGTGCCTCCTGGACGAGCGGCTCGGCGACGTTCGGGACCGGGTCCGGGAGGCCGGGTGGGACGCCTGCGTGGTCGTGAACGAGGAGCGCGTCGTGTTCGGCCTGCTCCGCTCGCAGGAGCTGGAGGCCAACCCGGACCTTGGCATCGAGGGGGCCATGCGCCCGGGCCCCAGCACCTTCCGGCCTTTCGTCTCCATCGAGGAGATGGCGGCGTTCATGATCGAACACGATCTCGACAGCTCCCCGATCACTACATCGGACGGACGGCTGGTCGGCCTCCTGCGACGGCAGGATGCGGCGAAGGCGGCGTTGGAACTCCACGAGAAGGAGCACGGTTCCCACGGAGGGCGAACATGACCAAGCAGGGGGTGGCCATCGCCTGTGCCAAGTGCGAGGCGAGCATCGACCAGTGTGAGTTCTGCGAGGAGCCCGGGTGCGGCGTGCCGATCTGTTATGGCTGCATGGTTGAGGCCCTCGGCCAGGCCGTGGCGCACCCCCACCCGCACGGCGGGTGATCGCGTTCGGCATCGGCGATCCAGAGGTCCTTGCTAGAATCGCCCGCATGCTTGCGCAGGTGTTCGTCAGTCCCGGCGGGACGCCGACCATCCAAACGGGTGGATGGGTCTACGGCATGGCCGTGGTGCTCGTCGTGCTCGGTGGGCTCGTGACCTTCCTGATCGTGTTCGGCTACATGCGGTTCGCGCCGCGGTTCCAACGTGAGGAGGGGAGGACGAGATCGGTCAAGGCTCCCCGACTTCAGCCGGGGAGGGAAGTGAGGCGGCCGGTCAAGATCACCGGCGCACCGGTCATGGCGCCGCCTCCGATCCCCACCGCGACGGCCGCCGCGCCTGCCGCCGTGGCACCGGCCGCCGTCGCGGCCGCCCCAGTGGAAGCGCCGGCCGCCGCGCCCGCCGCAGTCGAGCCTGCGCTCGCCGCCGCCCCCGCCGCCGCCCCCGCCGCCGCCCCCGCCGCAACGGAGCACCGCGGCGAGGTGACGCTGGATCAGGAGACGTACGAGAAGACGCTGGCCGAGCTCCTGGCGAAGGGCACCGACCGGCGCGTGGCCGAGGGACAGGCCAAGCGGGTTGCCCTCATCGCTGCCAGGAAGAAGGCCGGCGGCTAGCGCCGGACGCTCATGGAGACCACCAAGGTCGATTGGTCCATGGGGTCGCAGGCGGCCCGATTGGTCGCCTGGGACACCGCCGCCGACATCGGACGCCGGGTGGGTGGTCGGGGTCCCTCGCTCCATGCCATCGAGCGCGCGCGCCTCCGCGAGGACCTCGCGGAGATCGTCCCCCACGCCCAGTCGCTTGTCTCGGAGTTCACCGGCCTGTCGGTGACCGGGTTCCGCTCCCGGGCGTGGGTCATGTCCCGCGGCGAGTGGGTCTCGACGAACCTCCAGGGGTTGCAACGGCTCCTCGAGCCGCTGGCCCGCCGGATCCTCGCGGACAACCGTCCCCGATCTGACCTGCGCCGCAAGGCGCTCGGATTCCAGGTAGGCGTGCTGCTCGGCTACGTGTCCCGCAAGGTGCTCGGCCAGTACGACGTGTTCCTCCCGCCGGACGACGAGGGGCTCCTGTACTTCGTGGGGCCCAACCTGGCCGAGGTCGAGCGCCGATTCCATCTTCCGCCCCACGACTTCCATCTGTGGGTGGCCCTTCACGAGGTCACGCACCGAGTGCAGTTCGGCTCCACGCCGTGGCTCCGGCCGCACCTGTCGGGCCTCGTTGACGCCTACCTCGACACGGTGCAGCTCGATACGCGACAGCTCCTGGATCAACTCCGTCGAGCGGTGGAGGAGGCCCGGACGGGAAGCGAGTGGCGAGGTCCGGGCGGCCTGTTCCTGCTCATGACCCCCGAGCAACGCGAGCTGTTCTGGAGGATGCAGTCGCTGATGTCGCTACTCGAGGGCCACGCGTCCTACGTGATGAACTCGGTGGCCGTCGGCCGGGTCCGCGACCTGGAGCGGATGCGGCGGAGCCTGAAGGACCGGCGGCGTCCGGGCGGGATGGAGCGCACGTTCCAGCGGGCCATCGGGTTCGAGTACAAGGTCCGCCAGTACGATGCCGGCGAGTTCTTCGTTCGCTCGGCCATCGAGGGAGCGGGGATCGAGGGGTTCAATCTGGTGTGGCAGCGGGAGGACAACCTGCCGTCGCTGGAGGAGGTCGCGAACCCCCAGCTCTGGCTGGCCCGGGTCGCCGGGAGCTGATGTCCCGGCCGCCGGCGGTGGCCCGCGTGCTGGAGCGGGTCACGGCCACGGTGCGCCGCTACGAGATGTTCCTGCCGGGCCAGACGGTGCTCGCCTCCGTCTCCGGCGGCCCCGACTCCGTGTGTCTCCTGTACTCGCTCCACGGTCTGCGTCGGCTGCTTCGGATCAAGCTGGAGGTGTTCCATCTCGACCACAGGATCCGCCGGGATTCGGGCAAGGACTCGGAGTACGTCCGGCGGCTGGCGGGCAGGTTGAAGCTTCCCTTCCATCCGCGCATCTGCGAGTTCGAACCGAAACAGGGTGAGTCGATCGAGGCGTGGGGCCGCGCGATGCGCATGTACTACTCGGCCGAGGTCCGGCGCGAGACGGGGGCCGAGCGCCTGGCCGAGGGTCACACCCTGGACGATCAGGCCGAGACCGTGCTGATCGCCCTCATCCGGGGCGGTGGGCTCGACGCGCTCGGCGGGATCGAGCCGGCCCTCGGAGGCGAGGTCCAGCCGTTGATCGACGTCAGGCGGACCGAGGTGGAGGCGTTCTGCCGCGCGCTCCGGCTGCGGCCTCGTCGCGATCCGACGAACATGGACACCAGGCTCCTGCGGAATGCCGTTCGGCTGAAAGTCCTTCCGGCCATCGAGCGCTCGGTGGGGCGCGAGGTCCGCGCCACCCTGGCCCGCACGGCCGACACCATCCGTCAGGACGAGCACTTCCTGAAGCGGCAGGCCTTCGAAGCAGCGGAGGAGCTGGTGGAGGAGCAACCCGGCGGGTTCGGGATCGACCCGGTGGGGCTCCTCACCGTGCCGCGGCCCATCGCCGCCCGGGTGGTCCGCGACCTCCTGTACCGCCTGAAGGCGGCGCCGACCCAGGAAGCGATCGAGGCGGTGCTGAACCTCGCGGCGGGCCGGCCGGGGCGGCGGCGCGACCTGGCCGGTGGATTGGTGGCCTCGCGGGACAGGGAGTATGTTTCCGTCTCTCGCACTTCCCCCGAGAGCCGGGTGTGAAGGGGGGCGAGATGGAAGGTACGGTCGCGCTGACCGACCAGAAGGACACAGCAACGACTTCTCCTGTGGCCGAGCCGTTCGCTGAGGCATACGACGGCGACATCGACAAGGTGTTGGTCACCAACGAACAGCTCCAGGCAAAGCTCCGGGAGCTCGGGGAACAGATCACCAAGGACTACGAGGGCCGCGACGTGCTGCTGGTGGCAGTGCTGAAGGGCGCGTTCATGGTCATGGCGGACCTGGCGAGACACATCCATCTGCCGGTCGACTTCGACTTCATGGCCGTCGCCTCGTACGGGGCGGCCACGCAGACCTCCGGGGTCGTCCGGATCCTGAAGGACCTGGACCGCGACATCGAGGGCCGCCACGTCCTGCTCGTCGAGGACATCGTGGACTCCGGGCTGACCCTGAACTACCTGCTCAAGAACCTCCGGGGCCGCCGGCCGGCCACGTTGGAGGTCTGTGCCCTGCTCCAGAAAAGGGGCATCCAGCGGGTGGCCCTGGACCTGCGGTACATCGGGTTCGAGATCCCTCCGGAGTTCGTGGTCGGCTACGGGCTGGACTACGCGGAGAAGTTCCGCAACCTGCCCTACATCGCGACGCTGAAGCCCGAGGCCTACACCGACCCGGCATGAGCCGGAACAGCGCAAGGGGGTCCGGCGTCCAACCCGCCATGAGACGGACGGTGGCGCTCTCGGTCCTGCTCCTCTTCCTCGTGGCCTGTGCCGACCGGGCCTCATCACCCTCCGGCGACTCCGGGGTCCGCGGCACGGTGCTCCTCGGCCCCACCTGCCCGGTCGAGACGATGGAGAGCCCTTGCCCGGACCGGCCACTCCCGGATGTTCAGGTCCAGGTGCTGCAAGGCGGCGACGTCGTGACCACAATTCGATCGGACGGCGACGGGCGGTTCACCGTGGCCCTCGAACCCGGCGACTACGTGCTGCAAGCGGTGGTCCAGGAGGGCGGGCCGGGGATGTCCGCCAAGCCCGTGGACGTGACGGTCACGAGCGGAGCCTTCGTCGAGGTCACCGTCCCCGTCGACAGCGGCATCCGGTAGCGGAACATCGCTCGCGAGGCATCGGCCGAACAACACCCCTGTGCTACCATCGTTTCGGGCTCAGCGCGCGGCTCGATCGCGCGGGGCCCCAAGTTTTTGCAGCGCCGGAACGACCGGAACGAAAGGAGCGCTCCCTGCCGCCCGAGTCCCCGTATCGCCGGATCCTTCGGGGACCCGCCGTGTACATCCTGCTCGTCCTGTTCGGGCTGTGGCTGTTCGTGCTCTTCGCCAACCGGGAGCCCCCAGGCCAGAGCCTCAACTTCAGCGAGTTCCAGTCGCTCGTGAACGACGACCGGGTAAAAACGGCGACGTTCCTCGAAGGCGACCAGAAGATCAAGGGCCAGCTCTCCGATGGGACCGCCTACGAGGTGGCCTACCCCGCCGCGGTCCAGGAGAAGCTGACCGGGGAGCTCCAGTCCAAGGGGGTCGTGGTCGCCGTCGATCCACAGAAGGGATCGGCCATCCTGTCTTTCCTGTTCCAGCTGATCCCGGTGGTGCTGATCATCGGGGCCTTCATCTGGATCATGAACCAGTCCCAGGGCGCGGGCGGGGGCCGGGTCATGCAGTTCGGCAAGTCCCGGGCCAAGGTCGTGTCGAAGGACCAGCCGAAGACCACGTTTTCCGACGTGGCCGGGGTGGACGAGGCCATCGAGGAGCTCCAGGAGGTGAAGGAGTACCTCCAGAACCCGGCCAAGTTCCAAGCTATGGGAGCGAAGATCCCTCGCGGCGTCCTGCTGTACGGTCCGCCGGGGACGGGGAAGACGCTGCTGGCCCGGGCCGTGGCCGGCGAGGCCGGGGTCCCGTTCTACTCGATCTCCGGGTCGGACTTCGTCGAGATGTTCGTGGGCGTCGGGGCCGCTCGCGTGCGCGACCTGTTCGAGCAGGCCAAGACCAATGCGCCGGCCATCGTGTTCATCGACGAGATCGACGCCGTGGGGCGCCACCGAGGCGCTGGCCTCGGTGGCGGCCACGACGAGCGGGAGCAGACCCTGAACCAGCTGCTCGTCGAGATGGACGGGTTCGACCAGCGGACCGCGGTGATCCTGATGGCGGCGACCAACCGCCCCGACATCCTGGACCCGGCGCTCCTTCGCCCGGGGCGGTTCGACCGGCACGTGGTCATCGACCGGCCCGACCTGGAGGGCCGGAAGGGCATCCTCAAGGTCCACGCCAAGGGGAAGCCCTTCGACGAGACCGTGGCCCTCGACACGGTGGCCAAGCGAACCCCCGGGTTCACCGGCGCGGACCTGGCCAACGTGATCAACGAGTCGGCGCTCCTCGCGGCCCGGTGGGGCAGGAAGGCCATCGGGATGCGCGAGGTGGATGAGGCCATCGACCGGGTGATGGCCGGCCCCGAGCGAAAGAGCCGGCTCATGAGCGACCGGGAGAAGCGCGTGATCGCCTACCACGAGTCGGGGCACGCCCTCGCTGCCCACGTCCTTCCGAACACGGACCCGGTGCACAAGATCTCGGTCATCGCCAGGGGCCGGGCCCTCGGCTACACGCTCACCCTCCCCCAGGAGGACAAGTTCCTCCTGACCCGCGAGGAGCTGTCCGACGAGCTGGCCATGCTCCTCGGGGGCCGCGTGGCCGAGGAGCTGATCGTGGGCGACATCACGACCGGCGCGGCCAACGACCTCGAGCGTGCCACGAAGATCGCCCGCCAGATGGTCACCGAGTACGGCATGTCGGACGTGATCGGCCCGCTCACCCTGGGCCAGAAGCAGCACGAGGTGTTCCTCGGTCGCGACTTCGCCACCCAGCCCGACTACTCCGACCAGGTGGCGTTCGAGATCGACAACGAGGTCCGGCGGATGATCGATCAGGCGCACGACGAGGCCCTGGAGATCCTCCAGGAGTACCGGTCGAAGCTGGACCAGATGGCGGCGCTCCTGATCGAGCGAGAGACGATCGACAAGGAGGAGGTCGAGCGGCTCCTGACCGACGTGCCGAAGCGAGCGCAGCGGGACCAGGCCGTGCGCGGCGCCGGGCTCGCGGTGTCCCGCAGAGCGGTCCGGGCGCAGAGGGAGCAGGGACCGAAGCCGCTCGGCTAGTCCGGCGTTCGCCGGCTGATCCGGCGCGCCCCTACACTTCGTCGACGTGAGCGATCCTCGGTGGGCCACGTTCGACTGCTACGGCACGTTGATCGACTGGATGTCGGGCATCCGCGACACGTTGTCGGAGCTGTGGCCCGAGCGCGACGCGGAGTTGCTCCTCGGCGCGTACCACGAGATCGAGCCCGAGGTGCAGCGGGGCCGGTCGGTCCCCTACCGGCAGGTGCTCACCGAGGCGCTGGACCGGCTGGCCCGCCGCGAAGGGCTGCACCTCGAGGAGGACGACCGGGGCACGCTCGCGGACTCGCTCCCGGCGTGGCCACCGTTCCCGGAGGTGCCGAAGGCGCTCGCGGCGCTGCGGGAGCGTGGATGGAGGCTGGCCATCCTGTCGAACACCGACCCCAACCTGCTCGACGCCTCGCTGTCGCTGATCGGCGTCCCGGTGGACCTGCGCATCACCGCGGCCGAGGCCGGCTCGTACAAGCCGGCCCACGGCCACTGGGAACGGTTCTTCGAGGAGACCAAGGCCGCTCGCGCGCGCCACGCGCACGTCGCGGCGTCGTCCTTCCACGACATCGCGCCGTGCCGGGACCTCGGGTTGACGGCCGTGTGGATCAACCGGTTCGGCGAGCGCTCCGAGCTTCCGCGGGCCGCCGAGCTCCCGGACCTGGCGGACCTGCCCGACTCGTTGGACCGGCTAGTGCCCGGGTAGAGTTGGGATCGCCGTGAACGACGTCGAACGCAAGAAGATCGAGGAGGGCGTCCGCCTGATCCTGGAGGGGATCGGCGACGACCCCGAGCGCGCGGGCATCGTCGACACGCCTCGTCGCGTCGCCGACATGTACGAGGAGATCTTCTCCGGCGTCGGTGTCGACCCCACCCCGGTTGCAAGCATCGTCCCGGGTGCCAACTTCGACGAGATGATCATGGTGAAGGACATCCCTCTGCAATCGTTATGCGAACATCATCTCCTTCCCTTCAACGGCAAGGCCCACGTCGCCTACATCCCGAACAAGGACGGCCGGATCACCGGGCTGTCGAAGATCGCGCGGGTGGTCGACATCCTGTCCAAGCGGCCCCAGGTCCAGGAACGGCTGACCACCGAGATCGCCGACACGATCGACGAGGCGCTGAAGCCACGAGGCGTGTTCGTGATGATCGAGGCCGAGCACCTGTGCATGACCATGCGCGGCGTGAAGAAGCCGGGGTCGCTCACGGTGACGTCGGCGGTGCGGGGCCTGTTCCGGAGCGACGCCCGGACTCGCCAGGAGGTGCTCAGCCACATCGGCAAGGGCTAGAAACGCCGGGCGGTCTGGGGAACCGCGCTCACGTTTCGGCCGGTCCTTCCTCCTATATGGGTATGGGCAAAGTGGAGCACGCGCCGGCGGGCGTGGCCCGCGACGGAGGCCTCGAGCGCCTGTACCGGGAGCAGGGGAACCGGATGTGGCGGGCGATACTCGCGTTCGCCGGCGACCCGGAGGTGGCGAGCGACGCCGTGGCCGAGGCCTTCGCCCAGGTGCTGAGGCGGGGTGACGCGATCCGCGACCCGGAGCGGTGGCTCTGGCGGGCCTCGTTCCGGATGGCGGCCGGGGAGCTGAAGGAGCGCGGGCGCCGAGTGCCCGCGGTTGCGGAGGAGTCGTACGAGATGGAAGAGCCGGCCCGAGAACTCGTGGCGGCGCTGGCGAAGTTGTCGGAGAAGCAGCGGGCGGCGGTAGTGCTGCACCATGCAGCCGGATATCCAGCGAACGAGGTCGCGGAGATCATCGGATCGACGTCGGCGGCTGTCCGGGTGCACCTGATGCGGGGGCGCAGGCGTCTCCGAGAGCTACTCGAGGACGAGGGATGAAGCTAACGGACCGTTTCGAGACGCTTGGCCGGACACGGTCGCCGGACCTCTGGTCCGACATCGAACGCAGAGAACCGGGGCCCCCAATGCCTCAGGTGCCCCGCGGGCACCGGACCCTGACCGCCGCCGTGGCCCTCGCGGTGGCAACCGCGGCAATCGGCCTGACCGTTCGCGCATTCCTTGGGACCGGGGAGCGCGGCCCGGTCACGACCCCGGCGCCGATCGTTCCCAAGGCGAACGGCGCGATCTGGTTCCGGGTCGGCGGCGGGGACGCCCCGAGCTTCATCTACGAGATCAACCCGGATGGCACCGGACAGCGACTCGTGTTCGGGTCAGAATCAGACCCGCTGCGCTACTCGCAGATCGCCTGGTCGCCGGACGGGAGCAGAATCGCCTACATAGACCCCATCGTGGGGAAGCGGGGCGTCTACGTGTCGGATCCAGACGGCGTTGATCCGCCACAGCTTACATATGGGGTGAACGACGGATGGCCGGCCTGGTCGCCTGACGGCACGAGGATCGCGTTCTCCAGCACTCGGTACGACCCGAACATCGAGGTGTGCACGCCAGCCGGGGACTTCTTGTGCCCGACGGACATCTATGTGATGGACGCGAACGGATCGAACGTCAAGCGACTCACGTACGATCCTGTGCCTGAGTATCACCCGGTTTGGTCGCCTGACGGCACGAAGATCGCGTTCGTCCAGACGTTCAACGGGACCGCGACGGCTATCTACGCGATGAACTCCGATGGCACCGACGTCCGGCAGGTCTCGAGCCACGACGGGGGCAGCGACTTCTCGCCCAGCTGGTCCCCCGACGGCTCACGCATCGTGTTCTCTTCGATCCGCTTCGAGGACTGGCGGATCTTCGTTGTGAACCCGGACGGAACGGACGAACATTCGATACTTGACTCTGGTGGGTTCGTCGACCAATCGGTCTGGTCTCCCGACGGCAAGCTCATCGCCTTCGTCGGGAGCGGGTTCGGTGACTTTCCTGACGGACACGCCCTGTACGTGATGCAGCTCGACGGCTCAGACATCAGGCGACTCTCGAGCCAGGATCTCGAGTACGGCGTGGCCGGTGACATCGCCTGGCAGCCACTCCCCACCGCGTCCCCCATGCTAAGCCCGTATGTAGCCGCGACCATCCCCGTCGGCGCCTTCCCGAGGGCCATTGCCGTGGGTGAGGGTGCCGTGTGGGCGACCGTCGACAACGCCACCGGCGGGTCCGATGACTGGCTCGTGGTGAAGATCGACCCCGGGACCAACGAGATCCTGGACACGATCCCCACGCGGGACGCCGGCGACATCGCGGTCGGGGCCGGGGCCGTGTGGGTGACATCCAGTCAAGGGGGCGACGGCGTCGTCGTTCGGGTCGATCCCGGGACGGGTGAGGTCGTCACCACCATTCCCGTCGGACCGGGTCTGAGCAACGTTGAATTTGGCTTCGGTGCCGTGTGGGTGACTCTGAACTTCGGCGGCGACCCGCCGGCCGGCGAGGTCGTTCGGATCGATCCAGATGCGAACGAGATCGTAGCTCGTGCTCCGGTGAACGGAGGCTGGCCGCGCGACATCGCGATCGGCGAGGGATCGGTCTGGGTGTACGGCCACTCCCGGCTCACCGGACGGGGCTGGGATGCGTCGTCGCTCTGGCGGATTGACCCGCTGACCAACGAACTCGCCACGGTCCTCGACCAGCAAGGCTTCCTTGGTGATGGCGGCGCCCTCCCCGACAACCTTGCTGCTGGGGAGGGTGTCGTCTGGGCCGCCGACGACGAGGGGAACGGCGTTCGGATCGATCCCGCAACAGGCGCAGTCAACACCTTCGAGGTGGAAGACGGATTCAGCTGGCCGTTCCTCGCGTACGGGGGGAAGGTCTTCTTCGGCCTGCACGCCGTGAAGATCCTCGATACACGCACCCTCGAAGTTGTCGGGTCGATCGATCTGAATTCGAGCGTGGTCGACGCGGCCCTCGACGCCTCGACCGGCTCCCTCTGGATAACGAACTACGAGGACTCCATTACCCGAATCGATCTGCGCTGATGCGTTCCACCGCACCGTGAGGCGCTCAGCCGAAGTCAGGGCGGAGGGGGAGGCCGCTTCGGCCGCAGTCGGAGCGAACGGCGAGGACCTGGTGGACCTGGGTCTGGCCGGCCTCGAAGTTCAGCGCCGACGCCGCCATGTACAGCCGCCAGATGCGGGCCCGCGCCGCGCCGGCCTCCGCGACGGCCCGGTCCCAGTTCGCCTCGAGGTTTCCGACCCACGCCCGGAGCGTGAGCGCGTAGTGCTCCCGCAGGCTCTCCACGTGGCGGACCTCGAACCCGGCACGCTGGATGGTCGATACGACGCTGCCGACCTCGAGCAGCTCGCCGTCGGGGAACACGTACGCGTCGATGAAACTCCGGCGGCCGAACCGGGTCCGCCGCGAGGGCGGGCGGCTGATCCCGTGGTTCAGCAACCGCCCCTCCGGCCGGAGCAGCGAGAACAAGAGGCCGAAGTAACCCGCGAGTTGCGACAGCCCGACGTGCTCGAACATCCCGATCGAGGAGATCGCGTCGTAGGGGCCGTCCGCCACGTCCCGGTAGTCCTGGAGGCGGATCTCGACGCGGTCGGCCAGGCCGGACTCGGCCACGGCCTTCGCCGCCCACTCGGCCTGCCGCCGCGAGATCGTGACGCCGACCGCGGTGACGCCGTGGTGGGTCGCGGCATGCAGGACCATCCCGCCCCACCCGCATCCCACGTCGAGCAGGCGCATGCCGGGCCGCAGGTCCAGCTTCCGGCAGACCAGCTCGTGCTTGGCGGCCTGAGCCTCCTCGAGCGACACGGAGTGGTCGGCCCAGACGGCGCACGAGTAGGTCATCGAGGAGCCCAGGACGAGCCGGAAGAACGCGTTCGACACGTCGTAGTGGTGGGCGATGGCCGCGGCGTCCCGCTCCTTCGAGTGCCGCCTGCCGCGCAGCCTGGCCTCCTCGGGCGGGCGAGGCAGGGGTCGAAGCGCGAACGGTCCGAGCAGGCGGAGGACGCCCGCCCACTCGCGTGGTCCGAGGCGCGCCCCGGGCAGCCGGTCGCGGAGGGCCGACAGCGCCGCGAAGATGTCGCCCTCCACGTCGAGCTCGCCGGCCACGTAGGCGCGGCCCAGGCCGAGCTCGCCTGGGGCGCTCACCAGGCGCCGGACGGCTCGCTGGGACCGGACCACGAGGGTGGCCGGGGCGTCGACCGGACCGAGCCGGCTGCCGTCGTACGCCTGGATCCCCACGGGGAGATCGGGGCCCAGGATCTCTTCCAGGAGTGGGGCCAGCCTCGCCACCCCCCGAGTGTATGCGGACCCGCGGCTACGATTGGTGCCGTGAGAAGTGAAGAACTGGTTTGGCGCATCGGAGATCGCGCGTTCGACTGCGGCGAGCGGACCCTCGTCATGGGCATCCTGAACGTGACCCCTGACTCGTTCTCCGACGGAGGCCTGTACCTGGATCACGGCGCGGCGGTGGGCCGTGGGATCGAGATGGTGGACGAGGGCGCCGACATCGTCGATGTCGGCGGCGAGTCGACCCGCCCGGGGTCCGGTCCGGTCTCCTCCGACGAGGAGCGCGACCGCGTCGTCCCCGTGATCGAGACGCTCGCCGCGAAGGTGGCCGTCCCCATCTCGGTCGACACGAGGAAGCCGGCCGTGGCGAAGGCCGCGCTCGAAGCCGGCGCCGTGATCGTGAACGACATCTCGGGGGCCAGGGACCCGGAGATGTTCGCCGTGGCCCGCGAGGCCGGGGCCGGCATTGTCCTCATGCACATGAAGGGCGAGCCGAAGACGATGCAGGTCGCGCCCCACTACGACGACGTCGTGGCCGAGGTCCTCGAGTACCTCAGAGAGCGGATCGAGGCCGCCGAGTTCGCCGGGATCGCGCCCGAGCGGCTGTGCATCGACCCGGGCATCGGGTTCGGCAAGGACCTTCAGCAGAACCTGACGCTGATGCACCACCTGGACGCGCTGCTCGAACTGGGCCGGCCGGTGTTGGTCGGCCCGTCGCGGAAGCGGTTCATCGGGGCGCTCCTCGACCTGCCGGAGGACGAACGGGTCGAAGGGACCGCCGGCGCGGTGGCCTGGCTCGTGGCCCGGGGCGCGAACATCGTCCGGGTGCACGACGTGAGGGAGATGGTTCGCGTGGTCCGAGTGGTCGACGCCATCGCGCGGGCCGGACGGTGATCGACCTCCAGCATCGGCGGGCCCGCGTGTCTGGCGTCGACATGGCCTTCGTCGAGGAGGGCGACCCGGAGAACCCCGCGGTGGTCTTCCTGCACGGTTTCCCCACGTCGTCGTTCCTGTGGCGGGAGTTCGTGCCGCTGTTCGCCCCGTGGACCCACGTCCTCGCGCCCGACCTGCTGGGGTGCGGGGATTCGAGTACGCCGGAGGAGTCCGAGCTGCACATCCGGGCCCAGGGCGGCTACGTCCGCGAGCTCCTGGCCGGACTCGGCGTGGACCGCTTCGCCGTGGTCGGTCACGGCCACGGCGGCGGGATCGCGCAGCTCCTCGCGTTGGAGGGCGGGGTCGAGGCCATGGTCCTGGTGGACTCCATCGCGTTCGACGCGTGGCCGAGCGAGGCGACGAAGACGCTGCAACGGCTGGCCCCGGATGAACAGCGTGAGGACGTGGTCCGCGGAGCGTTCGACGCGTTCCTCCAGAAAGCGATGGCCAAGCCCGAGCGACTCACCGACTCCCTCCGGGACGCGTACGTCGCACCCTTCACCGGCGAGGAAGGCGTGCGCGCGTTCTTCCGAGGGATCCAGGCCGCCGACGGTGTCGGGCTCACCGGCAGGGAGGACGAGCTCGCCGACCTGGCGTGTCCCACGCTCATCCTGTGGGGGGAGAACGACCCCTACCTCCCAGTGGAGGTGGCGGAGCGGCTGAACGACGCCATCCCGACGTCCAGCCTGGCGGTACTGCCGGGATGCTCGCACCTGCTGCCGGAGGACGCGCCGGAGACGATCGCGCCCCTGGCGTTCGACTATCTTCGGTCGAAGTACCTGGGCCGCCCGCACTCGCACGGCGAGCCGGGGGCCGTC
>Ga0184610_1000151_pt1 | contig 17917 bp, 20 predicted proteins | sample PLM1_100_coex_FD_133011 | JGI IMG/M metagenome (GOLD analysis project Ga0184610, IMG submission 133011) | Groundwater sediment microbial communities from an aquifer in East River, Colorado, USA - PLM1_100_coex | ecosystem: Environmental > Terrestrial > Soil > Riparian zone | place: USA: East... | reverse complement strand
GGTCTCGGGCGATGCGACGGCCACCTCGCCGATGGTATCGGGTGCCCTCGGGCGGGCTACCCGTGATGAGGGGAGGAGCCGTGAACCTGCTCTAGGAGCCACCCATCCCCTCGGCGGACGCAGATCATGCTCATCCGGTAGGGATGAGCCGCCTCCGACCCTTCCGCGCTTGCGGTCTCGGTTCCTTCTGCCAGGAGCCACGCTGTGTCGCCCGTGGCGGACACGTCCACGCGGTCCCACTTCCAGGAGTATGTGGTCGGACCCTGGACGTAGGACCACAGGAACGCGCCTAGTTCCTCCGGCCCACGCAGGAGGGATTCCTCCGACGTGACAACAGCGATGTCCGCGTCCGGCGCGAAGAGGCGCGTCACCGCCTCCGCATCTCGGGACGCGAACGCGGCACAGAAGCTCTCCAGCAGCACAATCAGCGCTGCTTTCGTCCGCGCGTCTGCCTCCAAGTCAGCCCCTGATCTTTTCTGCCAGAGCGCTCTCGATCCAGCCAACCGCCTGCTCGAGCGCCTCGTCGTCTGCCGACTTGAGCACGACCTCGACCTCGGGCCCGTCGTCGAGGAAGCGCGGGTAGCTGCCGACGCGGACTGAGGGATAGAGGCGGGTCGCCTCCTCGAGAACGCCGACGATCTGCCCCTCTCCCGTCCGGTAGCTACGCCGCCACGACCCGATGGGCCGACCCTGGAAGCGCTCGGCAATCGTCTCGAACATCGCCCGCATCTCGCTCGGCAGCCCCGGCAGGACGTAGACGTTGTCGAGGATGAAACCCGGAGCGCCGCCGAGCGGGTTCTCCAGAGGCGCGCAGCCGGCCGGCAGCTTGGCCCAGCGCGCGGCGTAGTCGCCCAGGCCCTTGCCCTCGAAGCGGCTTCGGAGCGTGTCCGCGACCTCGGCGATCTCTGCGCAGTCGACCCCGAATGCGGCGGCGACGGCCTCGCGGGTGATGTCGTCGGGCGTTCCGCCCAGGCCGCCTGTGACGAAGACGTGGTCGACGCGCGAGCGCTCGGCCCGGAGAAAGGCGGCGATCTGGTCGACGTCGTCCCGCACAGCGGCGATGAGCTTCACCTCGACGCCGAGCTCGGCCAGACGCCGCGCGAGCCAGGACGCGTTCGTGTTCTCGGTGTCACCGGAGACGATCTCGTTTCCGACGGTGAGGATCACCGCGATCGCCATCTCGTCGAGTCTAGGGGAGCGGAAACGGCTTGCGGGCAAGCGCCGGCAGTACCTGGGCGGTGACCCACGTCGGCGTGATCGCGTAGCGCGCGCTGTAGCGGAAGCTCCCGTTCAGGCGCTGCATGCGGTGGAGGTAGGCGAACGCCGCCGACCCCGGATGCCTTCCGGCCGCCAGGAAGGCCTGGATCGCCCAGGCGGTCGACTGCGAATCGGAGCCCCGTCCCGACGAGAGCTCGAAGCCTCCGTCGCCGTTCTGGAGCCTGCGCAGATAGCGGAGCCCACGGACGATCGTGCGTGCGTTTCGCCCCACGCCGGCGGCGCGGAGCGCCTGCACTGCGGCGGCGGTGTCGTTCGAGTCGGCGGTGCCTCCCGGATACCAGCCCCAGCCCCCGCTCGGGCGCTGCCGGCCCAGGAGCCAGCTCACCGTCCTCCGCCCGGCGGGTCGGGCGTCTGCCCGAAGGGCCAGAACGGCCCATACGGTTGAGTTGACACTCGGGCCGATGGCGCCGTTCACGCGCCGCAAGCCCTGGAGACGGCTCACGAGCGCGTCGACGTCGCGGCCGAGCGCATCCAAAGCCAGGATGCGAAGAGCGAGGTCGGTCGCGCTCGGTGCCGGTTTGTCCGCGAGGTAGCCGGTCGTGCCTGCCGGCGTTCGGCCCGCGGCGCGTAGTCCGAGCACGGCCCAGGCGGTGAGGCCGGAGTCCGCGGCCCGGCCCGGCTCGGCGAACCCGCCGCTCGGCTGCCGGCGTGCCTCGAGATAGGCGGCGCCCTCAGCGACCCCGGCCTGCGCGGGCATGGCCAGAACCAGCGCCGTCAGCGCGGCGGTGAGAGCCCTCACGCCCATGCGATCTCCGTCCGCAGACGGCGCTCGTGACGCTCGAGCACGCGCCGGAGCTCCGGGCCGACCGCGAGCGCGATCACGAGGTTCCCGACCGCGTGGGCAGCGTTGAAGGCGACTCCCGCTGCCATGACGGCCGCGAGCGCCGACGGCGTGTGCCCGAGGAAGTACCAGCTCCAGATGTCCATGGGAACGCCGTAGGCGAAGCCGAGCGCGAAGCAGAAGAGCGCGAACGGCACGCGACCGCGCAGAGCTCTGCGCGCGAGCCCGCCGGCCGCCCCGCAGGCCCCCCAGGCGAGCATCTGCCAGGGCGTCCACGGGCCCTGGCCAAGGAAGAAGTTGGAGACGAGCGCGGCGAGCGCCCCCACAGCGAGCCCGCGCCGGGGCCCGAGCGCGACTCCCGCGGCCACGGCCATGACGGTCACCGGCTGCACGCCCGGAATCGGCGCGAACAAGACTCGTCCCGCCGCCGCGAGCCCGCCGAGCGTCGCCACGAGGGTCAGGTCTTTCACAGACGACGGTGTCCCTTCGAGCCACGCGACTCCCGCGACGAGCGCCGCGAGGACCGCCAGGAGCAGGGCGAGAGCGCCGCGGTCGGGGTAGAGGGCGGCCCACGCGGCGCCCCCGAGGGCGCAGGCGGCCGCGGCGAGGGCGACCTTACGCGGCAACGGTCAGCTCCTGACCGAGCGCGATCCGGCGGTGTGCCGGAAAGCCCCGGTCGTGCGTCGCGACGAGCACGGCGCGGCCGCCGGCCGCGTAGGTGAGCAGCCAGCGGGCGAGGTCCGCCTTGCGCTCAGGGTCGATCCCGCGCGTCGGCTCGTCGAGGACGAGTAGGTCCGGTTCGGCCACAGCCACGGCGGCGAGACCGAGCCGCTCGCGCTCGCCGCTCGAGAGGTCGCGCGGGTGGCGCTCAGCCGCCCAGGCGCGGCCGACGAGAGCGAGCGCCGCCTGGGCGCGTTCGTGGTCGCCCCCCGCGGCCAATGCCGCCTCGTCGAGCGCTCGCTCGCAGACGAGGTAGCGCCCGGGATCCTGGGAGAGGTAGGCCGCTCGCCCCCGGCGCGTCACGGTTCCCCGGTCGGGCTGGAGCAGGCCGGCGGCGAGCTTCGCCACGGTCGTCTTCCCGGAGCCGTTCGGTCCCTCGAGAACAAGGAGCTCGCCCCGCCTTGCGCCGAGATCGAGCCCGTCGAGCACAGCCAGGCCGGGCTCGTAGGCGTAGCGCACACCCTCGAGACGGAGCGCAGTTCCTCCGTTCGCGACGGGCTCGGGCAGATCGAGCTCGGCGTCCGGCAGGTAAGCGCGGCGATACGCCGAGAGCCACTCGAGCGCCTCCTCTCGCGGCGCGTCCAGAAGCAGGCGGCCCTCTTCGAGGAAGAGCACTCGGCTGCAGAGCTCGAGCGCGCGGGCCGTTCGGTGCTCCGAGAGGACGACGGTTGTGCCGAGCTCTTCCACCCGGCGGAGGAACTCCTCCGCTCCGTCGGGATCGAGCTGCGACGTCGGCTCGTCGAGGAGGAGGAGCTGCGGGCGAAGCGCAAGCGCGGCACTGAGGCACACCCGCTGCAGCTCGCCCCCCGAGAGCTCCATCGTCTTCCGCCCGGCCAGGTGGAGGGCGCCAACGGCGGCAAGCGCTTCTTCCGCGCGCGGCCGGATGTCTGCCGCCGGCACGCCGAGGTTCTCGAGGCCGAAAGCGGCCTCGTTGGCGACGCGGGTCATGACGACCTGGTCCTCGGGATCCTGAAAGACCGTTGCAACGATCCCCGCGAGCTCCGCCGGGCGCACAAGTCGCGTGTCGAGCCCCGCGACCTCGACGCGGCCGGCGAATCGGCCCCCGTGAAAGTGGGGAACGAGGGCGGCGAGCGCGCGGAGGAGCGTCGACTTGCCCGAGCCTGAGGGGCCGAGGAGCGCGACCGCCTCGCCGGCGCGAAGCTCCAGGGAGACGTCGCTGAGCGCGGGTTGCTCCCCGCCCGGGTAGGCGTAGGTGAGGCCCTCGACCCGGGCTAGAGCCACAGGGCTCCTCCCACTACGAGCAAGGGAGCGGCGGTGAGCGCCGCGCGGTCGAGACGGCTCCAGGGAGCGCCGGGCGCACGCGTCCGCCCGGGCCTGCCGAAGCCTCGTGCCTCCATCGCTTCCGCAAGGTTGAACGCGCGCTCGAGGGAGCCGGCCACGAGGGGCGAGAGGAGGCGCGCATGCCCGCGCACGCCGACGACCGCGAGCCCGCGACCGCGGACGGCCTCCACGAGGCCGGTCGCATCCCGTTCGAGCGTGGGCACGAGCCGGGTGGCAAGGGCTACTGCCAGGGAGGAGCGGCGCGCGAAGGAGGCGGCGGATACGAGCTGGTCGTGGTCGAGAAGTAGCGCATACGCGGTGAAGGCGAGCGTCACAGCCGCGAGACGCAGGGCGTTCTCCGCTGCGATCGCGAGCTCTTCCACGGTCACGTCCAGGGGGCCGAGCACCGGTACCACCGGGCCGCTCCAGAGCACGTTGCCCCCCTCCAGAGCCAGAAACGGCGAGAAGACCATGACCCCGAGCGAGGAGACGAGCCCGAAGAAGAGATAGGGCCGCAGGCGCCGGGCGGGCGCGCGCAGACACACGAAGAGGAGGACGGCGACGATCGCGCCGATCGCGGCAATGCGGTCGGCGAGGAGCGCCGTAGCCGCCGCGGCGAGGAGGAGCGCGGCCGCCGGCCCGGGCCCGAGCCTCACCGCACGATCCTCCCCTGCTCGTCGAAGCGAGCCTCATAGAGAAAGCGGATGGACGCGGGGCGACTGACGAGCGTTTCGGCTGCCGCGCGTACGGCGGGCAGCGACCCGGTCAGCCTGAAGGTGACGGGCGCGTCGTTCGCCTCCCCGCGGGTGGCCCTCAGGGTGGCGCCGTGGGCTCCCTTCAACACCTGCAAGACGAAGAGGTTCGGCTCGCCGCTTCCGCCGCTCCCGAGCACACGGCGAAGCGCCTGGGCCTGCACGGCGAACGCGGGAGGCGCGCTCACGACCGCGGGGCGGCGCTCGTCCCCCCAGCCGCGAAGAAATGGCTCGGGAAAAGCACCGACGACTACCGGCTGCGCCATCTGCTCGCCCCAGGAGCGGTAGTCCCACCACGCGACGTCGCCCTCGCCGAGCCTGACCTCGGCCGCGCCGACGTCCGGCTCGATCCCGTTGACGAAGTAGAACCAGTCGCGCTGCTCGTCGAGGCTGCCCTCGACGCCCTCGATCGCCTCGACGAAGCGCCCGCCGTAGCGGGTCTCCACGTCGGCTTCACGCTGGAGTGCCTGCATGACGGTCAGTCCGGCCGGCACGGTCGCGGTGAGAACAACTTGGGCGCCCCGATCGCGCGTGACCCAGAGCCGGGCGGTCGCGCCCTCGGCGGCCTCTCCACCCTCGCCGCGGCCACAGGCGACGAGGAGGAAAGCGAGGCAGAGCGCGGCGAGGGCGCGGCGAAGCATCGAGGGCTACGGCCTGACGACCAGCTCCGAGCGGATCAGGTCCGGCTTCGTCGCCCGCAGCCGGTGCCAGTGTGCGCGCGGGCAGACGATGCCGTTGGGCCTGAACGCCGGGAAGCCGTCAATCCGGAAGGTGACGTTCGCGGCCGCAGTCCGGTCGCCCTGATCGTCGACCCCAAAGGCGCGGTAGCACTCCCGCCCGCGGCGGACGACGTCGAGCGTGGCCGGGCTGCCGCTCGAGAAGTCGGCCCAGTACCAGACCACGTGGTCTCCTTCACGAACGACGTAGTTGTCCGCCCCGACCGGCGGCGACACGCCGTTCACCTTGTAGACCCAACCGGCCGAGCCGGCGGCCTCACGCCGTCCGATGCGGTCGACGTAGAGCCCGAAGGACGCGTTGTGCAGCCGGTAGTAGAACTCGCCCTTCCGACTTGCCGCCTCGAGCGCCCCGAGTGCGGTGGGCTGGGTGAGCGTGTGCACGGAGCCGTCGTCGGCCGCGAGCGCACCGGTGAAGACGCTGAGCCGCGGCTCCTGCGCGCCGTAGATCGAGGTGCGGGCACCTTCCACCCGTACGTGGACGGCGAGGCCGAGCGCCGGCGAGGCGACGGCGGCAGCGGCGACGAGAGCCGCTGCGAGAACGAGGGTACGACGAACCACCTTTCCTCCTTCCGCGAGGGGAACAGGGTTTGGGGCGCGCGTCAGGTCTTCTGACTCGGGGCTCCCTCCCACACCGCCTTCCCAGCCCGAAGGCCAGTGGCGTCTGGCGCGGGAGCATCTCCCCTTACAGCGGCGGGACCGTGCCGGACTCGCACCGGCTTCCCTCGTCCGCGCACCTATGTTGTGGCGGCACCCTAGCACTCGACTAGGCTGGCTTCCAATGCGCGCGGAGCGGCTGTCAGTCTGGGCGCCGGTCGTTCTTTGGGCCGGTCTCATCTTCGCCATCTCCTCCATCCCCGACCTCGGCACGGGGCTGGGGACGTGGGATCTCGTCCTGCGCAAGCTCGCCCACATCGCGGAGTACGCGATCCTCGGCGCGCTCGTCTACCGCGCGGTGGGGCGGGAGCCGGCCGCGATCGCGCTCGCGTCCCTGTACGCGGCCACGGACGAGGTGCACCAGACCTTCGTCAGCAGTCGGGAAGGCTCGCCCGTCGATTGGGCCGTCGACACCGTCGGCGTCGTTGCGGGCGTCCTCCTCCTCTCGCGGGCCCGCACGTGGGCCAGCCGGTAGCGATCGACCTCGACGGGGCGCTCGGCGACACGCGTCCGCTCTGGCTCGACTTCCTCGCGGACGCGGCGAGGCGTTATGCGCCGATCGCGCCGCTCGACCCCGGGTCGCTGCCAGAGGATCGCGGGGCGGCGGCCGAGGAGCTCGACCGCTGGGCCGCGAAGGGAGTCGGGGACTGGCGCGCCGCCCTCGAGCGCTTCGCCGAGGATCGCATTCCGGTCTACCTCCGTCCCGACGCTGAGGCGAGCGCGGCTCTGCGGACGTTGGCGGCTTCAGGCCGGCGGATCGGCATCTTCACGGACGCGCCGGAGGCACTCGCCCGAGTCGCCCTCGCGCACCTGGGCGCGGCACGGCGGGTGGAGACGTTGCAGTGCGGCTCGGGCGCCCGCGAGCTGCTACTCGAGCAGCTGGGCTCGGGGACGTTTGTCGCGGTTACGGCACGCGACCTCGTTAACATCAGTGTTAGTGGCTCCGGAACGTAAGCACTTGGACGACCGACAGCTCGACGCGATCCTCGAGCGGCTCGACCGTCTCTGCGACGAGGTGCACACGCTCAACCGCCGCTTCGAGACGGCCGAGGGCCTGATCCGGATCGCGCACGAGCTCTCGACGCTGAACGAGTCGCTCCAGGCAATGGCCTACGCCGCGCTGGGCCAGCAGGCGCCCACCGTTACCAGGCGCCGGCGCTCGGCCTAACCCGCCGGCTCGAGGGCGACTCGCGGCCTCGCGGCTGGTAGAACACGAGCGTGGCAACATTCCTCGTCGTGCTCCGCCGCTCCGGTCCTCAGTGGGACCCCTCGCGGCCGCTGGAGGAGCAGTCCGACTGGCCCGCGCACGCATCCTTTATGGACGGGCTCGTGGACGCGGGCTTCATTGTCCTGGGCGGGCCGCTCGCCGACGAGCACCGGGTCGTGCACGCCATCGAGGCCGAGTCGGAGGATGCCGTCCGCGCCACGCTCGCGCGCGACCCGTGGAGCGAGACGCATCTCCAGGTCGACACGATCGACCCGTGGACTATCCGGCTCGACGGGCGCTAGGAGTTCCAGGGAACGGCGGTGATGAGCGGGATGATGAGGATCGCGACGATGTTCGTGATCTTGATCATCGGGTTGATCGCCGGGCCGGCCGTGTCCTTGTAGGGGTCGCCGACCGTGTCCCCGGTGACCGCGGCCGCGTGCGCCTCGGAGCCCTTGCCGCCGTAAGCGCCGTCCTCGATCAGCTTCTTCGCGTTGTCCCAGGCGCCGCCGCCGGAGGTCATGGCGATAGCGAGGAAGATGCCGGTGACGATCGTCCCGATGAGGAGACCGCCGAGCAGCTTCGGCTCGATGATGCCGGCCACGATCGGGAAGACGACCGGAATGGCGGCGGGCAGCATCATCTTCTTGATCGCCTCGCGGGTGACGATGTTTACCGTGCGTCCGTATTCCGGGCGGCCGGTGCCCTCCATGATCCCGGGGATCTCCCGGAACTGCCGCCGCACCTCCTGGACGACCTGCCCGCCGACGCGCCCCACCGCCTGCATGGCGAGCGAAGTGAAGAGGAAGGGCATGAGGCCGCCGACGAAGAGCCCGGCGATGACCCAGGAGTCGGAGAGGTCGAAGGTCGGCGAGAAGCCCTCGTTGGAGAGCTCCGAGGTGAACCCGTCGAAGAGGACGAGGGCCGCGAGCCCGGCTGAGCCGATCGCGTAGCCTTTCGTCACCGCCTTCGTCGTGTTCCCGACGGCGTCGAGCGGGTCGGTGACGCCGCGAACCTCGTCCGGGAGATCGGCCATCTCCGCGATCCCACCCGCGTTGTCCGTCACCGGGCCGTAGGCGTCGAGCGCGACGATCATGCCCGTCATGGCCAGCTGGGCCATGACTGCCACGCCGATCCCGTACAGGTCGGCCAGCGCGTTCGCGCCGACAACGCCCGCGATGATGACGAACACGGGGAGTGCGGTCGCCTGCATGCCGATCGCGAGCCCCTCGATGATGTTCGTCGCGTGACCGGTCGTGGAGGCGCGCGAGATGCCCTGCACGGGGCCCCAGCGCGTGCCGGTGTAGTACTCCGTGATCGCCACGAGAGCGAAGGTGACGCCGAGCCCGATAAGGGTGCAGCCGTAGAGCTCCCCGAAGCTGTACTTGCCGTCGTCGAACGCGAGCGTGACCGGAATGAACCCGACCGCCGAGAGGACCGTGGCCACCGCCACCGCCTTGTAGAGCGCGTTCATGATCGAGCCGGTGCGCCCGATGCGGGCGAAGAGCATCCCCACGACCGAGGCGATGATTGCGACGCCGCCCAGGGCGAGCGGGTAGACGACGACCCCCGCGGACGGGAAGTTGATCGCACCGAGAAACATGACCGCGACCGCCGTGACCGCATAGGTCTCGAACAGGTCGGCGGCCATGCCGGCACAGTCGCCGACGTTGTCGCCGACGTTGTCGGCGATCACCGCCGGGTTGCGCGGATCGTCCTCCGGGATCCCGGCCTCGACCTTGCCGACGAGATCGGCGCCGATGTCGGCCGCCTTCGTGTAGATGCCGCCGCCGAGACGCGCGAACACCGAGATAAGCGAGCCGCCGAAAGCGAGGCCGATGAGGTCGCGCGTGGCCTCGTCGGGGGCCTTGTCAAACCATCCCGTGAGAATGCCGTAGTAGGCGGCGACGCCGAGGAGGCCGAGGCCGACGACGAGGAGGCCGGTGACCGAGCCCGCCCCGAACGCGACTCGCAGCGCCGGCCGCACGCCCGTCTTCGCCGCCTCAGCCGTGCGAACGTTGGCCCGCACGGCGACGTTCATGCCGATGAATCCGGCGCCGGCCGAGAGAACCGCTCCGATGAGAAAGCCGAACGCCGTGCCCCAGCCGAGCTCGCCCCAGAGCCCGATGCCGAAAAAGAGGAGGACAGCCACCCCCGAGATCGTCAGGTACTGCCGGCGGAGGTAGGCCGCCGCGCCCTCCTGAATGGCGCGCGCGATCTCCTGCATGCGCTCGCTCCCGGCGGGAAGGCGTATGAGCCAGACGGTCAGCCCCACGCCCCAGGCGATGCCGACCCCGGCGCAGAGCAGGGCGAACAGGACGCTGTGTTCTTGGAAGAACGTCGTCACGAAGTCAGGGGCGCAGTCGCGGAATCCGGCCACTCATGCCGGATTCCGGCCGCGCGGAGTTCTATCAGATAGCGCCGACGCGCGTTCCGTCAGCGCCGCAGGTTGATGCCCTTAGCTCAGACACGGACGGCTTCCAACACTTCCTGGGCGTAGACCTGCTCCATGGTCTCCCCCGCCTCGTAGCGCGCCATCTGCCTTTCCGCCGCGTTCCTGGCCGGAACCGCGAGGTACGGGGTGACTCCCAGCTCGTCGGCCACCGGCGCGATCCAGTCCAGCAGCTGCTCCATACGCGCCCGGGTGGGCAAGACTTCGCCGTTGCCGAGGTCGATGAAGCGCTCGGACAGGCCGTGGCGGATGGCGCGCCAGAAGTTCTCCTCGATGAGGTGATGGGGGTAGTCCGGCAGCGGTTCTCCTTCGTCGAGGGCGCGCGCAATCCGCGCCGTCAGCGCGTACATGAACGCGGCAAGAGTTTGCGCCTCGCCGAGCTCGGGCTGGCCGTCACAGATCCTGATCTCGACCGTCGGGAAGGCCAGGTGCGGCCGCACGCTCCACCAGATCTGCGTGTGCTCCGTGATCGAGCCCGTGTCGTAGAGGAAGCGGACGTAGCGCTCGTACGCGTCCCAGTCGGGAAAGGCGTCGGGCACGCCGCAGCGGGGGAACATGCGCGTGAAGATCTCGGTTCGCGACGAGTGCAGGTGCGTGAACACGCCCTCGACGAACGGCGAGCTCGCCGAGAAGGCGAGCAGCTCGGGCAGGTAGTTGCGGAGCGCGCTCGTGACGCGAATCGCCCGGTCGGCCCCGCGAATGCCGACGTGGACGTGCAGGCCGAAGCTGTTGTTCCGCCAGACGACGTAGCGGAGGATCTCGTCGTTCCGGCGGTAGTGCGGCGTGTCGATGATGCGCTGTTCCTGCCACGGGCTCCAGGGATGCGTACCCGTGCCGCAGATGGCGATGCCCAGGGATGAGGCGAGCTCGAGCAGCTGCCGGCGGCGCTCGACCATCGTCGCGGCGGCTTCGGAGAAGGTCTCGCAGCGGCCGGTGCGCACCTCGACCTCGGAGGCGATGAGCTCACCGACGATGTGGTCCTCGAGCTCCGTCCCCTGGGCGGCGGCAAAAAGCTCCTCGAAGCGGTTGACGAGGCCGTGCGTCTCCGGATCGAGAACGGCGAACTCCTCCTCGACCGCGACGGTAAGATCGGTTCCCGCGTCGAACTGCTCGCGGGCCAGGCGGATCTGCTCCTCTGGGCTCAGGCGCTGCTCGTCTCCCATTATTCGGGCGAAAGTAGCAGTTGGGCGACGTGCTCCCAGCTCCAGAGCCGGACGGCTGCGCGGCGGGCGGCCTCGGAGAGCGCACGCCATTCCTCTGGCCGGAGAGCGAGGATCTCAGCGAGCTTCGCCGCGAGGTCCCCTGCGTCGTCCGGCTCGAAGCTGGCCAGATGCCGGTGCTCCGGCGGATACTCCGACTCGAGGCCTGCTGCGACCGCAGCAAGGCCAGAGTGGAGAGCCACGAGCGGCGGTGATCCGCACGCGGCAGCCTCCGCCGCGACCATGCCGAAGGCCTCCGGGAAGACCGACGGGGCGACACTCACGTCGGCGAGCGCCAAGAGCCGTGCGAGGTGACGGTGCTCGAGCGGGCCGGTGAAGAGCACATCGGGCCCGGCGGCGCGCTCGAGCTCTTCCCGGGCCGGGCCGAAGCCGACGACGACCGCTTTCGCTTCGACTTCCCGCAGAGCTTCGAGGAGGAGGTGGACACCCTTCTCCCGGCTGAGCTTCCCGACGTAGGCCACGGTGGGGCGTTCGTCGGCGAAGAAGGCCTCGAGGCGCTCGGCATTGCCGGCATCGGGATGACGCTCGGAGGTCGGCGGCGCATCGCGGCCGGCCTCGTCGAGCAGTAGCCGCAGCGCGTCGTCGCGCGGCTGGGGCTTGAACTCTTCGACGTCGACGCCGGGGGGGACGATCCGAACGCGCTCCGTCCAGCCGACGACGTCGGCGAGCACGTCCCGGATGTGCTCGGAGCCCACGACAACCTCCTTGGCGCCGGCGAGGCTTTCCCGTGCCCAGGCGATGAGATCGTCGTTTCCGCGCATGGAGAACTCGAGCTCCGACCCGTGGGCCTTGACGACGAACGGCATGCCGACGGCCGCGCCGACGGGCGCCCCCAGGAGCACGTGATTCACGAACAGGTAGTCCGCGGGCAGGTGCTCACGTACGGCGGCGGCGTTGCGCTCGACGAAGCTCTCCCGCTCGGCCGTGCTCAGATCCTGGAGGTAACGAGGCTCGAGGTCCTCATAGCGGTCGAGAACGAAGACCGGCAGCGGCCCGTCGAGCGTGGGTCGGACCACCGTCGCCCCGCCGAGGTCGAACTGCTCGGGATGCGGCTCCTGCGAGAAGACCACCACGTCGTGCCCGGCCCGGCTCCAGGCGCGGGCGAGAGACCGTGTGTAGACATTCGAGCCGGTCCCGCCCAGGAGGTAGCCATGCCAAAGGAGAATCTTCAAGGCGTGCGGGATCCTGACGGAGAGCTCGTCAAGCGGGCGCAGCGAGGCGATCGCTGGGCGTTCGAGCAGCTCGTAGAGCGGCACCAGCACCGCGTCTACACGCTGGCGGCGCGCACACTCGGCTCCCCCGAGGACGCTGCCGACGCGGCCCAGGAGTGCTTCCTCCGCGCGTGGCGGGGTCTGCCCCGCTTTCGGGGCGGCGCCCTCTTCTCCACCTGGCTCTACCGGATCTGCCTCAACGCGGCGCACGACCAGCGGACGAAGCGCCGCGAGTCGAAGCCGCTGGAAGAAGCGCCGGAACCGGCTGACCCGCGCGATGCGTTTGTGGCAAGCGAGCTCTCGGGCGGGCTGCAGCGCGCGTTGAGCGAGCTCGACGAGACGTATCGCGAGGCCGTAGTCCTCTACGACGTCCTCGGGTGCTCGTACGCCGAGATCGCCGAGCTCACGGGGGTCGCGGAAGGTACCGTGAAATCGCGAATCTTCCGGGGCCGGAGCGAGCTCGCGAAACGGCTGGGAACCGAGCGCGAGAGCACGGAGTCGAAAGAATGGTGAGCGGAACACACCCCGACGAAATCCAGCTGCTCGACTACGTCGAGGGCGACCTCGACCCCGCTTCGCGCGGTGTCGTCGAGGCCCACCTGGCCGACTGTGCCGAGTGCGCCGCGCAGATGAGCCGCCTAGAGGCCGGCCGCGAGGCTCTGCGAGGCGCGCCGATGCTCGAGGCGCCCGCCGGGCTACTCGGTGAGCTTCCGGAGCGAGCGCGGCCGGCACGGCGGAGCTTCCGGCCCGGACGGGTGATCGTCGTCCTCGCACCCGTGGCGGCCATCGCCGGGGTGGTTGCCATCGTGGCGACCACGAACCCGGACGAGGGCGGCGGGGACGAGGCGGGTGCGCGTGCCGTCGCGGCTCAGACCGCCGCCGACAGCGCCGGAGGAGGCGACCAGGAGTCCGCTCCGGCCCCGGCCTTCTCCCCCGCGACGGTGCGCTCCGTCGCCGGCCCCCCGCGGGAGGTCGTCCAGGTCCTGCAAGCCAAAGGTTTCGACGCGCGCCGTCTCGACGGCCGGGTCGAAGTCAGGGGAGCGACTCCTGAGAGTGTCGAGATTGCGCTCGAGGACCGCCCGAACGGCCCGGTAGAAGTCATCGCCATTCCCTAAGGAAGGCCTAAAAACGGGGCAGGGAACGCACGGCGAGGGCCGAACGGTCCTGGTCCCATGCGTCCGAGGACACTCGCCGCACTCCTTGCCGTGCCCGCGGCTTTGCTCTTCGCCGGATCCGCCCACGCCGTCACGAACCCGCAGATTCCCGGCTTGCAGGTGGCGCTCAAGGGAAAAGGCTTCTACGAGGGCGAGATCGACGGCGTCGCGGGCCCGCTGACCGCCAAGGCGGTCCGGAGGTTCCAGCGTGAGGCGGGGCTCATCGTCGACGGCGTCGCGGGCCCGCAGACGCGCAAGGCCCTCGGCCGCTTGGGCCGCCCGCTCTTCGGCAAGCGGCTGGTCATCTCGCGCGGCATGGTCGGCTGGGACGTCTCCGTGCTCGAGTTCTTCCTCGTGCAGCGTGGTCGCGATCCCGGGAAGGTCGACGGCCGCTTCACCCACCGCACCGAACGGGCTCTGCGCGCTTACCAGAAGCGCAAGCGGCTAGCGGTCGACGGAGTCGCGGGTCCGCAGACGCTGCGAACCTTCGGCGTTCGGACCGGCAAAGGCCTTCGCCCGGCACGCCTTGCCTCAAGCGGCCGCTCGGTGAAGGAGTCCTTGTCCCATTGGGCCGGCCACTACGGGATCAGTCCAAGCCTCGTCCGGGCGCTCGCGTGGATGGATTCAGGTTTCCAGGCGAACGTGACCTCGCCCGCCGGCGCGTGGGGCGTCATGCGGGTCACGCCCGAGACCTGGCGCTATGTCGAGCTCTTCCTCATCGGCCACCGCGTGCGGCGGACTCCCGACGGCAACGTCCGCGTCGGCGTCGCGTACCTGCACCAGCTCCTCCACGAGTTCCGGTTCGACCCGCGCCTCGCGCTCGCTGCCTATTACCAGGGCTCGTGGGCCGTGCGTAAGCACGGCCTCTACGGCGAGACGAAGCGGTTCGTGCGCGACGTGCTGGCGCTCCAGCGCCGCTTCAGCGTCTAGCTCTACGTCAGGTAGAAATAGAGCGCGTAGAGGAGCTCGACGGCCGGGCTGGTCGTGTGCACGCTCACGTCCGAGGGGACATGGAGGAGCGCCTCGGTGTAGTTGAAGATGATCTTGACGCCGGCTCCGACGACGTCGTCCGCGACCTGCTGCGCCGCGTCCGGTGGAACCGCGAGCACCGCGACGATGATGTTCTTGTCGCGGATGGCCCCGCCGAGCTCGCCGTAGTCCCGGATGCGGGCATTCCCGATCGGCTCGCCGATCTTGTCCGGGTCGACGTCGAAGGCCGCCGCGATGTGAAAGCCGTGGTCGGCGAAGATCGTCGAGCTGGCGATCGCCTGGCCGAGCCTGCCGGCACCGAAGAGCGCGATGTTGTGCTGGCCCTGCGTCCGCAGGATCTTGCGGATCTCGGCAATGAGGCTCTCGACGTTGTAGCCGACACCGCGCTTGCCGAACTTGCCGAATGCGGAGAGATCGCGCCGGATCTGCGTCGCGTTGATATTCGTGTACTCGCTGACCTCCTGAGAGGAGATCCGCTCGGTTCCCATCTTCCTCGCCTGCGTGAGGACGCGTAGGTACTGGCTGAGGCGGGCGGCGACGCCGACGGTGAGCCGGTCGTCCGTCCTCCCGCCCCCAGCGGTTACAGCGCGGACGGCCATGGGTCGCGGAACAGGATAACCGTCCCTCTTCGGCCTACGCGGAGGTGAGCCGTCGCCGCAATCCGTCCGGGTGCACAAAGTAGGTGAAGGCCTCGTCTCCGTCGACGGCGACGACCGGAATGCGCTCGCGGTAGAGGAGCTCGAGCTCCGCGTCGCCCGCGATGTCGACCTCCTCGAGCTCGAACGGAACCTCCTCGCGCACCTGCTCCAGGACGCGACGGGCGCTCTCACACAGATGACAGCCGGCCGCGTGGTAGAGCGTGACGCGCGGACTGACGCGCGGACTAGGGATACAGGCCCCGCGTCATGGTCGCCTCGGCGACCCGACCGACCGCGAGCGCGTAGGCCGCCTGGCGCATCGAGATCCCGCGCTCCTCGTGGGTCCGCCACGTCTCGGCGAACGCTCGCGTGACGATGTCGTTCAGCTTCGCGTTCACTTCAGCCTCCTTCCAGAAGTACTCCTGGAGGCCCTGGACCCACTCGAAGTAGGAGACCACGACGCCGCCGGCGTTGGCAAGAACGTCCGGGAGGACCAGCACGCCGCGCTCTTCGAGGATGGCGTCGGCCTCGGGAGTGACGGGCCCGTTCGCTCCCTCGGCGATGACGGTCGCCTTGATCTTGTCGGCGTTGCCCCCGTCGATGACCTGCTCGAGCGCGCACGGCGCGAGCACGTCGCAGTCGATGAGGAACAGGTCGTCGTTCGAGATCGTCTCGGTGCCTGCCAAGCCGCCCAGGGACCCGTGCTCGCTCTTGTGCGCGATCGCCGCCCGGACGTCGATGCCCTTCGGATTGTGGATGCCGCCGGCGGAGTCCGAGAGGGCCACGATCTGTGCTCCGTCACCGGCGAGGATCACGGCGAGGTTGCGGCCGACGTTGCCGAAGCCCTGGACGGCCACGCGACGCCCCTCGACCCGCTCGCCGCGCTTCCGCATCGCCTCGCGGATGCAGAAAGCGGCCCCCCGGGCCGTGGCCTCGATACGACCGAGCGAGCCGCCGACCTCGAGCGGCTTCCCCGTGACGACGCCGAGAACCGAGTAGCCCTTGTTCATGGAGTAGGTATCGAAGATCCACGCCATCTCGCGCGGCCCCGTGCCCACGTCCGGAGCGGGGATGTCGGACTCAGGCCCGATGTGCGTGATGATCTCCGTCGTATAGCGCCGCGTCATGCGCTCGATCTCTCGTGGGGAGAGGTGTTTCGGATCGCAGGCCACGCCGCCCTTGGCGCCGCCGAAGGGAAGGCCCATGAGGGCGCACTTCCAGGTCATCCACATCGCGAGCGCCTTCGTCTCTTCCAGCGTCACGTCCGGGTGGTAGCGGATGCCGCCCTTCGACGGCCCGCGCGCGACGTTGTGGGTGACGCGGAAGCCGTCGAAGACCTGGACCGAGTCGTCATCCATCCGCGTCGGGACCGAGACGGCCACGGCCTTCTTGCACTGCGAGAGGACGTTGAGCATGTTGTCGTCGAGCTCGATGAGATCGGCGACCAGCCGCAGCTGGCTGCGGGCCATCTCCCACGGGTCCTCCTTCAAGTGGGAGGGAGGAGCAGCAACCGTGGACACCAGGCCTCCTTTGCCTAGGGGACGATTCGGAACACCGTCTGCGCCGCCGGGGCCGTCTCGCCTTCGGAGGCGTCCGCCCAGTGGCCGCGCAGGCGGACGACGTAGGTTCCCGGTTCGAGTGTCTTCCCGTCGGGGCCGCGGCCGGTCAGGCCGAAGGCGTAACGCCCCGGCAAGAGGTTCCGTAGCCGCGCGAGCACGCCGAGGCGCTCGCCGGCTTGCGTCCAAAGCTCAACGTCCAGGAAGCCGACGGGCTCGATCACCCCTCCGCCCGGGAGGGGCTGGACGCGACCGGCCCGGAAGGCGAGCACGGCCGGCGCGGAACGGGACGGCTTGAACTGCCAGTTGGAGAGCCGGACGGAATGGATGAGCGGCTCGGCGCCGGCAGGACGCGGCGCTACCGCCCACGGAAGCCGCACGGCGCCGGCATCCTCGGCAGCGACGACGAAGGCACCGCTCGCGCCGTTGTCCAGCGCGGCCGCTGCGCTCGCCGTCACCGCAACCTGAGCCGACGCGCCAGGCTCGAGCGTCAGGCGGGCCGGCTCGGCGGCGAAGGTGACGGCCGGCTCGCCCTCTTGGTCGGGAACGAAACCGAAGCCGAGGTCGAGCCGCCGGCTCGAGATGTTCCGCACGGTGATCGTCCGGGTGGAGCTCCAGCCGGCCGCGTCGGCGCGCCCGAAGGCGAGGCTCGAGGGCTCCACAGCGAGCTCGCCGGCGGCTGCCGCCTCCAGGTCGATGACACCCGCGCCTTGCCGGCTCACGAGCGGCTCACCCTCTTCGCTCTCGAGCCGGCGTGCGTTCCCGACGAGCAGGCTACGGAGCTCGGCGGCACTCGTATCCGGCCGCGCCTGCGCGAGCAGCGCAGCGGCTCCGGCGACGGCCGCGGCCGCGGCGCTCGAGCCCGTCGCCGTGGCGAAATGCGGGCTGCCGTCGAATGCGGTGCCGGCGCCGGCCGTCGCCAGGCCGACTCCGGGAGCGACGAGGTCGGGGCGGACGCGCCCGTCGAATGCGAGGCCGCCGGACGAGAACGGAGCTACCTGAAGGAAGGAATCGTTTTCGCGTGCTTCAGCCGCTCGGATCACGACCGACACGTCCGCGCCCTGGCCCAGCGCCTGAGCCAGCTCGTTTCCGGCCTCGGCCGGCACCCCGAGTACCGGCAGCGCAGCCGACTCGTCCAGATCGAGGCCGCCGGCCGGTAGGCGAGCACCGGACACGAGTAGTGCGGCGGCACCGGCCGCAGCCGCATGACGTGCCTTCTCGGCCACCGGCGCTCCGCCCGCCGTGACGAGCGCGGCACGCCCGGCGACCAGGCTCACGCCCTGGGG